>Ga0114949_10001233_pt1 | contig 15362 bp, 10 predicted proteins | sample N074metaG_FD_83505 | JGI IMG/M metagenome (GOLD analysis project Ga0114949, IMG submission 83505) | Deep subsurface microbial communities from Kermadec Trench to uncover new lineages of life (NeLLi) - N074 metaG | ecosystem: Environmental > Aquatic > Marine > Ocean trench > Sediment | place... | reverse complement strand
GGGCTCAAACATGCGCGCCGCAGCAAATTCTCGCAGGGATTGTCCGCTGGCCCGCTCGACGATCACCGAAAGCAAGAAGTACCCGGCGTTGGAATAGAGGTATTCGTCGCCCGGGTCGAAGTTGAGTTCGTTCTGCTGTACCAGGATGTCGATGACGTCTTGGTTGGTGTACCAATCGTCATCGCGATACCCGGCCAGATACATCACCCTCAGGTAATCGCGAATGCCGCTGGTGTGATTCAAGAAATGCCGAATTGTGACTCGATGCCCATACTCGGGCAGTTCTGGAATGAACCGCCGAACGTCGTCATCCAGTGCCAGCGCACCGTCTTGCGCCAGGAGCGCGATCGCCGCGGCGGTGAATTGCTTCGAGACTGAACCAATGCGGAACACGGATCGGTCGGTGAGGGCGATGTTGTGCTCGAGGTTCGCCATGCCGTACCCACGGGAGAACACGAGCCGCCCACGGCGTACCACACCCATCGCGCACCCCGGCGACCAGGTGTGGTCGAACCGCGCAAAGACGGAATCGATGGAGGCGATCTCGGCGCTGGTGAGCTGCTGAGCGGAGGCTGGCCGCGTGAGGCCCACCATGCTCGCAGCGAGTAGCGCGTAGCGCGCAGGGCGCAAAATAGAATGAATGTGCAGTTGGGTCATCGAAGCTCTCCCCCTACAAAAATGGCCTGTGTCCTTCGCCCTTCGCCCTTCTCACCTCCTAATTACCATCCCGGGCGTCGCCCCCGTTACTGCCCCATTGTCATAAACGACGACGCCGTTCACCCACACCCGATCGATGCCGACGGACGGGCGTTGGGGCTCCTCGAACGTCGCGCGATCTTCGACCGTCTCCGGATCGAAAAGAACTAGATCGGCGGCGGCTCCGACCCGGATGACCCCGCGGTCGGCAAATCCCATGTGGCGCGCTGCGAGCCCGGTCATGCGGTGGACCGCTTGCTCTAGGGTCAGCACGCTGTCTTGTCGAACCATCCGCGCCAGCACCCGAGTAAAGGATCCGAAGCCCCGGGGGTGACGACCGCGGAGGCTGCCATCCGAACTCACGTTCGTGTGTTCCCATCGATACAGGCTGGCGATGTCCTCCATACGCATCGAACGGGCGATGATCCCTTCACCCCCTCGACCGGTTGAATCTTCCCAGGCGAGCGCCTCGGCGATGAGGTCCATGTATGTGGTGACGGGATCGGTGCCTCGGAGGTTCGCGATGTCGCTCACGGTCTTCCCGACGTAGTCCGGGTCCGGTCCGAAGCTCGACACGATGATGCCGTCGGGCGGGGCGAGTTCTTCCAGCGCAAACATCGCGGCCGCTCGATCGGTAAAGTCGCGTTCGGGAAACAATACCGTCATCGTCGATTGCCAATATTCGTACGGGTAGACGTCGGCGGTGATATCGACTCCACCCGCCCGTGCTGAGTCCAGCCTCGCGAGCAGGCGACCAGTTTGACCCCAGAGGCTCAGCATCGCGAGCTTCATGTGAGATATCTGGACCGGAATGCCAGCCTCCTTTCCAATACGGATGATCTCTTCCAGGGCGTCCCAGAATGCGCGGTCTTCACTGCGCAGGTGACTGATGTACCGGGCGCCGTCGAACTGAGCCGCCACCCGGGCCAATTCGATCACCTCGTCGGTCGTCGAATAGATCCCGGGATCGTATTCCAGTCCTGTAGAGAGTCCGAGAGCGCCGGCCTCCATTGTATTGCGGAGAATCGTCGCCATCGAATCCACTTCCTGCGGGCTCGCAGCCCGGCGAAAATCGTCTCCCATGACCTGACGTCGGAGGCTGTTGTGCCCGGCGTATGCGGCGACGTTCACCGCCGCTGGTGCTGCCTCGAGGTCTCGGTAGAATGCGTCGAGCGGAATCGGTGAGCCGCCGTCCTGTCCAACCACGATCGTCGTGATTCCCTGGCTTACGACCGCGAGGGCACCAGGCTCTTCGGCGAGACCGCGGTCGTGGTGACTGTGGGTGTCGATGAACCCCGGCGCCAGCACCCGTCCGGTGGCAATAGTGACGTTTTCACCCCGCTCGGGCGCAAGATCTCCGATCTCGAGTACCACTCCGCTCTGAAGGCGGACGTCGGCGATGCGAGCCGGAGCGCCCGTACCGTCTACCAGGAGGGCCCCCGAGATCAGGGTGGTCGGGTCGCTCGGGGCACACCCGGGTATCAGGCAGAGTATGAGCAGTCGGTGAACCTGCATGGGGGGAAAATTGAGCCTTCTGGGACCCTTGGCTAGGGGGCAGTTGACCCAGGTTGCCCCGATGGTTCAGATTTAGGTTAGATCATTAATTCCATCCGTCGGAGGGATGTCATGCGGATCTCAAGAGTTGCCATCGTTTTGGCGGTTGCCGCATTGGTGGGGCCGCAACTACTCGAAGCCCAGGTCATTATTGGCGTGGTCATGGACGCAGCGTCGGGGCAACGCCTTGCCGACGCATCGGTTGTGCTCATGGACGAAGATGGGAAGATCGTCGCTGGGCGTCTGTCGGAACCCGACGGTACCTACTCCATTCCGTGTCCCGGTCCAGGCAAATACACGCTTCGGTCTGGCGGCCCAGGGTACAACCCGTGGGACTCTCCCTTGATCGAGGTTGGTGAGGGCGAAACCATCGAACTCCCAGTAAGGCTAATCAAAGAAGGATCCGGGACGGGGCTCGAAGCCTTCGAGCGCCGTCGCGCGGCCGGCGTTGGGGTCTTCCTCGTTGAGGAGGACCTCCGGGGCAAGGGCGAGATGTTTACCGATCTCCTGCGCAACGTGAAGGGGGTCCAGATCGTCCCGCTCGCGGTGCTGACTGCGGAAACCCGCGAGGGCGAACGTGACCGTTCCGGGGCCGATATCGGTAACAAAACAGTGCGTTTGATCGCTGGCCAACAGAACTTCAATACCGGTGCCCGTCAGGGATTGGAACGGGATGATGACTGCCCGCCGCTCATCTATGTGAACGGCAGCTGGGCCGGAATCATCGACCGCTTGAGCATGAATGGCCCCGATGATGACATCCGAGCCGACGAAGTGATCGCGATCGAGATTTTCCAGCGGAACGAGGTCCCGCCGGAGTTTGACACCGGGCTGCAGTCGTCCTGCGGCGTGATCTCGATCTGGAAGGAGAACGCACGGTAGTTCGGCTCCCGGCTTCAAATCGCTGGGCGAGAACGCTTGGCGGGAATTGACCGAGTGACATTGGAGTGTCGGAAAAGAGAGTTCTCTCTCCCCGAGGGGACTCACTATCTCAACTGCGCGTACATGGCCCCGCTGTCGCAACGGGTGGTGGCGGCGGGTGTCGCCGGTGTCCGCAAGAAAAGCGCCCCCGGTGACATTCGTGAGGACGACTTCTTTGCGGACGGCCATGCGATACGCGAACTGTTTGCAAGAATGGTCAACTCCAATGACCCGAACCGCATTGCGCTCTTTCCCTCGGTGTCCTATGGCATTGCAGTGGCGGCCAGAAACACACCAGTCGCGCCTGGGCAGAACATCGTAATTGCGGGGGAGCAGTTCCCTTCGAACGTCTACGCCTGGTGGCGACACCGAGAAGCCGGTGGAGAACTCCGTGTGGTCGATCGACCGGCGGTCGATCACGTGGCCGCTCCCTGGAACGAGGCGCTCCTCGACGCCATCGACACCAACACGGCCATCGTCGCACTGGGCCACGTGCATTGGACCGATGGCACGTTGTTCGATCTCGAGGCCGTGGGCAAGCGGGCCCGTGAAGTTGGTGCCGTATTTGTCATCGACGGGACGCAATCGGTCGGTGCACTACCGTTTGACGTGGGCGTCATTCAACCGGACGCCCTGATCGTCGGTGCCTACAAGTGGTTGATGGGGGCCTATGGTGTGGCGGTGGGGTACATCGGGTCGCGTTACGATCGCGGCACGCCACTCGAGGAACCATGGATGGTGCGCGCAGGTAGCGAAGATTTTCGAACGCTCGTGGATTACGAGGAAAACTATCGTCCCGGCGCGACCCGGTACGATGCCGGCGGCATGGCCAATTTCATCACGATGCCCATGCTCAAGGAGTCGCTGGCGCAGGTTCTCGACTGGGGCGTTGAAGAGATCCAGTCCTACTGCACGAGCCTTACCACGCCGCTCGCCGCGAGCGCGACCGAACGAGGGTGGTCGGTGGAAGCCGAAAGTGGCCGCGCAGGACACATTCTCGGTATTCGCATGCCCCCCGGGACGGACTTCGATGCCCTCAAACAGGCGCTGGCGGCGAGCGGCGTGTCCGTATCACTTCGAGGGCGCTCTGTACGGATTGCGCCGCACGTCTACAACGACGCCGATGACATCGCGGCGTTGTTGGAAGTGCTGGATCGGGTGTTGGTCGCGGTGGGGTAGGATTGGCCTCCGGCCCGTAGACCTTCCGCGGTCCGTCGGGTGGTAGAGTGCGGAGAGATGAAGACCGGGCCTCCTGGCCGTCGCGGGCTTCGAGGATCTCCTCGATGTCCACGTGGTGCATCTCGACACACCGGCGAACGTAACCGCGCAGATCTCGATCGTTCTCTGCGATGAGTACCACTAGGCCCGATGGCATGGGCCGAATGTGGTGACCGGTCTGTCTGAAAGCTTGCACCGAGGTTGCGTTTTTGGTCCTGGGGAGCCCGTGCGACGGGGAGGCAAGGATTTGCAACGGGGGGAACATGCAAAGGCCCGAACCGCGCGACATATTAGAGTCATGCTTCAACCCCCGGCCTCCCGGCCCGCGGTGATCGCCGCGGTAGCGGTGTTCATCACCGGTACCGCCACGGCGCAGGCACCCGACCCCTTGGCTGCCCTCCTGGCGGAGAGCAACGGGCTCGTCCATGAAGTGTGGACGATCGAGGATGGACTCCCCCTCAGCCACCTAAACGGGGTGGTTCAGGGCCGGGATGGCTATCTGTGGCTCTCCAGCTTTGACGGACTCATTCGCTTCGACGTCGCCCGCTTCACCGTCTTCAACACGTCGACCAATCCGGAGCCGGGCGCGTTACGGAACGTCACCATCGGCCCACGCCGCTACCGTTCAGCAATTCTCTTCGTCCGTTATAGCCGATGGTCGATAGTCGATAGACGATTTTAGATGAGGTGATTGTGAGAATTAACGTTTTTCTGGCCGTATTGATCGGTTCTTTGACTCCCGTGTTCGCGGTGGGACAGGAAGCCGACAGGAAATGGGAATCGATCGCGCAGGCCTGGGATGAGGGAGACTTCATCGCCTCGCTCGAGGGGATGCAGCAACTTCTCTCCGGACCCGATGCCGGGCGTTTTCTCGATCGTATTGCGCTACTCACCGGTGAACGCCACCAGACCATCGCCATCGACCCCGATGGTCGAAACCCCCGTTGGAGTCCCGACGGTCGGTTTTTGGCTTACGAAGCACCCACCGACCAGGGCACGGTTACGCGGGTCGTGCGGGTTGAGGGCGCTCGCCTAATGGCCACCGTGAGCGGAACCCGCTTGCGGTTCAATCCGGCGAGTGCCGAGGTCGCGTACATCGCGCTGGTACGGAGTGCCGAACTGGATGAGCAACAAGCCGAGGCGCGGCAACGTCTGCAGCCGCGCGACCGTGCGGGGTTCCGTCGATTGCAGGCAGAGATGGCCCGGATCCAAGCCCGACATTCCATCTTGCGACTGCGTGACCTCCGCACCGAAGAGGAAACGGTGTTACACGCTTCGAAGATCGGCGTTTTCGATGCGTTCTACGACCCAGCCGGGAAGCTCTATTTCGCAGGGTACGTGAATGACGCCCCGGGTACGGGCGATATCTGGGCGATCGAGGACGGGGTAACGCGGCAGGTTACGGACGGTCCCGGTGTGAAGCGAGAGCCCATGATGCTCGCGGAAGGCACGGTCCTCGGCTACACAGTCGATGGAGTCTTCGTGCTCCAGACCCTCGACACCGGTTGGAAACGTGAATTCCCCGGTGTCGAGTCTCCAGTGGCTTCGGCCGACGGCCGGACCATCGCATTTCTCGCGAGCGATGGAGGGGTGGGGGTGACCAACCTCCATGTAATAGCCGTTGCCGACGCCATTTCCAATGAAGTGCAGACCACGCCGCCGGTAGTAGCCAGTTCCACGACGCGGTTGGCGAACCCGGCCCTTTCCGCCGACGGATCGCACGTCGCTTTCCAAATGATGGTGCGGGAGAACTGGGAAGTGTTCGTGGCTAGGGTCGATGACGGGGATCTCGTTCGACTCACCAGCGACGACCAACATGACCTCTTCCCGACGTTCCTTTCACCGAGTTCCATACTGGTGATCAAAGGGGAAGGACGTCACCGCCGCTCCTACGTGTACGACTTGGAGACGCGCCGCCATCAGCGTCTTTTTCACAACAACACGATCCGCACCGTATCGCCGGAGTACACCTGGGCCGTGAGCCCCGATGGATCCATGGTGGCCATCGTGTCCGAGCGCGACGGGGACACGATTTCGCCCGAGCGATCGCTGCACGTGGTCGACCTCGGCCAAGTGTTACCGGTGGGCGAGATCGAGGAACGGATCGGCGGGCAGCTCGCCGCCGAGCGACAACTTCGCAAGGAGGGCGCATCGGCGTTTGAGCCGATCGCCAGCCACGTACAAACGGTCGTCGCGGACGTTTCGCGCACGCGCATTTACGAATACGAGAGGGACTTGTTCGCGTTCGGCTCGAAATTCATCACGCAGCCCGGCAACGGGTTGGCAATCCAGTACATCGCCGACAAGCTGCGATCATTCGGGTACGAGCCCGAACTCCAGTGGTTCGAACCTAGGCCGGGAATCCGGTCAGCGAACATCATCGCTACGTTGCCGGGAACGCTCGATCCACACCTCGTCTACGTGATATCGAGTCACTTCGACTCGGTCGAGCGCGGTCCGGGTGCGGACGACAACACGTCGGGCACCACCGCGCTCCTCGAAGCGGCGCGGGTGTTGAAGGATCACCCCATGCCGCGGACAATTCAGTTCGCATTCTTCACGGGAGAGGAGGCGGGGCTGCTTGGGAGCCGGCATTTTGTGCGTGAGGCCGTGGCGAACGATGTCCAACTTCTTGGTGCGCTCAACAACGACATGGTGGGATACGCCAACGACGCGCGGCTCGACAACACGATCCGCTATTCCAACGCCGGCATCCGTGACATCCAACACGCCGCGGCGTTTCTGTTCACGGACTTGATCACCTACGATGCCAAGTACTACAAGAGCACCGACGCGCACGCGTATTACGAAGCCTATGGAGACGTCGTGGGCGGGATCGGTTCGTACCCGATTCTCGCCAACCCGCACTATCACCAGGCTCACGATGTGCTCGAGACGATCAACCATCAGTTGGTTGCCGAGGTGAGCAAGACGACGGTGGCGACAATCATGTTCATGGCGTCCGGCACGGCCCGCCTAAGGAGCGTCACTGCCGATCGGTCGGGAAGCAACGTCACCGTAGCGTGGAGCGAGCCGGCGGAGTCAAACATTACGAATTACGTCGTGCATGTTTGGGACGAGAGTGGGGAAGTCGAACAAATACAGGTCTACAAGCCGGAGGACCCGGAGTTCGCGCCGCGTTCCGCGACACTCGCCGACGTTTCAGCCGGCGCGACAGTCGGAGTGAAAGCGTGGGTGCGAGGGGAGAACGGCGTGATAGGCAGTTGGGATTGGGCGCGCGTGCAGGTGCCGTAGGATTGCCTGTCCTCCCTGTCCCCTCTATCTCCCCACCCGTTCCAGTATCCAATCCGAAATAATCTTTAGGGCCACCGGCGACATCGTCTCTTCGATCTGCGCGTACTCGCCAATCGCTCCCGTAGTAGCCGTCTGCAGCAAGTGGTTCAGCTGGGGAAGCACGCGCACCGTGTAGTCCGTCGCCTTGCCGTTCGTGAACGCCTCTTCGAGCGCCGGGATGTTTTGACTCGGCGGTACCTGCAGGTCCAGTTCTCCGATCAACGCCAACACCGGCACGTCGAGTTCCTGGAACGCTTCGGTCGGGTCGTAGTCCAACAATCCGCGGAACCACGGCGTGGTCATCGTCCGGATTTGTGATTGCCACTGCTCTGGTGATATCGAAGTCATCACCTGTTCGATGCCCTCGCGCTGCGCCGGTGTGGATTCTTGCTTCAACACTTCCACTCGGCGGATAAGTTCAGCGTTCACCGTTTCGGGGTTATCGTCCTCACGGAGAATCTCGAACATCACCTTCGAGACCATCGCGTTCCCTTCGATGTAATCCGCCGATACCCCCGCGACCGTCAGGAGCGCCTCCTGTTGCGCGAACAAGAGGTCCTCCGCGCTGACGCCGGGCCCAGCTAGCATCACAATGAACGAGACATCGTCGTTCGTCATAGCGACGAGAGGCGCGACCCACCCACCCTCCGAATGACCCATGAGCCCGATTCTACCGCTGTCTAATTCCGGGCGTGTCTTCAGGAACGCGATCGCGGCCTCCACGTCCGTGGCATTGTCTTGCAGCGTTGCGAGCATGGTGTTGCCGCCCGAGCCCCCTACGCCGCGGTCGTCATAGCGGAGCACCGCGATGCCCCGCCTCGTCAGGTGATCGGCCAGGAGCAGGAAGGGCTTGTGACCCATAATGGTCTCGTCGCGATCCTGCGCACCGGAACCGCTGATCAAAATGACTGCCGGGTGCGGACCTTGGCTCGACGGCATCGTGAGGGTGCCGGCCAGCGTGATACCAGCGGCCGCATTCTCGTAGGTCACCTCTTCCACGTGGTAGGGAAACGGAGGTTGCGGTTCCTGGGGCCGGTTCGGACCCTCCGGCGCTTCCCCGAGCTTGAGTTCCATTGGGTTGGCGTTGCCGCCCTGGTGCCAGGTGCCTTTCAACTCGCTGCGGTCAGACAAGAGCGTGCCTTCGAACGACCCGCCTACGTACGCCATGTCGAACAACATCGAATCGCCGCGCATCTCGAATCCGGTAATTGCCATGCCGCTCGCGCCCTGGTCGGGGCTATCCATCGTGACGAGCACCTGGCCACATGGGGCGGCGACGATGCTCAGGTTGATTCTCAAAATGATGGCACCGCCCTGGATCAGTCCACCCTGCCAATACCCGGCGGGCGGCATCTGGGCGTCGCCGACTCGGCGGAACTCGAAGGGAAACGTCGTGCCACCCCGGCTGCCCTCGCCCGATAACGTTTGCCCGTCAGTTGATAACGTCGCGACCAAGGTCGGACTCCCCGCCACGTCGGGTATGGCGAAGGTCCACTGGTTGCCCTCGTTAGTGACGCTCCCGAATTCGTTGGAATCGACTTCGTCTACTAGCGTGTGGAATTGCCCGGTCCAGGTTCCACCAGCCTGGGTGAGTTCGATCATGGCCCTACGGCGGTTGGACCCCTCGGCGATCGTGCCGACCCAACAGCCGGCAACGTCTTGGGCCACGCTTGCCGTGGGCAGGCACACGATCAACGCCACGATTCCCGGGAGCTTTCTCGCCATCGGTGTCTCATCCTTGTTGGTTGGGAGTAATGCTGCTCTCTTTCAATATAGAATTATGGTACCCTGGCGAGAGCGATGAGCGAGGAAACGCGAACAGCGGCTGTGGCCGGTCGGTTCTACGAGGCCGACGGGGGGCGTCTCCAATCGCAGGTGGATGGGTTGTTGGCCAACGTGGACGCGGCCAAGACCAAGGCGTTTGGAGCGGTCGTTCCGCACGCCGGGTTGACGTATTCCGGTCAATGCGCGGCCATCGTGTGGGCCCAACTGGAGATTCCCGATACGGTGGTCATCCTCGCGCCGAATCACACCGGATTATCAACGAGTATTGGGGGAGCGAGCCTGTGGCGGCGAGGGTCTTTTGCGACTCCGATCGGTGATGTCCCCATTGCGGAGGCGTTTGCGGCCGCGTTGGAAACGGGCTGTGATCTCGTCGAGCACGATCCGTTGGCCCACCAACGAGAGCACGCCATCGAGGTCGAGTTACCGTTTCTTCGAACCATCGTGCCCGATGTGGCCATCGTGCCGCTCGTGTTGGGTTGGGACGATTGGTCACGCTGCCGAGAGTTGGGCCAACATCTGGCGGCGCTCGTCCAAGAGTGGGATTCCGATGTGCTGCTGGTCGCGTCGTCCGACATGACACATTTCGAGTCAGCATTCGATGCGGAACAGAAAGACCGTCAGGTGCTGGCCGCGGTCGAACGTCTCGACGGGAGAGAATTACTCGAAGTGTGTAGACGCGACCGCGTCTCGATGTGCGGCAGGGCTCCCGCGGCAGTGGTCTGCGAGGCTGCCCGAACGCTCGGAGCGACGGCGGGAACGGTGGTTGATTATCGGCATTCCGGTTGGGTCACGGGCGACGACAGCGAAGTCGTCGCGTATGCGGGGGTGGTGCTTCGTTGATCTCTGTCCCGAAGCGTTTTCGAAGGCACCTAACCCGCACGCGCGTTCGGGCTGGCATTCTCCTCCTGCTCGTGGGGTGGTTGGTGGTAGGTACGTACAACACGGTGAGGCGACTACCGCCGGGCACATCCATCATCGGGCCGTATCACGCAGTTGCTGACGTGGAGTTTCTCTACGACCTCACATTTTTCCGCGACGGTGAGCCGGTGGTAGAGCAGCAAATATTCGATCGTGTATTGCGTATGATCGACGAAGCCGAGCGCTTCGTGCTGATCGACATGTTCCTCTTCAACAACGAGCACGGTGGCGATCGCGAATACATCCCGCTCACGCATCAACTCACCGACCGGCTCGTGGCGAAAAGTGCGCAGACGCCCAATGTAGACGTGGCGTTGGTGACTGACGAGATCAACACGTTCTACGGCGCCTACAAACCCGAACATTTTGCTAGGCTCGAGAACGCAGGTGTGGATCTAGTGATCACAGATCTCACCAAGTTGCGTGACTCCAACCCGGCATACTCAGCCGTGTGGCGCGTGTTCCTTCGGTGGTTTGGCACTAGTGGTCCCGCCTTCTTTCCGCACCCGCTCACCAGCAGTGGTCAAAAAGTAACGGCGCGATCCTACCTCCGGCTCTTCAACATGAAAGCCAACCATCGGAAGGTCATCGTGACTGACAAAGAGTGCTTGATAGCGTCGGCGAATCCACACGACGCCAGCAGCTTTCACTCCAACATCGCGTGGGTTGCTCGGGGGCCGATCTGTGGGGATGTGGTCGATTCCGAGCGGCAGGTGTCGGAGTTTTCGGGAACCACATTGCCTGATTTGGCGGTGGCGGCCACGGGTCAGGACGTGAGCGAGGAAGTACGAGTGCGATTCCTCACCGAGGGGGGGATTCGGGAACGGATACTCACCATGCTCGGGAGCCTCCAAGCTGGTGATTCAGTGGACGTGGCGATGTTCTACTTGTCAGATCGGGGGGTCGTCCTGGGGCTCAGGCAGGCGGCCCGCCACGGGGCCGTCGTGCGGTTGATTCTCGATCCCAACAAGGACGCCTTTGGGCGAGAAAAAGGGGGGATACCCAATCGCCAGGTAGCCCATGAACTTCACGCGAAAGATGGAACGGAGGTGCGATGGTTCGACACCCACGGTGAGCAGTTCCACGCGAAGCTCGTGATCGTCAAGCGCCAAGGTGAGTACACCATCTTTGGAGGTTCGGCTAACCTCACGCGGAGAAATCTCCAAGACTTCAACCTCGAGGCCGACCTGGAGGTCGTTGCGCAACTAGGTCATCCCATCACCCATCGCGTTACCGAGTACTTTGCCCGAATCTGGAACAATGACGGAGGGCAATATACGGTTGAGTACGAGGCATATCGTGACCCGTCGTGGCTCAAGACCGTAATCTATCGCGTGCAGGAATTCACGGGCCTCTGTTCGTACTAACGCCCCTAGGGTAATCCCCTCTATGGATGCGTCGGCTGTGACATTGCCGACGCTATCTCATCGGGAATCCAGTCGGTGATTGCCGGATGGGGAATGAGCCCCCGGCCGTCTGCCCGGTAAGGCAGGCCTTCCAGCACCTGCGCATACGGTCCGAATCCAGAGAGCCTGAAGGGTATGACGATAACGGTGCGTCCCTCCTCCGATTCGCTGGACACGAACCGGCGGATCAATTCAGTTCTCTCGCCTCAAGCTGACGTAGGTCGCGGGATTGGCCGGATAACTGCGACGAGACCATGAGTACGTTCGGCTACTGCCGTCTTCAACGCGCGTCACGAACAATCCCAACCGCAATCTATCGTCCATCGGGATCGAAATCTCCGCTCGCCACCGTGCGCCGTCCGAGCGGGCCCGGTAGCGAACACCGGCGGCCACTGCTGCCATGGCTCCGGTTGGCGGTTGGCCAAAGGTCGTCACGTGAAACGCGTTGAACTGCAGGTTCCGATTGTCCGCGAGGTATTTGGACATGAAGCCGTGAAAACGCATCGACAATGCCTGTACGGTGCCGGTGGGTTCGGCGCCGGGTGCCGGCATCAGCAACAGCAAATCGCCTTCCGACAGGCCCTGGCGGTTTACGTCGTTGTCATACTGAATTACGATCGCAATGTGATCGCCGACCCCAATGGCCGGAGACGAACGAAGCGATTCGGGCCGGCGGGGCGAGTTGATCGCCAGGATCAGGCGGTCGCCTTGGGTACGGAACGCGATGCGCGGGTTAGGACGTAGTTCCCGTCCATTGCGGAAAAGGGGATAGAAGTTCGGAATGCCCCAGTCCTGGAAGTCGCCGTCTACCACGAGCATCTCGACGCTTTCTTCTGGCGCGTACGTGTCGAGCTCGGAGCGATACCGCAGCACGTTTCCCTCGCGCGCATACAGCCGTTCGTCGGCAAGAAGCGCACGCAAGCGAGCATCCGCCTGGTCAACGAAGGGGCCGAAGTCTTCAACGATCTCGGCGACCAGCGGGCGCGTTACCGCCAGGTCGCCCAGGTCATCCAATGCGGCCCGCAACTCGCTTACCCGTTTCTCCGTTTCTCCGATATCGATATCCCTACCCGGTATGAAGAGCGGCTCAAAGACATTTTGATCCAAGCTATAGTCGCCGTAGGTGATCAGAAAAGGGCGGAGGGCGGAGGACGTAGGGTCATCGAACAAGAGTTTGAGGGCGTCTTCGAGAGCTGCATCCGGATCGTAACCACCAGGGTCGCGGGCGTACGTGGCCAGCGTCGCAAGTGGGATCATCGACGCGTGGGCCTCGTTCATGGGGTTCGCCAGGAGTCCGGACACCGAATGGCCGAGGTCGGCGCCGCGCCCGCGCACCGGCCCGAGAAACAACCGCCATCGCGCAAAATCGTTGACCGGGTAGTTATCCCAGATCAGCGGTCGCCGAGAGAGCAGGGCGGTCCAGCGTTCGCCGTCTGCGAGGGTAATAGTCGGGGACGTGACGTCGGTGCCGGTCCAGTAGAACGGGACGGAAGGATTGGTCAACCCGCCCAACTGCCTGGCGTAGGCCGGATCGCCCCATGCATCCGTGTACGTGGTAGGCGTGACGGACAATCCGATGCCTCGGGTGGTGAGGTCTTCGTAGAGACGGTTGATGATCGTGGCGTGCGCGTGGGCGAGATCGTCGAACGCGGCGCGATCGGCGTCGTGAGCGAGTTCCGGCGAAACGTCGTCCAAGAAGAGCGCAACCTGGTCGAAACCGACGGCGATGATGGCGTCGAGCTTCGTGAGGAGGGTGACATATTCCGTCGAGTCGGAATACACCATCGAACCCCCCGGGCTGATGGCGTAATGCGCTTGCACTCCCGACTCACGCGCCACGGTCGCGACCTCGGCGAGTTCGGCCAACCGGCTTTCCGGATAGGGTTCACGCCACCGGGCAAGGTGGTACGGGTCGTCTTTCGGGGCATACACGTAGGCGTCCAACCCGACCCTTCCCATGAATCTGATGATGTCGAGCCGGTCGTCATGAGGCCACGGGACGCCGTAAAAGCCCTCGATGACGCCCGACAGGGCAATCGGTGGATCAGGGGGAGCGCCATCGGCCGGCGCGCACGACCATGCGGCCGCCGCCCACGCGATGAGCGCGATTCGCTGCGCGCGACCAATATCCATACCGTTCAAGGATCTTACGTACTCCGAGCGTTATTTAAGCTAAGACAGGTAAGCTTATTTACTCGTCTTCAGCAAGGAAGCCTTGAAGGCAACCCCCTTACACCACCACCGCCCTTTTCACCGCCTCCCGATACGCCGGCGGCCCCACGACCTCGGCGTCTGCGCCGTATTGCAGGACCTGGTTCACGAGCCAATCCACTGACGCTACCTGGAACGTGACGGTGACACTGCCGTCATCGCCATCTTCGGCCGACGGATACCGCTCCCGCATCCAACGGGCGACCGTCGGTGAAAACCGCACCTTCACGTCATCGACATCGTCGGGCGCGGCGAACAGATCTTCGCGCGCCTGGATCAACGGCGCATCGTCCCGACGGACAAACGACTCATCGAGCAACTCCGCCGCGAGTATGCGATCGGCGCGAAACCGCATGCGCCAATCATCGCGGGCCTCGCACCACCCGGCAAGATAGAAATGCCCCCGCGCACTGATGATTTCGTACGGATGCACGACGCGTGTCGATGCCTCCTGATCGTGCGCCGTCGCATACTCGATCCGCACCTTCCGTTGCTCGAGAATTGCCCTGCGAAACAGATTGACCACGGCGGCTTCCTCGCCGGGCACATAGGGAATGGCCTGGGGCAATGCGTCTTCCGGCTCGAGCTGCAGTAACGTCCTGAGTCCATCGCTCAGTTCTTCAGTCTCCGTGGCCACTGCCACCTTGAGCGCCAACAGCTCTTCGGCGGTGAGTCGAATCGGACGCCTGAAGGCGCCCTGACTCGACACGTAAATGCGGTCACCTGCCTGATACATCGACAGGGACGCGAGCCCCGCTCCAGCAGGATCATCGGCAGCCTCCGACAACACGAGCAGGTCCTTATAGACTTGGGCTTCCGTGGTGCCCAGGAGTTTCGCGACCTGGGGCACCGGTACCTCGCCGGGCCCGACCGCGCTCACCCGCGACAGCTCTGCCACCATGCGAGCGATCCGCTCGACCTGCTCCGCGGCCGCCGCTCGACGTTTAGCCATAGAGCAACGACACCTCGTCGCGCACCTCGGCGAGCGCGTCGGAGAATTCCGCCGGCCGCACGATGGTTGCCCGATCGCGTAACGTGAGCAACCACCTGAGGAACGGGCCCCGGCTTCGTACTTGGAACTGGAATTCCTGCGTTCCATCGTTCGACGGTTCGCCAATACGTTCACCCAACCCGCGTGCCTCGACCCACCGCGACTCGGGGTACGCGATCCGTACCACCACTTCGACCGGCTCGTCACGAGAGAGCTGCCAGGGCGGCCTGCGGATGTAGTCGCGAATGTTGACGCGCTGTGGAGGAGGCTGGTCAAAGGCCTCAATCCGAGACAGCAATGCTTCCCTCGGCATCGCCGCAAGCGACGCATCGACAGCGCTGGCCCGGGTGGGTGGTGGAACTTCCGCG
>Ga0114949_10001232_pt1 | contig 15362 bp, 7 predicted proteins | sample N074metaG_FD_83505 | JGI IMG/M metagenome (GOLD analysis project Ga0114949, IMG submission 83505) | Deep subsurface microbial communities from Kermadec Trench to uncover new lineages of life (NeLLi) - N074 metaG | ecosystem: Environmental > Aquatic > Marine > Ocean trench > Sediment | place... | reverse complement strand
GAAAAACGTACTTCCTGAAATTCAATATGAGTATGTGCCGGACCTCTCCTTTCACGAAGTTGCGGACAGAATAAGTTGCATGGAATCAAATGTTCCCCTTTCGTATAACAAGATAGTCAAGTCGTTTATCGACTACTTTTCAGTGAGGGACAGGGAATATACCAAATTAATGATGCAAAGGATCAACCTATATTTTCCCATATTTGAATACTATCTTGAAAAACACGGCCTTCCTGATGAACTAAAGTACTTATCTATAATAGAGTCCGGGCTTAACCCAACGGCACGTTCAAGAGTGGGAGCCGCAGGGCTTTGGCAATTCATGCCATCAACCGGCCGGTTATTTAAGTTGTATCAGGACTACTATATAGACGAGCGCCTGGACCCTTACAAGTCTACAGAAGCTGCTTGCATTTATTTGAAAAGCCTTTACAACCGGTTCAAAGATTGGGAACTAGTACTTGCCTCCTACAATGCGGGCCCTGGCAAGGTACGCCGGGCCATTCGGAGATCGGGTTATAAAAGAAACTTCTGGGAAATTTATAATTATCTGCCCAGAGAGACACGATCCTACCTGCCTCAATTCACAGCGATTATCTACGTGCTAAATCATCAGGAAGATCACAATCTGAAAGTTGATTATGTATTCTACCCTATTAGGAGTGACACCATACAGGTAAGTCATTATGTAGATCTTAAAACATTTGCCCAGCAGATCGATGTCTGCATAGAAGATATTAAAGCTTTGAATCCTGCGCTTCGAAGAGGAGTTGTACCTCCCAATGCCAGGGAATATCCATTAAGAATCCCTATTGATAAAATGCCTCATTTACTGGCCCACAGAAAAGAAATTCTTGATTCAGCGTCAATCAATGGGAAAGACGAACTGGCCAAACTTGCAGCTACTCAACCAGGAAGCACCTATGGACGTCAAAAAGTTCGGCACAGAATTCGATCCGGAGAGGTCTTAGGCACTATTGCTGAACGATACGGCGTTCGGGTATCGGATTTAAGAAAATGGAACAATATCAGAGGCAATCTCATACGTTCAGGCCAGGTGCTTAATGTTTGGGTAAGACCCGGACTTCAACAATCTGTTGCAAGCCGCGGAACAACCACACCCAGAAACATCCCAGCCTCCAAAACTCATTTGGTTCAACCTGGGGACACATTGTGGGAAATTTCACTAAAGTATAAGGGGCTCACCATAGAAAAAATCAAGCAATTGAATAACCTGTCAACCAACAAGATTAAACCGGGTCAGACGCTTATTATTGGTTAGAAATTAGGAATTAGGAATTGCCAATTTCTCTTTATGAGTTCATCTTGTTACATTTGATATCTACCTAGCCTTCACCTGGATGAAATTAAGATTAGACATATGCATTGTCCTAATCGGACTGCTATTCATCAGATGTTCTTCAATTCTTGATGACAAGACTTTCTTGCCACGCGCTACAGGGGGATCAGGGGAGATCATTTTGGTAATGGATTCTGCAAAATGGGCTGGGGAGCTTGGGGAAGAGATTAGAAATACTTTTAGGGCCCCTTTCCCGGGATTGATACAAGGTGAGCCGATATTTGATCTGGTATATGTGGATCCTGACAAATTTAACAGTGTACTAAGAAATTCCAGGAATCTGATTTTTGTTAGTACTCTGGATGGAAACAGCCGGGGTGATATTATTTTACAAAATTACTTTACCCAAGAGTCACGTGAAACAATCAGTGCTGACTCCAATATCTATATTTCTAAACAAAATGACCTGTTTGCCCGGGGACAGGCGGTAATGCATTTATTCCAACGTAATAGTGAGTTACTGATAGGCCATATTATGGCCAATAGGAATAAAATACAGCACTACTTTCTTGATGTAGAAAAGGCCCGTTTCCGAAAGGCTTTGTATAAAGCCCCGCGAGAAAAGGGAATTGAAAATCAGTTGCTTCGGAATCACCAGTGTTTCATTCAAGTGCCTTATGGATATGAGATAGCGTTAGAAACCGATCACAGCATGTGGATCAGATTGATGGACAACAAGGTGGATAAAAGCCTGTTCATTACTTATAAAGACTATACAGAAGAAGAGGCCTTCCACCGGAAGAACATCATAGCATTTCGAGACCGGGCATGGAAAGAATTTCTTTTGGGAAATGATAGCCTGTCATACATGGTCACTGAGCCCCTGGTACCTATCGATTCTGTCAGTTTGAAACTGAGAAATAAATTTACGGTTCAAGTAAGAGGAGCCTGGAAGTTAAAAAACAATTCCCTGGGAGGCCCGTTTTTAGGGTATGTTTTTGTAGATGAAGGGTTAGGCAGGTTATATTATGTAGAAGGGTTTGTTTATTCTCCGGGTAAGAAAAAGAGAAATACCCTGCGGGAATTGGAGACCATCCTGCGGACTTTTCAAACTCAAACTGAGCATTCGTCTTAGACATTCGTGCAACTTGTCTTGAAATTACCCTAAGACCAGATTTCCTACAAATGTGGTTGCTATAATTAGGAATAATTCCAATTAAAAACTTAAATTGTTCCTCTTCAACAAGCCCATAATTATGAGCATAAAGATCAGGAAAAAAGATGCACTGGACTACCACGAGCAAGGTCAACCAGGAAAAATTGAAGTAGTACCAACAAAAATGCTGAGCACTCAGCTGGATCTGGCACTGGCTTATACTCCAGGGGTGGCTGAGCCCTGTCTGGAAATTGCGAATAACCCCCAGGATGTATACCGATATACTGCAAAAGGAAATCTTGTGGGGGTGATATCTAATGGAACGGCAGTTTTGGGATTGGGTAATATCGGGGCCAGTGCTTCCAAACCAGTAATGGAAGGTAAAGGTGTGTTGTTTAAAAAATTTGCAGGAATCGATGTTTTTGATATTGAGATTGATGAAGAAGACCCTGAGCAATTTATTAGGATCGTCAAATCACTTGAACCAACTTTTGGCGGAATTAACCTCGAGGACATTAAGGCACCAGAAAGCTTTCAGATTGAAGAAGCTCTGAAGGAGCAAATGCATATCCCTATTATGCACGATGATCAACACGGTACTGCCATTATTTCCTCGGCAGCGCTTATCAGTGCGCTTGAGTTAGTAGACAAAAAGATAGAAGAAATACAGATTGTGGTGAATGGAGCAGGTGCTTCAGCTATTGCGTGTACCAAATTATACATACTGCTTGGGGCCAGAAAAGAAAATATTGTCATGCTGGATAGTAAAGGGGTAATCCACAAGGACCGTCCCAACCTGGATCCTATTAAGGAACCATTTGCCACTAACAGGAAAGTAGCCACGTTGGAAGAAGCGTTGGCAGGGGCTGATATGTTTTTAGGGCTATCCAAAGGAAATATACTGAAGGGGGAAGTGCTCAAGACCATGTCTGCTAACCCTATTGTCTTTGCTTTAGCTAACCCTAATCCAGAAATCCCTTACGAAGAGGCCATAGCTGCCCGGAAAGACATAATAATGGCAACCGGAAGGTCTGACCATCCGAATCAGGTAAATAACGTACTGGGTTTTCCATATATATTCAGAGGCGCTTTGGATGTTCGGGCCACTGCTATTAATGAAGAAATGAAAATGGCCGCTGTACAAGCTCTAACTGCTCTGGCAAAAGAACCAGTACCGGACTTGGTAGGTAAAGCGTATGGCCAGAAATCACTGGTCTTTAGCAAGGAATATTTAATACCAAAACCACTTGATCCCAGACTCATTACCACTATTTCTCCTGCAGTGGCCAAAGCTGCTATCGACAGCGGTGTCAGTGGATTGAAAATCAGTGACTGGGATCTGTATCATCAGGACCTTCAAAAACGCATTGGCATCCATCATAAATTGGCCAGCCATATGATTAGCAGAGCCAAAAAAGACCCCAAAAAGGTTGTTTTTGCTGAAGCGGACAATTATAAGATCTTAAAAGCCGCTGAGATCATAATGGAAGAAGGTATTGCCAGGCCGGTACTACTTGGCAAAAAGGCACATATTAAGGAACTGACAGAAACATACAATCTGGATTTAGGTAACTGTCAGATCATTGATACTTCTGAAGAAGAGCAACTAATTGAGGAGTTTGGAAAAGTGCTATATGAGAAAAGGAAACGTAAAGGATTGACTTTTTACGAAGGCAAAAAACTCATGCGTGAACGGAATTACTTTGGTGCAATGATGGTTGAACAGGGAAAAGCAGATGCCTTTATCTCAGGGCTTACCAAAGACTACCCCAAAACCATTATCCCGGCCTTGCAGGTAATTGGCACTAAGCCTGAAGTCAATAAGGTGGCTGGCATGTACATAATATCAAACAAGAAAGACTCATACTTCTTTGCCGACACCACGGTAAATGTAGATCCCACCGCTGAAGATCTGGTAGATATTATTGGATTGACCGCCAACGCTGTAAAATTCTTTGATATTGAACCGAGAATGGCTGTGCTTTCATACTCTAATTTTGGATCCAGTAAGGGAGCTGTACCGGCTAAAGCTGCCCGTGCTACCGCTTTAGCAAAAAAGAAGTATCCTGACCTGATCATTGACGGGGACATACAAGCTAATGTGGCCCTGAATATTGAGATTCTACAGGCTAACTATCCTTTCAGTGAAATCTCCGAAAAAGGGGCCAATACTTTAATATTTCCGGATCTGGACTCTGGTAATATTGCTTACAAGTTGCTTATGGAGATAGGAGGCGCCGAAGCCATTGGTCCAATTCTCATGGGTATGAACAAACCGGTCCATGTTTTACAGCTGGGCAGTTCCGTAAGAGAGATCGTAAATATGGTGGCAATCGCGGTGGTAGAAGCTCAAATTAACAAGTTCAAGGGCAATGCTTAAAGGCAAATTATATTACCTTTGGACGCAACTAATGACAGGTAATGTTTGCATATATTGAAGGCTCCCTGGTGGTTTGTGAGCCTGCGTTTGTGGTGATCGATGTTGGGGGAATAGGGTATGAATTAAAAATAACACTTGGCACCTTCTCAGCTATTAAAAGTATGAGCAAGGTCAAGTTGTTTACTTATTCCCACATAAAAGAAGATTCCTATACTCTTTATGGGTTTATCGATCAATCAGAAAAAAACCTGTTTATGGCTCTGATTTCTATTTCCGGAGTAGGCCCTGCTACCGGGGTCATGATTTTGTCCTCCTTATCACCGCAGGAAATTCAACAAGCAATTTTGACTGATAATGCACCGGTAATTCAAAGCGTCAAGGGCGTGGGGGCCAAAACAGCACAACGTATTATTCTAGAGCTAAAAGACAAGCTTTTAAAGGAAAACCTGGTGGTCCCAACCGGGCAAAATTACCTTGTTTCACACAATAGCCTCCAAGAAGAAGCGTTATCCGCCTTAGTCACCCTGGGAATAAACAAAAACGTGGCAGAAAAAGCCATTATTAACAACTTGAAAAATGCCGATAATGATTTAACTGTGGAAGAGCTAATTAAGCGGGTTCTTAAATCATCCTAAAAGCATTGCAGTTCAATACCTACAAGTATATCTTAACAGGAATTCTGATACTCCTATTAATGCCAGGAGTATCTTATAAATCTCCAGGTGCCAGCAACTCTTTGCTACTTTTCCAACAGGTCACTGATACCATTCCTTCTGATACCATACCCCGCGGCTATCAACGCAGCCGCCAACCAACTTATAACCCTCGCGACCGTATAGGTGACCCATTATCTGACAGGGGTGATCAGTCACCATTAATAAAAAAAGACCCTTTTGGTCTAACTGTGGAGGTAGAGGTTGATACCGCATTGAATTACAGCATATATGAACGGATGAATGGGTTGGATTTTAGACCGCCTACCATTATGACTTTTGCTGAATATTCGCGCCTGGTCGAGCGCAATATGATCCGAGACTATTGGAAGACCAAGTCCGCGGAATTGGACGGAGAAAGCGCCATTAGTGGTAAACGGTTGATACCCAAAATCCCCATCAGCCCGGTTTTTGATCGAATTTTCGGTGGCAGTTTTGTTGATATTCAACCAAATGGTTCGGTGACACTCGATTTTGGGTTTAGGTCAGAACGGATCTTTAACCCTGCAATTCCAATTCGGCGCCAAAAACAGGGCACATTCGATTTTGATCAAAGGATCGGCATGAACATAATTGGCAAGATTGGTGAAAAAATGAGGGTAACCGCAAATTTCGACAATAACACTTCCTTTGATTTCCAGAATGATCTACGGGTAGAGTACACTGGATTCGAAGAGGACATTATTAAAAAAATCGAAATTGGGAATGTCAGCATGGGTATTAGCAATAGTCTAATCAGGGGCTCTCAGAATCTATTTGGTGTTAAAACAGAACTTCAGTTTGGCAAACTATTTGTAACCGGGGTGTTTTCCACAAAAAGAGGAAGCACTGATGCCATCACCATTGAAGGGGGGTCGCAGGCCAGAGAATTCGAGTTTTCTTCAGCTGAATATGACGAAAACCGTCATTTCTTTCTGGGACATTATTTTCGTGACCATTATAACCCCTGGCTCAGCTCTTTGCCTCAAATAATTTCACGAGCAAATATCACTCGCGTTGAAGTATATGTTTTGAACAGGAATAATAATACGGAAACCCTTCGGAATTTTGCAGCTTACATGGATCTTGGCGAAGGCAAGGTCATCGAAAGAACTGATGTCTTTACCAGCAATGACCCTAATTCCCCCAATAAGAATCTTGCAAATGACTTGCTGCAGGTGGTTTCCGGTCCGGAATTCAGAGATGTCAATACAGTAAGCGACGAGCTGATTGCGCTCGGGCTGAATAAATCTTCGGACTTTGAGGTGATAAGGGGAGCTCGTAAACTAAATGAGCGAGAGTTCACCATAAACAAACAGCTCGGTTACATCAACCTATTTAGAAAACTTCAAAATGACGAAGTACTGGCAGTTGCTTATGAATACAATATCAATGGGGAGAACTTTAGAGTAGGAGAATTAACCGATGACTATGCCAACAGACCTGAGGACGAAGTTATCTTTTTAAAGCTACTTAGACCAGGCAAGATCAACACGTCCGCCAACACCTGGGACCTGATGATGAAAAATATTTATAGCCTAAACGCCAATCAGGTGGCACTGGAAGGATTTCAATTACGCGTTATTTACAGAGATGATATTACTGGTCAGGACAATCCCAGTCTGCCTGAAGGGGTGAACACAAAAAACATTCCACTGGTGGAGTTATTCGGGCTCGATCAGTTGAATTCAAACCTCGACCCGCAGCCAGATGGAAATTTTGACTTTGTCGATGGCCTTTCTATCAACGCAGAACTGGGTAACATTATTTTTCCGGTGTTGGAACCATTCGGCAGTGATCTGGAGAAACTATTCGGTGAGAATGAACAAGATCTAAAAGATCGTTACGTTTTTAACGAGCTTTATTTGGGCACCAAGAACGATGCTCAACAGAATGTGTTATTAAACAAGTTCTTCATCAAGGGGCAATTGCAGGCAGGATCGTCAAATGAAATTGTTCTTCCTGGAATAAATATTGCTGAAAATTCAGTAACGGTAACAGCTGGGAATACCATACTTACTGAAGGCGTGCACTACCGGGTAGACTACAATCTGGGGAAGGTAATCATTATCGATGAAGGAATTATGATATCCGGAAAACAGATCAATATTAGCTATGAAAAGGCAGACTTGTTCAACTTTCAAACCAGGAGCCTTATGGGTACCCGTCTGGATTACCGGTTTAATGACGACATAAATCTTGGCGCAACATTATTGTACCTTAATGAGCGTCCATTGATCACCAGGATAAGCGTAGGCAATGAACCGGTTCGTAACGTTAAATGGGGATTGGACTTCAATTATAGAAAAGAATCCCGGTTTTTAACTGAATTGGTGGATGCCTTGCCACTTATTAGTACCAAAGAACCATCAAATGTGGTATTTAATGCTGAATTCGCTCAACTGTTGCCAGGGACTTCCAATAAAAATGACGGTGATGATCTGGCCTATCTCGACGATTTTGAAGCAGCAGTAACACCATTTAATCTTAGCAGCGTGATTAGCTGGAAGCTGGCCAGCACACCGGCCACTGATGATGGTAGATTTGGTATACCCAGTGGAAATAACCTTACCGCTGGATATAAACGCGGAAAGGTCTCCTGGTATATCGTAGATAATGTGTTTTATCGAAGCAACGACAGCAACACACCTGAAAATATTGATACCGACAATCACTATTCAAGGTCGGTAATCCCCCAGGAGATCTTTGCGAAGCAGGACCGCCAGCAAATAAATCTTAATCTGCCTATTTTTGACATTGCCTACTTCCCTACTGAACGGGGGCCATACAACTATAACCCCGGTATTCTCAATGATGGAAGACTACCTGACCCAGAGGACAACTGGGGTGGCCTGACCCGGGCAATCACATCTGATGTGGATTTTGATAAAACCAACATTGAATTCGTAGAATTTTGGTTAATGGACCCCTTTATTGCGGGACCCAACGGTAGAGTGTTAGTGGGTGATAATCCCGTTAACAATACAGATTTAAATGGAAAGTTAGTAATTAACTTGGGCAGTGTTTCGGAGGATGTTATTCCGGATGATAATCATGGTTTCGAAAACGGGATGCCGCCGGACGGGATAGTTACTGAAGACAACACCAATACCAGTGTTTGGGGCCGTTCTACCAGGCAGCAATTCCTAACAAATGCTTTTGACAATGACGTTAGTTCCAGAGAAAATCAGGACATCGGTTTGGATGGTTTAACCAGTGAGTCTGAGTTAAATGACACCCTGTATTCACTGTTTAAACAAAGAGTTGCGTTACTTCCACCCCAAATACGACAAGAGATAGAAGAGGATATTTCAGGTGATGATTTTAGCTATTTCCTGGATGCAGAAAAGGATGCAGAGAATCAACAGATTGTTGAACGTTACCAGGACTTTAACAATATGGAAAACAACTCTCCGGTGGCAACCGATGCCAGTCAATCCTTTATTCCATCCGGAAGTAATTTCCCGGAGAATGAAGACCTGAACATTGATAATACAATTAGCGACCTTGAAGAGTACTACGAGTATTCTATTGACCTGAATCCATCGGCATTAGTAGTTGGAAATCAAAATATTGAAGACAAGGTAACCAACACAATCAATGGTGACGAGGTCGCCTGGTACTTGTTCCGAATACCCGTTAGACAACCGGACCGACGGCAAGGTAGTATTGAAGGTTTTAAGTCCATCCGGTATATGAGAATGTATATGACGGGCTTTACCACGCCGGTAGTACTGCGTATGGCGGATTTTCATTTAGTCGGTAGCCAATGGCGACGATTTAATGAGAACCTTGAAGAAACAGGGTTCTTCGAAGACCGGGACAACCAAGACCCCAGATTTACCATCTCAGTGGTTAGCGTAGAAAAGAATCCAGGGTACGTGGTGCCCCCAGGATTTGAGAGGGACCGGGACAATACCTCAACACTGGAAAGGCGCCTAAATGAACAGTCTCTTGAGCTGTGCGTAGAGGATCTCCCTGACCGTGATGCAAAGGCGGTGTTCAAAACCGTAGACTTTGATCTGATCAGCTACGGGCGTATCCAAATGTTCCTGCATGCCGAAAGTACAGATACACAAGGCGATGAGCTCACTGCCTTCATACGAATAGGTACGGATTTTACCCATAACTACTACGAGATACAAATTCCCTTGAAAATGACCCCGGATGGAAGTACTGATCAGAGGGAGATATGGCCTTTAGAAAATGAGATTGACCTGGATATTGATGCGTTATATCAATTGAAAAGCCTGAGAAACCGGCTGAATGCGGCTATCAACTTACCGTTTCCACAGGATGGGCCCCAAATTGTAGGACGCCACGGAATTAGGGTATTGGGAAATCCGGACATGTCCACCGTCTATGCCATGATGATTGGCATACGAAACCCGGAAAGCCTGGATGGCGCCCCAAAATCGGTTTGTATTTGGACCAATGAACTGCGTGTAAGTGATTTTGACCAAACAGCAGGGTGGGCAGCAAATGCGAATTTGAATATAAAACTAGCCGATCTCGGTAATTTGACAACTTCCGTAAGGCATTCCACTTTCGGATTTGGCAGCATCCAGGACCGCATTTCTGAAAGGAGCCGTGAGGAAATAACAGAATTTGACATATCTACTAATCTGAACCTGGAAAAATTTTTTCCTGAAAAATTCGGACTACATATTCCAATGTTTGCCAGCTATCAAAAATCTACCATTACTCCTCAATTCGATCCCAGAGATCCGGATATTAAGCTGAAAAATTCCCTTGCGTCTATAAGTGATGAATCTGAAAGGGAGCGCTACAGAAAAATTACCCAGGACAATTCTACCCGGAGAAGCCTGAATTTCACAAATGTCAGAAAAGTGAAAACTGACCAGGAATCAAAATCAAGAGTGTATGATATCGAGAACTTCTCATTCACCTATGCCTTTAGTGATATTATCAGGCATAGTTATCTAATGGAGACGTACGAGTTTAAATCATATAGGGGCGCCCTGTCCTATAATTTCAGTCCGAAGGAATGGAATATCACGCCGTTTCAGAAATCAGAGTCATTCAGCTCTCCTTATTTGCAGATGATCAAGGATATTAATTTCTCGCTGCTCCCCAGTAATTTTTCCTTCCGAGCAGATATAGATCGTCGATTTATAAAAACGCAGTTATGGGGCGTGGACGAAAACAACAATCTAACCATAAACGGTATCGCCCCAACCTTTGAAAAATCCTTTACATTTACACGTGTTTATAATCTTCGATGGAATTTATCCCGAAACCTTTCACTCGATTATTCTGCCAGAGCTTTGGCTATTGTTGATGAACCGGAGGGTGAATTGAATACCGATGAGAAGCGCAAAGAGGTGAAAAACAATTTATTGGATTTAGGGCGATTGAGTAACTTCGATCAGACCATAGCCCTTAACTACCGGTTACCACTGGATAAGATTCCGTTTGTGGATTGGATGAATGCCGATTTAGGCTATCATGTTAACTACACCTGGACCTCAGGAGCCTTCAACCCCTATAACGAAAAAAATCAAAAAGATACTCTTGGAAACATCATACAAAATAATCGCAACCGTAATATTACCAGCCGAATAGATCTGGTGAAGCTCTACAATAAGATTTCTATCCTGAAAGATCTTAATCAACCATCCCGAACCAGGTCTCGCCCAGACCCTAACGATACCACTTTACAAGTCCCTCAAAACCGGGTTCTTAAAGCGGCCCTTCGAGTGCTTATGTCATTGAGATCGGTGAACGCTACTTATAGCGTACGCGAAGGGACAATCCTGACAGGTTATATGCCAGATGCATACCTGTTTGGACTGGATAAAGGTTTTAATGCCCCTGGTTGGGCATTTATACTTGGTAGCCAGAGCCTTGATATAAAAAATAAGGTAATAGAAAATGATTGGATGGCCCCCAGCCCATTCTTGACCCAACCATTTGGGCAATCGAATACCATTGACCTTAATATTACCGGACGGGTGGAACCGCTGCGTGACCTCCGCATAGATGTAAGCATGCGAAAACTAAAATCTGCAGTCTACAATGAGATATTCAGGTTCGATGATGATCTGGAAGTGATCTCTACCTTTAACCCAACCAGAAGAGGGAGCTATAGTATTTCATATTTTACATTGAAAACCGCATTTAACGGGAGCCGGCCAGACAACACCAGTCCGGTTTTCGAGGATTTTGAAAACAACATCAGTATTATACAACAACGACTAGAGTCGGAAAATACCAACCCCGGGGGTAACTATGGACCACGATCGCAAGATGTGCTTATCCCAGCTTTTCTTGCTGCATATACCGGAAAGGATCCCAATTCTATTAACCTGTCGCCCTTTCCTAAAACACCGCTGCCCAACTGGCGCCTAGACTATGCGGGATTGAGCAAGATCTCAAAATGGTCGGAAATATTCTCCTCAATAAATTTGACCCATAGCTATACCTCAACTTACGATGTCATTAGCTTTACCACCTCAGGCCAATACCTCGATCCTGATCTGATAACCCTGGACAATGATATAGAAGACTATTCTTTGGCTTCTGTGTTCAATCAAAATGGGGAATGGGTACCTCTGTATGTGATCAACCAAGTGGCCATAACAGAGCGATTTGCACCTCTGATAGGTATAAATTTACGCACTAAAAGCAGACTTGATTTTCGCATTGAATATAGAAAGGAGCGTAATATTGCTTTACAACTTTCCAATGCGCAGGTGACTGAGCTGAACAGACAGGATTTCGTAGTTGATGTTGGTTACCGTAAGCAAGGCTTTAAGATTCCCTGGAAAATTGGCGGGCAAACGGTCACCTTAGAAAATGATCTCACTTTTAGGTTGGCCCTAAGTATTGGCGAAAGCGAAGTCATCCAGCGTAAAATAGAGGAATCTAATACCATAACCAGTGGTAATCTTAACTTTCAGCTAAGCCCAACTATAAGTTATGTGGTGAACAACCGGCTTAATGTTCAACTTTATTTTGAAAGAAATATTAACGAACCAAAAGTAACTAATTCATTTAAACGGGCCACCACCAGGTTCGGCACTCAAATCAGTTTCAGTTTGGCCCAATAATATTTTTGCATTTCCAAAAAGAATGTATTTTTGGACAAACTAAAGTACATGAACATTCCGGAAAATCTAAAATACACTCAGGAGCATGAATGGGTATTAATCGACGAAGATGGGAAGTCTGCATTGGTGGGGATTACTGAATTTGCACAGCAGGAACTTGGTGACATAGTCTTTATAGAAATAGAATCTCAAGGTGATGAAATTGACCGTGGAGATATCTTTGGAACCATTGAAGCAGTGAAAACAGTATCAGATCTATTCATGCCATTGAACGGAACGGTGTCAGAAGTTAATGAAGAGCTCGAAGGTGCCCCTGAAAGGGTTAATGAAGATCCATATGGGAAAGGTTGGATAATTCGAATCGATCTTAGTAATGAAGATCAGACTGGCCTTATCAGCAGCGCAGAGTATGCAGAATTGATCGGTGTTTAGAGCTATATGAGTAATAAAGGTTACTGGCCCGCAGCCCTCTGGGCTTTTGTCATTTTTGTACTAAGCGTAACCCCATCCCACCGAATACCGGAGCCTCCTGATTGGGGCATTTCATTGGACAAGGTAGTTCACTTTCTTATATTTATGATACTCAGTCTACTACTGCTCTTCGGACGGTATTTAAAATGCAGACCATGGAACCACCGACAATTGATCCCGATCATAATTTTGTTATCCACATACGGACTACTACTGGAAACCATACAAATATTGGTTCCCCAGCGAAATTTCAGTTGGCTGGATCTTACTTCAGATACCATGGGAGCTATCGCAGGGAATTATATCTATCTCGGTATTGTTAAACTAAAAAAGATGTTGGTCAAATGATAATTTCTTTTGTATATTTGAAATGGTGGGTATTCTGTGGAATTTATAATGTTTTAGATTATGGAACTTAAGAAACATCCAGATTCTGATCTCTTTAGGAAGTCTAGTTTTTATATGAGTATTGGGCTGATGATCAGTCTGTTATTTACGGTAGTGGCTTTTGAATGGAAGTCTTATGACAACAACGACTTAGTAAATCTGGGTGCGCTGGATGCGGATTTTGAGGAGTTGCAGGACATCCCTATTACAGAACAACCTCCTCCTCCTCCTCCTCAGGTGACACCGCCAGAAATTATTGAGGTTCCGGATGAACAGGAAATTGAACAGGAAATTGAAGTAAATCTCGATGTTGAGGTTACTGAAGAAACAGTAATTGAAGACGTTGTTTTTGATGAAGCTCCCGAAGAAGAAGCTGCCGATGAGATCTTTCAATTCGTTGAAGATCAGCCCACTCCTCTCGGTGGTATGAAGGCTTTTTATGCGTATGTTGGGAAAAACATGAAATACCCTGCGCAAGCGCGCAGAATGGGTATTGAAGGAAAGGTATATATTACATTCGTAGTAGGTAAAGATGGTGCGCTTACTGACATAGTAGTACTGAAAGGCATTGGTGCCGGATGTGACCAAGAAGCAATCCGTGTATTGAGTGGAGCGCCAAAGTGGAAGCCCGGTAAGCAACGTGGTCGCCCGGTGAGAGTTAGAATGCAGCTGCCTATAATATTCAAGCTGAACTAGCAGAAGTACACTTCACCATTACATTGGATCCCTGGCGTTTATCCCGTCCGTGTTTCTTTATAAGATATTTTGTAGCTGTTCCTTGATCTTTTCCAACTCATCCTTCATCCCAACCACCAGTTTTTGAATTTCTGCATCATTGGCTTTGGACCCGATGGTATTGATCTCGCGGCCCATTTCCTGACTTAAAAAAGAAAGTTTTTTTCCCTGTGACTCATTTTCATTTAAAATTTCCAGGAAATAATCGAGATGTGTTTTTAGTCTAACTTTTTCCTCGCTGATATCGAGTTTTTCAATATAATAAACCATCTCTTGTTCAAACCTGTTTGGATCGAACTTTTCGTTGCCCTCAATCTCCATCATATGCTTTTGCAATCGATTTTTAATTGCTTCGGTCCGGGTTGGGTCTATTTTATCGACTTTTGAAAGATAGGTTTCAATTTTATCAACATAAACCACCAGTTTGTTTTTTAAAGTAGTGCCCTCAGCGACACGAAACTCTTCGCATTTGATGATCGCTTCCAGAATTAGGTCTTTTACCCGATTCCAGTGGTCTTGTAACTTATCCTTTGTTTCTTCGGTACGCATTACTCCTGGAAACTCCATAACCAATTTTAATAATCCATCCGAAGGTGCATCAATATCGGTTGCAATCTTTTTGACTTTTTTATAATAGGACTTCAACAACTTTTCATTGAATGTGATCCTGGCTTCTTCTGAATCCTTGTGCTCATAGCTGATGTTTACTGCTATTTTCCCTCTTTCCAGTTTTTTAGAGGCAATTTTTTTGACCTCGATTTCCTTGTCAAAAAAAACCCTTGGAAGCTTGATTACCGTATCCAGGTACTTAGAGTTCAATGATTTCACTTCCACAGAAATACCAAGTGAATCATTTTCGAGCTGAGCCGATCCATAGCCCGTCATAGATTTTATCATAGACTGTTTGAAGGTTGGGAGGAATATACAAATTATTCTTCCTAAAATCCAAGGGATATTAACTAGTTAAAAATCGTATCCCAGGGTCAGATAAAATTTTGGGGATCCAACCTCGAAGTCTTCTATGGGCCAGGCTACATCAAACTTAAGATAATAACCAAGAAGCACTGTCCTGACTCCTGTTCCGTAACTAGCTAACCAAGGGCTACCAAAGTTGTTGATCCTGGCTTTGAAATTACCCGCTTCGATTATTTCAGTATTCAAGCTGTTT
>Ga0114949_10001225_pt1 | contig 15418 bp, 13 predicted proteins | sample N074metaG_FD_83505 | JGI IMG/M metagenome (GOLD analysis project Ga0114949, IMG submission 83505) | Deep subsurface microbial communities from Kermadec Trench to uncover new lineages of life (NeLLi) - N074 metaG | ecosystem: Environmental > Aquatic > Marine > Ocean trench > Sediment | place... | reverse complement strand
TCCCGAAGCTGGTACTCCACCTGATCGTCCGAAAGGTTGTAAAGCTCGCAGAGAACGATCGCCTTGAACATCACCACAGCGTCCCAGGGTTTCCGCCCCGCCGGCGACTTCCGCTCCTCGGGCGCCCTGCGCCACACAGTCTCCAGACGCGGACGCAAGGCTGCCCATGGAACCGCCTCGTCGATCCTCGCCAACGGATCGTTCTTGGCATCCAGCCCGGCATACCGGTTCGCGATGTCGAAAAAACCCATTTGGCCCGTGGTCGGTTCCCCACATCTACGCGTCAAACCGTCCAGATTCTAACCGATCAAGGCTGGGGACAGGGTTTTTTCGAGTTGCCCATAACACTTACTCCTCTCTTCTAAGCTGAGATTTCCCCGGAATGACATTCTGTCTCAGAGGCACTGATGGGGCACAGGGTGCACTTGTCGGTTACCGGCCTATTTGTGCTAAGCGCTGATGGGGATTACTTTGTCGGCGGCGTTAGCTTTTGCATGACCTGATCGATAGTGAAGCTGGCCGCCTTCTGGCGGGGTGGGTATTCCTTGAATGTGCCCAGGAACTTGCCGACGATATCCTGCGCCGGTACCAACAGGAAGACATGGTTGAGGTACCAATCCCAGTAGGTATTCGAGGTAATGGTTGCCCGCTCGTACGGATCCGTACGCAAGTTGTAGAGCCACGGTAGCCGCGTTTGCACGAAGGGCTCGCCCCAGAGCTTCAGGAGGCCCTGTTGCCTTTGCTGGGCGAAGACGACCTTCCAATTGTCATAGCGCAGCCCTAACAGGTCACCGTCGTCTGAAAAATAGAAAAACTCTTTCCGCGGGCTCTTCTTATCCGGCTCGGTCAGATACGGCAGCAAGTTGTAGCCGTCGAGATGGACCTTGAAGGTTTTCTTACCCACCGTGTAGCCCTTCAAGAGTTTCTGCTTGATATCCGGATCCCCCGCCATCGCCAAAATTGTCGGCAGCCAGTCCAGATGCGAAATGATCTCGTTGGATATTGAGCCAGGCTTGATCTTGCCCGGCCAGCGCACCATGGCGGGAACGCGGAAGGCTCCTTCCCAATTGGTGTTCTTCTCGCTGCGGAATGGCGTCATGCCGGCATCGGGCCAAGTATTCATGTGCGGGCCGTTGTCGGTGCTGTACATGACGAACGTATTGTCGGCGATGCCCAGCTCATCGAGCTTTTTTAGAACCGTCGCAACGTTCCTGTCATGATCGATCATGACGTCGTGATAGACCCCTTGCCAACGCCCGGCCTGTCCCACGCTCTCTGGTTTAGGATGGGTGCGAAAATGCATGTGAGTGAAATTCACCCAGACAAAAAACGGTTTGCCGGCCTTGTGCTGCTTTTCGATGAATTCCGCGGAACGGGTCGCTATGTCGTCATCAATGGTTTCCATACGTTTCTTATATAACGGGCCGGTGTCCGTGATTTTTTGACTGCCGTCCGGTTGGGCAAAGCTGTGGATTACACCCCTTGGACCATATTTCTTGAGAAACTCAGGGTTCTTCGGATAGTCAGGGAGTTGCGGTTCCTCCGAGGCATTTAGGTGGTAGAGGGCGCCGTAAAACTCGTCGAACCCGTGGTTTGTGGGCAGCATGCGATCCAGATCACCAAGATGGTTCTTGCCAAACTGACCGGTTGCATAGCCCAACGGCTTGAGCAGTTCCGCGATCGTGGGGTCTTCTTTCCTTAGGCCGAGTTGGGAGCCCGGCAGGCCCACTTTACTGAGTCCGGTGCGAAAAACACTCTGCCCCGTGATGAACGCTGAACGACCGGCAGTGCAACTCTGCTCGGCGTAATAGTCGGTGAAGAGCATGCCTTCTTTGGCGATGCTATCGATGGCCGGCGTCTGATACCCCATCATCCCTTTCGTGAAGATGCTGAGATTGCTTTGCCCAATGTCGTCGCCCCAGATGATGACGATGTTAGGTTTATTTTGCGCCGAGGCGCTTCCGACAAGAACGATTGTCACCGCGGCCAGCACGAACAGGCCTTGTGCTTTTGCCCAAGCGACGTGCCAAAAGCGGCCCCAGCTATCATTGTCTTGGTTCATCTGTCTGTCTCCTCTGGTTTTTCCCGAAGCTAGTAACAGGTCTCACCGGTCACTGCGTACGGGTCGACAGTCCTCGTTTTTACCGACATCTGGTGAACGCTAAGCGTGACCGCAACCTCAGGGGGCCTCGACCGCAATCGCCAGGGCACGGGTCAGGCGGGCGTGGATCGTGTCGCCCACTCTGAGGGTGTCGAAGGCCTTGACCGAGGGGTCGACCTTGTGGGTCACCACGTGCCCGTTCGGCATTTCGAGGGTTAACTCGCGCTTTTTCTTGTCTATGCCTCTCACGGTGGCGGACACATCGATCGCCCCGACCACCACGCCACCAGGCTTTTCTCCCTTTGCCGCGCGTCCAACCACTTCCGCGGCATCGGCCTCTGGCTGTGAGCCCGGGATGCCAAGATACAGGGCCACGGACTCGTAATAGGTCATCTTGACCTTGTCGCCGACCTTGATCTGGTCGAAATTACGGACCTCTTCGCCCGCCTCGATTTCGACGACGTTGCCGCGCGGACCAACCAGGGTGACCATTCGGTCGGCTCTGTCGATTCCCACTACATCCGCGGTGACCACGACCGCTTCGCTGAGCGCCACGCCGGTGGGCGACTCGGCAGCAGCAGACTGCAGCATGGTGCAAGATAAGGCTGCAGCGGCCAATATTGAGCAGACCGGCTTTGATTGGAACTTCATGAAATCCTCTTCCTATTTTCAGTTAGATTTCTCGGGCAGACCTATCGAATCCCCGAAACCGATAGCATGCTGACCCATTTTTGCACCGTTGTTCACCCACTTCGTGGTCCCCAGATGCCGTTGGCAGGAGCGATCCACGGCAGCAGATGACGGCACTTGTTGGGGCTTACTTCAGCTCATGCTCCTTCTTGAAAGCTTCGATCATCGCGCCCTGGGCATCCTTCACATCCCAAGCTCCCGCCTTTATAGCGTCGCTCATCGGGTCAGGGATGCCCGTTTCGGGGCTGGGCGGCCGTTTGGGCCCCGGTACCGCCCAGGCCTGGTCGGGCGAGACCGTCATTCGTTGCAAAATATTATCCTTCGTGACGTTCCAGACCATGTTGTCCGCGGCCAGCGTCAAGGGACCGTCGTAAGTCTGGCGAACGCCATTGTAGATCCCGAAACGGGTCGCCTCCTCGTTGAAGAAGTGATAGCCGATGGCGAGGCGCGGCTTGATGGTGCTCATCACCTTGCCGAAGGCCTGCGGCGAGGTGTGGATCTGGGTTCCGACACCAAGGGCCGTCGCCGGCGACTGACCATAGAACTCCACCAACTGTTCCGGCGTCAGGAAGCTCTCGTGGATGGCGATATCGGCGTCCTTCGCATATTTGATATACCATTTGTTCGGGAAGGTATCGCCACCAATCACGATTTTTAGACCCTTCCATTCCAGCGCGAAGCTGACCGGTCCGTCACCGGCGTGAATGGCTGGCCAGGACCGTATCGTGACACCGTTCTCCTGATAGACCACGGCATTCTCCCCCAAGTAGTCGAATTCCTTGACCTTGATCGTGCCAGGCAGCGGATTGATCCTGAAGTTCCTGGTCGTAGCATCCCAGGTATAAGCTTTCAGGAAATGTTCGATAGCGTAGGCCGTTCCCATTTCCGGAACCGCACCACTGGGGCCCCAGATCCTCAGCGGCCCCGTGCGTCCCGCGGTCCATCCGCCAGCCCAAAGCCCGGACAAATCACCCCAGTGATCGGTATGCAGGTGGGACAGGAACACCTTGTCCAGATAGTCGTAGGGAATCATCAAGGCGGCGATATTGGGCATCGAGCCGGTACCGATATCGAACAGGAACTTGTCGCCATTGCCCAGCTCCACGAGCCAGCAAGTCGCGGCCTGGTCGCGCCGGGCTGCCGGCATGCCGGTCCCGCAGGCAAACAGCCGAAGCTCGTCCGCCTTCAGTTCCTCGGTGCCGGGGTAGTAGACATAGCGGTCGGGTGCCTCGCCGGTACGCGACTTGACTACACCACCCGCTGCGTGCGCGGCCGGAACAACCGAAATGCTCGAGGTTTCGGAATCAGACCAATCGAGTGCGATCCCAACTCCGGCTGCCAGCGACAATGCGCTCGCCAGCATGATATGGCCCAGTCTTTTCATAGTTTCCTCACCTCTCGTACCCCTGGAGGGCCGAGCCGACGTCGCCCTGCGGCTCCGACTCGGCCAGCTAATCGTGCGACATGACCTCCGCGCCCCGAAACTCCGCCGCGCGGCCGGGAATCGTCAACAGGTGACGCGAACAAGCCTGGCATCGAATCGGCCCGGGAGGGACTGTCAATTCTGACAGGTTTGTCGAAAAAAATTGCCAGGGCCCTCGATTTTCCGCGCCGCTTGCCGCTCTCCAACAGGTGACTCGATGGTGCCTGCGGCGAATCCCTTCCGCCACTGACGATATTTTCCGGATGAACTGTCATTTTTGACAGTTCCCGCCCGCCACGGCGGCGGCCTAGCATCGCGAGCGGTCCGCAATCCGCTTCGGCATCTCTATCGTTCATGGGAGCTTCGCTGGCGGGGAAACAGTGAGCCGGGATGACCATCGATCCAAACGCTGGTGCTGAGCCTGTTCCTGCTTCCCGGCCGAGCTGGGCAACGACGACAAGTTCCTGGCCGCGGCCACCGACAATGCCCGGCCGGTCCCCAACGAGGCCAGGATGCCGCCGCCGGAGAAGGGCCGTCCGAGCGGTTACACCGAGTGGATTCTCCTGGGTCGTTTGGACGCGATGATCCAGCGGGTGCCGTAGGAGAACCGCCATGGAAAAGTGGTTTTAGACCCGTGAGCATCCTGGACGGACTCAACGAGCACATCGCACGTCACAGGAACCACGATTTCCTGAATGCCGCCATGGCGGCCAGCGCGCTCGCCACACAGGCCGATGGCACGGTTACGCTCTCCGAGCGCTACCGCATCGACGGCATCCTCGCGCGCCTGGAACGGCTCAGGATTTACGACCCTCACAAGGTCGCGCGGATTCTCGACGGGTTCCTGACCGAGCTACGCGACAACCCCGAGGCAGCGCACGGGGTCCTGCTCCACAAGATCAGACGCATTGCCGAAGACCGCAAGGCAGCCGAGCTGATCGTGCGCATCGCGCTTTCGGTCAGCCACTCCGACGGTGGCTTCAGCGCGTCCAAGCGGGCTCGGTTCGCGGAAATCTGCGCGGTCCTCGGCTATGCCCCGGGATGCATCCTCGGCGAACGCCGCTCCGGCGAGTGAAGGGCCGCGAGTAAGGGGCGCTGTCCCGTGCTCCGCTACGCGCGCGCCGGATTCTCGATATCGGTTGTCAGACTGCAAATCCAGGCCCCCGATCCATCCTGCCCTGTGGTGTCCCGAGGCCGGATCCCTGCATGCGGCATTTTATTTTGCCTGTCGGTGATGGAGGGAGGACGATAGGCGCGCAGGCCGCACTGGACCGACCGGGCGTCCTGCATTGGCGAATTTTTTCTCCAAGACTGGTAATTCTGACAGTTCCGAACACGGCAAATCGCGATCAAGATTGGCGTCATGACGGGATGGAATTCTTTACATGCCTTCAGTGAAGCAGAGAAGAGTCGGGCCGTGTGCGACGGAGCGGCGATCACCGGATTTTCGCCGGCGCTCGCATGCCGTACTCCTGACAAAATCTCGTGTCAAAGGGCGCCAACCAGGTGGTTGCGCTAATGCTGTTGGCCAACGGGAGTAAGATGACATGACGAGTATCGCCCACATGTTACACAGACGCGGCATGACGCCGCTCACCGTGCTGGCGGTCGGCCTGGTGTTCGCTACGACGGCCGCGCTTGCTGGAGCGCCGAAAGACAAGCCGCTTTCCGGCACCCTGACTGTCGAGCAGGTCCAAGTTGCCTTCATAGGGAGCGCAAATCTCGGTGGCGGAAAGCTCAATTACAAAGGCAAGTCCCATGACTTCAGCATCGGCGGCCTCGGCATCGGCGGGTTCGGTATATCCAGAATCGATGCAACCGGCGAGGTCTACGGCTTGAAAAAGCTCGAGGACTTTGCCGGGGCCTATGGGCAAGCCCGCTACGGCGCCGTGATAGCGGACGTCAGCACGGGGGAACTCTGGCTCGAGAACACGAAGGGTGTCGTCATCCATCTCGACGCCAAGCGCGAAGGGCTCGCTCTCTCGCTCGGCATCGACGGCGTCATTATCGATCTTCAATAAACATGGACCTCGGGATGCGCGAACGACCTTGCGGTTGGTGGCCGTGACAGATTGACCGCATCCATTGAGCACGACATTCGGTTTCGAGAAGGAGAGTTGGTCATGTTGAAGCGTTTGATGCTCGTAGCGGCGGCAATTGGAATGGTTCATACGGCCGCGGCTTCTCCAGCCGCCGCCGAAGAACAGACAATCGAGGCGTTTTCGGTCTGGCACGCGCGCGGCCATTTAGTCAAGACAGGCGAGAACAGCGGTACGTTTGTCGGCGCGTTGCGCGGCCGATTTTTCGTGGAAACGCCCGAAGGCCCTATCGAGGCCGGAACCATTGTCTGCCCCGCCACGCTTGAAGTCGACCTCGAAGACGCATCACAAAGCGGGCAAGGACGCTGCGTGATTACAGGTGAGAAGGATGCGCAGGTTTTCGCGAGCTGGACGTGCTCTGGCTACCATCTTATCGGATGCAAAGGCGAATTCACGTTGACCGGTGGGACAGGAAAGTTCTCGGGCGTGACCGGCGGTGGCCCGTTCACCCTCCGCAGCGCCATCCATGGATTGGCGGCTTCGGCCAAGGCGGTCTCGGTTGTCGAGGAGGCCAGTATCGGGGTCGCCCACTGGAAAGCGCTTCGCTACAAACTGCCATGATCCGCACCGGCCGGTTGCTGCGCCGGATTTCGCGATCCGGCCCAGCAGCCTGCCCGGCGATTTCGATCGCGCCACGATCCCGAAAGGGATCATTGCTCCGCGTGAGCGGACGTCTCGGTCACGGTTGCGGGAAGTCCCGAAGCTCCCGGTCGTCCGAAGGGTAACGCTCGAAGAGCACGGTCCTCGGATTCGCGCCGGTGTACCCCCATCTCATGAACCCGAGCGTTCTATTTCCTCGAGCAGCCGTCGTGCGGCCGGATCCCTCGGGTAGGTCTCGACCAGGCTTTCCGCAAAATGCCTGGCCCGCGCCAGGGCGCCGATGCCCCGGTTGAAGGTGATCAGGGCGATCAAGAGGTCGCGTTGACCCGGGTGACGCTCATGGGCTCGCTCCAGCACCGTCAAGGCATGACCGGTCTCGCCCACGGCGTTCAAGGCCACTCCAAGGATGTAGCTGTAGCGAGCGTTGTCGGGCTCGATCGCCACCGCCTTGCGGAGCGGATCGACCGCCGCCTGCCGGCGCCCCTGACGAATAAGGTTCAAGCCGAGGGCGTGGAGCGCGGCAGCCGAATCGGGTTGGCGCGCGATCGCGCCGCGTAGGATTGCCTCGGCCTTGCCCTCGTCACCCTGGAGACGGACCAGCTCCGCCAGGTTCACGTAGGCCGGCACGAACGAAGGCTCGAGCCGCAGGGCCTCCCGGTAAGCGGCCTCGGCCTCGGGGAAATTAGCCCTGTCCGCGTAAAAGGTACCCAAATTGAGGTGCGATTCGGGGCGTTCGGCGGTCGCCATCTGGGCTTCGACGAACGCCTCGGCCGCCCGCGCGAACGCGGCTATTTGTTGCCTGGACATCAGCCGTGGCGGGACGGCCGCCAGGGTCCGCGCCGCCTCGATCCGAACGGTCCCGACGGGATCCGTCAAGAGATGCCCGGCCGCGGCCAGCCGCTGATCCGGCGAGAAAGGCGATAGGGCGCGCAGCGACGCCGCCCGGACCAGCGGATCCGAATCGCGCAACCCGGCCTGGTATGCCCGGACCGAGCCCGGTCCGGCGTAGCGGGGCAGCAGCGACAGGGCCGTCGCCCGGGCGATGCCCGGTTGCGTCTGATCCGTAATCAAAGAGGCCAGCAAGCCTTCCGCATCGGGTGTGCCCGCCCGCGCCGCGTGGAGCACGGACCCGAAATGAGGTTCCCGCCGGCGCTCGGGCCCGTACCACCCAGCGACCGTCTCGGCGGCCCACTGGTCGGACCGGCCCGCGTGGCATCCAGTGCAAGCGTTTGGCGTGCCGAGGGCGACCGAAAGGTCGGGCCGTGGCACGCGGAAGCTGTGATCTCGCCGTGGATCGACCACCATGTAGGTCTTGGCCGGCATGTGACAGTCGACGCAGTTGGCCCCATCACCGCCCTGTGGGTGGAAATGGTGCGACGGCGAGTCGAAAAGCCCTGGCCTCAGGCTCGAAAATCGCGGATTTCCCTCCGGCCCGTGGCACCGGGTGCAGAGCGTGTTGCCCTCGGCCCGGAGGCCGAGCCCGTGCGGCTCGTGACAGTCGGTGCAACGCACCCCCTTGGTCTGCATCTTGCTCTGCAGGAAGGAGCCGTAGACATAGACCTCGTCCAGGATTTGCCCGTCGGCGTGATACAGCTGCGGCCGCAGGAGCGCCGGAGCGAAGTCATCGAGAAAGGGATGCCCGGCGACGCGGCTCCGGGGTGTCAGGGATTGCCGGCGCGAGTGACACGCGGCGCAGACCTCGATCTCGGTCGCTGGGTCCGGCGCGGCGAGGTCGACGCTCAGGCCGGTGGGACCGGTCCCGGCGAAGCTCCCAGGCTCGAATTTGTCCGGCGCTCTCGCCCAGGCGAGGTGGGCCTCGCCCGGGCCATGGCAGGCCTCGCAGCCGACGTTCATGTCGCGCCAGGTGCTGGAATAGCGCTGCGTTTCCGGATCGTAGCCCTTGACGTAATCCGTCGAGTGGCATTCCGCGCATTGGGCGTTCCAGTTCTGCAGACGACCGGTCCAATGCCGCGGGTCCTCGGGTGCGATCGCTTCGTCCGGATAGAGGTGGAACCAGCGCTTGCCGGGGATATCCCAGGCCAGGCTGAGCGCCTGCAAACGACCGCCTCCGAGCGCGGTAAGGTACTGCTGAAGCGGCGTCACTCCGACGGCGTATAGGATCTCGAACTCGGCCAGCCTGCCGTCCGGCCCCTCGGTCTCGACGAAATATCCCCCGTCACGCCGGTAGAACCGCGAGGTGATCCCGAAGCGCGTCAATTCCGCATCATCGAAGTCGCCGAGCACCGATTCGGGCATCGCCGGCCGCAGCGCCCAGTCGTGATGGGAGTCTGCCCAGGCAACGGCTTCCGCGTCATGGCATTCGACGCAAGCCGGGGTGCCGAGGTAGGCGGGTGGCTTCGCCGCGGTTTCATTCGAATCCGCCGCACCAGGCGCGGCCGTAGCGCCGAGGACGAGGATGCCAAGAACAGCGGCCGCGAGTCGGGCCGGAGTCGGCAAGGCAGATCCAAGCGTTGCAGCCCACGATCGGGCCTTTCCCCAACCCAAAATCCAACTACCCGGTCGTGTGGATGGTTCGGACGGCGACAGGCCCTCGGTGACAGGTTTGCCGCTGACGGTCATTTCCCCGTGCCCCCGACCTACTAATTTGGTCTGATGACTTCGTTGAGGGGAGCGCCAATGTTTGCGAACCGAATCGGTCGCTGGTGCGGGTCGGCAGGAGAACGTGATAAACAGGATTTTGGCGGCATGACCCGCCTTCGCGAAGCCCGCTTCGGCGGGCGTAGGAAGGTCAGACAACGGAATACACCTTAACTTCGCCGCCAAGCTGTCCAACATTGTGGGACCACCGCATTATTTCGGGAAAAGAAAAAGTGAAAATGAACTTTATCGTGTAATCCACCCCGGAATCGGCAGCGTTGTACCAGGACTGCAGGAAAGCATTGGCCGGCTGCTTGCCGATCTTGAAGACCTTGCCGAGCCGGGCGCCAAGCGGTATCGAGGTGAATTCGCTCTCTTCAAAGTCATAGGTCCACAAGTCGTCAGGCAGTCCCGCATACCATCCTTTTTCACCAAACAGAGTGTCGAAGTGGTATACGACAACCGGCGCGGCATAAAATTTGCTGACATCTTGCCGAGAACCTTCACCGGCAACAGACCATTGTTGGTACCCGAACCCGCCAACCAGCAAGCTGTCGCCATCGTTGAACACCTTCGTGAAGTTGCGGAAACCAAGCAAGCCGGGCCCAAGGCTGAGTTTTCCCGAGCCCGTCTCGTCGTTCGTCGCGGACGGGATCGTGGTGGCCGCGATCGGGCCCCATTGGAAGAAGCCACCCTTGTCGCCAATCGGGGTTTTATGCACGGGCACCGCAAGGATTGTTGTATCGCCGAGGCCCGTTGTTCGCCCCAGGCTCGGCAAATCAGCCGTGGTTACGATCGGAATGGTCGTCCGCGTGATGACTGAATTGAAATAGTAATCCTTATCCAGAACGAATGGATAGACGGGCTGGATGATCGCGGTGTTGGCGACACCACTAGCGTTTTGCGTACTCGGAATGAACTGGTCCTGCAACTGCAACTGTATCAGAGCAGCGGCCGGGTTCGTGGCTTGGGTAGACAGGTCCCCACCACCCTTCTTATCTTGGGCAACCGCGGTCGACGCGGACATTGAGGCTAAGATGATTGGGGCCAAGATGGATGTGAGCGCCACAAGAGATAGACACTTCGCAACTGCGAAGGAAAACAGCGGCCAAGCGTGAAACGGATTCTGAGAGGCCTTGGCCAGGTCATGCTGACCCTCTGCCCGGGCGGGACCGATCGAAAATATTTCCGCACCAATCGGCGTTACGGTTAGCGCGCGGGAATGGCAAAATTCGGATCGCATGAGACCCCCTCTTCTTGCCTGTTTGCCGCCCGATGGATCGCGCCTAAAAACCGGCGGCGATAACCGGCAAGATCCAATCTTTACGACAATTCTCCGCTCTCTCATTCCAACCGGCCATTGGAAAAACGACCGACTATCAGTTGTTTAACGAGACCGGCTAACCTGGTAACGATTCTAGGGATGACGAGGGATGCCGTGAACTGTCAATTTTGACAGGTCCGCCAAAGCTGTTTGACAGGCGGGACTTATGACGTCGGCCACCACTTTCCGGACCGCCCCGTCGGCCCCCGGGTTAGGACGGCGCGGTCCGATCGCCGATGCGTCATTCCAGTGAAATCTTGCAGACGCCGCCCTAGGGTCGGACAGTCCAAACGTTGCCCTCGGAATTGCAGCCTACGAAGTGCGTCGTCAAATCGAGATCTTTCGCCTGGACCGTGACGGTGAAGTTTCGGCATGGGATGTTCCCAACCATATAATCATGCGTTGGAGAGACCGATCCCGAGTTGCCGCTAGTGGGGTTGGTCCAAGTTACCGTGTTTCCCACCTTTTCATGTGACAAAGCGTAAAGTGCCGCATCGTGCTGCATCTTCACATCCTGCTCCGTGAGAAGGATGCTGCCATGCGCGAACTCGCCACGGTCCAAGTGCACCGCTCCTTCTAGAGCGGCCGCGGCGCGCGAAGCCATAACAGCCATAACAGCAAGACAAACACATACGTAGACCGTCCGACTCATCTCACTATCCTCTTTCAAGAGAAACCAACTGCCGTGGTATTCGCCGGACCCATCGGCCCGTGGTCAAGTTCCGGTCATCGACCAAGTTTCCCCGACCGGTGCCTTCTGCGAGAAATTCCCTCGGCATGGCGCCGGCCGGCTTGGCAAGGTCAAATGCCGTCGAGGATGGCCTTGCGTCTAGTTTGGTATTCGTCCTTCGTGATGTAGCCTTTCTGCGCCAGATCATCCAACTCCCCGAGCCTTTGCTCCACGGATTTCGCCGGGCCCGGCGCCGGGGCGGCCTGGTATTGCACGACCGGCGCGGGCTGAGAATAGGTTCGGTTCAATTCCGCCTCTGTCCGCGCTCGATCGCGGCGGACGAAGCCGCCGACCACGTGGCCTGCGATCATGCCGCCGATGAAGGCGCCGCCGCTACCCGCTCGCGCCGTGCCGCCGTAATGGGTCGTGCCGGCGAGCGCGAAGGGCACGATGGCGAGGGCGAAGAGGCACTTGGTTATCGACTTCATGGCACTTCCTTTCATCGAAGAAGGTTCGGCCGGTATGGCGCGCAGATGGAAAACGGCGTCATTGCTTGCATCGGAACAGGGTGACCTTTCGCATCTGGTCGCCGATCGTTCCCACCGCTTCAAACGAGTCGGGTGTAAGATCGGATACCATCATCATGACCGGGAAATAGTCGAAATATCCCTGGAATTCCTTTAGGTTCTTGTCGAAGTGGGCCGGCGAGGTCACCAGGTGCGCGCGTAACAGGTCGCCGGATTGCCGCCAGAAGCCCACGGTGTCGACAACGCCCCATCTCGACCCCTCGAGGGTGCCATTGGCCCGAAACGTGATGTGCTCGAACTCCTTCAATCCGCAATTCTCCCTGCTTTCAAGCGTCCAAACGCCGTCCAGATACTTCGGCGACATCTCGACGGCATTCGCGATCGAGGCAAACGCGATGGCCGCCACCTGCATCGATACGATAGCCAAGATCTTCCGTAACACTGTTCCCTCCTCGTTTCCGTCGCCATCCCGCGAAGAGTTCGACCCTGCGCAAGCAAGGCCGTCGCGCGTGCGGCGGGTTCACGTGCCCATGGTCGAATTCCGATCGTCGATAGGATCTCCTCGAAGGCTCTGTCGGCCTGCATTATCCTTGATGCAGCTCGGTCTCATTCGATAATTCGCCTGCCGTTGCCCGCGCCTCCGGACGGCGGCGATCCCAGGGGCGCCCGTTCGCTAATGATGATGGGACATATGATGGCCCCTAGTTTCGACCGGGTTGAAGTCGCCGGAGGCAGAGGCTTCGGCGTCGGTACCTTCGACATCGATGTCCGAAATGCCTTTGCGGCCACCCCGTCTTGCGCCGCGCCGCGCCTTGCGCCTTTGGCAAACGATATTCAAACCAAACTGTACACGTCGGCATGACGGCTAGTAACTGTCAGAATTGACAGGTCGCCGAAGAAGACCGAGCGAGGAGAACTCAAGACTCCGGCCGAAATCGACCCGAAGGCCCTCCCGTTTCGATTTACCCATCGGGTGCACCGTGCCTGGGCCCCCAACATCCTTTCAAGATATTGATTCTTAAATCAGAATCTGTGCGATGGGTCAGTGAAATAACGAACTACCTGGGCGACCCGGGTTTAGCTGTCCGCAACCTTTCGGCACGGGTTCAGTCGAGAAACCCGATCCTCTCGTCCACGTTCTCCGTCACCTCGATTCCCATGGCCGCGAGTTCCCGCCGGGCGCGCGGGGTCACGGTTCCGGTTACCCAAAAGTCGTACTTGCCTCGGAAGCCGTCGGCTTCGTAGGTCTGCTTCATGTGGCCGATGACGCCGCTGCCGCGTGCACTCCATACACCGTGATCCAACGGGAAGGGGATGAGGGCCCGACCGTTCTTCGCCCGCGCGATGGTCAAGCCGCCGACGAGCGAGATGTCCTCGATCGGAGAGACGGTCTCGTTATAGCCTTGCAAGGTCTGGGCGATGTTCATGAAGAACGTGGCGCCGACTTCGTCCTGGGCCGAAAGAATTGCTTCGAGAAACGCGTCCCGACCGCGCGGATTCTTGAGATCCGCGAGCGCCGCCACGATGATGGTGTCGTGGCGCGGCGTGAAGTTTGGATGATCGAGGAACCTTTTCGCCAGGTCCTTGGAAAATCCCATCGCGGAAAGCTTATCGTTATTGATGATGTGCAACCTGGACGGTGGTTCCTCTTTCAGGGCGTCGGTGACCTGGTTGGCCAGACGCGTGTTCTTGAAGACCAAGGCGCCCGCGCCACTGAGCGGCGCCATAGCTACCGAAAGGCTCAAGCCGCCGATGGCGGAGGCCCAGCCGACCTTGTTCAGCTGCTCCTGCAGGACCTTGTTGCTGGAGTAGACGTCGACGCCGAATTCGGCGGCAAAGTCACGCTTCCACGACGACACGAAGAGGGCCTGCTCGAGCGGGCTGTCCTCGCTGGGGTCGTGCTTCATCGAGATGCTGGTGCCGATGTTCTCGAAGATCCCGAAGACGCCTTTGGGCAAGGCCGTAATGGTGTCGACCGGGTCCGTGATCATCTTGCCCGCGAACTCGAAGGGCTGCTTGGCGGCATTGGCGACCGCGCGCGCGAAGGCTTCGCCCTGGGAGATCTCCTTGAGCGCCGCGATCGCGTAGATCTCCCGGATCAACGCCCTGAGCGCGCCGTCCCCGGTCACCTCGAAGGTCCCGAAGTCCGAATCCACGGTCCAATGGTCCATGTAGCCGTACGACACCACGGTTTCCCGAACCTGGTAATTCGGCCCCTTGAGTAACTCGGCAGGCAGGATCTCGGCCGCCTTGCGGTTGGCCGGAGCCTCGAACTGCGCGGCGCTGGTCGCGGATACAGTCGCGCAAAGCAGAACCATCGATACCATCGCGGGCACGAAAGCCCACCGCCGCCGATTTGCGCTTTCCGTTATCTGGAATCCCGTCATGACTTTCCTCTCTCGCTTCGGGTTTTGCCGGCTAAACGCACATTCCTCCCTGAACGGCTCGCTCAAGACGGGGTCCGGCCCCTTCGTGTTCGCCGGCCCGGACCGGTGATCCAAATCCAGAAGCCGCAAAACAGCAAACAAAAACAGGAATTTTCCCGCGCATTGATGCTGGTCTCGGATTTTCATTGGGAGAACGCCCCGCCTGAGTCGATTTCGCGATCAAGGACCACGCCAAGACGATCAGATGGCCGTCATTCCAATGGCAGACTATTGCCGCAGAGTGCCGCGGTGGGAACTGTCAGAATTGACAGTGCTGGAGGAAAAATCTGCCAGTGCGGGGACCTTTTGGACAACCACCGGGGCTAAGCTCTCTGAAATTCCGTGGCGCCGCGAGCGGTGAGTTCCAAGGTGGCTCCGTGCTGGCGGCGGTAGGGTCGCGCAATCCAGCATCGGAGGTCGAATTCAGTGGCGCACTCTCGTCCAGGTGCCAGCGCCATCGCGAAAATGACCGATGATGAATGCGTCGTTTCCTGATCTCGCTGGCAAACATCGGACCGAACCGGTTCCACCAAAACCGAACCGTGTCGTGGCAGATATCTATACCTCGCTCGAACAGAATGTCTTCCACCTGCCTGAGTGACAACGGATAACGGATATACATCATCACCACGAGGCGAATGACCTCGGGAGAACTGTTGAAATATCGAAAGGGATTGCGCATCACCCGAGGCTACGGAACCTCAAGACCAAACTCAAACCGAATTACTCTGATGGTATGGACGCCCCCTTTTCGGCGTCGAGTGCGCCAGAATGGAGTTTGGTTTGAACTCCAGACAGAGGGAGCGTCCACGATGGATATTACAACAATCGGTTTTGATCTGGCAAAGACGGTGTTCCAGGTTCACGGTGCTGATGGTAAGGGGCGACCGGTACTACGGCAGAAGCTGCGACGCGGGAAGGTGCTGGCGTTCTTTGCCGGATTGACATCCTGTCTTGTCG
>Ga0114949_10001218_pt1 | contig 15452 bp, 13 predicted proteins | sample N074metaG_FD_83505 | JGI IMG/M metagenome (GOLD analysis project Ga0114949, IMG submission 83505) | Deep subsurface microbial communities from Kermadec Trench to uncover new lineages of life (NeLLi) - N074 metaG | ecosystem: Environmental > Aquatic > Marine > Ocean trench > Sediment | place... | reverse complement strand
GTTGGATCCCCAGGCGCTCACTAAAGCGGCGAATCAATTGCGGCGTCAGTCCAATTTCCGGCACCAGCACCAGGGCCTGGCGTCCGGATTCAAGTACCTCACGAATCAATTCCATGTACACCTCGGTTTTACCGCTGCCGGTAATACCGTCGAGCAAGTGGCATTGATACCGCCCCAGGTCAGCAGAAATCGAGTCAACTGCTTGTTGCTGTTCACCGGTAAGCCTGGGACCGTTGGCAGAACATAGCCCGGTAAATACAGTTGGTTCTTCCGATACCCATCCCTGCTCCAAAACAATGGACATAATTCTGCGCCACCCCGGCGACCATTCCATCAGCCTGACCGCCCCTTCCGGCCTCTTCTTTAACAGCTCCAGCAATGCAAATTGCTGTTTTGCCCGGCCTGCAGGTTCCAACAGCCTTTCCCGGCCCTTGCCGGTCAGTTGGAACTGAACTTCAGGTTTGGGCAGCGCACCCCCGGCCCGGCGCAAAGCAGGGGGAATTGCGTTGGAGAAAATTTCTCCGGGTGCATGCTTGTAGTATTGACCGCACCAGTCCAGAAGCGCCATCAACTCGGTGTTTAACAAAGGTTTACAGTCGTCAAAAACCTTGCTCACTGCCACCAGTCGTGCTGCAGGCACTTTTGAATCTGAGCGGGTTCCGGTGACAATTCCTACCAGATGTCGACGGCCAAAAGGGGCATAAACCCTTGTTCCACGAGTAATTTCACCAAATTCAGGTGGGCACAAATAGTCAAACGTCTGCGGCAGCGGAACCGGCATTGCGACCTGTAGTATGCGTTGAGTGCGGGTATTGGACATTGCAGATGATTCTAACAGTCGAGGGGCAGCTCAATGACAGCACTAAGGGGATTCCGATATGCTCATCAAGACAATGAACGCCACCAAGCAAAAAGAAAAAGCCGGCTTAGCAGTACGCCTGGCCGACTTTTTTTTGATCCATCAGTCTAGTTGATTGCGCTGCTGGTACTCTCTTCCATCATCAGCGAAAACTGTTGGGACAACAGGCTGCCGTCACCTCTAAGCTCAACCATATCCGCCACGATTCGTGCAGACTCTCTCAGTAACAAGTCGGGGCGCTGGTCCGGGGGGTCATCTTCATCGTCATCCGTTTCCGCTGCTGCTACCCGATCCTGGGCCGTTAGAATACTGGCATCTCCAATTAATGGGCCGGCGCTCTTACGTTGGGCTTCGCGCTCAAGTCGCTTGGCTTCATTGGCAGCCATTTCTTCACGCCTGACCGATTCCACCAATGAAACAAATTTTTCGTCTTTGTTCTCGTTGTATTCCGCGATGTCAGTCATCAACCAGGCAAACTCCTGATCTTGTGCGCTACGGACCTGGTATCTAAAATCGATGACAGCGACCATCTCGCTCAAATCACCTGATGGCTCGTAATCGGCAGATTCGATGCTGGTCCATGGAAGCGCATTTTCAAACGAGCGTTCGCCATATTCCTGCGGATCCCCGGCAGAAGGGAATTTGATATCCGGCACCACACCTTTGTTTTGAGTTGACCCGCCGTCAATGCGGAAAAACTGTGCCATGGTAATTTTGAGCTGGCCCATCCCAGGGGTGTCAGACGGTGCATAATCATCGAGATCCAACAGGCTCTGGACCGTGCCTTTGCCAAAAGTGGTTTCACCAATAATCAGGCCCCGACCATAATCCTGGATCGCTGCCGCAAAAATCTCACTTGCCGAAGCACTGTACCTGTTGACCAGGACGGCCAGCGGGCCGGACCAGGCCATACCTGGGTCAGTATCTACTTCGGTACTGATCCTGCCGGTTGAGTTTCGCACCTGGACCACCGGGCCCTTGTCGATAAACAAGCCGGTCAGGGTGGTTGCTTCCAGTAATGATCCACCGCCATTGTTTCGAAGATCAACAACGATTCCCTGGGCGCCCTGTTCCGTGAGTTCATTGATCAAATTGCGAACATCGCGGGTGCTGGAACGATAATCCGGAAGATTCTTCGCCCGGCCTGCAAAGTCCATGTAAAACACCGGCAGGTCAATCACACCAATTTTCACCAGTTCGCCATTTCCCCCGGTGACTTCTATCAATTCACTTTTGGCAGCCTGCTCTTCAAGTTTGACTTCATTGCGAACGATATCAATCATGCTGCTTGGACCGGCAACACCTACATCTTCAGGCAGGACTTCCAGCCTGACAACGGTATCTTTGGGTCCGCGGATCAAGGCCACGACATCATCAACACGCCACCCGATAACATCGACCATCTTGCCTTCACGACCCTGCCCTACCGCAATTACACGGTCACCGGCCTGCAATCTTCCGTCTAACTGCGCCGGTCCACCCTCAACTACGCTGGCTATGCTGGTGTACTCGGTTTGACGCCCAAGTAAGGCTCCAATGCCTTCCAGGGAAAGCTTCATTGAGATCTCAAAGTTCTCCGAGCTTCGGGGTGACAAATATGAAGTATGGGGTTCAATTGCCTGTGCAAAAGCATTCATGAACAGCTGGAAAATATCTTCTGACTTTAATTCCGTGATGCGCCTGTCGAGGTTTTCATATCGCTCGATCAGCGTTTTAGTAATTTCCTTGTCTTCCTTGGTTGCCAGACGAAGCCTCAGGAAATCATTCTTGACCCTTTTGCGCCAGACCTCATCGAGCGCAACCTGGCTGGCAGCCCAATCACCGTCGGTACGGTCGTACTGATAGGATTCATCAATCGTGAAATCGAATGGCTGATTAACGGTTTCGATCGCAAAAGCGATCCGTTGACGCACCCGGTCTGCGTAAATATTGAACATTTCATATGCCGGGGACAAATCGGAGTGCCGCAAAGCATCATCCAGACCATGGCGAAACCGCTCAAAAGAGGCTATATCCGAAGCCAGGAAATAACTCAAATTCGGATCCAGCAACTTGATGTAGCCTTCAAAAATATCACTGGACAGGGCATTATCGAGCCTTGTGTCCTTGTAATGCCAGTTAGTGAGGAATTTGGTAGCAAGGTTACTGGCAAACCTTTGTTCCATATTTGGCTTCAGGGTGATCGGTTGTGCCACCGGCAGCGAAGCCCAGGCGGCGACACTGATCAGTGCCGTGACGAGGATAACCAACTGAATTCTTATTGCTCTCAAACCATACACTCCGTAAGTAAAGGCCAGGCCGTGCACTCTGCGTTGCACTTAAGTAATGACCACGCTCTTAACCAATGGGTTCAATTAAGCCAGTAAACCACAATAATGTGCAAGGGTAAAAAGGCATAGACCACCTTATGCAATCAAACGATGCTGACCAGCCCGGATTCTTCTGCCATTTGATCGGCATGGTATGACGACCGGACCATCGGTCCAGATGCGACATGTGTAAATCCTATTTGCCTGCCGGAATCCGCAAACTGATCAAATTCCTCCGGCGTCCAATAACGCAACACCGGGTGATGATAGGGGCTGGGCTGAAGATACTGGCCAATGGTGACCATGTCCACATCGTGATCCCGTAAATCCTGCATTGCCTGTATTACCTGTTCCCGGGTTTCACCCAGGCCCAGCATGATGCCTGATTTGGTGGCTATGTCCGGATGTTGGACTTTAAAACGCTTCAGCAGCTGCAGTGACCAGTTGTAATCAGCACCGGGGCGAACATTTCTGTAAAGGGGCTCTACAGTTTCGAGGTTATGGTTAAAAACATCAGGCGGCTGCGTAGCGAGGATTTCCAGGGCCCGTTCCATGCGACCCTTGCCTCTGAAATCCGGCACCAGGATTTCAACTTTGGTTGTCGGGTTAAGCGCCCTGATCTGCTCAATGCAACTTGAAAAATGTGCCGCACCACCATCTCGCAAATCGTCACGATCCACGGATGTAATGACCACGTAGCGTAATCCCATGCTACGGATCGCTTTGGCCAGGTTTTCCGGTTCATGCTCATCCGGTGGTTTTGGCCTGCCGTGGGCCACATCGCAAAAAGAACAGCGGCGGGTACAGATATCACCCAGGATCATGAAAGTAGCCGTGCCCTTGGCAAAACATTCATGAATATTCGGGCAGCTTGCCTCTTCGCATACGGTCACCAGGGAACTGGCACGCAATTGTGATTTGAGTTTTTCTACAGCATTTCCGCTGGGCAAACGGACACGAATCCAGGGCGGCTTGCGCAGCTTTGGTGCCCCTGCATCGAACACTGCCGTATTCCGGGCGAGCTTTTCCGCACCGACCTGCCCGGTATTGAGCGATGACTCATTGAGTCTGATTGGAATATTATGGTCGGCCAATGCTTTTCCCCAGGTCTATTCCCCGGCTCTATTCCGGTAGTTTCCTGTCCACCAGGCTGAACCTGTTATTGTAGCCGAGAATCCTTGCCAGGCGGCGGATCAGACGGTCCTGTACTATTGAAATGTCCGCTTTGGTGAACTCAGAAAGCTGCGTCACTTTCAGTCCTTCAAAACCGCAGGGATTAATCCTTTGATAGGGTTCAAGATCCATGTTGATATTGAAAGCCAGGCCGTGAAAAGAACAGCCGCGACGGACCCGAAGTCCCAGCGCTGCAATTTTGACACCGTCAACATAAACGCCCGGAGCCCCTGCAGCCCGGCCAGCCTTAACCCCGAAATCTTTGAGTACTTTGATCACGGCCTCTTCGATACCTGATACCAGGTCACGAACCCCCATTCCCAGCCTGCGGATGTCCAGCATCGGGTAAGCCACGATTTGACCTGGACCATGATAGGTCACCTGGCCGCCACGGTCTGATTGCAAAACCGGGATATCTCCAGCCGCAAGAATATGTTCCTTGCGCCCGGCCTGGCCCAGGGTAAAAACCGCTGGATGCTCGCACAGCCAGATTTCATCCGGGGTTTGAGCATTCCTGTTATCAGTGAAACTCTGCATTGCCCGCCAGACCAGCTCATAGTCAACCAGCCCGAGCTTGCGGATTTGCAATGTGGATACAGCCGGACTTACCGGTGCCTGAATTACCGGCTGGGTGGTGCTCATAGCGCCATCAACACCTGTTCACAGGTAGTGAGGTCTTCGTAAATGAGGTCCAGTTGTTGGCGGGATTCAGCACTGATCGTGACCGTTACTGAAAGGTAGGTGCCCGAACCGCTCTCACGTGTTTTAACCTGTCCACCTGCAAACGGCTTTGCGTGCCTGAAGACTATATCTGAGACCAGGCTCTCAAAACTCCCACTATTCCTTCCCATTGCTTTAATGGGAAAGGCACAGGGAAAATCCAGCAGGGTTTCTATATCACTCATCACCAAACATGCCACCCATCCAAAGTCGCATTCCATCCCATGCCCTGCTGAAAAAGCCGCCCGGTGCAACGGCACTCAAAGTCACCAGGCTACGACCTGCAACCAATTCATTGCCAAGGTAAATATTCAAACGTCCAACTTCCTGCCCCGCAATCAAAGGCGCCGTCAATTCTGGCTGCATTTCGATTCTTGGCACCAGGTCATCGTAACGACCACGGGGAATGCTGATAAACATATCTTCAGCCAGGCCAAGCGGCACCTGCTCAGTTTCACCTTTCCAGACCTGACCCTGGGCCAGTTCCTGACCTGCCTGGTAAAGCTGAATGGTTTCGAAAAAACGAAAACCATAATTAAGCAAACTTTGGCTTTCACTGGCCCGGGATTGCTCGGAGGAAGAGCCCATGACCACGCTGATAAGCCGCATACCATCTCTTTTGGCAGAAGCGGCAAGACAATACCCTGCAGCTTCCGTATGGCCTGTTTTCAATCCATCTACTGCCGGATCGCGCCATAACAGGTTGTTGCGATTGTGCTGGCGGATATTGTTGAAGTTGAATTCTTTTTCCGAATACCAGCGGTAATATTCGGGGAAATCGCGAATAATCGCGATGCTCATCAGGGCGGTGTCATGAGCAGTACTGTAATGATTCTCTGCGGGCAAGCCGGTTGAGTTCTCGAAGTTGGTATTGTTCATTCCCAATTGCTGGGCGTAATAATTCATTACTTCCGCAAACGAGGTTTCGGTTCCAGCCAGGTGCTCAGCCAGGGCTACACTGGCATCATTTCCTGACTGGATAATCAGACCCCTGAGTAAATCTTCGATGCTGACCTGCATCCCAGGTTCCAGGAACATTCTGGAGCCAATGGTCCGCCATGCATTCTCACTGACCGTGACAATGTCCTCTAAAGCAACATCACCGTTGGCCAATTCCTGGAATACCAAATAACTGGTCATCAGCTTGGTAATACTGGCCATTTCAACACGGGCTTGGGGCTCGTGCTGGACCAGGATTTCACCACTATTGAAATCCATCAGGATATAGCTGGATGCACCCAGTTGCGGGGCAGCCGGTGTCGGCATTCCCGGCGGCGGCGGAACTTGTGCCTGCAAAAAAGCAGGTAACAAGAGCAAAAGGCTAAAAATGGTCTGTTTTATTTTCATCTATGTTCAATATATACGTTATTGGAGGTTTATTTGTTTAGCGCCTCACTCTATGCGGGCGCTCGAAGCCAAGTTCAATGAGCCTGCTGATTGCGAGATCAATATCAGACTCGTGTTCATATGGCCCGATCCATACTTTGAAAAGGCCCCCGCCCTGCTGCACCGAGACGGGTTGTAGCTTTGCTGCCATCATCTGGCCAGCCAAATGCTCAGCAGTATCCCGGTTGCCGAATGCGCCTACCTGTAGAAACGTACCGTCTGCAATCTTTACGGCCGGTCGCGTCGGCATAGGAGCATCAAAACTAATCGCCCTGACATCTACCCACGCCGTACCGCGCGATACCATGTCCAGCTTGACCGCAGCAGCATAGGAAAGATCAATCAACCTCTGTTCGTGAAACGGTCCGCGATCATTGATCTTGACGACAACCTTGCGACCGTTATCAAGGTTAGTGACCTCCGCATAAGTCGGTAGCGGCAGGCTGCGATGGGCAGCTGTTGCCAGGTGCATGTCAAACAGCTCACCACTTGAAGTCCTGCGCCCGTGAAACTTACTGCCATACCAGGACGCAATGCCGCGCTGCCTGTAACCATTGCTGCTGGTCATCACGGTGTACTTTTTGCCCAGCACCTCGTAAGGCGAACGGTTTCCGTAGCGCGCCCTCGGCTCAGGCCGGGGCACTGCATCTTTGACATCCGATGCCTTGATTGAACGGCTTGATGGACCGTCCTGGCCTGGCCGGGTTTTGCCCCCGTCACCTGCACACGCTGCCAGCAATAGTACGGTAACAACAGGCAACAACCATCGGTTCACGAACTGCCCATGGCCTTTAATATTTCTTCACTGAGTTGAAACACCGCCATCGCGTAAAGCGGGCTCCGATTATATCGAGTGATGACATAAAAATTGTGAAACGTTAACCAGTAAATATCCCGGTTTTCTTCTTCAAGTTTTAGCACTGCAGCCAGTCGCTCAGGATCAAGTCGGGCATCGCTCTGGTAACCTTTTTTAGCAATTTCCCCAATACTGAGCCGGGGTTTGTAGTTAGAACCGGACGCAAGTTCAGCATCAGCATACGCTGTGGCAACCGCACGCTTCAAAACAGGGTCACCGTGTATCCAGCCGTGTCGGCTGAGGTAGTTGGCAACGCTGCCGACCACATCGGCTGTTGATCGCCATAAATCGCGACTGCCATTGTGGTCAAAATCTACCGCGTATTCGCGGTAACTGCTGGGAATAAACTGCCCCATGCCCATGGCGCCGGCATAAGACCCCATGACTTCGGTCGGTGGCAGGTTTTCTTCCTTGCTGAGCTGGATAAAGTGCAGTAATTCACTGGAAAAGAAAGCAGACCGGTCTCTCTTGAGGCTGGCCGGATAATGGAAACCAAGGGTTGCCAACGCATCGAGCACACGATAGCTGCCGGTAATTTTTCCATACAGAGTTTCCACCCCAATGATGGATACTATAATTTGCGGATCCACTTCAAATTTCTCGGATGCGGCCTGGATCAGCTCCCTGTTTTCTTTCCAGAACTGCGCCCCCGCATCAATTCTCTTTTGATTCAGAAAAATGGGGCGGTATTGATGCCAGGGTTTGCCTTCTGCCGGCCTGCTGATGGCATCAACAATCGACTGCTGGAACTTGGCTCCGGCCAGTAACTTTGCAACTTCTTCTGCATCAAGATTGAATTCAGATACGGCGCGCTCGATAAAAGCACCGGCACCAGGATGTTCCTGAGCCTGAGCTGAGAAACCCACGCCAGTGAGCAACAAACAGAGACTGAATCTAATCATGACTTCCTTATTCTGATTTGATTTTCGAAGTGTAACTTATGAGACCCTGAAACCATGGATAGATTCGCATCATTTTATGAATTTCCTGTGGCTATATATCGACATCAATATTCCGATGCCGGCCAGCAGGCTCACAGCCGAAGTGCCACCGTAGCTGATCAATGGCAGCGGAATGCCCACCACCGGTAATAAACCGGAAACCATGGCACTGTTCACCAATACGTATACAAAAAGCGTCATCGCCAGGCTGCCAGCCAAAAGCCGGGAATACGTGTCGCGGGCAATCGTCGCGATATACAGACCCCTGCCAATTAAAGCGAGATACAGGGCCAGCAACAGGCAAACACCCAGCAGACCGAATTCCTCTGCAAAAACCGCCAGGATAAAGTCAGTATGCCGTTCCGGAATGAACTCCAGTTGTGCCTGGGTACCATTTAGCCAGCCTTTACCTGTCAGGCCACCCGACCCCACAGCAATCTTTGACTGAATAATATTCCAACCCTGGCCCAGCGGGTCTGATTCCGGCTCCAGGAACGACCGCACGCGGTTGCGCTGATACTCCTCCATAAAGATCCAAAGCACGGGAGAAAGTGCGGCTGAAACGACCATCACCGAAACAATAATCCGCCAGCGAATACCGGCCAGGAACAAGGTGAATCCGCCACTACTGGCCACCAGCAATGCCGTACCGAGATCTGGTTGCCGCATAATGATAAATGTCGGTGCCAGCAAAATCAGGCCAGCGAGCAGACTGTCTTTCCAGCCGGGCGGTAACATCCTGGGGTGCAGGAAAGCAGCAACCATCATAGGCACTGCCAGCTTCATTAATTCCGAGGGCTGGAAACGAATGATGCCCAAATCCAGCCAACGCTGGGTACCCCTGCCCACCCCAACCAGCCATGTGGTTGCAAGCAAAATCAGGCCGAAGCCGAATAGCCAGGGCGTCCAGATCCTGAGTACATGAGGCGGCACAAGACTGATCATGATCATGCCGACCAAACCGATGCCAAGGCGGATTGCCTGTCTTTCGACGTATGCCGCATCCTGTCCCGAAGCACTGTACAGAACAGCAAGGCCGGTTACGGAAATCATTAGTACCAATGCCAGCATGATCCAGTCCAGCCTTGGCGAACGTACCCAACCCGGAATCAGGCGATTCATCGCGTCAACTCCTGGCTTAGCCAGGCATCGAGTACAGCACGGGCAATAGGTGCAGCGTCCCTTGTACCTGAGCCACCGTGATCTACCACCACAGCAACGACAATTTTGGGATTCTCATAAGGGGCAAAAGCGATAAACAATGCGTGGTGCCTTAAATGCTCTGCAACCTCGCTTTCTTCATATTTCTCATCTTCCGCCAGACCAAAAACCTGGGAAGTACCGGTTTTCCCTGCCATGACATAGTCAGCATTCAATGCAACATCCCGGGCGGTACCACGGGCGCCATTCACCACCCTTCGCAAACCATCCAGTACGGCCAGCCAGGCCTGGTTGTTATTGACCGGAACCTGAAATACAAGTGGCGCAGACACCCTTTCTGCCTGCACATCGCCGGGTTGCTTGATGGCGTACGCAAGTCTCGGTGCCTTACGCTGACCGCCATTGACCAACGTTGCCAATGCATTGGCCAGTTGCAAAGGTGTAACAACGTTAAATCCCTGCCCGATGCCCGAGATGACCGTTTCCCCTGGATACCACGGCTCATTGTAACGGCCACGTTTCCAGTCCCGCGAAGGTAATAGTCCCGAACCCTCGCCCGGCAAATCAATCCCGGTTGGCTTTCCGAACCCGAACTGATCCAGGTAAAAATGGATCCGGTCAATGCCAAGACCCAGTGCCAATTTATAGAAATAGGTATTCACCGACTCTTCCAGGGCCAGGCGAATATCGGCCCAGCCATGGCCACCATCCTTCCAGTCATGGAAGGGACGCACTTGACCTTCAAGCCTGAATTCGCCGGTCGAGAATACCGTGTCCTGAATCCCGATCACACCCAGTTCCAGCCCGGCTAGACCTATGAACGGCTTGAGGGTTGAGCCCGGTTCATAACCCCCGGCAAGCGCCCGGTTAAACAGGGGCTGGTTAGGCGAATCAAGAATGGCCTGGTAGTCGGCGTTGCTGATGCCGTGCACAAAAAGGTTGGGGTCATATCCCGGCTTGCTCACCATGGCGATGACGCTGCCATCGGTGGGGTCGAGCGCCACGATTGAGCCCGCCCTGTCGCCAAGCATGTCCCAGGCAGCCTGCTGTACCGCTACGTCGAGAGAAAGCACAAGGTCCACACCGGGCACCGGATCCTGGCGTTCCAATACCCGCAATACCCTGCCCCTGGCGTTGGTTTCAACACGTTCAATACCACTGGTACCGTGTAGCTGGGATTCGTAGAATCGTTCGGCACCGATTTTGCCAATATGCGTGGTGCCGCGATAGTTGCGCTCATCCACCCTGGCAAGATCACCTGCATCCAAGCGACCCACATATCCCAGAACGTGCGCGAGCATATCCGCGTAAGGGTAGGAACGGGCCAGGTAAGGTACGACCTTGATACCACTAAAGCGATGGCGATTGACTGCAAAGCGGGCAACTTCCGACTCATCGAGGTTAAATTTCAGTGGAATGCTTTCAAAATCACGATACCGGTTGCGGGTTTTCCAGAACCGTTCTTCTTCCTCTTCTGAAAACACGATGACTTCACGAAGGGTTTGCAGGGTTTCTTCAATACTTCCCGCTTCTTCCGGAATAATTTCGAGCCGGAAAGCTGGCCGGTTTTCCGCAAGAAGCCGTCCGCGCCGATCATATATCAGACCACGATTGGGCGTTACCGGCTGAACCTGAACCCGATTGGACTCAGAACGGGTAGTGAAGTCCTCGTGATGCGAAACCTGGAGGTAGAAATATCTTGCGACCAGACCCAGAAATAATAATACGATGATGATAAATCCGGTCCTTGCCCGGCTTGCAAATAAACGCTGCTCATCATGGGCATCCTTGATAGGCCGTGGCGTGTTGCTTCGGAACATTTACCCTGCCATCAACTGCTGTGCTGTCGCCGGTCTGCCCTGACCTTGTCAAACAGCAAAAACAGCCAGGGCCACAACACCATTCCAAATATTGGAGATAGCCAGTATTGCCAGGTTGGTATGGGCTCACCAAGCAGGCTGGAAAGCCACAAATTGATTATCCGGTCATTAACCAACAAAGCCAATACGGAAAACGCCTGTTGCCAGGGCGGGAAAAACCGGATCCGGGATCTGAATCTTTGTACCAGGTAAATCATGACAACCAGGCTGAGAGCATGCATCCCCATAAGGCTGCCGGTGAGGATATCCAGCAGAATTCCAATCAAAAAAGCCATACCCAGGCTGACCATTCCCCGCACTTCCAACGCCCAGTAGATCAGTACCAGTCCGACCCAGTAAGGCCGCAGGGGCTCGATCGAATCCGGCATCGGCAGCAATGTCAGCAATAGCGCAACGATCACAATCGTCCCAAGGGTGGAAAATTTCTCACGGCGTGGGCTCATGAATCTGTTTCCGGAAGCTGGGCCTCAGCTTGCTCGGTGCTAACCGTCGGCTCGATTGACACGATATTTTGAATGACCAGCAAGACTTCACTGCCCCGGTCCAGTGCCGCCAACGGGCGGGCATGGACTTCAGCAAATGTGCCGCCCGTATCGCGGTTGATCCATTCAACTTCAGCCACCGGAAATCCGGGCGGAAAACGGTCTCCAAGACCGGACGTCACCAATAGATCACCAACGCGAATATCCGCCTGCATTGCCACGTTCGGCAAAAGGAGTCGCGCGGTTTCACCGGTACCATAAGCAACCGTTCTCAGGCCGGTGCGGGTAATCTGTACTGGCAGAGCATGATCCGGATCGGAAATCAGCAGCACGCTGGACATGTGAATATGGACGTCGACCACCTGGCCCATCACCCCGGCACCATCGAGCACAGCCTGGCCGATAAATACACCATCGCGAGAGCCACGGTCAATCATCACCTGGTGGGAGAAAGGGTCCAGGTTTACCTGCACCATCTCGGCAAAACGGAATTCAAAGCTGCGACCGGCAGTTGCATCCAGCAAAGCCCGCAACCGCAGGTTTTCCTGCTGCAAAGCTGCAAGTTGTTGCACTGATCCTGACTGGTCCAGTTTTTCACGGGCCAGGGTTTTATTCTCATCAACCACTTCAGCATAGGAACGGCTGTAGTCGGAAACAGCCTGAATGGCCTGCGATGGCAGGCTTACGAGGTGATAAAACGGTTCCAGCCCGGTTTGGATGACACTACGGATGCGCGGCACATATTGACCACGCTGATCCATTGCCATCAACACAACACAAAGCATCAGGTAAAGCATCAGGCGGGCTGTACGCAGACCTTCCGGGCTGAATAAGCGGGTTGAACCTGCTGAGCTTAAGCGTGCCAAGAATTCCCGACCCGATGCCTAAGAAAACTTAAATTGGCTCATGAGCGAAGTAGGTTGAGAACTAAAATTTCTGATTCAAGGCGCGAATCGTACGTAATAGCAACGCTATTGCGAAGGTTCGGAACGCAGAAATGGGATATTTTAGACTCAAAATACAAGTTCATGAGCCGATTAGAGGTTTCATTCTAGTTAATGGAAAAGAAATCGCCGTGGTTTTGATCCATCAATTCCAGGGCCCTGCCACCACCTCTTACCACGCAGGTGAGTGGATCATCAGCAACAAATACCGGCAATCCGGTTTCTTCGGAGATCAGCCGGTCAAAGCCACGCAAAAGCGCACCGCCACCGGTGAGCACAATTCCGGTTTCAACAACATCGGCACATAATTCCGGAGGTGTCTGCTCCAACGCGGTCTTGACGGCATCAAGAATGCTGGAAAGGCTCTCACTAAGAGCTTCCAGCACTTCATTGCTGTTAATGGTGATTCGGCGGGGTACACCTTCGGCCAGGTTTCGCCCGGAAACTGACATTTCTTCCGGTTCGTCGTCAGGCCAGGCACAGCCGATCTTGATTTTCAATTGTTCGGCGGTTGTTTCACCAATCAGCGTGCCGTAATTGCGCCGCACATAGTTGATGATGGCTTCATCGCACTGGTCGCCGCCCACACGCACTGAATTTGAATAAACAAGGCCGTTGAGAGAGATTACGGCAACTTCTGAAGTGCCGCCACCCACGTCCAGCACCATAGCGCCACGGGCCTCATGAACCGGAATACCTGCACCGATCGCTGCGGCCATCGGCTCTTCAACCAGAAATACTTCCCTGGCACCGGCACCTTCGGCCGATTCCTTGATCGCTTTGCGTTCAACCTGGGTTGAACTGCAAGGCACACAAACCAGCACCCGTGGACTAGGCCGCAAGAAACGTGTCTCATGCACTTTCTTGATGAAATGCTGAAGCATGGCTTCGGTCATATTGAAATCGGCGATAACGCCGTCTTTCAGTGGCCGGACGGTACGGATATTGCCTGGTGTACGGCCTAACATAGCCTTAGCCTCAGCCCCGACAGCAGCAACCGATTGTGGTCCACCCGGCCCGCGGTCCATCCTGATTGCCACCACGGACGGCTCATTCAGCACAATACCCTGGCCGCGAACATAAATCAGCGTATTGGCAGTGCCCAAATCAATAGACAGGTCATTTGAAAATAAACCGCGGAGACTCTTGAAAACCATGTTAATTTTTTCCGAGAAATTGTGCTACTACAAGGCACGCTAATGTAGCAGGCCGACCCTTTTACAGCAAGCGAACCACAGGTACAAAAGCCAGTAATTATGCGAGTTTAAGGGCAATATCATGCATTCTTCATCAAATCAGCTAAAATGCCGTCCTTTGCTGGTTTTTGAAGGGTAAATATGTCTGCTTTGATCTGCGGCTCATTGGCCTACGATACGATTATGGTGTTCCCCGAAAGGTTCCGGGATCACATCCTCCCTGAGAAGTTACACATCCTGAATGTGTCTTTTCTGGTGCCGGAAATGCGCCGCCAGTTTGGAGGAGTTGCAGGCAATATTTCTTATAACCTCAAACTGCTTGGTGGCGAGCCATATCCAATGGCAACCGTCGGTGATGATTTTGGTCCTTACCGCGAGCATCTTGAGGCGCTGGGAATTTCCACCCGGTACATTCGCCACCTTGAAGGCGAGTTCACACCGCAGGCTTTCATCACCACGGACATGGATGACAACCAGATCACCGCCTTCCACCCTGGCGCGATGATGCGGAGTCACCTCAACAAGGTCACGGAGACTGAAGGCATCAAAATCGGCATTGTCGCTCCCGATGGCAAGGACGCGATGCTACAGCACAGCACCGATTTCCGTGCGATGGGCATTCCACACATTTTCGATCCGGGCCAGGCCATGACCTTGTTCAATGGTGATGACCTGCGAACTTTTATCAAGCAGGCCGACTGGGTTGTGGCTAACGACTACGAGTTCCAGTTAATCCAGGAGCGCACAGGAATGAGCCTGGATGACGTGGCGATGCAGGTTGAAGCACTGATCGTGACGCGTGGTGCGGAGGGCTCAACCATCTACACCCGCGACGGGCATGAAACGATAAAGGTTGCCAAGGCGGCGCAAGTAGAAGACCCGACCGGTTGTGGTGATGCTTACAGGTCCGGTTTAATTCACGGTTTTTTGAATGACTTTGACCTGGTCACCAGTGCACGGATCGGTTCGGTCATGGGTGCAATTAAAATCGAAGTTCAGGGCCCACAGAACCACAAACCATCGATGGCGGATATCGAGGACCGGTTTATCGAGGCCTACGGTTACCGTTTTTAGTGTTAAACCGGGCATTTACGGGTTGACAAAACGGGCTGGCGAATAGAAAATTCACGCCCCGATTTATACCAGGTAATGGTGATGTAGCTCAGCTGGTTAGAGCGCGGCATTCATAATGCTGAGGTCGGTGGTTCAAGTCCACCCATCACCACCATATTAAACAATGGGTTACGACAATACGTCGTAGCCCATTTTGTTTATGGGGTCACCCTGGGGTCACTTTTGATACTGTTTAAGGTTAGCCAACGCCCTGGCTTTCCCCTCCGGTGTCTTTGGCCCCGAACTTAACCCCCCGTGATTTTTGCACCGGCCATTGGCGAGTGCCCTTGCAACACAGGGTTTCCCAGTGGATCGGGCATGTGCCCCGCATCGCTGTGGCTGGGCTAGTGAATTGCTGTTTCGCATAACAATTACCGGTTTCTCGGCTGTGCCCGAAATAGTAAGGCTGTACCCATGATCCCCCGACCTTTC
>Ga0114949_10001216_pt1 | contig 15465 bp, 13 predicted proteins | sample N074metaG_FD_83505 | JGI IMG/M metagenome (GOLD analysis project Ga0114949, IMG submission 83505) | Deep subsurface microbial communities from Kermadec Trench to uncover new lineages of life (NeLLi) - N074 metaG | ecosystem: Environmental > Aquatic > Marine > Ocean trench > Sediment | place... | reverse complement strand
CGGAGAACCTGTTGAAATTCTATCGCGATACGTTGGGACTTGAGCCGGACGGGGAAATGGAAATGCCTGGCGGTGGCAAGATGACCCGGCTGAAGTGCGGCAGTACTGTTGTGAAAATTGTCGTCAATGGGCGCGAACCCAAAGAATCTGCAGCACCCGGCGGCATTGGTGGTGCAACCGGATTTCGTTATTTCACCATATCGGTCACCAATCTCAAGGAAGCGACCGATGAATGTTCATCCGCGGGTTATAACATTGCGGTTCCGGCAACCGAAATCAGGCCGGGCATCACGATATCAATCATTGAAGATCCGGATGGGAACTGGGTAGAACTGCTGCAGATGGGGTAGATCCGGATTCAAAGAGAATAGAAAAAGCCTTAAACAACATAACTTCGCTAAGGGACCCTTCCTGATGATCACAGCTATGCCACGCATCGCCATTGCCGTCCACAATTTCGAGGAGACTGTTAATACCTTCAGGAACAAACTTGGAATGCCAGTCCAGGACATATCGACAAGCAGCATTACGAGTCTCGGGGCAAAATTAGCAATGTGCGTACCCGGGAGCGGGAGCAATATTGAAATTATGTCGCCCGCTGACCCTGCCGCGCCACTGAGTGTCAGTTTGCAGAGATTCCTGGATCGCCGCGGCGAAGGACTATTCGCGCTTATGCTGGAAGCCCCTGATCCAAACGCAGAGGCTGAGCTATTGCTTGATCGAGGTCTTAACGTTCTGCCACTGATGGCCGGTGCCGGTGGGCGCGATGTTCATCCCAATTCAACCCACGGCGTACTGGTTCGCGTGTATCCTGTGGGTTCATATAAAGCAGATGACACGGACAAGGTTGATCCTCCAGACCTGTCGGGAATCACTCGAGTGATTATCGCGGTCAACGATCTCGAACACGCCTCCAGGGTCTATGGCAAGATGTTCGCCCTTGATACTAGCGGAATAAAAGTTGACCCGGAGCGGGGTGTAGGATCGGTCATCTGCACGCCACCGTCGGGTGGCCAAATCGAACTGGTTTCGGTAGAAGATGCAACCCGGCCTTTTGCAAAATCCATTGGTGCATTCCTGGAGTCGCATCAAGAAGGCATGTACGCCCTGGTCCTTTCGTCGCATAATTTACCGGAATTGGCAAACAGGCTCACCACTCAGGGTCTCGTCGTTAGAATGTCTGCCGACTCACCGGACTGCCTGGAACTTGAGCGGGCGGATATGTTCGGCGCGCTGCTTCGGATTGAGGCCAGAAGGCCGGATTGAGGTCAGGCCTTAATTTTTGCCATCAGTTCCTGGCGCTGATCTTCATCCCTGGCTGCAAAATTGACGGTGGTTCTGTCGGCAATATCGCCAAACCGGGACTTGAATTTGTCAAGCGCTTCATCCGGCTCGCCCACCACCGCAAATTCATTCAATATATCATCTGTGATCAACCTCCCCATCTCATCCCACTTTCCTTCCTTGGACAGACGATTAAGCTCGGGCTGCAGTTCACCCCAACCGTGGATCGCCAATACAGGCGCATAAGCCGGAGTGGAGCCATAAAATGCAATCTGCTTGCAAATGCCCATTTTAGATTGATTGAACTCTTCTTCCGTCCGGCCGGTGACCACAAACCCCGGATAAGATATCTGGAAGTCTTCCCGTTTACGCCCGCCCTTGTCGAGCCCGGCCTCTATCGCGGGCAGGGTCACCTCACGCATGTATTTCTCGGTTGAAAAAGCATGCAGAATAATGCCATCTGCGACTTCACCCGCAACCTCCGTCATCCGCGGTCCTACCGCTGCGAGCAATACCTTAGGTGGGCCATATTCGTTGTCCTGCGGGGTAAACATCGGCGTCATCAATGTGTGGGTATAGAAATCCCCCCTGAAGTTGAGTCGTTCACCTTCATGCCAGCAAGCCCAGATCGCCCGCATCGCCATAATAAATTCACGCATTCGTTTTGCGGGCGAAGACCAGGGCATGCTGAATCGCTTGGTAATATGCGGTTGGATCTGTGAACCCAGACCGAGGATGAAGCGGCCTTTGGAATAACTGTTCAAGTCATGGCCAATGTTAGCCAGCAGCATTGGTGTTCTTGAGAAAGCAACGGCTATGGAGGTGATGAGTTCGATCCGCTGAGTATTTTGTGCAGCGAGCAATAGTGGGAAGAAAGGGTCATTTCCCGTTTCAAAGGACATGGCCCCATCGTAACCAGCCTCTTCCAGCTTCCTTGCACTTTCCGGCACCCGATTAAGATCGCCTTCCAACCCACCGTCAATTTTCATGTTGTACTCCAGTTATAAGCGATCAGCTGCGACCAGTCCCAGAAGTGTATTTTCTCCATATTCAATAACAGAAACGCTGGCGTCCCGCATTAGTTTTTCTATGGGATTCTCTCTTGTAATTCCGGCCCCAGCGTAGATACTGAGCGCCTCCGTTGCAACTTCCATCGCCGTCCTGGTGGAGGTGACCTTGCTGGCAATCGCAAGCTCAAGCCTCGGGTTGACTGCATTGTGGCTAACAACCCTGAGATTCAGGGCTCTGGCCGCTTCCACCTTGCGAAACATTTCAAACAACCTGCTCTTTACCGCCTGATGCTGGAAGATAGGCTTGTTGCCCTGGACCCTTTCCTTGGCGTAATCCACAGCGTGCTCCAGCGCAGCCCGGGCCAAACCGCAAAATAGCGATCCCATGCCACCGTTGGCACCGGTCAGAGTTGCACCCAGCACAGCTTTGTACTGGTCCGGACCGGCGATCATGTGGTCGGCGGGAATGACAACATCGTCGAAGAAGATTTCACCCTGGTTCAATGGTCTTTGACCGATTTTATCAGTCGGTTTACCCCTGGTTACGCCATCAACATCCAGGGGAACGATAAAGACACCCCCACCCTTCACACCATCATCATCTTCGTAGGCGCAGTAAAGCGCTGCCATTTCAGCAATCGTGCCATTGGAAACCCATGACGACTTCTGTCCTGTAATAATGATCTGGTCGCCATCTCGCCTGGCAACACAATCCCCGCGGCGGGTATTATCACCTTCAGTTTCTGTTCCAGCAAAATCCACGAGATCACTACCATGATTGGGTTCGGTTATCGCCCAGCAGCCGACCTTATCTGCAGTATATTTTTCAATCAACGCAGGATTGCCAGACATCTGAGCCAGATTAGTCGGCATTCCCGATACACCCAGGCTGATCGCTAGCCCGGTGTCGCCCCAGCCCAGCATTTCTGATGAAAGCGCCCCTATCCTTGCTGCTTCTACCGGACTGATAGAGTCATCCCTGGTAAACATGCCAATACCTAACTCGCGGTATTTTCGGTGGGCTTCCCACAAGATTGAATCCTTGGCGATTACATCCTCCGGAGTCATTGTATCGAGCTCTTTACCAATGGGTCGCATCACATCTTCAGCGAAGCGTCGAAGGGTATCCCTAACGGCAACTTCTGTTTCTGTTAGCACTTCGTTGAATATTTCGTTGGTCACGGTGGATACTCCAGATGGGTGGATTTGATTCGAAAGTGTAGGCACATCCTCACCGAATTTTTTTGATTCAAATCAACATGTACCATAATAATCAGATTTTGTAATACCAATCACATTTTTGTCCATCAACCAGTGGTAAGGTCGGCCGTTCCCGTTCCTAGAATCGTAAAATCCCATGGAAATGGCAATGAATACCGAGGTAACAGGCTGGATTAATCGCCCAGGGTATCGCGGTGTCGTGGTCAAGGAAAACGGAAAACTAATGTCACTGGATTTTACCAAAATTATTCAGCTGTTAGATCGGGTGGACCAGAAGAACTGGGAAGAACTGTACCGGCATTATGATTACATTGATGGTTACATTGATCACTGCATCAATATTCCAGCAGGTCAACTAACCTCAAGGGTCGAGAGAAAAGTTAAACAGGTTTAAGACCACAATACCTCACTGCCTTTTGTTCAACTCCATATTTCGAGCACTCAATTCATTTTCCGCAATCATTGTCGCGGCTCAAGATTCAAAACATGACAATTCATACTTGTATGCCTTATGCTCTTGCCCCGGAAACAATGTGAACTGAATGCGGAGAGAGTTAATGAAACAGTTAGCATTCCTGGTGTTGATCGTCGCTAGTGGCTGCGCCTCAACAGGCACAGAAGCGCCCCAGGAACCAGATCAAGTTCAAAATGAAGAATCAACCAAAACAAACAGTGAGGTAGCTGCTTATGCGGATGCCGACAAGCTGATTTGCTATCGACAAAAAGAGGTTGGTTCCCACTTTTCCAGGAAAATCTGCAAAACCAGGAGCCAGATAAAGGAAGATCGAAGGGCAGCGGAAGACCTGATGGATCGATCACGTACGCATGATGCCTGATGAGATGGACGCCTCATATGCAACGGCGTCGCAATGCGCCAGACTTGAAGATCACAGCTATCAAGTTAAACAAAGGAGAGGTCCATCTTGAAGAATAAATTAATAGGTATCGATTTAGCAAAGAATGTTTTTCAAATCTGCGGGGTAAATCAAGCGGGTAAAGTGCAGTTCAATAAGAAAGTTAAACGTGCCAAATTACGCGCGTTTGTTTCCCAGTTGGAGCCAACCACCATAGCCATGGAGGCCTGTTACAGTGCGCATTACTGGGGTAGAGAGTTCGAGCAGATGGGGCATCAAGTGAAATTGGTACCCGCACAACATGTCACACCCTTTGTACGTGGTAATAAAAACGATGCCAATGATGTGGTGGGTATTACTGAAGCAGCAGTTCGCCCTAATATTTGGTTTGTACCTATTAAGACGATTAACCAGCAAGACATCCAGATGATCCATCGCATTCGTGAGCGACATGTCGCTGACAGAACTGCTTTAGTGAATCAAATACGCGGGCAACTCAGTGACTACGGCATCATCATGCCGAAAGGTTGGCGAAAGATGAAAGATAAATTGCCGCTAATTCTAGAGGATGCAGAGAATCAACTCACCCCAATAGGGCGTGAATGTGTGGCGTCACAATATGAAGAGCTGCGAACGATCAACGAGATGATCGCTGCTGATGAAAAGCGCTTGAAAATATATTTAAGGGACAACGAAGACTATAACCGATTACTGGAGATTCCTGGCTTCGGCCCTATCGTTGCGTCAGCCTTTGTCGCCGCCATTGGCCAAGCCAAGCAGTTTAGGAATGCGAGACACATGGCAGCCTGGTTAGGCATTACCCCCAGACAAATGGCCAGTGGTGATAAATCAGTCATGTTGGGGATCACTAAACGGGGTAGTCGTAGTTTACGAACGATGATTATTCACGGCGCTCGTGCTGTTGTGAGCAACTGCGAACATAAAACCGATGCACTCAGTCTATGGATAAAGAAACTGATTGAGCGCCGAGGAAAAAACAAGGCGATTGTTGCTTTAGCCCACAAACTGACCCGGTTTGCCTGGGTAATATTAAATCGGCAAGAGCATTATCGGGCACCTGTGCTTTCAACGTAGTGGTTTCGGGGCATAGGGAAAAGGAGCAAGAAACAAACAAATAGATTGAGGCGACAACCCACCGGTGTAGTGCAACAAGTTGATGAAAAAAAGGTTCTCCGCCCTTGCCTGAACCTGGCACAGGACAAGGTCATCAAGACCGTTAGCCTGATAAGGTGGCAAGGGGCGGATCTCATCAGGGCCAGAAGCTTCACAGAATGCTTCACAAACAGGCCGGATATATGTCAGCAACCGATATCATCATCATTTTAATTTGGCAATTAGGCAAGTTGTTGGCGCAAGAAGACTAAATAAGGAAAAGAGAATATTACTATTACCTTGACGAAGCAGAGGCGTCCATATATGTCCTGTGCAATTTGCTAATGTGCGACACGAAGTTGCGCGAAAGAGTTGCCCACACTCTGATTGGGCCATCTGTGTTGTCAGATGAACCTGGAGATCTGAATAAAGAGCGATCTTGACAATGTAGCAAAGAACCGTTTGGCCTGGGGCAATAATCGTAAGAGGCCAGCCCTCCTGGCAGCCATGAGCTGGGTAAGCGCTAGGTAGTTGGTAAGGTGAAGGTACCGTCTTTTGCACCATGCCCGGCAAGTCAGCAATGGATGAGCGCCATCCGCTGTGCCTCGGCGCTGGTAGCGGCCTCACCACCATGGCAGCGGGGAAACACTTAAGCGAATGCGACCTGATCATGGCTCTTGGCTCAAGTTTAACCCGCACCTTCTATGGTCAACCCATACGCAGCAACAACAAGGTCCTGATTCAAAATACCGACAACCCCCATGATATTAATAAAGACGAATCCGTGGATATCGGCCTGCTGGTTGATACAAAACTGACCATTCGTGCGCTTATTGACGAAACCAATGATCAAACCGGCGATAAATGTATCGGCAATATCGAAAAAACTAAATTAGAAATAGCCGAGATAAAAAAGGCCTGGCTAGAAGAATGGAGCCCTCTACTAACTTCCGATGAGGAACCCCTCAACACCTATCGCGTTATCCGTGAGATTGTTCAAACCCTGGATCTTGAAAATAGCATCGTGACCCACGATGCCGGTGCGCCCAGGGATTCCATCGTTCCTTTCTATACAGCCACCAGACCCCACAGTTATGTTGGTTGGGGGAAAACCACCCACCCCGGCTTCGGCATTCCACTCATGATCGGTGCGAAGATGGCAAGCCCGGACAAGTTTTGCCTGAACCTGATGGGCGATGGTGCTTTTGGCATGTCTGGCACGGACCTGGAAACAGCGTCAAGAAGCAGATTCGCCATCACGACGGTTTTACTGAACAACGGGAATATAGCGACCTACCCGGATGGGTTTCCGGTTTTCCGGAAATATGGTGTCGGCAAAATGCAAGGAGACTACACCAAAATTGCCGGGGGTATGGGCGCAGTCGGCATAACAGTCAAGAAGACTTCAGAATTAGCACCAGCGCTTGAAGAGGCCAAACGAATCAATGCGGAAGGTCAGATCGTACTCATAGACGTGCATTCAAGTTCTCTATGGTCGCGTGCTCGCTTACCTTTCTACCGCCTTAAGGATCGATCACAGACAACAAGCAATTGTGTTGCCGCCTCCTGGGATAATGTAATGTTTTGCCAGAGGTCAAAAGCTTCTTCAGATCTTATTTGTTTCATCTCCTGTAGCCATCTTGCCCGGCTCATGAATCCTCCAAATGGAGGAAATCATAGACCGGACACATTATGTGCTACTAACATAGTTAATTTTTTACAGGTTGACGACTCAACCGCTTCATCCTAGTATGCCTATACGGTACTGATCTGAGTAGTCTTGGGGGAGGCAACTAGTATCTGGTTTTGTCTCCACCTCTCAGCAGCCTCGTCATAATATTAAGATGTAATAGTAATAATCATCAAATTGGAGGGGTACCCTATGAAGCGAACAGTAAGTGCACTAGCACCTATCTCAATTGCGCTTCTGCTAAGTCCGTTTTCTTCAAGCATATATGCAGAAGACAGAGAACTGGAAGAAATTGTAGTAACAGGTAGTTATCTAAAAAGAAATGCAGCCGATTCACCGTCACCATTGTCGATCGTAACTTCAGCTGATATTGAAGACATCGGTGCGGCTGATGTTTCGGAAATCATTCAGGCCATGCCATGGTCATCCGGCAGTCAGACACGAGCCTCTACTTTTCAGGGAGAGGGTGCTGATGGCCGAAACTCAATCAATCTCCGCAACCTTGGTCACGGAGCTACCCTGCCACTTGTAAATGGAAAGCGTCAGGCCGCTTCCTGGTATAACGGCAGAGGAAATGCATCTGTTAACGTCAACGGTCTTATTCCAAATATTGCGCTGGAGCGAATCGAGATCATAAAAGATGGCGCATCTGCGTTATACGGGTCTGATGCCGTCGCCGGTGTAGTGAACTTCATCACCAAGAAAGATTTTGATGGTTTTGATTTCACATACCAGTACACGGTTGATGATGAAACCGGCGAAGGTGGAGCGACCCAGATAGCTGCGATTTGGGGTGTTCAAGGTGATCGAGGAGGGATCGTGGCATCAGCCTCTGTCCTTAACCGGGATGAGATCAATGTAGACGATAACTACAAACGCTATGGTGCAACAACCATATCTTCGACCGGGCAACCGGGTCGCCTTACCCCAATCGCCGGACAGACGATCACCTGGGCTGCAAATGGCTTACGTCCCGGCTTGCCAGTTGATCGCGACATTGACGGCGTGGGTGTCACTCCGAACGGAACCAGCCTGTTACCGCGTGATGCTGTAGGCGCTAGCTGGGGTGAAGCAGATGTGAACTGTGAAGATTCCGCCGCACTCGAACGAGGCGGTGCATTAGGCAACCTTTTTAATCGGTGTATCTACGACTATGGATCATTCTTTTCCATTCAGGCAGAAGAATCATTACGCAAGATGAATGTTGATGGCCACTATGAATTCACAGATGATCTCGAGGCTTATTTTAATTTTGCCGCAAACGATTCAGAATTCGATCGGTTGAACTCCCTGAACCCGAATGCACCGGCTTTAACAATCCCAACTTCCGTTAGGGGTCAGCCAAACCCCGGTAGTGTGGAAGATGCCTTTCGTCGAGGCATCGAGCCGATTGAATATGCAAATCTGACCCGGCTTATTGGTGGCACACGTAGTACGCCGTTTAATCAGCGTCCACTCAAGACCTTCACTAAGTCAGCGAGATCGGATTCGCGATATGTTTTGGGTGTCCTCTACGATTTCCAAGTAGGTGATAAAGATTGGACAGTTGATCTCAGCTATACAGCCAGCCAGCATAATACGGCGACGACTCAGGTCCAGGATACTTTGTCCAAACAAATGGAACTGGCACTCAATGGTCTTGGCGGTCCCAGCTGTGACTCTGTCAACGGTACACCAGGATCTGGTAATGCGAGTTTTGCAGCCTCGGGAGGAGATTTCGATGCAGGTACCTGCTACTTCTTCAACCCTTTTGGTAATTCACTTTTCGATCGAAGCGGCAATGTCGGACAGACCGACCTGACACTGGTCAATCCCGCGGAACTCTACTCGTGGCTAGCAGGAAGAGCCAGTAACGATCAGGATTATCGGCAGCGAGTAATTGACATCGTTGCAGCAGGTGATCTTTTTGAAACAAACTCTGGTTCAGTCGGCCTCGCCGTTGGCTTTCAGCGTCGTAGGGATACGGGTGAGGCAATTTTCGACTCTGCTCTCACCACTAACAATCTGGATTTCGTCTTCGGTGCCCAGGATTGGAGTGGATCACTGACAACTACTGCATACTTTGCAGAAGTAGCAATACCCATCGGTGAAAACTTCGACATCAATATTGCTGTACGCTATGAAGACTTTGACGAGATCGACGAAGACACAACGGATCCGAAGGTCACGCTAATTTGGAGGCCGATAGATAGCCTGTCTCTACGAGCTTCTGCCGGTAGCTCCTTCCGAGTGCCTTCACTGTTACAGTCTTTTGGTACACTTACCACCGTGGCCAACCAGGCGGATATCGTTGGTGGAACGACATTCAAACCCTCACTTTCTGTGGGTAACCCGGCGCTGACACCGGAATCTGCGGACAGTTATAATCTTGGTGTCTCATGGATTCCTAATGATGGTTGGCTCGAAGGGTTTCAGATTGATGTCGACTACTATGACTATGACTATACCGACATTATCACTCGACAGTCTTCATCTAACCTGCTGGCTGACGACAATGCAGCCCTGGTGGCATACATAGCGGCAAATCCGGGGGCATCATTTATCGATGCCGTCGACGCCGGTGTTGGTAACCGCGCCCAGATTATCAGGAATTCACAGGCAATTCTGCTCCGCATACTGCCGGAGTTCGCTAATGCCAACGGCGCAGATATCAGCGGTATAGATGTCAATGCTTCCTATAGCTTTGATACAGGATGGGGCAGCTGGAGAGTTGGTCTGCAGGCAGCCTATCTGAATGAGTACGAGGTGGAAGTTGTTAATGCAGCGGGAGTAGTGACAAAGCTCGACGCAGTCGGCAGCTTAAATACTACCAACCCGGTTGCTCGCCCGCTACCAGAATGGAAGGTGAACGGCATGTTGAACTGGACAATGAACCAGCATCGTGCATTTCTAATCGTCAAATACGTCGATGAGATTGAAACCGACATTCCATTAAGTACCAGAGGGTTTTTTGCAGCAACCGCAGCACTCGGTGGTAATGGACACCTGTCAAATGACATGCTCGATACGAAGATTGAGAGTTTCACGACAGCTGATGTGCAATACAGCTACAGCTTCGGTGAAACCTGGTTCCTCTCAGATAGCACTATTGCGATCGGAATTCAGAACCTCACTGATGAAGAAGCGCCAGTTATAGCAAACGTTACAGCCTATGACGGAACATTGCATGACGGTCGTGGTCGAATCTGGTTTCTCAGGGTCGGTGGAAGCATGTAAATTTCCTAACACGCACCCATCGTTGCAAATAGAAACCCCAGCTTTGGCTGGGGTTTTTTTATCTGGGGAGCTAATTATTTTAAAAGGTCTAAATCACTACTCAATTCGTCGAACTCTCGTTGAGGTGCCAGAGCTCGTCTTCAATATATAGCCACCTATAGTCCCACTCTTAATAGTGACTTCATCTCCTGGGTGAATGGGCAGGCTGCGAGGGCTACTTTGCAACCAGATTTGTTTATTGCTCAGACGGAACACCATCTTCTGCCTGTCTCTATCAAGAACTTCCGTGATTGTGGCAGTGATTATCTCTTTGTCGCGGCTGCCAAACCAATTCTTTTTCTTTTCTTCTGGTTCCTTCGTCACTGGTACTGGTTCGGACTTTGGGGAAACCAGCGAACTGGTACCCGCAGCCTCGGAAGACACCTCATTAATCTCCTGGGGAGCGATGATCGCTGTTTCTTCACGTGGATACTGTTTATCAAAACACGCCAATCTGTCCTGTGTGGTCTCTATTTGTGAACAGTCTTCAGCACCGTAGACCAAACTGCTAAACAGAGGTAATGCGACTAGTAGATACTTCATGAAACCTCTCCACCTCTATTCTTGAATTCAGTTTATATTAGAGTTTGCCCTGGGAAAGACTATCAAGGTACTACACTCTTATGCAAATATGTTCCGAAAATAATTTTTAGTTCAGCCTGCCAGATTTCCAACAACGAAGCGGATTCGCCATCACCACGGTGTTACTGAACAACGGAAATATGGCGACCTACCCGGATGGGTTCCCGGTTTCGCATAAATATGGTGTCGGCGAATGCAAGGCGACTACGCTAAAATTGCCGAGGGTATGGGCGCAGTAGGCATAACAGTCAAGAAAACTTCAGAAATGGCACCAGCGCTTGAAGAGGCCAAACGAATCAACGCGGATGGCCAGACCGTACTCATAGACGTGCACTCAAATATGGAGCCAGTGTATAAGGAGTATTAGTGCCCTATTCTTAAAGATCTGCAAGTACAATTTAATGACAACAGGCCATTTTCTACAGCACTAGCAAGAATTAGAAGGGAGATTGCACCAATTTTGATGAAATTTCGGCTTTATGCAGAAACCGGTAACCGTGGTTTCCTCAAACTTCATCTCCCTGCTTACCATCATCTGCCTGTCATTTTCAATTCACCTGATTGTTCGCTATCGCGAATTGCTTGCTGGTGAGCCCGACATGCCAAGGTCTATTGTCACATTGATAGGGTTGTATTTTGGAAGCTGGCTCATTGGTTGGCACGTAAATATCGTTCGCGCATCAAACCCTTGATGCGGAAATGGTGTAAACGACCAGCTCCTGGGCAAGCCAAGATCTGGGTTCTGTTCGGTAAGACGGATAGAGGTCACCTGCACCGTGCTGTTCTCGCTCGACCCGTTGGTAGTAGGAAGATGCAGTTTCGTTGGCGGCTACCGGAGATCAATCCCTATCTCAGGCAGGAGGATCGCAATACAGTCACTTCACGTTTTGCTGATGTTGCATTGGCAACTAGCCACTGTTAAGTGGTGAGCCGTATGCGCTGAAAGGTGCACGTACGGTTCGGAGAGGAGAGACAGAGAAATAGTTCGACTACGCTCTGTCTCTTACTCTACTGCCGACCTGGGAGGGTTTTGTTTATCTGGCAACGGTACTCGATGTGTTCAGTCATAAGATCGTCGGTTGGTCAATGGCAAATCATATGCGAACTGAGTTGGTGTTGGCGGCACTAGAGATGGCGCTTGATCAATGTCGGCCTGAACAGGTGATCCACCATTCGGATCAGGGATCGCAGTACACCTCAATAGCCTTTGGGAATCATTGTCGGGATGCTGGTGTCAGTCCTTCGATGGGGACTGTTGGCGATTGTTATGACAATGCCATGGCAGAGAGTTTTTTTGCGACGTTGGAATGTGAGTTGCTTGATAGGACGGTGTTTCGAACACGAGATGCGGCGCGATTGGAAGTCTTTGACTTCATCGAAGGATTCTACAATCCAAAACGGCGTCACTCGTCGATTGGCTATTTATCACCGGTTGAATTCGAGGCGCAATATCACAACTCAAAACTACAAAATCAGGGGGTACTGAGATATGGGTGAGGTGGAGAAAACGGCTCAGTTCGAACCAGAGGAAGCCGGTTTTTTCCCAACAATGGAATTATGGTTCGAAACGGGAATCTGTGACAAAATTAGCGCCCTTACCTTGTCGAAAAATCAAAAGATAAACTGTCCATCAAAACGGGGTAACTCCAGTTTTATCCGCCAGCTCAATCATCAATCCAAAGGTTATCAGTGCGATCAGCATGCTCGCCGTGATGAATGGCGCGCTCATCCAGATGATTATGACCTCCCGAATATTTTATGGCATGGCAACAAATGATGGTTATGGCGCGGTCTGACAAAGGTCAACAAGAAAACACAGACCCCAATTACCGCATCAGTCTTGTCTATTGGCATCATCCTCGGCCTGGCCCTGTGGTTTCCAATCGAGGGGCTTGCCAGGGCAACGAGCTTTCTGGTGCTGGTCGTTTTTGCACTGGTCAATGCTGCTTTGATCACCATAAAACGATCGGGACCGGCACTCACCGGGGTGCTGAACAACCCCATGTGGGTGCCTGTAACTGGATTTGTCAGCAGCAGCGCCCTGGTGATGTTCCAGCTATTTGCCGGTTGAATTTTTATGAATTAACGAGCGATACCATCCAGGTCTTACCTATCTCACATAGGCGAGCGCCAGAAACCTGCAACAAGATAAGCATTGCAAACTATTGTAAACATAGTTACATTTTATATCGTGTCAAATTACTGCCTCAAGGATCTGGGTAAATTAACGCTGATTGAGAACAAATCTCTGGCCTGATAAACCATGCACAAAATCAAGATCAAAAACCCCACTACGAAACCATCATGACAAATACTCAACAATACGACGCTATTATCATTGGTGCCGGTATGGCTGGAATGTACCAGTTATACAAGCTTCAACAAGCAGGGTTATCTGTTCGAGTATTTGAAACCGGATCCGGAGTCGGTGGCACCTGGTACTGGAATCGTTATCCGGGTTGTAAATTCGATTCAGAGAGCTACAGCTACGGCTACTCATTCTCTGAGGAGTTGTTGGACGAGTGGCAATGGAGCGAACATTTCTCCCGCCAACCGGAAACCGAGAGGTATCTAAATTTTGTAGCGGATAAGTTTGATCTTCGCAAGGACATGGAGTTCAACAACCGTATCAAAACCGCCAGGTTCGATGAGGCTGTAAATCGCTGGGAAATTGAAACAGATCAAGGCATAAAGGCATCGGCACCCTTTCTCATCACGGCTGTCGGACCACTTTCAGCGCCCGTCATGCCAGGTTACAAAGGCATGGATAGTTTCAAGGGTGGCGGCTGGCACACCGCCAGGTGGCCAAAGGAAACTATCGATTTTAGCGGCAAGCGGGTTGCAGTGATTGGTACCGGTGCAACAGGTGTGCAGGTTATTCAGGAAATGGCCCTGATGGCGGAACACCTGACGGTGTTTCAACGCAACCCGAACTGGTGCGCGCCTTTGAACAACGATGTCATTACTGTAGAGGAACAGAAAGAAATCAGGGCCAGCTATCCTGAAATTTTCAAAAAGTGTAAAGAAACCCATGGTTGTTTTATTCATTCCCCTGACGAGCGAAGTGTTTTCGACGTAACACCCGAAGAACGGGATGCACTCTATGAAAAGCTCTACGCTGAAAAAGGCTTTGGTATCTGGGTGGCCAGTTTCTACGATACCCAGATGACTGAAGAAGCCAACGTCTCGAGAACTGAGTTCATTGCCAATAAGATCCGTTCACGGGTGAAAGACCAGAAACTGGCTGAAAAGCTGATTCCCACCGATCATGGATTTGGCACCAAGCGTGTGCCACTGGAAAGCGACTATTATGAAGCCTACAACAGGGATAACGTGTTGCTGGTTGATCTCAGGGAAGCCCCTATGGAAGAAATAATACCGGATGGAATCAGAACGACAGACAAGGAGTATGAGTTCGATTACATCATCTATGCAACAGGATTTGATCCAGTCACCGGCTCGCTCAATCGTATTGATATAACAGGTAGAGACAACATTAAACTTAAAGACAAATGGGCTGATGGTCCCCTTACCTATCTGGGAATACAAAGTGCCGGATTCCCTAATCTCTTCACCCTCGTCGGCCCGCACAATGCAGCAACCCTTTGCAATATTCCACGGTGCATTGAACAAAATGTAGAATGGGTAACCGAAATATTGGCGCATATGCGCAAGAAAGGCCTGACCCTGGTGGAACCAAAACCTGCGTCTGAAAAGAACTGGACCGAAGAAGTCGTGGCGATGGGAGAAATGTCACCCTTCATGAAAGTAAACTCATGGCTGTCAGGCGTTAATTCCAATGTCCCGGAAAAACAAAAGCGTTCTTTCCAGGTTTACGTCGGTGGAGCGCCAGCTTATAGGCAGCATTGTGAAAATGAAGCGAAGAGCGGTTACGCTGGTTTTACTTTCGCCTAGTCATTTTGTGAAGAACGTATTTATAAATGTGACGAGACTCCCGGGTATCTCCAGGGGTGATCTGGCTGTTCCGCATCTTCATCTATGGTAAACAGGGGAATCGATACCTCGTCGCTGATGTCTTTGTACACGATCTTCAATCGAGTGCCAATGCCCACCTTTTTAACTATTTCTGGCGGGGCCAACTCACCGTCAGGCGTTGCCAGATTAGATGTCATTCTAATCCCGTCATGTTCCCCAGGCTGGTCTCTCTGGGTATCCAGCTCTACCAGCAGTAACAAATAGGGCGTATGTTGGCGGAACACTCCCTGGATCGCATGGTGGACCTCGCCATAGGAATAGAGGGTTCCCCTGGCTTCGACGGCAGTCCAGGTTGCCCTGGGGCTCGAACAGAAGGGACAGGCCGTGGTCGCTGGATAGCGGATGAGTTCGCAGTCATCACAGCACTGCAGGTGCAGATCGTGGTTGGCACAATAGCGATAAAATTCCCGGTTTTCGTGATCCAGTTCACCGATTCTGACAGGCATTCCCAGATATTCTT
>Ga0114949_10001213_pt1 | contig 15471 bp, 15 predicted proteins | sample N074metaG_FD_83505 | JGI IMG/M metagenome (GOLD analysis project Ga0114949, IMG submission 83505) | Deep subsurface microbial communities from Kermadec Trench to uncover new lineages of life (NeLLi) - N074 metaG | ecosystem: Environmental > Aquatic > Marine > Ocean trench > Sediment | place... | reverse complement strand
GCGAGGAGCTCCTTCATGGGACGATTGAGATTAATCGCCACGGGGTCACGCGTCAGCTCGTGGGCGACGAGATCGGGCATGTACTGGGCCGGATCCGTTTCGAGCTGTTCGAGAAAGACGCCTTCTTTTGTGATCTTGCCTTTTACCTGGCGGTCCGCTGAGCAGGAAACCCCCATTCCAACTGGACAACTCGCACCATGTCGCGGCATCCGAATCACGCGAACGTCGTGACAGAAATACTTACCACCGAACTGCGCACCGATTCCAACATCGCGGGTGAGCTGCAAGACTATCTGTTCGAGTTCGAGATCTCGAAAAGCACGACCGTGTTCATTGCCCGACGTCGGGAGATGATCGAGGTAATGACAGCTCGCAAGCTTCACGGTCTTCAGTGTCGTTTCCGCTGAGGTCCCACCAATCACGATTGCGAGGTGATAGGGCGGGCAGGCCGCCGTCCCAAGAAGCTTGATCTTCTCAGCGAAAAATTTCTTCATCGAATCCGGATTCAGGAGCGCCTTCGTCTCTTGAAAGAGAAAGGTCTTATTCGACGATCCACCACCCTTGGTCACGAAAAGGAATTCGTATTTGTCCCCACCGGTCGCGTACAAGTCGAGCTGGGCGGGAAGATTCGACGCGGTGTTCTTCTCTTCGTACATGTCGAGTGGCGCGAGTTGGCTGTACCTGAGATTCGTTTCTGTGTAGGTTTGATGGATTCCGCGACTCAGCGCTTCCTCGTCACTCCCTGTGACCCAAACATCCTGCCCCTTCTTTCCGACGACGATCGCCGTCCCGGTATCCTGGCAAGAGGGCAAGATCATGCCGGCCGAGATGTTCGCGTTCTTCATGAGCTCGAGTGCAACGAAGCGATCATTTTCCGAGGCTTCCGGGTCTTCGAGAATCTGGGCGAGCTGCTTGAGATGGCTTGTCCGAAAGAGATGCGACACATCGCGGACGGCCTCCGCAGCTAGCCGAGTCAATGCCGCTGGGTCGATCTTGAGAATTTCACGGCCCTCGACTTCGAAGGTCGATACGAAATCGCCCTCGAGCTTTCGATACACGGTGTCGTCTTCCCCAAGTTCGAACATTTCCTGGTACTGAAATTCGGCCATCATTCTCTCCATCGGAAGTTCTCTGTTTTGAGCGGCTCAGCAGCCTGGCGAGCTTCGAATCTCGGAATTCGGTTGCTCGGCGGCGGCAGGGTAGCCGAGGGCAGGCGGATTCTTGCCGATCACAACGGAATCAGGGGCGGATTTTCACGTGAAATCGCTGAATTCCGGTCCAATCGACCGCATGAAGCTCAGCTATCTGCCCGCAGAAGCCGATTGAGGACAACGATGGGGCCATCCTGAACCTGACGTGGCCGGCCCCTCTCTCTATGATGGGACCCATGATGCACAGAAGCCGACCCTCTCGTCTCGAAAATCGACACCTGAACTCGGCAGATGCGCGCTCGACCGGCTTCTTTGGCCAGAGGATATCCAGTTTGCGCTCACCCAATCGCATCTCGCTCGCGATGACTCTCGCATTGATCTGCATAGCGGGCACAGCACCCGGAGTGCCCCATGGGGCGCAGGCCCTGGCGCCGCCCGAGCTCAACTGCAGCCGCAGCTACGATCTCATCAAAAGTTTGTTGAAACGGCACATCACATTTCACGCTCTGAACCCCGAGCTTCGCGAACGTGCCATCGACTCCTATATCGAGCGCGTCGATCCTTCGAAGACGCTCTTTCTCAGTGACGAGGTCAAGAAGCTGCGCTCCCGACTGATCGGCGTCTTCTTCGGAATGCAGAACAACGAGTGCGAAATCCTCGACGAACTCCATACCGATCTCAAGCAGCGCTATGCCCGAATGGAAGAGGAAGTTCGCGAGTTTGTCTCAAATGAGGACTACGCCGTCGATACCGATGTCGTCCTGATTCTCGATCCAGACAAGCGCGGGCATCCCGTAGACGATGACGGCCGAAAACGATTGGTCGAGCGCCTCGTCCATTTCCAGATGTGGAATTATCTCGAAGGCGACCTGGAGATGGCCAAGGCGAAATCGAAACTCATTCATCGCTATGAGCTAATGACGAAGCGCACGAATGAACTCGAATCCCGCGATGTCTACGGCGTATTCCTCAACGCTTTTGCCAGCGCACTCGACCCCCATTCGACCTACTACCCGCCGGAAGCCGTCGAAGATTTCGAAATTCAGATGAGCCTTTCCCTCGACGGAATCGGTGTCGCGCTTTCATCAAAGGATGGTTATTCGATCGTCGAACGGATTATCCCGGGTGGCGCGACTGACAAGGCCCAGGCACTCGTGCCCGGGGACAAGATCATTGGCGTCGCTCAAGAGGGCGAAGATTCCATCGACATCATCGACATGTCGTTGCGCGACGTCGTATCGATGATTCGGGGAGAGCGCGGAACGACAGTGCATTTGACCGTCCTGCGCAAAGGCGAAACGACGGAACGAATCGAAGTCTCCATCCAACGCGACAAGGTCACCATCGAAGACGCCGCAGCGACCCTCGAGTTCGAAGAGATCGAAATCGGCGGGCGGACCAAGAAGCTCGCCATACTCGACCTCCCAACCTTCTACGGCGATCCCGACCCGAGCAAACGCCAGAGTGGCCGAGACGTTCGCGACCTCCTTCGTCAGGTCCGTGAAGCAAAGGCTGACGGACTATTGCTCGACCTTTCCCGCAACGGCGGCGGAAAACTAGAAAGCTCGGTGCAGATCGCAGGACTCTTCATTCGAGATGGTGGCGTCGTAGCTGTCAAAAATGTTTTCTCGGAGGTCCAGGTCCTCGAAGACAATGACGCGGATATCGTCTATGACGGCCCCCTCGTCATCCTGACCTCTCGCATAACGGCCTCCGCCTCCGAAATCGTTGCGGGTGCAATGAAAGATTACCAACGAGCGGTCATCGTCGGTGACGACCATACCTTTGGTAAGGGCACCGTACAGAGCTTTGTTCATCAGCCGGGACGGCTCGGCGCGATCAAAGTCACGACCGCACTCTTCTTCCGACCGGGAGGCGAATCAACTCAACACGAAGGCGTTGCCGCCGACATCATTCTACCCTCGCTCTACGCAACCGATGATCTCGGTGAACGCTTCACTCAGTATTCACTCAAGAGCCAAACGATTGCTCCCTTCCTTACGCCCCAGATGACGTCGACGAGTAATCCTTCGAAAGGTTGGGCACCTCTCACGAGCGAGCTGCTCGAAGAACTCAATCGGCGAAGCATTGAACGTGTCAGCCAGAACGAGGAATTCACCGAAATCGCTAAACGGCTAGTCAAACTAGCTGAGCAAAACGACGTCGTTCATCTCTCGGAATGGATCAGGGAACGCGAGGAAGAAGAGTCCTCGAGTGATGAGGCTGGCGCGAGTGAAGAAGACGATGCAACGTCTGAGGCCAGCGCTGACACGGACGAGACCGATCAGTCGGCTTCTACGCCTGATTCGGAATCGGCCTCGGGAAAAGACGAAGAACAGACGGACGAAAACGAGAAAGTTCCGCCGAGCCCCCAGAGACGGGAGGCGATGCGGATTCTCGCTGACCTCGTCGAACTCCAGGAGACGGCTCAATCCTCATGGTACGTACCGCAATCGGCGTCGCGATCGGAATCCTCTTCATCGGTACCGTGATCTGGAGCGCTTTTTCGGAAAGCACCGCCCAGTGCGAAATCTGTGTGGACTTTAAGGGCCGTTCTGCGTGCTCGATCGCGTCGGCGGCAGATGTCACCCAGGCTGAAGCCCAGGCCAAGAGTGGAGCCTGTTCGCAAGTCACGGGCGGAGTGACCGACGTCCTCGCATGCTCAGCAATCCTGCCCAGTAGCCGGCGCTGTACTGAATAGGTCCCCTGTGGGGTCCAAGGGTGTCCGCGACTGCTTCTGCTACCCTCCACGATTCGGAGCGCCCATTTGCAGATTGTCGAACCCATGCGACCCGGTTCGAAAGGACCGCGCGCTTCCGTTTTTTTTGATCCTGCGAATTTTCTTGCAGGCACCGGCCCATGCGTCGATGCTGCCCACAAATTTCAATCGCCTGGCGACTTGGCTGCGGCGAGCCTCGGAGAAACCATGACCCTCGACGAAAGCGTACGCGTCCAAATCGACCAGTTGGTACAGAGCAGCGAAGTTGTGCTCTTCATGAAAGGCAATCGCGGCTCACCTCAATGCGGATTCTCTGCGACCGTAGTGGGCATTCTCGATTCAATTCTTTCCGACTATCAGACGGTCGACGTACTCGCTTCGCCCGAAATTCGAGACGGCATCAAGATCTATTCGTCGTGGCCGACGATTCCCCAGCTCTATGTCAAGGGCGAGCTCGTCGGTGGCTGCGACATCGTCCAGGAAATGCTCGGATCGGGAGAGCTCTACACGACCTTCGGACTCGAGCCAGTCGAAATCGTTCAGCCCAAGATCACGATCAGCGCCAGCGCACTCGAAGCGCTCCGACAGGCCGCCACTCAACAGGGTGGCTCTGACAGCGAGTTCCATTTGAGTGTCGACGCGACATTCCAGTCGCATCTTTCGATCGCACCCCGAACCAAATCTGACGTCGAGGCCATCACACCCGATCTCGTCCTGTTGCTCGATCCGATCTCGGCCTCGCGTGCCGACGGTATCACCATCAATGTGGCAGACACGCCGAACGGGCAAGCCTTCAAGGTCGAGAATCCGAACGCGCCACAAGTCGAACAGATGTCGGTCCGAGACTTGAAGTCGGCCCTCGACGCAGGCGAAACCCTCGAACTTCTCGATGTCCGAACACCGGAGGAGCGAGCGATTGCGTCGATCCAAAGCGCGAACCTTCTCAACGAAGAAGAAGCCGCCCGGATCGAAGCTCTGCCGCGAGACACAAAACTCGTTCTTCATTGTCATCATGGTGGGCGTTCACAACAAGCCGCCGAGCAATTCGTTTCGCTCGGCTTTACGCGCGTCTATAACGTAGTCGGAGGCATCGACGCCTGGAGCCAGGAAGTCGATTCGGACGTGCCCCGCTACTAATGAGTTCATAGCGCCCCGCACGCGTTCAGAGTCTTTCAATTCGAAACTTGGAGAAGCGACGACCATGGCGCTCCAAATCATCAACGCTGGCCCACGCCCCGAAGAAACCGCTGGCCGAATCCGCGCTGCAATCGCTGGCAAGTTTCCTGATGCCGCAATCGAAGTTCTCCCCCAAGGTCCGGGGCATTTTGAAATCAAGGTGACGGACACCGCCTTCGATGGCCTAACGCGCGTCAGACAACAACAACTCGTGTACGGTGCCATTGCCAATCTAATGGCGGGCACCAACCCGCTCGTTCATGCGATCGATCGATTGGAATGCCTCGTACCCTGAGAGCCGCGAAGAGCCCATCGGGAAAATTCAGCGAGTGACCGAGCAATGAGTCTCGAAGCCACCGCCAAAGTGTGCGTAAATTCGCAGACTCCCCTGACCACCTAGCGCCCAGCGCCGACCGAGCTCGCCTATTCGCGGTTGTCCGGTATTGTGCAATATTCGGCCCTTTCGTATGATAATTTGCCCAATCGGGCTTCCGATTGAGCAGCTTGCGAGCCGCCCATCCCGGTCATCGCGCGGGCCGCGTCCAAACCCATTCCCCCTCCTTCGAGTTCCTTTCGAAGGCCGCCAAGGAAATAGTCAGATGCCGCGCCCCGAGGGCCAGACCCAAGCGATTCAACCGATCCTGTTCTCAGCCAGGCGCGGCCCTCGCTCCGCAAGACCACTCAGTCTCCTACTCTCGATTTTGCCCTTCATCGCAACGATGGGAATCGCGCAATCTGCCTTCGCTGCAGACAAACTCGACACAGGCGACACGGCCTGGTTGCTGCCCTCGACGGCACTCGTCCTATTCATGACGATCCCGGGACTCGCACTCTTTTACGGCGGCCTCGTCCGGACGAAGAACGTCCTCTCGGTTCTGGTTCAATGTCTCGCCTTGACCGCCTTGATGACGATCCTTTGGTTGGTCGTGGGCTATTCCCTGGCCTTCGACACCACGGGCATGGTTGAAGGGGAAGTCGGCCTAAGAGCCTTCATCGGCGGATTCGGCAAAGCCTTCCTGACGGGCGTTCATGCGGACACGCTCTTCGGCACGATCCCGGAAATTTTATTCTTCGCCTTTCAGGGAACTTTCGCGATCATCACGCCCGCTCTCATCATCGGCGCCTTTGCCGAACGCATGCGATTTTCGGCCGTGCTCATCTTTTCGAGTCTCTGGCTTATCATGGTCTATGCCCCGATTTGCCATATGACCTGGAGCGGCGCCGGCGGCTATTTCGCCGATATGGGCGTCTTTGATTTTGCGGGCGGCATCGTCGTGCATATCACAGCGGGCGTCGCAGCCCTCGTCGCCTGCATCATGATCGGACCACGAGAGGGCTACGGGAAAACGCCCATGCCCCCGCATAACCTGACGATGTGTGTGACCGGCACCGGGATGCTCTGGGTCGGTTGGTACGGTTTCAATGGCGGCTCGGCGCTTGGCGCGAACGGCGACGCAGCGATGGCCATCACGGTCACCCAGATTTCAGCTTCTATGGCGGCGCTGACATGGATGGCCATCGAATGGGTCAAACACGATAAGCCGAGCGTCCTCGGCATTGCGACCGGCGCAATCGCTGGGCTCGCCGCGATTACCCCTGCAGCCGGCGTGGTCGGCCCCGCTGGTGCACTCGCGATCGGCCTCGCATCGGGAAGCATTTGCTTCCTAGCTTCGACAACGATGAAATCAAAATTTGGCTACGACGACAGCCTCGACGTATTCGGTGTTCATGGTGTAGGCGGCTTCATCGGTACGATCATGGCGGGCATATTTGGCGCCGCAGTGCTCGGGGGAAATCAGCAGGGGCTCGCAATCGGCTCACAGGTCGGCATCCAACTCAAAGCCGCTCTCATCACCGTCGCTTGGGCTGGAGCCGGGAGTTTTGCCATCCTCAAATTTGTTGACCTAACAGTTGGGCTAAGGGTGACTGAAGACGAGGAACGGCTTGGCCTCGACATCGCTCTTCACGAAGAAACGGGCTACAACTACTAGCTCCAGGCCAGCCAGGAGCCTACGAAAAGAAAATGGCGGTGCAGCCCAATTGCGCCGCACCGCCATTCCTGAAAATCAGATTCGTTAGTTTTTCGGCTTTCGAAATTTGAGGGTGAAGCGATCAGTCTTCCCGCTTACCGCTTCATCGCCAACTTCGAGAATCAACTCATCGGTCGATCGAGCGTGCAGATCGCTCGATCCTTCGAGGACAAAACCCGCCGCTTCAATTTCGAGGATCACCTGGACCGGATCAAGTCGCCGCCAATTCGCTTCGACGTCAGGTTCGTTGTGTCGACGCGTATGATCAATCACACCGTAGACACCACCCGGCTTGAGAGCATCCAGAACCGCCTTATGGGTTGCCATACGCCCGCTTGGCGTCAGGTTGTGCAAATTTCGAAACGTGAGGACTGAATCGAGACCCTCGACATTGAAGTCGAAAGTCACGAGATTGAAGATGCCGCGATGATCGGTGGGTTCGAAGGACGTAGATTCGAGAAACTCGACCTCCTTCATGAACCTCTCAGCCTTGATTTCGTCTGACAGGCGTCCAGCAAAGGCCAGATAGAGTTTCCCCGTTCCTTCGAGAGCGGGTGCAAGCAGTCGCGTGTACCATCCGCCGCCTGGCAACAACTCGAGAACGCGCTGATCGGAATCGATTCCGAAAAATGTGAGTGTCTCGACCGGAAGACGATTCGCATCTCGCGCCTTGTCCTTTTCGGGACGAGTCTCATCGGCCATCGCCGCCCGAAGGCGGTCTGCGAAATTGTCTTTTGAAGACGAGCTGTGCATATCGGCCTGAGCCACGGATATGATCAAGGTCGACAGCCCGAAAATCAGGGCTAACGCGGTGACGTGTCTTAGCATATGGTTCACTCCTTCTTGGTGTTTGTATCAGTCGATCGATCGGAAGAATCCCGAAGCGATCACGATGATCGTTTCTGTGCTCGCCAAGTCTATCGCAATCTGCACCCAGCTTTTGCTGGGACTCAATCCGGAGTATCCGATGATCCATAGCGAACCGAAATTCCTAGACCTCGACCAGGAGATGAAGGATCGGCTCGATCGTTTTCGCGACGAACACAAGGATGATGAACCCGGCGGTGTCGGAACGCGCATCATCTTCGAGGACGACCGAATCCGAGCCTGGGAACTCGTCCTTGAGCCGGGCGAGGCGAGTGCACTGCATATGCACGAATACGACTACTATCTCGCGATCTTTGAAGGCGACTTCGTTGCCGGCGTTACGCCTGAAGACAGCCCCGTCGAGTCCTTCGTTGGAATCGTGCCCGAGATCGGCAATTTCGTCTCGATTCCGAAGGGTGGGATCGAATGGGCGTATAACGTTGGCAAGAAGACCTATCGCGAAGTCATCGTGGAACTCAAGACCTGAGAAAAGGGCTCGTGGACTGGCCAGTGAGTCGTCAGTATCCTTGATCCGGATCCACGAGTGACTCGAATTGTTCGCCTCGCAAGTAGCGCCCAACATTTTCAACAAATGTGTCGACCAAACCGAGATGACTCTCGGGCGCGGACCAAGAGATATGTGGCGAAAGGCGGACACGCGGGTGTGTATACATCCAGTGATCCTCTGGAAGCGGCTCCGGCGTTACGCAATCGAGCGTTGCCCGACCGATTCGCTCGGCATCCAACGCTCGCTTGAGCGCATCCTGATCAACGAGGCCGCCTCGTGCAATATTGACGATGTGCACGCCAGATTTCATCCAACCAAAGGCGGCGGCGTTAATGAATCGAGTAGTCAGTGGCGTCTCGGGGGCCGCGATGACGACGTGGTCCGCGCCAGAAAGCACCTCTTCCATGGAGGGCACGATTCGGACGCCCTCAACCGGGCTCTTCGCCTCCGTTCGACGAAGCGCCTCGACGCGCATACCAAAGGGCAACGCGCGGTGGGCAATCGCCTGCGCGATGCCACCGAATCCGATGAGCGCGAGTTTCCGGCCCTGCAAACTGCCCAGCTTCGCGAAGTTCCAATTCTCAACGGGTGCTTCGATCCATGATTCTGGCAGCTGCTTTTCAAAGGCAAGCAAGGCCGCGATCACCCACTCGGAAATCGCCGGCGCACTCGCGCCACGCGAGCAGGTCAGCGGAAGATTTCCCAATAAGTCGAAGGGAAATGTATTTACGCCCGTTCCATAGGCGTGTACCCATTTGATGCCTCGCTCGAAAACCTCTGCGATATTCGGAGCCCCCCATGTATAGGTGAGGAGGATCTCTCCCTCGATTCCGTTTTCGATCGCACCCTCTGTCGGAATTTGGACGATGTCGACCTCGGGATGAGCGCGCGCAACCGGATCCAGGAGTTGGATCGGGAGCTGAGTCAGGATTCTGGGCGCGGAAGACATCGATCTCTCCTTAAGATTCTGCCGCGAGACCCTTAGCAAGGATCTGCTCGACAAGAAGCGTTCGCTGGACTTGCGCGGTCGCCGCGGTTCTTGGCAGCGACTCGAGAAGAGCGATGCGCCGAGGCTGCTTGAAACCGGCGAGCTTCCCTTCGCAATGTTTTCGGAGAATGGCGAGCGTCAGCTCCGCTCCCTCTGCGGGAACGATCGCGGCACAAACGACTTCGCCCCAGTCCACATCGGGCAAACCAATCACAGCCACTTCCGCGACACCCGACACGCTGCGCAGGACAGCCTCGACCTCCGCAGGCGAGACGCTCTCGCCGCCGGTTCGCAGGACTTCTTTCTTTCGCCCCACGACCGAAAGAAACCCCTCGTCATCCATCGATCCGAGATCACCCGTCGCGAACCAACCGTCGACGAACGCCAATCGACTTGCGTCGGGGTCGCCAAAATAGCCATCCATTAGATATGGACTGCGAACCAGTATTTCACCGTCGTCTGCAATTCGAATATCCACACTCGCCGCGGCTCGGCCGACACTGCCTGGCTTTCGCATCACGTCCGCATTGCAAAGCGCCGTCGCCGATCCGCATTCGGTCGAACCGTAATAGATTCGCAGTGCCGGATTGGGAAAGCGCGCCTTCATTTCCTCGAGGAGCTCGATCGGCGTGGCGGAGGTACCGGTATCGAGCTGAGTCAGACTCGAAAGATCCCAGCGAGTCGTGTCTTCTTCGAGTATCCGCTTCCAGACGAGCGGCAGCGCATAGAGCCTATTGGCTCGTCTGGACGCAATCGCGTCGAGAATTGATTTCGCGTTAGGCTCGGCGAGAATGATCTCCCCGCGTGTCTGCCAAGCCGAAACGGCCAGTGTAAATCCGGCCATGTGAAAGAGCGGAAACATACATACGGTTCGCTCGGGTTCGTCGCGAAAGACGCCCTGGAAGCCACGCAGCCAGTTCGCACGATGGGACAGAACAACCCCCTTAGGTCGTCCCGTCGATCCGCTCGTAAAGAAAATCACATGGGGATCGGACTCACACAATCGAGGCTCATCGACGGGCTCTCGAGGATCATCAAGAGAGGTCGGGTCAAGCACGAGATCCGCTTCGCGAGTCTCGACGTTTTCACCCGCCGGCAAGAGTGCGACCCGATCAATCCCTGCGAGTTCTGCCACACGCGCCGCATCGGCCCAACGCCCGGCATCCGTAATCAGCAGACTCCCCTTCGCAAGCAAGGCGACCGAACCGGCCTCCTCCGCGAGAAGCCGCGCATTGAGAGGCGCGAAGACAGCACCCAACTTGGCAATCGCAAAGAAAAGCGACAGTACATCGAGTGACGTATCGACCCAGCAAACGACGCGATCCCCGAACCGGACGGCACCCGAAGCTCGCAAGGCGTGGGCGATCCGGCACGAATCTCGAGCAAGATCGGCATAGGTCCGCACATCCTCACCCATCGAAGCCGCTGGTGATTCAGGAACCGACTCGAACGCCCGCCTCAGGATCTCGCCGATCAACAGCTCGCGACCTTGAAGCCCGGGTTGATTGGGGGTCTGATCCATTTCGTCCAATGTGCACCCTCCTCTTGCCGTATCGACGGATCAAGAATACCATTCTCGATATGCAGAACAATGATCTCGCCGGATATTCTTCGCTGAAGACGGCGGCGAATGGCCCTGCAGTCGGGCTAGCCGTCGACCGCTCGATCGCGAAACGCCGAGCGACGGCCCAGCACGAAATTGATCGTCTCGTTTCGTCAGCCCTCGACATCATCCGCCGGACCGGACGCCTCGAACCCACGGTGAGCGAGATCCTCGCCGAAGCCGGACTCTCAAACCAAGCCTTTTACCGCCATTTCCGCAGCAAGCACGAACTCCTGGTCGCGGTTCTCGATCAGGGCATCCACGGTTTGGCGGCTTATTTGCGCAGCCGCATGGAACTCGTCGAGTCTCCCAGCGAATCCATCCGCGAGTGGATCCGTGGAATGGCTGCACAAGCGACTGATCCCACCGGCGCCAAAGCGACACGCCCCTTTGTACTCGCCCGCGGCAAATTGGCAGAAACGTTTCCCGCCGAAGTCGCGCGTTCAGCGGCCCAACTCACGGCCCCCCTCCGCAGCGCCCTTGAAGAAGCGAAGCGCCGAGGCGAGATGCCCGAAGTGCTCCCGGAACACGATGCTGAGGCGCTCTATCTCCTGATGATGGGCTTCGTCGAAGCTCGGCTTCTGGAGGGTCGCATCCCCGAATCGCGCGAACTGTTGCGTCTCGAGTCGTTCATTCTTGCAGGCCTCACGCGCGGCGCGGACTCGGAGCTGAGCTCATGAATTCGGTACTGGAACGCGAAATTCTATTCACTGGCATCGGGGGGCAAGGCGTTCAGTTGGCCGCCAAGATCCTCGCCCTGGCTGCAACCTTGGAAGATCTCGAGGTCATGTCTCTCGGAACTTACGGTGGGACGATGCGCGGTGGGAATACCGACGCGACGGTCGTGATCGGCAAGGTACCGATCAATTCACCACCGATCGTCTCGAGCGCCTGGTCGGCCATCGTCGTCCATCCCCGCTACTTCGAACCCATCGCCCACAAAATTCGAGAAACCGGCCTCGTCGTCGTCGACTCGGACCTCCTCGAAGAACCGCTTCCGATAGCCGAAAAAATTCTTCTTCCCATTCCAGCCACGACGCTCGCAAGAGAAGCCGATGCGCCCAAGGCCGCGGCCCTATTGCTATTAGGCGCCTATGTCGCCGCGACGGAGATCGTCTCCCATGATGCTCTCGCGAATGCCCTTGATGCCTCACTTCCCAGTTATCGACGGCAAACCCTCGAGACCAATCTTCATGCCTTGCGCGCCGGACGCGATGCAGTCGACCCCCTTTCGAACCCCGCTTGGACATCGGAGGTTGCATGAGCAAGAAAGCGCTACCCCGCGGAACCGTCGTACTCGACGCCGAGCGATGCAAAGGCTGTGAGCTCTGCATTCCCGCCTGTCCGCCCGGTGTCCTGCGTATGTCCGCTACGCGAAATAGCGCAGGCTACCTGCTTCCTGAACTCATCGAAGGATGTACGGGATGTAGTGCCTGCTTGTTGGTATGCCCCGACTTCTGCTTCGACGTCTATTCCTTGGATGCAGGTTTCGTCGCTCCTTGGGAAGAACGCACACCTGAACAACGGGAGGGGGAATTGTGACGCGACGACTCATGGAAGGATCCGAGGCGATCGTCGAATCCGCTATCGCAGCCGGGTGTCGTTTCTTCGCAGGCTACCCGATGACACCCTTTACCGAAGTGCTCGAACATTTTGCTCGTCGGCTCGGAGGTTCAAAGGACGGTGCGTGCATCAATGCGGAGAGCGAGATCGAAGCCATTGGTCAGGCATGGGGCGCCGCCGCGACGGGCGCGCGCGCTGCAACCGGTTCGACCGGGCAAGGCCTTTCTCTGATGCAAGAGTCGATGTCCGAAATTACTCGAGCGGAAATTCCGATCGTGATCTTCAATATGGCTCGCGGACAAGGCGACTACTTCCAGGCGACACGCGGCGGCGGGCATGGAGATTACCGGCACATCGTTCTCGCTCCCACAGACGTCGGCGAAGCCGTCGAAATCACGCAACTCGCCTTTCACCTTGCCGATAAATGGCGTCATCCCGTCGTCATCTACGGTGACTACTTCCTCGCTCATACAGCCGAAGCTGTGGAGATCGAACGCATTGATTTCGGCAAGCTCCCTGAAAAAGATTGGGCAGTCGATGGGCTCTTAGGCGGATCCGGAAAATCTCGAAACATCAATCCAATCGGGATGAACAAAGGCTCGAAGGGCATCGATCCGAACGGATTCTGGCAGGCGCTCTCCGAGAAGGAAGACCGAATCGCTGAGGCTGAGCGACGCTACGAAGTCGTCGACGTCGACGATGCCGAACTGGTCGTTGTCGTTTTCGGCAGTCTCGCGCGCTTTGCCCGGGCGGCGATTCGGGATCTCCGAAGGGAAGGATTGAAAATCGGGCTCTTTCGACCGATCAGCCTTTGGCCGTTCCCGTCAGAAGCTCTGGCCGATGCGACAGCCGGAAAGACCCGCGTCGCTTGTCTCGAACAGAATGCTGGCCAGATGGTCGAAGATGTACAGCTCGCAATTCTCGGTGCCACACCCGTCGTCTCGATTGGCGGAATCTCAACAGATGCCGCGGGATTCGGCATCGGCGCCCTCTTCGACAGTGATTTGATTCGTGAGCGAATCAGAGCGGCCTATGAAGGTCGAGCCGTACCGAAAGGAGTGGTCGTATGACTGAAGATCCTCTACGCGTCGTAGCAATCGACTCTGCACCCATCGGTGCCTGCCGACTCAAAAATGCTTCGTTGCCTGCACTCACGCTGATGGGCGAACACGACCTGTGTCCAGGATGTGGTGAGCCGCTCGCTCTGCGCCAGATTCTAGATTCGATTGAGTCGCTCAACCTTTCCCAGAGCACGATCGGCGTCATCGGCATCGGCTGCTACACGGCGCTCACGAGCCTAATGGACATCGATCTGATCCAGGCCTTACACGGCAGAGCACCCTCGGTTGCAACGGGCGCCAAACGCATGCGTCCGGAGAACCTGATATTCACGCTTCAGGGCGATGGCGACATGGTCAATGAAGGTCTTCAAGAGGTTGTTCATACGGCCGCTCGCGGAGAGAACGTCACTTGCATCCTTCTGAATAACGGTGTCTTCGGGGAAACCGGTGGGCATATGACTTCTACGACGGTGCTCGGACAGCGCACCAAGACTTCGATCGACGGTCGCGACGCGGGCACACATGGCTACCCGATTTTGATTGGCGATCTTTTGAGCAGACTCGATGGCACTACTTATGCTGCTCGTGCGTCGGTACATGACGCCAAGGGCGTCGCCCGCGCGCGGCGCTTCATCGACCGGGCTTTTCGTAGCCAGATGAAGGGCCAGGGTTTTTCGTTCGTGGAGATCTTGACGATGTGCCCAACGGGATGGTTCATTCCGACGGCCGAGGGACCCAGTTATCTGGACGAAGAGCTGGGCGCTGTTCACGAAGTCGGAGAGCTGAAGCGCGATGGCGTTTTGATCGAGAAATAATCTTGGCAGGCGATAAGCAGCGCGTCGCGAGTCGGCGTAGATTGCCGACGAGCACCAGGGCCGAGCACCACGATCGGTACCAAGCCTGAAATGATGCTCGGAGTCAGTCCTTCCATCCGATCAGTTCCCTGATTTCGGCGGCGGAAAGCGTGTCGGAAGGAGACCTGAGCGTCCGCGTCGACACCACCGACGGCCTCGACGAAATCAGTACCCTGAGCCGCGCCTTCAATGCCATGACCGAACAACTGAAAAGCACCCAGGAAGGCTTGATGGACGCCAACCGCCAGATCGATGAACGCAGGCGGTTCACGGAAACGGTGCTGGCGGGCGTGTCCGCCGGCGTCATCGGGCTGGACACGGAAGGGCGCATCCATCTCCCCAACCGTTCGGCCTCGGAACTGCTGGGAATGGACTTGGGCTCCTCCCTCAACCGGAAACTCGGAGACGTGGTTCCCGAAATGGCGGAGCTTTTGGGCAAGGTCATGGAACGGCCCGGGCAAACCCAGCAGGCGGAAACCAAAATCGCCCAGAACGGGCAATTCCATACCCTGATGGTTTCGATCACCGCCGAGGAGTTGAACGGCGAGGTCATTGGCTACATCGTCACGTTCGACGACGTGACCGAACTTCTGTCGGCGCAACGCAAGGCGGCGTGGTCCGACGTGGCCCGGCGCATCGCCCACGAGATCAAGAATCCGCTGACCCCGATCCAGCTTTCGGCGGAACGCCTGCAAAGGAAATACCTGGGCGAAATCAAAAGCGACCCGGAGACGTTTTTAAGCTGCACCGAGACCATCATCCGCCAGGTCGAAGACCTCCACCGCATGGTCGATGAATTCTCGTCGTTCGCCCGAATGCCGCAATTGTCGCTGAAGAACGAGAACCTGTCGGAAATCTGCCGCCAGGCGATTTTGCTCGAACGCAACCGGCAGCCGGACCTGGAATATGACGCCGTTCTTTCGGACCAGGACGTCACCCTTTATTGCGATC
>Ga0114949_10001211_pt1 | contig 15486 bp, 18 predicted proteins | sample N074metaG_FD_83505 | JGI IMG/M metagenome (GOLD analysis project Ga0114949, IMG submission 83505) | Deep subsurface microbial communities from Kermadec Trench to uncover new lineages of life (NeLLi) - N074 metaG | ecosystem: Environmental > Aquatic > Marine > Ocean trench > Sediment | place... | reverse complement strand
CCTGCATTATTCATAAACCTACGTTTTAGGTACAAAACAAACAATAGCAACCTGTCAAAAGTAGAGATGACATAGTTTGTAGTTCACGCTTTAGCGTGCTCACGGCAGCCTTAAGGGCTGTACTACGAACATACCTCATCAGAATTCATGAATAATGCAGGCTAAATACATTTAACGCCAATCTGAAGCTTTGTGCTGGAGTTCTACAGACGTGCATTGTTTATTCAATTTTGATAAGCCACCTTCCCAGTCAAATTTAAATTTATTTTTATTGCCATTTTTGTCTGTTTCCTTGGTTCCGTGTCTATTTTTAAGGAAATCAATATAATCAAGAACTTCTGGTATTAAATGCTCCGGAAGGTTGGCAATTTTGTTGCCTATTTCATTTATGTTCATCGCCAGTCTCCAGTTTAAATATTGATAACTCGATATCAATCATATACTCAAAAACCAACCTTCATCAATAGTCACTTCTTCCACTTGTACTTTTTCTGTTTGCACACCCAATCCCAGTTCTTTCAGTTTATCCATAAGCTGTTCGCCATCTATCAAATCTATTGCTGGTGCACCGTCTCTCGTCGCTTCTCTAATTGCCTCTTTGGTAAAGGTTCCTGTTGTAATGAAAAGGCCTTTGTCAGCTCTGCCGACCATCGCGCCTCTAAAGTCCCTGACTAAGTTTGGTGTGACGGAATCTCGATAACGTTTGCACTGGAAGATGACGTGAAAACTCAGCAAACCGCTCAATCGCATGATACCTTTGCCATCGATACCTCGGTCACCACTTCGACCAGTCACCTCTACTTGAATAAATCCGGACTCTCGAAGCATTCGCTTAATAAGTCGCTCGAATGCTGTGGCATCCATTTTAAGAAGGGTTTGCAAGAGTTCGTCCCTCCATGATTGCTCTATCCCTGATTCACCTATTTTTTCTTCATCAACAGTTTGTCTTCCATTTTTGAGTTTTTCTCGTACGAATTGAACAACTTCCTTTTCATCGATTGTCTCGGCCCTAGTTCCCTGTGGGGTTAAAGCCCATACGCCCCGAGCGGAGTTTTCGAGAATTCCAAACTTCTTGAGGTATGTCCTCGCCCACGCCAACCTATAGGCTACCTCAGTCTGTCCTCCTTTTTCGTCGTGGAGAACTTCAAGCTGCTCGTCCGAAAGACCAATTACCTCGGTTGCTTTATTGTCGATTTCATCAATTGTACCTGAACCGCCAAGGATTTGCAGAGCCTGTATTACAGGATTCATTAGCCTATCATATGTCGGTATTTTTACTTTAAGCATTTATCAAATTTGATTTTACGAATTAACTGTACCGATTTAATTAACATCACACTTCCCTTCCCGAACATGATACTCAAATTCCTCCCGGAATTTTTTCACATAACTTTGAATGGGCAGCGCTGCAGCATCACCCAATGGACAAATGGTGTTGCCAATGATATTATCCGCGATTTCTACCAAGTTATCAACATCTTCCGGTCTGCCGGTGCCATCGAGTATGCGCTTGAGAACTTTCTCGGCCCAGCCGGTTCCTTCGCGGCAAGGCGTACACTGCCCACACGATTCATGGTGATAAAAGCGCGTGACCACATAAAGCGCCCGGACCATGCAGGTCGAGTCATCCATGACAATGATGCCTGCCGAGCCCAGCATCGAGCCAATTGCCGCAAGGGAATCGAAGTCCATATTGACATCGATTTCATTCGGAGTCAAAATGGGTGAGGAAGAGCCACCGGGAATAACTGCCTTTATTCCGTTGCCATTTTCCAGCCCGCCGGCATGCTCATAGATGATTTCGCGTAAAGGAATGCCCATGGGCAGTTCGTAAACGCCCGGATTTTTGACATGCCCGCTGATGCTGTAAAGCCGCAGGCCGCCATTTCTTTCAGAACCAAGATTAGCAAACGAGTCAGCACCATTTTTTATTATCGTGGGCACATAGGCGAGGGTTTCCACGTTGTTGACAATGGTCGGAGAGTGAAACGCCCCTTCGATTGCGGGAAAAGGCGGCTTCATTCTCGGCCACCCCTTTTTACCCTCTAAAGACTCTAAAAGTGCCGTTTCTTCACCACAGATATAAGCGCCTGCCCCGCGATGAACGATTAAGTCCAGATCGAATTTAGAACCAAAGATCCCTTTGCCAAGATATCCCTTTTCATACGCGGCTTCAATCTGCTCTACCAGCCTCTCCGTCTGGCGAATATACTCACCGCGAATGTAGATAAACGCCTTATGCGCGCCAATGGCGTAAGAGGCAATCATGATTCCTTCAAAAAGACCGTGGGTGTAGTGATCGATTACATAGCGATCCTTAAATGTACCCGGCTCACTTTCGTCGGCATTTATAACCAGATATTTGGGCTTTGGGTTGTCCTTCGGAATAAAGGACCATTTTCTGCCAGCAGGAAAACCAGCGCCGCCTAAACCACGTAAATTCGCATTCGAGACTTCTTCGATAATCTGCTCCGGCGTCCATTGTTTGAGGACTTTGCGTATCGTCTCGTAGCCGCCGTGCTTTTCATAAATCTCGATAGTATGACTATCTTCGATATCGAAAAATTTTGAAATGATTTTTTCAGACATGCTTATATATTATGGAATTTAACACAAAAGGGAATAAAGTGACCCTGAATCTGATGGTGTAGTCTCAAAAGTATTGAAGTGTTTGGGTGTCAGAGCCTTCGCTTAAATAGCCCTACACCTAAACACCTAAACACATTAACACTTCTATGTCCCTCATACCTTGTGTTTATGAATTTTCTTTTAGTATATCGTCTATTTTCTCTTTCGTCAAATTGCCGTAATAATCTTCGTTTAACTGCATCATGGGCGCGGTTTCACATGCAGCCAAACATTCAACCGGAGTGAAGGTATACATCAAATCATCACTCGTCTCATCCGAGCTGAGTCCTAACTTTTCCGATAAATAATCAATGATTTTCACACACCCTTTTAAATCGCACGAAAGTCCCCGGCATATTTGAAAATGGTACTTTCCGCGCGGCTTGGCAGCAATGAGGGTGTAAAAAGTCATCACCTCGTGTACTTTTACCGGCGGCACATCTAACAATTTGCCCACGTATTTTTCAACTTCAGGTGAGATGTGGCCAAATTCTTTTTCGGCTAAATAAAGAACCGGGAGCATGGCTGCCCTTTTCTCCGGATATTTAGCAATTATCTTGTCACATTCAGTTTTAGCTGCTTTGCAAAACTCCATTTTCACCGGTCCAATTCTCCCGCAATCATATTGATTGAGCCAAAGGCCGGAACAATGTCTGCTACTTGTGCGCCTTCAATCATTTTACCAAAGCCGGCGACAAAGGCAAAACAAGGCGGCCGACAGCGAACCCGGTGTGCTTTGTCCGTACCATCACTGACAATATAAAATCCCAATTCGCCATTTGCTCCTTCGACCGCGAAATAAGCCTCGCCGCGCGGGGGCCGAATACCGTAGCCATCCATAATCAACATGAAGTGATTCATGAGGCCCTCAATGCTGCCATAAGTCTTCTCTTTGCTGGGCAAACTAACCCGTTTGTCGGGAGCATAAACCATATCATGGTAAGGTTTATTGCTTCCCAAAAGGGTTGGGTCCGTGACTGCAACTTGATGCAGTAAATTTTTGGTTTGCCCGAACTTACCCAAATCGGCCATTTTTTCTGCAGGGATTTCTTGACCCTCAAAATCAACCATAATCGCACCTTTGGGCATTTTTTCAAACGCCTGCTCGATAATCAAGCAGCTTTGTTCCATCTCCTCCATTCTAATCAGATAGCGGTCATAGACATCACCATTTTTGCCGATCGGGATTTCGAAATCAATTTTATCGTAGTTACTGTAAGGAAATTGTTTACGCACATCATAATCAACACCACTGGCTCGCAGCAAAGGTCCGGTGAAACTAAACGAAATAGCGTCCTCTTTGGAGACCACGCCCACGCCTTGCACGCGATCGACAAAAATTCTGTTGCGGGTCAAGAGTTTGTGGACTTGCTTAATCTCAGCTCTGACTTTCTTCAATTGCTCTCCTACACGCTTTTCATACCTTTCGGGCAAGTCGGCTTTCACTCCGCCAACCCGAAGGTAAGAAATGGTAATTCTTGCCCCGGTGACCTCCTCGATAAGTTGGTACATCGCCTCACGTGCCTGCATGAAATAGATAAATGCCGTCATGGCGCCCAACTCCATCGCCATGGCACCAATGCAGGTCAAGTGATCAGCAATTCTTGAGATCTCGCTCATGATAATGCGAATATACTTGCACCTTTCCGTCACTTCGATGTCAAGCAATTTCTCAACTGTGAGGGCATAGCCAACATTATTTATCAACGGAGAAACGTAGTTTAAGCGATCGGTGTAAGGGAAAACTCCATTATAATAAATGCTCTCCGAGTGCTTTTCGAACGAGCGATGCAAATAGCCGATCCCGACATCGGCACTAACAACGCGTTCGCCATCGAGCTCGAGAATAATTTTAATGACCCCGTGCATTGCGGGATGAGACGGCCCCATATTCAGAAACATGTGTTTGACTTTTAAGCCATCCTCCTCTGAGACATATTCATCCATTGCTTTATTAGACAGCTCGACTGTTGGAGTAATCGTGGAGTTGTTTGTGTATTCTGCTGTGATGAGCGGTTGGCGTTTAGTGATCGGATAATCTTTTCGCAGCGGGTGCCCTTTAAATTCATCATACATCAAAATTCGTCTCAGATCGGGGTGCCCTTTGAACCGTATTCCGTACATATCCCACACTTCCCGTTCATACCAGTCAGCAATTTTCCACAGGGTCGAAACGGTTTGAATTTGCGGATTTCTTTCATCAATTGGCACTTTGATACGCAGCCGGTTATTGTTTTTCAACGAATAGAGCGTGTAAACGACCTCAAACCGGGGGTCTCGTCCTAAGTAATCCACACCGGCTAAATCCATGAGGAGATCAAATTTCATTCTGGAATCATCACGGAGGAACTTGCAAATATCATAAATGGCATTTCTGTCAACTACGACAATTGCGTCATCGCGATAAGTGTAGGCCTCAAGGATGAAATCGGAAAATTTCTGTTGGAGAGTTTTAAAGATATTCCTGGGCATTTAGTATTCGTGCTTTTGATTTTGGATTTTTTCCTGTAAAAGCATTAGGCCCTGAATGACTGTTTCCGGTCGCGGCGGACATCCGGGGATGTAAACATCCACCGGCATAATCGTGTCAATGCCAATGACGGTTGAGTAATCGTCATAAAAGCCGCCCGTGCAGGTACAAACGCCGAAAGCAACGACATATTTCGGCTCGCACATCTGATCGTAGACCCTCCTCAAGATGGGAGCAATCTTCTGGCTGATCGTGCCCACACACATGAGCATATCAGCCTGACGAGGGGAGAATCTTGGAAAAGCGGCGCCAAACCGGTCTAAATCATAATGAGCCGAGGACACAGCCATGTACTCCATACCGCAGCAGGCTGTCACAAATGGGTACGGAAAAAGGGAGTATTTTCTCGCCCAGCCGATCGCTTGATCGAGCTTGGTTGTTACTAAGTTGTCTCCGCCGAAGATACTTCTTAATCCCATTCCAAAGCTCCTTTTTTTAGAACATAGACCAACCCCAATGCCAAAACGGCAATGAACAATGTCATGGAAACAAACCCCGCCATGCCAATACTTTGGAAAACGACCGCCCATGGGAAAAGAAAGACCAGTTCGATATCAAATAGAATAAATAAAATTGCGACCGTATAAAACTTTACCGAAAACTTATTAGCAACCCCTGCAATCGGTATATTGCCGCATTCGAAAATTTCGTCTTTGACGGGATTTCGTTTTTTCGGGCCAAGCCACTGATTTAATCCCAACAAAAGCAGGACCACCAAGCCGGCTCCGCCAAACATAATCAAGACTGCGATGAGTTCGTTCATTTTGTTAATACTCAGCTAATTCCGTTAAAGCACTGGTAATCTTTTCAGTATTTGGCATAAAATAGGTCTCGAGCGGCGGACTGTATGGCACAGGCGTATCAATTGAAGCAACCCGCTTGACCGGGGCATCCAAATATTCAAACGCATCCTGTGTAATGCAAGCGGAGATTTCTCCGCCAATACCGCCCGTTAAGGTTGCTTCGTGAACAATCATTGCCCGATTGGTTTTCCTGACCGATGCCAGAATCATCTCTTTATCAAACGGTAAAAGAGAGCGCAAGTCCAGTACTTCCACCTCAACGCCTAGCTCTGTTAAGTTTTCAGCAGCTTCTAAGGAAAATTGAACCATAGAGCCATAAGTAATCAGTGTAATATCCTTGCCAGCACGTTTAATTTCACCTTTGCCAATTGGAATCGTGTAGTCATCATCCGGCACTTCGCCTTTCACGTGCCGGTAAAGATACTTATGCTCAAAATAAAGCACCGGATTGTTATCACGAACGGCTGATTTAATCAAACCTTTCGCGTCGTATGGTGTTGAAGGCGCAACCAATTTCAACCCGGGCACATGAAAAAACCAGGCCTCTGGATTTTGCGAATGAAACGGACCGGCATGAAGGCCGCCGCCGGACGGCAAGCGAATGACCATCGGCACCGCCGCGCCCCAGCGATAATGCGTTTTTGCGCCCATGTTAACCAGTTGGTTCCAGCCGTTGGAGATGAAATCCGCAAACTGCATTTCAGCGACGGGGCGCAACCCCATGAGCGCGGCGCCGATCGAGACGCCAACAATCGCAGCTTCTGCCAAAATAGTGTCGATAACTCTTTCTTCGCCAAACTCCTCGATAAAGCCTTTTGTGACTTTAAATGCGCCACCGTATGCACCGATATCTTCTCCTAAGCAGAAAACACTTTCATCGCGCTGCATTTCCTCGCGCAAACCTTTGGAGATTGCTTCGATATAGGTTATGTTGCTCATTTTAGATTTGAAATATAAGAGGCAATTTAAAGGGAATCAAGTTTTAACTTAATATATTTTTTTAACTTGCATACACACCCTGCTCCGCTTCTTCCGCCAATGGCAAAGGGCTTTCCTCAGCAAACGTCTGAGCCGCATCAATTTCTTTGGCGACCGTCGATTGAATCTCAGCCAGATCCTTTTTCGCAAGAACTTTTTCTTTTAATAAATACTTCTCGTAGTTTGCAATTGGATCTCGCTTCTGCCAATAATCAATGGTTTTCTTGGGGACATAAAAAGCATCATCGTGCTCAGCGTGTCCTTTCATACGAAAGGTCTTGGCTTCGATGAGAGTGGGTCCCTCTCCTTTTCGAGCTCTTTCAACGGCGCGCTTCGTGACCTCGTAAACCGCCAAAACATCGTTGCCGTCAACAATTTCGCCGGGAATACCGTAGCCCTGCGCCCTTACAACAAAATCTTCTACCAAACTTTGCTTGCTGGTGGGAGTTGAGTAAGCATATCCGTTGTTTTCCAAAATCAGAACGAAAGGCAACTTCATCACTGCTGCGAAGTTGAGTCCTTCGTGAAAATCGCCGATGCTTGCGCCGCCGTCGCCAATCCATGTCAAGGCCACATTCGGCTCTTTTTTTATCCTAAATGCTAAAGCGGCGCCGGCGCAAACCGGTATTAAAACACCCAGCATACTCACCGGTGCAAATATATTGCGCTTTAAATCGCCAAAGTGCGAGTTGCCATCTTTGCCATGGGTCGGCCCGGTTTTTTTTCCCAAATAATTTGCCAGAAACTCATGCGGTGGAACACCTCTAACCAAGACAGCTCCCGAATTTCTGATCATCGGACCGATGACATCGCCTTTCTCCAGCGCATAAGCCGATCCGACAGAAGTTGCCTCCTGACCCCGGCTTACAAAAGCGCCGCCATGGAATTTCCCTTGTTTGTAAAGCGAGCTGATTCTATCATCCAGCGCGCGATTTAGAATCATATAATAATACAACTCCGTTAGCTGCTTCTTCGATAGCTTTCGCTTTAGAACTTTCGGTTTCCGGTTTGTGATGTTTTTTTTCGCTGCAGTGCTTTCAGCCATATTAATCCACTCTTAGCAGGGTCATAAATTCACCCATGTTTTGAAATGACTCTAAATTCCAAATGGCGTCTTTGATTTCTTTCTGCCTATTTCCGGAAAGCAAGTTAGAGCTTAAACTCTTGAATTTGTTGTCCAAATCCTGCTCACTCATCGGCTCCCTGGGATCCCCCTTGGGAAAATCCAGCTGCGCTGAAAATTCCTGACCGTCTTTAAGTCGAATTTGAACTTTGGATGGCTGCTTCTCCGGAAACATCCTCTCGAATTCCTCGCTGGCCTCTCCCTTTATTTTCGGCAGCACGCTCTGAATTTGCGGATCTTGTATTCTTGCTTCGTCAAATTGATCCGTTGTAATTTTTCGATCCACAACGGCCGCCGCAATACAATAGGGTAAACTGTGATCTGCCGTTTCTCGTGAAGTCGGCTTATATTTTTCAGCATCGAATAGAATGTCAACAGCACGGGCGATGGTGGTGACAGTGATTTCCTCAATATCGTCAGGCTTAATATCGTGTTCAGTTACGACTTTAAGAGTCGCTGAAATGTGGGTATGGGTCAGGGCCTCGCACGGAAAGGCTTTCATTGAGCAATCGAGAATTTTGAAGCCGTTTCCCAAACTGCCAACTAACTTATCAGGGTCCCAATCCGGTCCGAGGGTTTGCATGAGTCCTTCTTTGCCTTCAAAGATGTGCTCTGTACCCGAGTATCCTCGTTGCGCCATGAGCGCCGCCATGACGCCGCTTTGCGCTGCCAATGGATCGACGGTGTTTTTCATCATCGTTAATTTGCCGGCGGTGACCGCACCCAGAGTCAAATTGTGCGACCCGGAAATTCCGATTGCATTCACCATCTGATCTTCATTTAGGCCAAGTAAATAGCCAGCGACAATGGGTGAGACAAACTGGGTCAGCGTGGCATGGTGCCATTTGCGTTCGCGAACTCCCGGCACGGCAAATTCGCACAGACGGCACTCAAATTCATATGCCAAAACAATCGCCGTAATCACATCTTTCGTACTTTTGTTTTCTCTTTCTCCTAACGCCAAAGCCACGGGAATAATATCGCTTGGATGGCTCGGGTCTTGCTTCCAGTAAATATCGTTGAAGTCCAGAGCACGAAACATCAAACTATTGAGCAAGGTCGCGTTGTAAGCAGGAATTTTATTGCCACTGCCAACGACAGTCGCCTCGGCTTTTCCACCCATGTCGGCGTAAATGTTTTTTACAATTTCAACATCACGAGTTAAATAGCCGCCGTAGGCGCAGCCGATTGAGTCATAAAGATAGCGCTTGACTTCATGCACCACATTTGAGGGCAGAGCTTCATATTTTAGCCCTAAAGAAAATCTTGAAATTTGTCTTGCTAGTGAATCCATACTTTTGTTCGCTTCCCTTTTCGACTACAATTTTCGAGCGACTTCTTCGGCTACTTCCAAAGTCGTAGAGCTTCCACCGACATCGTAGGTTTTAACCTGACTCTCTTTGATCACAGTGGCAACAGCATGTTCCAGTTTCTGCGCCATTTCAATTTCGCCCAGCCAATCCAGCATCAGCTTGACCGTCAGCAGCATCGCCATGGGATTGACTTTATATTGCCCGGCATATTTCGGCGCCGAACCATGAGTCGGCTCAAACACGGCATAATTGTCACCGATATTTCCGCTTGAAGCAAAACCGAGCCCACCAATCAATTGGGCACACAAATCCGAAATGATGTCACCAAACATATTCGACGCTACCAGCACGCCGTAATTCTGAGGATTTTTAAGCAGCCACATACACATGGCATCGATGTTCGTTTCCCAGAGGTCGATATCTGGATAATTCTCAGCAACTTTGCGAGCTTCTCGAAGAATTAAGCCACTGGTTTCCCGTAAGACATTCGGCTTCTCAACCACGGTAACGGTTTTATAGCCATGTTTTTTGGCGTACTCAAAAGCCTGTCTCACGATATTTTGCGACGCCTGCCTGGTGTTAATTCGAAGCGTTACGGCGATATTCTCTAAACCGGCTTTTTCAAAACGCTTGATTTTGGGATTGTGTTTTGCAATGACTTCAAACACTTCCTGGGGAAGCGGATGAAATTCGACGCCGCTGTAGAGATCTTCGGTGTTCTCTCGAAAGACCACGAGGTCGATATCGTCGCGGTAATTCAGCGGATTTCCGGGAAAAGCTTTGCAGGGACGCAGATTGGTGTGCAAATTAAACTCTTGACGCAGCCGAACGATTGGACTTGAGTAAATCAACCCTTTAGCTTGCAGCTCAGGCACCAGCTCTGATTGAGCCTCCTCGTTGGGCATTGAAGTAATTGCCCCAAACAAGCAGGCATCTGTACTTTTTAATAAATCGATGGTGCGATCGGGCAATGGATTGCCTTCGGTTTTCCAGAATTCCCAACCAATGTCGCCGTGAATGTATTCAGCGTCGAGTTTCAGCGCGTCCAAAACGATTCGCGCCGCTGCCATGACGTCGTTGCCGACTCCGTCTCCTGGTAACCAGGCTATTTTGTATTTTGCCATTGTTCCTCTTTTACTTTTTTTACTTTCTTTGAAAAAGATTTAACCCAGAGGCGCAGAGACACAAAGAAAGAAACTAAAATTGAACCATGATATTTTGTAGCTTCTTAAATTTTTATCTTTGTGCCCTTCGTGTCTTCGTGGTAAAACATTTTATGAGTTAATGATATTTCACCAAATCAAAATCGATAAAATCCGCGTGATTTAGAATAATCGCCTCGGGCGAACGTCCGAACTTGTCCCCCTCATGCGAATGAACGGCAATTAAATGCATGACCTCGTCCGGGATATTGTATTTGAAACAAAGACCCACTCCGCTAAACGGATGCCTCAGGTATTCGCCATGCTTACTTTTAACCACTTTGCCGTTTTCTTTGTCATACTCCATTAGTTTTCCAACATCACAAAGTAGAGCGCCGGCAACCAGAATATCGCGATTGATCGGCGTTTTACGATCACCGTAGGCCTCAGTCAAAACCTCGTCACATGCCACACACATCTTGCAAACTGTCTGCACGTGCTCTAAAAACATGATTTTAACATTGTCGGCCAAAAGGGTAAAGGGAATGCCGAATAATTCTTCCGCGGTCCAGTTGCGGTAATTCACCGCTTCTTCCCAAACGGAAATTGTGTTCTCGCGCAGGCTTTTATCCTCGATCAGATTGAACTCCGGCATGATCTTAATGAGTTCTTCTCTCGTCATCTACAAACTCCTGTCTTCCGGTCCGTCATATTCGTGATCCTCGGGATTTATTTGTCGCATCGGTTTCTGTCTGGTTTGCTCCTCAAAAATATGTGCAACCAACCCGGGAACACGCGACATCATAAAAAATGCGTTGGCGAGACGCGGAGAAAAATCGAGTTCGCACAACACAGCAGCAATCGCGCCGTCAACATTTATGGGTAACTTTCGCCCCATTTGTTTTGCAAGCTCGGATTCAACTGTAGTAGCAATTTTAATAAACTTGTCAGCAATTTTCAAGTCCGTTGCCAACTTAAACAATTTCTTGCTTCGCGGGTCCTCGGTGTGTAAGCGGTGTCCAAATCCCGAAATTCGTCGTCTTATTTCTATATATTCCGCCACCAGCTCTTCAGAGGCCTTGGCCACTGAAATTTCCCTTGCATTAATTTTATCCTGAACTTGCAAAAGCGCACCCATGCAGTCTTCGATAGCCCCACCGTGAAATTTCGAAATTGCCAGAATGCCGCTGGCGACTGCCGCATTCAAGGGAGCGCCGCTGGAGGCAACCGTCATACTCGCAATTGTCGATGGCGGTGTGACCCCATGATCGATCGACGAAACTAAAATAGCATCGATTATATTGCCAACATTTTTGGACGGCAATTCACCCTTTAAGGCCAAATAAACAGACTGTCCAAAAGAAACGCTTCCCATCAGCTCATCGATACGATAGCCCCGCAAACGAACTTCATTGGGTTTGACTTTCGTGATCCCGGTTTTCCAACTTGATTTGCTCATCTTCTTCCTAATTTAAGGTTTGCAGTACTTCCCTGGTTACTTGAGGAATATCATCAAAGTTGTCAACAATGTGCACGCCAACCTCTTTGAGACGCTTTACTTTGCTGGCATGTGTTCCGCGATTTCCTTCAACTATGGCGCCGGCATGCGAAAATCTCGTGCCCGACTTTGCTGCAGCGCCACCTATAAAAGCGATCAGCGGCTTGGTAAATTCACCATTTTCAATTAAATCTGCGACTTGCTCTTCCTGCGAAGTGTCGATTTCACCAAACATGACGACCGCTTCGGTTTCGGGATCGTCTTGAAATCTTTTGACGATTTCCGGATGCGGCATCCCGACAATAACATCCCCCCCGACATGAACAATGGAGCTCAGCCCAACGCCGCTTTTACTTAAATAATAGCCAATTGATGAAGTGATCCCCCCACTTCGGGAAGTGACGCCGACGTTGCCCTTCTTAAACCACTGTTTGGCAGTTTGCGCCCGACCGCCCATCATTCCCAAAACGCCTTTGTCGACGCTGAGCATACCGAGGGTATTTGGGCCTAAAAATTGAGCATCTGCTTCCTTAGCAGCATGAGCGATTTCTAACACGTCATAAATAGGGACACGATCCGGAACCAGCACAAGCAGTTTAATTCCAGCAGCAATGGCTTCGAGCGCGGCATTTTTTACCAAAGGCGCCGGCACAAAAATGACCGACGTGTTGATCTCAGGAACATTCTCCCTGGCTTCTTGAACGGTGTCATAAACCGGAACCTCCAAAACAGTCTGGTTTCCTTTGCCGGGGGTGCAACCGGCAACGACATTGGTACCGTATTCCACCATCAACTTTGTGCGCGCCATGCCTTCCCGACCGGTGATGCCTTGAACCAGGACGCGGGAATTTTCATCAACTAAAATAGACATCAAGCAACCTTTTTCCGATATTCTTCTAATCCGGCGATTGGCAAATCGATATAGGCGCCTTTATTACCATGAAAGATACACTCAACTTCGCAGGCCAGACATTCGATGCACTTACCGGCTTTTGCCTCGTCTTTTGAAATTGCCAGAACCGGCACGTCATTTTCTAATTTCAAAATTTCAGGAACACATTTTTCAATGCAAATCTTGCTTTCACAATCCGCGCAAGCAGCGTGATCGTAAGTGATGGTTCCAGTGATTGTTTCGAATGAGTAGGGCTTTTCGGCAATGGGCTTGGTAAATTGCTTTTCCGGTTTACCATTGCCCTTGTAATTGTCAACCAACTCTTTCAGCCTTTCGGCACAAGAAAATGCGGAGTCATCTTTTTTAAACCCTTCAACTGGCGCCGGCAAATCTTTTGTATAATTTTCCAGAATATCGATGGCAAGATCCTCGGAGTTCCCGCCAAGCCGAATAACCGCCGGAATCGACAAGTTCTCTTCCCGAAACGCTTTGACCAAACCTCTGGCCGAGTGATACTGCTCCTGACTGGCGACACCGGAACCCGAACCAAAATAAGCGTCGATATTCTGTTGCGACAAAATGATTTTAGCGGCACGGTAAACTTTCGAGGCAGGTGGATTCCCACTTGTATCTGTGAAATTAGCCAATTTAAATCCCTGTGCCACCACGGCGTCCATGGACATCATCGAGCCGCCGCCGCCGGCACCATGAAAGCCGACATAGCCCTCGCCTTTTTGAAAGCCTTCTTCCATTTGAATGAAATAGAACGTGCCGCGGTAATCGTTCTTTTCAACATCGTAAGCAATTTTATCCAATTCAGAAGGCGGCCGGTTCAGCTCTCTGGCGATATCGATATCGAGCTCCGGATGGCGGAAAACCGCATAGTCATCGACAGCAATCCGGCAATCCGCGGCCATGACCTGACCTTCTTCGGTCAAAACCAACGGATTAATTTCAGCAGAGCGGGCTTCATACTTTTTAGCAACTTTCCACAACTTGACCAGCACATCTGCAAGCTGCATCTGCAGTCGGCCTGAAATTCCGGTTTTTCGAATTAAATCGCGTGCCTGAAAGTCTTTGAATCCGGTGATGATATCGATCTTTAGTTTACCAACTTTTTCAGGATGCTTTGCCGCGATTTCTTCAATGCCCGTTCCACCCATCGAGCTAAAAATCATGACCGGGCTTTTAGCGGCGTCGTCGATGATAATTCCGGCATAAAATTCCTGCTTAATTTTGATTTGCGCTTCGACCAGAACCTGAGTCACTTCAAAGTCGTTAACCTTAAGTCCAAATATTTTTCGGGAAGCCGACTTAGCCTCATCTGGCGTTTGAGCAAATTGAATTCCGCCCAATCCGGCGCGCCCGGTTGCCCAGATCTGTGCCTTGATTACGACAGGAGAGGCGATTTCTTTAACGGCGTTAAAAACCTCCTCAGGACTGGATGCTAAAATACCTTTTGGTGTCGGTATTTTAAATTCGCGGAGGAGTTCTTTGCCTTTATGTTCGTGTAGTCTTGCCATCTATTTTCTATAGATATCCCTTCTATGCTTGCAATGCAAAATCAAAATAACAGAATCCTTCTCAATGATTTCATATCGCACTCGATAATTACCTATGCGAATCCTAAATTCATTTTCATAACCTTTTAGTTTGACAAATCCATGAGGTCGAGCGTCTTCCTCTAAAGCAATAAGCCGTTTCAAAATCCGATCTCTCAACTGATAAGGCAAACCATTCAACTGTTTTTGAACAGGTTTTGGTACAACAACTTGGTAAGTTTTCACGACTTTTTATGATATTTTGAAGCATAATCCTGAATGGTCAAATAATCGCCTGACTGATAAGCATCGCGAGCTTCCTGAATCTCTGCTCGTACGGTTGCATCCTGTTCCGCAATTTGTTCTTCTAATAGCTGCCAGAGCTGATATTTATTTTCAAGGCTTAATTTTGAAACAGTTTCAACCAATGAATCAAAAGGAATCGAAACTTTTACTTTGCTTGCCGACATAACATCTTGCTCCTTCTATAAAAATTAGAAAAATCTTTTTGACTGTCAGAACAGTGTCGATTTATGCGGTTTGCCCTAATTCCACTGCAAGAGGCTTTCGACCTCTCAATGCACTCATTTTCAGTATGGAAAAACCGAGAATGTTGCCTTTGTCATCAACCTTCTCCATGACAGCATCATTTGAAGTCTCTCTGAAGTATTGCTTTACGTTCAAAGAGAACTTCAAGATAATCTCCTTCTTCATCGTACCAAATTTTTATTTCTTTTCCCATAATTTACCGGAGCGAGCAAAGATTCTTTAACTTTGTCAATTTGCCCAATCATTCCATATGCTCAGAAATGGGGTGCTCATAACGTTCATCGGTCAATCTAACTTTTCTTTTGAAAACATCCTCAAAAACTCTCATCTAAATATCAACCATCATCCGTGTCAAACCTTCCGTTTGATTTTGACCTGTTCACCAAAACTTTTTGTGCGTTGAATAACTCGAGCAACTCTTTGAAGTCGTGGTAGAGCTCCATGAAACTGTTTCCTTAAATAATCCACAACAGCTACTCGTTCCTCCGG
>Ga0114949_10001210_pt1 | contig 15493 bp, 16 predicted proteins | sample N074metaG_FD_83505 | JGI IMG/M metagenome (GOLD analysis project Ga0114949, IMG submission 83505) | Deep subsurface microbial communities from Kermadec Trench to uncover new lineages of life (NeLLi) - N074 metaG | ecosystem: Environmental > Aquatic > Marine > Ocean trench > Sediment | place... | reverse complement strand
CTAGCTGGAGAATCCTGCGGATTCGCTTGCGGCGTCGCCCGGCCCACCGGGCCGAGCGACTAGCTGGAGAATCCTGCGGATTCGCTTGCGGCGTCGCCCGGCCCACCGGGCCGAGCGACTAGCGCCGGACCCAGCCCTTGGTCCGCATGCAGTCGGTCATGTCGTCGCGGGTTGCCTGCATCGGCGACCGGCTTCCGGGTGACGCGACACGCGCGCGATTCATACACCTGCCTTGATCGGACTTCAGCTGCTCGAGATCTGGGGGAGATCCGTCCGCGCGCAGCCAACTCTCCGCGGTTCGGCTCGACCCCGCGCAGCCGATCGACAACGCAAGAATTCCCATCGCAATCGACGCTCGCATTGGGGCCCCCTTTCCGATTCGAGCCGATGGTACCGTGCGATCGCTCGGTCGCTAAGACGGCGCGGTAGCCGAAGCGCTCGAATTGCGATTCGACACCCCTTCCTGCAAACCCGGATCGGCGCTCCAGCTCACCGTCGGTTGCCGCTTCCCGGCTCGAGCCCAAATCGACACAGGCCCGCAGAGTGGAAGCGCGCGCAGCCGATCGCTAGCCTCGCTGGTATGTCATTGACGATCGATAGAATTCCCACGCTCGGAGACAACTACACCTACCTCGTCGTGTGTGACGAAAGCGGCGAGGCCGCGGTGGTCGATGCGCCGGAGGCGGAGCCCGTGATCCAGCGGGTCAAAGCACTCGGCGTGCGAGTCACCAAGATTCTCTCGACCCACCACCACGGAGACCACTCGGCCGCCAACCCGGACCTCGCGAAACTCTGGGGCGTTCCGGTGTTCGGCCACGGTGGGGATCGGGATCGCCTGCCGGGGCTCACCGATGCGCTCGAGGAGGGCGACACGATCACCGTCGGCAACCAATCGGCGCGCATCCTGTTCATCCCCGCGCATACCAAGCACCACATCGCCTACCAGTTCGACGACGCGGAGGCTCTCTTCTGCGGCGACACCCTCTTTGCGGCGGGCTGCGGGCGGCTGTTCGAAGGTACACCCGCGATGATGTTCACCGCCCTCGTCGAAAAACTCGGTGCACTCCCAGACACGACCCGGGTCTTCTGCGGACACGAATACACCGAGAGCAACCTGGTGTTCGCCGCCCACGTCGAGCCCGACAACGCGGAGATCCGATCCAAGCTCGAGCAGGTGCGCGCAATTCGCGCCGAGAAGGCCGCGGATTGGCACGACGCCACACCCGCAGAAATGACGATTCCGTCGACGATCGGCGAAGAACGCCTGACCAATCCCTTCATGCGGGCGCGAAATGCGGACGAACTCGGACGCATCCGCGCCGAGAAGGACAGCTTCTAGGCGTGCCCAATTCCGCAAGTTCGCCCCCGGAAGGCGCGGCAGTGTCCCGATATCGCCACCGGGTGGCCTTCTTCGAGACCGACGCAATGGGCGTCGTCCACCACGCCAATTACGTCCGTCACCTCGAACTCGTGCGGGTCCATTGGCTCGACGAGCACGACCAGCCCTATCGGATCTACGCCGAACAGGGCCTCCACTACGCGACCACTCACGTTGAAGTCAACTACCAGAAGTCGACGGTCTTCGATGACGTGATCGAGATTGCAGCATGGCTCGATTGGGTCCGCGGTGCCTCGATACGCCTCGAGTACGAGCTGAGCTGTAACGGCAGCTGCGTCGCGACGGCATCGACCGTCCACGCGATGGTCAACAGCAACGGTCGGGTGCGACGAATTCCCAAAGAGCAAGCCGAGAATCTCAAGAGGCTCGCGCTACGTCCCGGACCCAAAGCGCTGTAGCACGCCTCCCACCGCGACGCGGCGAACCTTCCGCTACACCCGCGCCCCGCGTGGGTCACGTGGCGCAGCAAAGTGGCAGCCGGCTCTCCACAGGCTGACGAATCGTCAATCCCGCCCGCGCAGCCAGCGCGGAAGCTTCTCCATCAGAATCGACGCCGACCAGCGCGTAGCGCGCTGAACCACGTCGAGGGCGTCGCCCTGCCCCGACCAGTGGGAGCGCACGACGTCGGGGTGAACCTCGTTGAGGATTTTCGACAGTGCGGCAGACACGACCAACAGATCGTCCACGAGACCAATCGGGCCGACGAGGAGACTCGGAATCAGATCGATTGGAGACAGCGCGTAACCGACGCCCAACACTGCAATCACCTTACAGGAAACCGGAACCCGCGAGTCGCGAACCAGCCGCGCAAGCAAGACGGTAAGATCGGGGAGCAGCAGAATGGCGTCACGGATTCCCGAGGTCGCTCCCGGCCGCGTCTTGACGACCCGCGCGCGCAACCGATCGTAGAGCCGCTGCTCGCGCGGATTCAACTCGATGCTGATCGGCTCTTCCGTGGAGTCTCTTTCGCTCAAGTGAAAATACCTTCTCGTTCGCGGCGGCCCCGCGTAAGCATGCCCGAGATCTCCGCCTTCACCTCATCCACCTTGGCGTCGATGACCGCGTCCTCGTCGGAGGCATCCCCCTCGAAGCGCAGGGGCTCGCCAAAGTAGATCCGATATTTGACCGGCAAGGGGAGCAGCCCCAACGGGCCGAACCAGGGGAAAGTCAGCGTGATCGGCAGCGCGGGCGCACCCAGGGTGCGAGCGACACCTTTCAGGTTTGCAAAGCTCGGCTGCTGCTCTTCAGGTCCGACGATCGCTACGGGCACGATGGGTGTGTCCGTTTCGAGAGCGAGGCGCATGAAACCAGACCCGAAGCGCTGCAGCTGATAGCGCTGCGAGAAGAGTTTGTTCATCCCGCGAACGCCTTCGGGAAACGCAACGACGCACTCGCCGTTTTCGAGCATGTGAACGCAATTCTGCGGGGTTCCGACCAGGGTTCCGGTGCGCGCCGCAAGAACACTCACCCAAGGCAGCTGCGGGATCCAATACTCGCCCATCGAGCGCGCAATCCGCGGCGGTTGGGCTTCCATGAGTAACGCGAGCCCCAACATCGACGCATCAAAGGGGAGCTGGCCCGCATGATTGGAGATCACGAGGACGCGCCCTTCGGGCAGGCGGTCGATGTTCGAAACCTCGACGCGAAAGTAGTAGCGGTAGAGCAACGCGAAGGGCAGCAGCACGCGGCGCATCCAGAGAGGATTCATCCCGTAGGCGTCGTAGCCGTACTCGTTGAGTTTGTTGGGGATCTGGCTGAGGTTCTCGTCGATGACCGTCTGGAGGTTGCGGGCTCTCAGCGGCAACATCGCTCCCGCAAAGTCCGCCAAACCCTCGAGTGCACTGGAACGCGCCATTCACTTAGCCCCGCACGCTCTGCAGGGTCTCTTTGAGACCAAACAGCGGCAGGAAGCCCGTCGCATCCGCGAACCGCTTGCCGGAAATCGTGATCGGATACTTGAGGAAGTCGAGCGCACCCGGCGGGTAGCCGATCAGCCCCCACCCGAACAGGCGCCTAAATAAAGGCCGCAAGATCGATTCGGGGATCGACCAGGATTCGCCACCCGCCTCGCGAATTGCCGTCCGCAGGGGAACCTCGCCGGGACCCGTAACGTTGAACACACCCTGAAGTCGATGATCGATGGCCAGCTCGATGGCCATGCTCAGATCTTCTTCGTGAATGAATTGCATCATCGGATCGAAACCCATCACGGTGGGAACGCGCGGCTCGCGCAGATAGCGGCTGATCATCGAATGCGCGTAGTAGCCGAGCACATTGACGGGTCGGAGGACACAGATCCTGATCTGCGGGTACCTCCAGAGAAACGCCGTGACCAATGTGTCGACTTCGACGTGGTCGCGAATTTCAGGGTAGGACCGGCTCGCGGAAAGGGGGGCGTCTTCGTCCAAGTAATAGGGATTTTCGGGGAAGGCACCGTACACGTAGCCGCTCGAGAGCACGACCAGATTTTCGACACCGTTGTGAAGACAGTGATCGAGCAACTGTTTCGTTCCCCCCACATTGACGTCGTGCCGCTCGCGCTCATCGGTACGAAAGCCCTGGATGAAACCCAAGTGGACCACGCAGCTGGGCTTTTCCTTGCGGATCACATCTTCGAATTTCTTCTTTCGCAGATCGACCACATAGGGGCGTACTCCCCTCGGGTGCCCCTCCCATCGGACCCGATCAACGCCGCACACCTCGAAACGCTCCGTGAGGCGGCGGGCCAAGAGCCGTCCCTGGCCTCCCGCGATTCCCGTAATCAGCAGCTTTTCCATATGTACTCCGAGCACTTGCGGCTTCGCTGCGGCATCAATGAGGTGTGTCGGCCCCTCCCCGACAAGGCAGGATTGGGATAGAGTAGCGCCCCCGGAGGGATCCCTTGGTCGAGCCGTCAGCCCGCTTCGAAGAAATTAAGATACCTCTCCACGAGTCCGTCGGCGGCCTGACCGAAGTCTCGGCAATCTTGGGTGTGCCGCAGTGGTGGCCCACCGGTCAGCGCGTGGGTGTCGTCTTCGCCCACGGTCTCGGGCGCGACGTGTCCGACCCCGTGCTCGAATTCTTGCAGAACGCGCTCACCGAGCGTCGCTGCCTCACCCTGCGCTTCAATTTCCCATTCGGAGAGGCCGGCAAGAAGCGACCCGATCCTCCCGAGGTTTTGCAGCGGACCTTCCGCGCCGCACTCGCCACGCTGGCCCAGGATCCGAATGCCGCGCCCGCGCGCCTTTTTCTGGGCGGGAAAGGACTCGGAGGTGCAGTCGCCGCAAGCCTCGCGGGCGACCGGACACGGGTCGACGGGGCATTCTTCATGGGCTTCCCCCTGCACCCGCCCGGCAAGCCCGAACTCGTCTCACCCGAGCAACTCTTCCGCGTCATTTCGCCAATGCTCTTTCTTCAGGGCGAGCGCGATCGCGGGTGCAACCTCGACCTGCTCAGACGCACGCTCACCCGAGTGGGAGCGCCAACGACACTTCAAGTGCTCGAAGACGCCGACCAACATTTCAAGGTGCTGAAGAGAAGCCACCGCACCGAAGAGGAAGTACTGCAGCAACTCCTCGCCTACATCTCCGCGTGGATCCAGAAGATCTCCGACACCTGACGTAAATCGCGCCCCCTACTCTTCTGCGACGACGATCTCGCCTTCGAGCGTCCGATCCGCATCCGTTCCGGCCATGCCAGCTGCGCTGGAACGCACAACCTTGTAGCGGTAACTACCGGGTTTGAGCTGGCAGAAACTCGCGAACTCACCCGCGTTGATCGGAGTCGAGCGCAACTCGCCTTCCTCGAATGAGAAGTTGACACGGCTGTGACAGATCATCGACTTCGCGACGCTGCGCTCGAATACCACCGTGGATTTGGACGGCGAATAGCTGATCCAGGCGATCAACTGACCCGGAGCGAGAGCTACCGTCGCGGGCTTCAGGGAGTCCGCGGTGATCAGAACCACCTTGTGGGTGCTCATTTGATAACTGGGATCTAATTGGGGGAGACCTTCGAGGGACTCTCCTTCGGACTGCGACACGCGTTCCTCGCTCGCCAAAGCCGGAGTGACCAGCAACGGCGCCACGGCGAGCAACGCCCAGATCTGTCGAAGCAGGCGTTCGTTCCAGCATTTATTTTCGGTCGTTGCGGACGGCATCGAGACCTCCAGCGAACGAGACGAAATGTAGCGCTAAGCCCCAGCCTGGCGCCTTCTCCGATCGGCAGGCATCCGCGCGATCCACGGGCCCATCCGATTCCAGAGGCCGGAAAGGGCTCGTGGGATCGCAGCTTGTCATCCGTCAGCGCGTCGGGTAGTTTTCCCGCGCTCTGGCGACCTCCGGCGCGGTCGGTCTGGAGCGCTCGCAACGCAAACCCACAGTTTCGGAGACTCACCCCCCATGAAGATCATGGTCTGCCTCAAGCAGGTTCCCCACCAGGATGCGCGCCTCGACGCCCGATCGGATGGCAGCTGGATCCAGGAAGACAACCTCAAATTCGAAATCAACAGCTACGACACCTACGCGCTCGAAGAGGCCCTGCGGGCCAAGGATGACGCGGAGTGCGAAGTCGTCGCGGTATCGATCGGTCCGGATCGCGTCAGCCAGGCGTTGCGAACCGCGCTCGGAATGGGCGCGGACCGCGCCATTCACATCAACGACGATGAAGCCGAGGGTTCGGACTCGCTCGGCATAGCGAAGATTCTCGCGGCCGTTGCAAAGGAAGAGAATCCAGACCTGATCTACACGGGCTTGATGGCCGACGACGGCAACTTCGCAGCCGTGCCACCGATGCTCGCCGAACTTCTGGGAATCCCCCACACGACGGCGGCCCTGAAGGTGAGCCGCGAAAATGGCAGCCTGATAGTAGATCGCGAAATCGAAGGCGGTGCCCACGAGGTCGTAGAACTACAGCGCCCCTGCCTCGTCGCCGTGCAAACCGGACTCAACCAGGTTCGCTACGCATCCCTCAAGGGAATCATGGCCGCAAAGAAGAAACCCCTCGACGTCAAGACAATCGCCGATCTCGGATTGTCGGGTCAGGTAGGCGCCGCAAACGCGAAGGTCTCGATCGAGAACGTCAGCATGCCGCAAAAAGGCAAAAGCGCTGAACTCGTCACCGGCACCGCCGACGAAATGGCGGCTGGCCTGTTGGGCAAAATTAAAGAATTGGGGCTTCTCTAGCCTCGAAACTTCCCGCGGCCGCGATTTGCCGCGAACCTCACCCATCCTGAAACGCGCACGAGCGCAAAAATGGACGGGCGTACGAGCGAATAAAGGAGTGATCCGATGGGCAGCATCCTCATCGTCGCAGAAGTTCAAGGTGGTCAGATCCGCGAGGCCAGCTTCGAGTTGGCCACCTACGCGCAGAAGATCGCAGCCGCAACCGGGCGCGAGATCACGAGCCTCGTGCTCGGCAAGGACGTCGCAAGCCTCGCGGATGGTTTCGCAACGAAGGGAGGCGGTAAGGTCTTCATCGCGGACGATGAACTCCTCGCCAACTACTGCGTGGAGAGCGCGAACGCGGCAATCCGCGCGGCCATCGAGGCTTCTGGCGCGGACGTGATCCTGCTCTCGAACACGCCGAGCGGCTGGGACGTCGCCCCGCGCATCGCCGCGGGGCTCGACGCTGGCTTCGTGAGCGATTGCTCCGATGTCGATGACGAAGCAGGCACACTCGTCTTCAAGCGGCGCATCTTCAATGGTCGACTCGACGCACAGGTCCGCGTCAATTCGGATGTCGTCGTCGCAACCATGCAGCCCGGGGGCACGGAACCCTTCGACGGCAGCAGCGAGGGAAGCGTCGTAAAACTCGAGTTGTCGCTCACTTCCGACAAGGCCAAGTTCATCGAGACCAAGATCGCAGAGTCAACCGGCGTTGATCTGAGCAAGGCCGACGTCATCGTTTCGGGCGGCCGAGGCATGGGCGCCGCGGACAAGTTCGCTGAGGTGCTCCAACCCCTCGCCGACGCACTAGGCGGCGCCCTTGGTGCTTCGCGCCCCGTCGTCGATGCGGGCTGGCTGCCCCACCAGTATCAAGTGGGCTCGTCGGGTCAGATCGTGGCCCCGAAGCTCTACATTGCCGCGGGCATCTCGGGAGCGATCCAACACCTCGTGGGCATGAAGGGTTCGAATTTCATCATCGCGATCAACAAAGATCCCGACGCACCGATCTTCGAAGTCGCCAATCTCGGAGCCGTGGGCGACCTCTTCGAAATCGTGCCCGCGCTCACCAAGGCGGTCCAGCAAGCAAAGGGATAGGCGACCAGCGGCGAGGGGTTTTGACACCAAGACCTGGTTCAATTGCGCCCGACGAGCACTTCGTCATTGACACGCCTGCATCCGAAGACTACGGACTAAGGGGACAGGGCAATTGATGGAAACGCGTCTTCGCTCGCGAGGCGATTCGTACCTGCGCTGAAATCCGGATCCGGGCTGTTGTCGACCAGACGAGGACGCTCTCCACGGGGGGAGGGGCGTGCTCGCTCGGCGGGTCGCAATCATCAACGAAAAAGGCGGCAGTACCAAGACGACACTCGTCTCGACGATTGGATCGTATCTCGCCCTCCACCGCGGCCGTCGGGTTCTCGCGATCGACATGGACCCCCAGGGACAGCTCGGCAAAGTGCTCGGTGTCGAGACACGTGCCCGCCGCCGCTCCGCAATCAACCTGCTGCTCGACTCCGTGCTCGACGACGCTTCTTCGCTGGATTACGGCTGCGAGAACGACGCCAACCCCGCACGGCAACCTGCCTCTACCCTTCCGATTACAACCACGCGAATCCCACAGCTCGACGTCATCACAGCCAACAAATCTCTGGGGCTGTTTCCGATTCTCGAGGATGGTGAAGCGGATCCCACTGGGCGATTGAGTCGCACACTGGATTCTGCGCCGGAAATCGAGAACTACGACTTCATCCTCTTCGACGCGCCCCCGTCGTTTGGTCCGCTGACCCTCAACGTGCTGCGCGCCGCCACGGAAGTCGTGGTTCCAGTCCCACTCACCTACCTCGCGCTGGACGGGTGTGCTGAACTCGTGCGCACGGTCGCGACGATTCGCAGCCGCTATGACCACCCGGACCTTCACATCACGATGATCGTTCCGACCCTCTACCGTCGAACCAAGCTCGCAGACGAGATTCTCGAACGCCTCAAGCAGCGCTTCCCGAAGGAAATCGCCCACAGCGTCATCGGCTATCACGTCAAGATCGACGAGGCGCAATCCAGGGGGCTGTCCATCTTCGAATACGCGCCGAAAGATCGCGCGGCCTCCGTGATGGCGGAAATCGCCGAAGAACTCGAGCTTCGCGGAAAGCCCGGGTATGACGGGAGCCCCCATGAGTGAAATCGAATTGCCGACGCCCATCGAAGAAACCGCCAATCCGCTCACCTCGCCCGGTCGCGCGCTGGGCCGCGATCCCTTCGCGGACCTCAGCGATCCCGATCCGTTCGAGGAGCAGCTCGACCGGCTGGAAGCGCGGCGTGCAAACCTCGCAGTCACCCAACATCGCGCACGGAAGCCCGTTGCAAACGCAGCAACAACGAAAAGGCTGAATGTCAAACCGGCCACGAGACCAAAGACACCCGGCAAGTCGGCACCGACGGCGAAAACGACCGCTGGGACGGCCGCGCGCACAGAAGACGATTTGCCGAACCGCGACAATCTCGCGCGACTCTCGCAGCGGCGCTGGTCGACTACGCCGCCACTCGCGGATATCGAGCTTCCGCCCGCGAAGGGCCTGGCCGACCGGCTGTTGAACGCCGACGAAAGGCGCGTCCTGGCCGCGCTCGCGCACCTGGTCGAGGGCGATGCGCCGTACGATCGATTCGGTTACTCGCCGGAGGCGATGAAGACCGCGTTTCCGTTCTTCCACGCGCTTTACCGATTCTATTTCCGGGTGCAGAGCGAGGGGCACGAACACATCGCGGATGAGGGGCCCGTCGTGCTCGCGGGCAATCACGGCGGCCTGCTTCCCTTCGACGCCGCGATGGCAATTATCGACGTCGCGCTGCACACGGACCCGCCCCGACTGGTTCGCTCTGTCGTAGATCGGTGGGCGGGCACGCTCCCGTGGATCAACATCTTCTTCGCGCGCGTCGGACAGGTCGTCGGCACGCGAGAGAACTTCACCAAGCTACTCAACGATGGTCAGTCGCTTCTGGTGTTCCCGGAAGGCATCGACGGAATGCGCAAGACGATCGCACACCGCTATCGGCTCCAGAATTTTCGGGTGGGCTTCATCGAACACGCTCTGCGTGCGCGTGCGCCGATCGTTCCGGTCGCATTCATCGGAAGCGACGATCAATCGCCGATTCTTTTCGACCTCAAACCGCTGGCCCGCAAGATGGGGATTCCGGTCGCACCGATCACACCGACGTTCCCATGGTTTGGCCCACTCGGACTACTCCCCTACCCCGTTTCGTATCGGATCATCTACGGGGAACCCCTCCGCTACCACGAACGCTTTGGCCCCGATGCCGCGGACGACTCTCGCCTGGTCCGCTACCTCGCCAATCAAGTTCGGCGCACTGTGCAACTGCTGATCGATCGGCATCGCCAATGACCAACATCCTCGTCACCCATGCCGACGAGCCGATCGGACGCCGGGTCATCAAGAATCTCTACCACGACCCGGATGTCGAAGTGATCTTCGCTCTCGGCAGCGGCCCGCCACCGCGAAAGTTCGACGCCTACCTCGCGGGCAGCGACCCACGAGTGACCTATACGCGGTTGGATCTCGCCAAGCATCGCCCGGTTCGCGACCTCTTTCACTCCATTCCATTTCGATCCGCGGAGATCGACACCGCCGTCTACGTGCCGCGCCACGGTGCGGGCGCGTCGCCAGCAGCAGCACCGCTGGTCGGTGGCCTTTCCGAGCGAACCGCCGAGAGTCGGCTGCTCCTCCAACACTGCCTCGAAACCCGCACCATCCGGAATCTGGTCGCGATCGGGAGCGCGTTCGTCTACCGGCTTCCCCCGGGCAACGCGAACCACTTGAGCGAGGACAGCGAACTCAATCTCGATCCGAACGTAATGCCGGAGATCCGCGCCTGGATCGATTGCGACATGATCTTCCACAGCGAAGTTCACAGTGAGCGACTTCGCGTCGTATTGCTGCGCGTCCCGACTGTCGTGGCGGCGGGCGGCTACGTCTATCTGCACCCTTCGCTGGCCGGCCGGCCCGGTTCGCGGGTGCGGGCCCTCGGATTCGATCCGATCTGCGCACTCGTTTCCGACAAGGACGTCGCGCGCGCGGTCCGAGCTGCGATCAAGACGCCGGTTTCGGGGATCTTCAACATCGCTGGCGGCGAGGTGGTGCCGCTCTCGCTGCTCGCTCGCTGGACGGGCCACTGGAGCATCCCCGTGCCCGGCCCGCTGCTTGGCATGCTCGATGCCGCCGAGCGGGTGCTCGGCATCGATTCCCGCCTCGGAGCCGGTGGTGGAGCACAGCTCCGCTACGGCTTCACGCTCGACACCGAGCGCGCCGCTGCGGAGCTCGGATTTCGCCCCCAGTACAGAATCGGCCTCGCGCGCGCGGGCGACGGTGCGCTGCGCCTGGAGACGGCCTCGGTCTGATCCCACAGCCGCCGGAAAGCCTCTTTTGCGGCACGGCCACGACCCGGTTCGCCGCGGCCTCGCAAACCCGGATATGGATTGACTTCTCGGCCACAATCGAGAGAGAATGCGGCCTCCTGTGCCAATGGTGGCGTCATGTTTGCGACCGCGGCACCCAGGTTGCGCGAGTTCGGCTGCAGCAACCGGCAGCCGGATCATCGAGTTGGCGATTTGTTGATGCTGAAGAAAGTCATGCCGAAGAACCGGACGATTGGGATCGCGATTTCGAGTGCACTCTTGGTGCTCTCGCAGGCCGACGCGACGCAAGCAGCCACCCCGCTGACAACCGTACGCGTCCACTCAGAGACCGCGAATTCCCCGCAAGTGCGCCACGCCGACGGAGACTTTGACCGCGCCTTCATCGTGCAACGGGCCGCCGAGACCCCGAACCAGCGGCGCGGTGTCGAAGAATCACTGGACGCACCCGCCGGGGTCGATCGACGACTCTCCCCTGCCGCGCCCAGTGCGGATCGCAAGCGCCTGCGTTTCATCCCCGCCGCGCGTCCGCTCGATATTCGCGATTGAGACACCGTTCTCTCGCACTTCAGCGCGCAAGAGATCTCAACGCCACCGAAACCAGCATCCGTCGCACACCCTACGAACCCGAGCGCGATCGACAGCAAAAAATCGTTGATCAATATTATCAAGACGAACTCGACTTGCTGTATGCCAACGCTACACTCCGTTGCCGCAGCGGCTTGAAACACTCGGATAATTCGCGAAACTCTTGGGGATCTAACGGATGAGCCAAACTCATCTGCAAGAATCAGTGGTACCCACTCGACCCGGCCGCAAACACAATGCGGCCAGGCAAAGAAGGAGGCGTCCGCTGCAAATCGGATTCACGCGTTCGTGGGCGATCGTCAGCCTCGGAATCATGGCCTTTGGCTGTGTGTCGCCGCTGATTCGCCATCGTTATGAACTTTCGCCCGGACAGGCGTTCGACAACAGCCGAAACCGCGCGCTGCTGCTGCCGATCAATGAAACCGAAGATGTACCCGATGGTTTGGAGGTCGGTGAAGAGATCGTCTTTGAGCAGCTAAAATCGTACTTGGAATCGAAAGGGCTCTCGATCGAGACGACCAATACCTACGATTATCGAAGCGCTGCCAATAGCGCATCCGAAAGCGTCTACAACGATAGGCTGTCCGCTAAATCGAATTCAATTTCCGGAGAAATCGAATACTCGAGCATCATACCTGGATTGCTGGCCAATCTAGAATCTGACGCGGACATCTTGATCCTCGCAAACATGGTCATTCGAACGGGTGAATCGAAAAGTGGCCGAACCTCTCGTTGGGATGGCGTAAAACGTCAGATCGACATTCCAGCCCGTTGGCGCATGACCGGTTCGGGAAGCGTGGCTTCGATCTTCGTGACCGTATACCACCGGGACGGGAAGCAAGTGTTCTCGGGATACGGTGGCCTCGACCTGCTCTTTGCCCCTAACCTCATTGAAGAAATCTATGAATTGATTCCCGACCGACTCCAGCACGTCGGACACATTCGCGAGGGTATCTGCGTGGCGTTCTACCCGTATTTCGGAAAAGACGAGACGTGCCGCTAGCGGGTGATCGTAGGGAGATCGACAAAGCCCTGAGAGACACTTGCCTCCGGAATCGGGTCGCCCACGAATTCCGTGGATGGAAATAGATATCGGGTCAGAAAGCGACGAAGAGCAACTGAAATATATTCCCACTCCTTTTTCGTGGGCGAGTGCGCTCCTCCTCTCACTTCAAGTGACTCGTGCTCCTTTCCAAATGTCTCCAGCATCAGCAGCAATCGATGAGAATGGTCGGGATCCACGCGTCGATCTTCGGTCCCATAGATGACTAGAACGGGTGTTTGGATCTCGTCGACGTGATAAGTCGGTGATATATCCACCAACTTTTCGCGCTCGGTCTCTGGATCACCAACAATATCGGCGAATGCCTCCAGGCAACCTTCTGTGTCGGCACAATCGTCTCCTGAGAAACTGAACGGAATATCCGTGACGCCATTGAGTGAGGCCGCACAGCGATAGCGATCCTTGTGGCGAATGACGCTCGCGAGCGCTGAGAATCCCCCATAGCTTCCACCCACGATGCAAACGCGGGTTCCATCGATTTCTGGGCGCTCAATCGCGTACTCGACAGCAGCGTCAATATCGTCCTCGATACCCTGGGCCCACTGTTTTTTTCCGGCCGCTTCAAATTGGAGCCCATATCCCGATGAGCCCCGATAGTTCACCTGGAGGAACGCGAAACCCCAGCTCGCGAAATACTGAACAATCGGATTGTAATCCTTGTTGTCTCTTACTCCGATTGGTCCGCCGTGAGGCATCACGATTAGCGGAGCGCCACCTTCTCCCCGTTCGTTCGGCAGCGTGAGAAAAGCTTCAACACGCGTCCCGTCTTCAGAAGTAACTTCGATCGTCTTCACCTCGACGAGTTGACTTCGATCCAATCCCTGGGCGACTTCACCGATCGGGTTCATCTCGCCTGTCTTCACGTCATGAAAATAGTACGTGCCGGGATTCGTCGAACTCGATACCCAGAGCACGAACACATCTCGATCCGCGCTGCTATTCAAGACCGCTACTTCTTCTTCAGGGAAGACCGCGCGAATCGAAGCGAGATGTTGATCTGCATACGATTCGAAATAGTGGTATCTGCGCTCACCGCCGATTTCGTATTCGGCCGCGATCAACTCGCCGTTCTTGTAATCGAATACCAATCTTAAGATGTCGACATCTTCACGAATGAAGATCGTCTCGCCGAAGCTTCCGTCCTCCATGTCGAACTCGAAAAGCCCGAGCGTGTCGTGCCCATTGTAGGCGGCAACGATCAGAACATCGCCCGCCTCGGACAGGCTCCAGGGATAGACCGCCTCAGTTTCGTCTTTGACATCGAAGCCATAGATCTCCCGAAAGTCCTGGTCATCGTTGCCTCGAACCAATATGGTGTATCGACCCTCATTCTCCAGTGAAACCGCCCTGGGGTTCCCCTGGCGGTCCACGATCCAGGTCCGCACAGATCCATCGATCGCAGCGAGTGTCTCACCGAGTCGGATTTCGCGCCGAGAACCCCGTCCCCACTTGAATCGGGTGACATCCTTGAGTCTTACTCGATGGGCGGAACTGCTGCCCTCGTGTTCAACTGCCCAGATCATTGTGTCATCGATGAGCGGAAGCGAATCCACCAACTGTCCTGGAGCATTGATCCAGTCAGTCTCGATTGAAATTTCGTCGCCCTCTTCCCGAATCTGTGCCACGAAACTCGATCGCGGGCCTTTGGCAGAGAGGTGGCCGATGAAGGACGTTTCGCCAACCCAGTCCAGCCCGAGAATCGGGCGTCTCGAGGTGAATAGCGGCGTCACTCGGCCCGTTCCCAATTTCTGGATGAGCAGACCGTAGACATCACGATTCTGCGCAATCGCCAACGCCCACTCTCCAGTCGGACTTAGCGCAATACTTTGGATTCCACCTTCAAGAAACAGGGAGGCCGCAGATTGACCGGCCTGGCTGGAACCCGCCACGCAAAGAGGCGAGCCCAGGACCAAGAAAAAAATCACGAGAGTCGGTAAAGCCGGCCGTATCAATGCGCCTCCGATTGCGAGTCCAATCTCTCGGCTGGGGAGGTCGCGCCGTTCAGATTTTCGGCAGGTTTCCGACGGTGTTGTGTGTAGTACTCGAGGAAGCCATCGCCACTAGAACCCGCGTAGTGAAGAGGGAGCGATCGCAATATCGATTCGTACGAGTCTTTCAGCTCGCGCACGGCCATCGCAGAGTGGTTTCGATTTCGGACGATCAGAGTCCGGTTTCCCCACCAAGACTGCGAGCCAGGCCGAATGGATAGCTCACCCGGATAGTTGATTTTTCCCGCTTCGACCTCGAACGTCAGCTCTTCGTCCGGTTCGAGTTCATATTTCAATCTGCGGTGCCGTTCATTTTCGATTTCGATCATCTCCCAGCGGTAGATCCCCTCAGGCGCTCGCGCGATCCACACGTGACGCCCTTTGGCGAGAGAGCGTGTGATGGTTCGGCCGCTCAGAATCAGGCGTTTCAGCGGAATTTCGGTATCAATGTGTAGGATTAGCAACCCTTCATTCGGAGCGAGCTCGGCTGGGTGGCTCGCATCGATCGGAACGATCGGCGGCACTGCGCAACCGAGAGTACCCACAGTGATCATTGTTGATACGAGCCAAGCTGCGAGTAGCGACGAATGAGTGCGGTCGAAAGCGCGTAATCGAGGGCACTCAGACCGCACATGACTACCTTCGATCATTCGGCCATTCTACCCTAGAAAGCGTTCCAGGGCAGCGATTCCACAAGAAGGCGTTACGGACTCAAGAATCTAATCCAGTATTGTCGTGGTGCTAAGCCGCGCTGTGGGAAGTGACGAAGCGCTCGATGCGGTTCATCGATTCCTCGAGGCAGGGGAGCGGTTGTGCGAGGGAGAGGCGGACGTAATCGCGCGTCGAGCGGCCGAATCCAGCACCGGGCAATACCGATACGCGCTG
>Ga0114949_10001209_pt1 | contig 15497 bp, 8 predicted proteins | sample N074metaG_FD_83505 | JGI IMG/M metagenome (GOLD analysis project Ga0114949, IMG submission 83505) | Deep subsurface microbial communities from Kermadec Trench to uncover new lineages of life (NeLLi) - N074 metaG | ecosystem: Environmental > Aquatic > Marine > Ocean trench > Sediment | place... | reverse complement strand
GAAGCCGCGCCCGATCGATCGCGACGTGGCGGCGTATCGCGCCCCGCATGATCCCACGGCCACGCGCGCCTACTATGAGCGCGGTCTGTGGCGCCACGACACGTTCTATTCCCTGATGGCCGCCCACGCGGCGGCGCGGCCCCGCGCGTTCGCGTTGCGCGACGGCGCGCGGCGGTTGACTTGGGCCGAGGTTGCGCGCTGGACCGACGCCGTGGCGGCGGATTTCCACGCCGCGGGACTCGCGCCCGGCGCGCGGGTTTCGCTGTGGATGTCCAATCGCGTCGAGGCGGTGGTCGCCTTGCTGGCCTGCGCGCGAAATGGATATGTGTGCAATCCCTCGCTCCACCGCAATTACACCGACGCCGAGGCGCGCGCGCGGCTCGACCAGCTTTCCGCCCAGGCGCTGCTGGTGGAGGACGGCTTCGGCGACGTAGCCGCGCCCAGCCTGCGCAAGACATACCGGCTTCCGGTCGCGCGCGATCCGGGGCCCGACCTGCCCGGTCCCGACGCCGCCCCCGGCGACTTGCCGGACCTCGCGACCGATCCGGACGCGGTGTTCTACATCGCGTTCACATCCGGCACCACCGGCGCGCCCAAGGGCGTCATGCACTCGGCCAATACGCTGCTGGCCAACGCGCGCAATCTGGTGGCCGACTGGGGACACGGGCCGGACACCGTGTTGCTGAGCTTGAGCCCGCTGAGCCATCACATCGCCTGGGTCGCGCTCGCCCAGGCCTTGGTGGGGGGGTGCGAGCTGGTGATCAACGACCCGCCGGCCGGCGCCACGGCGCTTGAGTGGATCGTCGAGACCGGCGCGAGCTACGTGATGGGCGTGCCGACCCACCCATCGACATCCTCGCGGAGCAGAAGGCGCGCGGCCTGCCCCGGCTCGGCCGGGTGAGCGTGTTCTACATGGCCGGATCGCCGATCCCCCCGGCCACCGCCCAGGCCTTCGTCGACCAGGGCATCAAGCCGCAGAACGTCTACGGCATGACCGAGAACTCGTCCCATCAATACACCCACCCCGACGACGACACCGCGACCGTCACGGCCACCTGCGGGCGCGGCGGCCCCGCTTATGAAGTGCGGCTGTTCAAACAGGACGACCGCGATGTCGCCGCCGCGCCCGGCGAGGTGGGCGAGATCGGCGGCCGCGGCGCGGCGCTGACCTTGGGTTATTTCGACGACCGGGAAGCCACGGCAGCGGCGTTCAACCGCGACGGCTGGTTCATGAGCGGCGATCTGGGGCGGCTCGACGCGGCGGGCTGCCTGTCCATCGTCGGGCGGCTCAAGGACTTGATCATCCGGGGCGGGCGCAACATTCACCCGGCGCGGATCGAGAACCTGGCCATGGGCCACCCGGCGGTCGAAAAGGCGGCCGCCTTCGCGGTGCCCGACGAACGCCTCGGCGAAAAGGTCTGCCTGGCGATCCTGCCCAGCGGACCAGCGCCCGACGCCGCCGACGTTCTCGCCCATCTCCACCACGCGGGCCTGTCGATCCATGACATGCCGGAGTATTTTATCGCCATGCCTGAGTTTCCCCTCACCGCCAGCGGCAAGATTCTCAAGCGCGAACTGACTGCCCGCGCCCGCGACGGCACCCTCGCGCCGACGCCGGTGCGCTTCCCGGCGCCCTCGGGCGCCCCCGCGTGCCCCGCCGCCACCAGGGCCCCCCCCCCCCCTGGGGGGGGGGGGAGGGGGGGGGGGGTGGCCGCGCGATGCGCGGCCGAGAAAACCGGACAGGCGCCGCGAGGGCCACATCCTTCATCGGATGGCGACCGGCGATCGGGATCGAGACATGCCTTTGGCCCGTCGCCACCCCCCACGACTCTTCGTGTGGCCACCCCCACCCCAACCCTCCCCCGTGAAGGGGGATGGGGAAGTTTCTGGCGGGCGTTCCCGCCTGACGCCGTGGGGACGGCCAATAACCCCCGAGGAAGGAACCGATCCATGCGGGCATTGCACGGCGTGCGCGTTCTCGATTTCACCACCTTGCTGCCGGGGCCGCTGGCGACCCTGATCCTGGCCGAGGCCGGCGCCGAGGTGATCAAGATCGAACGCCCGGGCATGGGCGACGAGGCGCGCACCTACGCGCCCCGCTTCGGCCCGGACGATGACACCAGCGTCAATTTCGCCCTGCTCAACCGCGGCAAGCGCTCGGTGGCGATCGACCTCAAGCAGCCCGGCGCCGTTGAGCGAATGCGCCCGCTGATCGAATCCGCCCAGGTGCTGATCGAACAATTCCGCCCCGGCGTGATGGACCGGCTCGGGCTGGGCTACGACGACGCGCGCGCGATCAACCCGCGTCTCGTCTATTGCTCGATCACCGGCTATGGCCAGGACGGCCCCAAGTCGGACCTCGCCGGCCACGACCTCAACTACATGGCCGATACCGGCATACTCGGTTTGGCGGCCGGCGCCGACGGCGCGCCGGTGGTGCCCCCGGTCCTGGTCGCCGATATCGGCGCCGGATCGCTGCCCGCCGTGATCAACGTGCTGCTGGCGCTACGCAACGCCGAGGCCACGGGCGAAGGGTGCAAGATCGACATCGCCATGACCGACAGCCTGTTCGCCTGGGGTTTCTGGGCCATGGGCATGGTCGAGGCCACCGGCCAGCGCCCGAAGCCGGGGGCCGAGCGCGTGACCGGCGGCACGCCGCGCTACCGCGTCTATGCCACCGCCGATGGCCGGTTCATGGCCGCCGCGCCCCTGGAGCAACGGTTCTGGGACCAGTTCTGCGACGCCATCGGGTTGGCGGACGAATACCGCGACGACGGCCCGGACCCGGACGCCACCGCGCGCGCCGTTGCCGCCATTATCGGCGCGCAAACCGCCGAACACTGGCGCGGCGTGTTCGAGGGCAGGGACGTGTGCTGCAACGTGGTGCGCCGCATCGACGAGGCGTTGGCGGACTCGCACCACCGCGGCCGCGGCCTGTTCGACGCGGCCGTTGTCGACGGCGCGGCGCGCCTGACCGCCGTGCCGGTGCCGGTCGACCCCGCCTTCCGCGACGCGCCCGGCGACAAGCCCTATCCACGCCTCGGCGCCGACAACGACATGCTTGAGGGTCCGGACTGAGGCCCGCATTCCCCGCTTGCCGCGCGCGGGCGCAGGCCGCAGAATTGGCGCTGTACCTTGTGGAGAGCCCATATGACCGAGACGCGACCGCTGAGCGGCGTCTATTGCCCCGCGCTAACGCCGATGAACGCCGATTTGAGCCTGAACACCGCCGCCTTTATCGAACACTGCCGCTGGCTGCTCGATGACGGCTGTCACGGGCTGGCGGTGTTCGGCACCACCAGCGAGGCCAATTCGTTCTCGGTGGACGAGCGCATGGCGGCGCTGGACGCCCTGGTCGAGGCCGGCGTCGCGCCCGCCGCGTTGCTGCCCGGCACCGGTTGTTGCGCGATCACCGACACCGCGCGCCTGACCGCCCAAGCCGTCGCCCTGGGCTGCGCCGGCGTGCTGATGCTGCCGCCGTTCTATTACAAGGGCGTGGACGAGGACGGGCTGTTCGCCAGTTTCGCCGACTGTATCGAGCGCGTCGGCTCCGACCGGCTGCGGATTTACCTCTACCACATTCCCCAGGTCTCGGGCGTCGGGCTGCCGCTGGCGTTGGTCGAGCGCCTGGTCAAGGCCTACCCGGACACCGTGGTCGGGCTCAAGGACAGCTCCGGCGATTGGAGCTACACGGAAAATCTGTTGAAGGCGATCCCCGGCTTCGGCGCGTTCTCGGGCTCGGAAGTTTTCCTGCTGGCCAATTTGCGCGCCGGTGGCGCGGGCACGATCAGCGCCACCACCAACGTCAACGCCCGCGCCATCCGCGCTCTTTACGACAACTGGACCGGCGACACGGCCGACGACATGCAGGACGGGGTGACGCGGCGGCGGGAATTGATTCAGGGCTTTCCCATGATTCCCGGCCTCAAACACGTTATCGCGGCCGTGCGCGGCGATCCGGGCTGGCGTCGTACGCGCCCGCCGTTGACGCCGCTGGACCAAGCGGTGGGCGCGCGGTTGCTTGACGATCTGGCCACCGGCGGGTTTTCCTTCGCCGGCCAACCACATCCCGCCGCCACCGCCGCCACCGCGTGAGCACGGAAATCCGAAGCCTCGGCGGGCGCGACGTTCCCGTCTCGGTGCGGCGCAGCGACCGCGCGCGCCGTATCGGCCTGACCATCGACCCGATGGGCGGCGTGGAGTTGGTGGTGCCGCGCCGCGTGGCGATGGCCGATGCCGAACGGTTCCTTGAATCGGAGGCCGAGTGGGTGCTCGCCAGGCTGGCCGCGATGCCGCCGCGCGTGCCCTTCGCCCACGGCGCGGTGATCCCGGTGCTGGGGCGCGACAAACGCATCGTCCATCTGCCGCTGTTCCCGCCCGAGGCGCGCGACGAGGGCGGTGAGCTTGTCGTCGGCGGGCCGGAAGAGGGTATCGCGGCCACGGTGACGGCCTGGCTGACCGCGCTGGCCCGCGACGTGCTGGGCGGTGAGGCGCGCGCCAAGGCGGCCACGCTCGATCTACCCGTCGCCGGCGTCACCGTGCGCGATCAGCGGACCCGCTGGGGCAGTTGCTCTGTACGGGGACGGTTGTCGCTGTCGTGGCGCCTGGTGCTGGCGCCGCCGGACGTGCGCGACTATGTGGTGTCGCACGAGGTCGCGCATCTCAAGGAAATGAACCACGGGCCCAACTTCTGGGCGCTGGTGGAATGGCTGTGTCCGGGCCACGCGCGGCCGCGCCGCTGGCTGCGCGACAACGCCAAAAGCCTGCAGCGCTACGGCTGAAGCCGGCTCGCGAAATCGCGCCACAGGCGCGCCGGCGCGCCGCCGCCGGTGACGTTGTCCATGGGCCGTGAATCGTCGTTGCCAAGCCACACGCCGGCCACCAACTCAGGCGTGTAGCCGACGAACCAGGCATCGCGGAAGTCCTGGCTGGTGCCGGTCTTGCCGGCCACCGGGACGGCCGCGTGGTCGATTTGCGCCGCGCGCCCGGTGCCGCGCGCCACCACCGCGCGCAGCAGGCCGCCCATGGCGGCCGCCGTGGCGCCGTCGAGCACCCGGCCCGGGCCCGAGCCCTGGCGGCGATACAGCACGCGGCCGTCGCGGTCGCGGATTTCGGTGATCCCGTACGGCCACAGCCCGTGCCCGCCATTGGCGACGACCGCGTAAGCCCCGGTCAACTCAAGCAAGGAGACTTCCGAGGCGCCGAGCGCCAGGCTGGGTTCGTCGGCCAGCGGCGAGGCCACGCCAAGCCGGCGCGCCACGTCGATCACCCGAGCCCGTCCCACCTGTTCCGAAAGCCGCACGGCGGCGGCGTTGCTCGACTGGGCGAAGGCCTCGGTCAGGGTGATGTCGCCCCGGTACCGGTCGGCGTAGTTGCGCGGCCGCCAGCCATCCACCTCGATCGGGCTGTCGGCGACGATGTCGTCGGGCCGCAGACCCGCCTCGAAGGCGGCCAGATAGACGAACAGCTTGAACGCCGAGCCCGGTTGGCGCCGCGCCTGGGTGGCGCGATTGAACTGGCTGGCGGCGTAGCTTCGCCCACCCACCATGGCGCGCACCGCGCCGTCGTTCGCCAGCGCCACCAGCGCGGTCTGCTCGGTGCCGGGTAGCGCCGCGACGGCGCGCTCGGCGGCGCGTTGGGCGTGCGGGCTGAGGGTGCTGTACACGGTGATGTCGGCGCGCGCCGGGCCGACATAGGCGGCGACCTGTTCGACCGCCCAATCGGTGAAATAGCGCGCCTCGCCGAGCGCGAATTCAGCCCCCCCGCGCAGCCGCGCCGGTTGGGCCTTGGCGGCATTGGCGCGCGCCGCGTCCAGGCTTCCCGCCGCCACCATGTTGTCGAGCACCTGGGCGGCGCGGTTTTGCGCGCGTTCCAGGTTGCGCGTCGGCGCGTAGCGGCTGGGCGCCTTCAACAACCCGGCGATCATGGCCGATTCGGCGAGGTCGAGGCGCGCCGCCGGCTTGGCGAAATAACGCCGCGCGGCGGCCTCCACCCCATAGGTGCCGGCGCCCAGATAGACCCGGTTGAGATAGATGGTGAGCAGCTGGTCCTTGGTGAACCTGTGTTCCAGCCACAGCGCCAGCAGCACTTCCTGGGCCTTGCGCTTGAAGGTGCGCGCGGGCGTCAGAAAGACGTTCTTGGCGACCTGCTGGGTGATCGTGCTGCCGCCCTGGACCACGCGCCCGGCGCGCAGGTTGGCCCACAACGCGCGCGCCAGCCCGATCCCGTCGAGGCCGAAGTGGCGGTAGAAGCGGCGGTCCTCGGTCGCCAGCACCGCGGCCGGCAGCTCGGGCGGCAGTTCGGCCACGTCCACATGGCCGGCGAAAACATCGCCGTAATTGGCCAGCACCGCGCCGTTCGCCGCCAGCACCGTGACGCCGGGCGCGCGGTAATGGCCGCCCAGGCCACTCACGTCGGGCAGGTCGTGAGCGTAAAAGGCCGCGACGCCGCCGACACCGATCACCACCCAAATGGCCGCGGTCACCGCCCAATAGAGCAGTCGAACCGGCAACGAACGCCTTCGCCCCTCGCCACGCCGCGGCCGGCGCGCGGATTTCCGCCCGCCCTTCACGGCCTCGCGCGCCTGCGCTTTCGCCATCAGGCGCGCCCGCGAGTGACTTCTCCCTCCCCCCAACGCGGGGGAGGGTCGGGGTGGGGGGGCGCCGCGCGAAGCGCGGCCAACAAAGCGCGGATGGTTGGGGCGAAGATTTTCGCCATCAAGGGTTTCTGACCGGCTCTTTCATGCGATGCGTGCCTTTGGCCCGCCAGCCACCCCCACGACTCTTCGTGCGGCCACCCCCACGACTCTTTGTAGCGCAACCCCCACCCCGACCCTCCCCCGTCAAGGGGGAGGGGGAAGGTTGGCGCCATTGCGCGGGCCGGCCTCAAACGTCGAGATTGGCGACGTCGAGGGCGTTTTCCTGGATGAATTTGCGGCGCGGCTCGACCAGGCCGCCCATCAGGGTGGAGAACAGGTCGTCGGCGTCGTCGGCGTGGCTGACCTTGACCTGGAGCAGGATGCGCGCGTCCGGGTCCAGGGTGGTTTCCCACAGTTGGTCCGGGTTCATTTCGCCGAGGCCCTTGTAGCGCTGGATCGTGGTGCCCTTGCGGCCCAGCTTGAGGACCGCCGAGATCAGGTCGGTGGGCGCGCGCACCGCGATGGTCTCGCCCTTGATCTCGAGCACCGCGGGATGGCCGTAAAGTTCCTGCAATGCGCTAGCGTCGGCGTCGAGGCGGCGCGCCTCGGCGCTGCGCAGCAGCGTCTCGCCGAGGCGGTATGTCGAGACGACGCCGCGGCGGTTGTGGGTGAAGGTAAGACCGCCGCCGTCGGCGGCCGCGCCCGACCAGCCGTCTTCGCCCGGCGCGGCCAACTCATTGAGCCGGCCGGCGATATAGTCCGCGACCTGGCCGGCGAGTTCGGCGTCGGCGAGCACGTCCGGTCCGAGGGCGCCGGCCACCGCCACTTGCTCGATCAGCTCCGGCGCCACCTTGCGCGACAAGGTGGCCAGCAGTTCGGCCTGGTCGCGCGCGCGCACCACGATTTCGCGCAAGTCGGCGCCCGCGCGCGTCGCCCGCTCGTCGGCCTTGCCGACCAGCAGGCGCGCGTCCTTGAGGCCTTCGTCGATCAGGAAATCCTCAAGTTCGCGCTCGTCCTTCTTGTAGACCTCGGTGTTGCCGCGCTTGATTTTGAACAGCGGCGGCTGGGCGATGTAGAGGTAGCCGCGCTGAATGATCTCCGCCATGTGCCGGTAGAAGAAGGTCAGCAGCAGGGTGCGGATATGCGAGCCGTCGACATCGGCGTCGGTCATGATGATGATCTTGTGGTAGCGCGCCTTTTCGATGTCGAAATCGTCGCGCCCGATGCCGGTGCCCAGCGCGGTGATCATGGTGCCGATTTCGGCCGAAGACAGCATCTTGTCGAAGCGCGCGCGCTCGACGTTGAGAATTTTGCCGCGTAGGGGAAGCACCGCCTGGTTCTTGCGGTGGCGCGCCTGCTTGGCGGAACCGCCGGCCGAATCGCCCTCGACCAGAAACAACTCGCTTTTCGTGGGATCGCGCTCCTGACAGTCGGCCAGCTTGCCGGGCAGACTGGTCACGTCCAGCGCGCCCTTGCGCCGGGTCAGCTCGCGCGCCTTGCGCGCCGCGTCGCGCGCGGCCGCCGCGTCGACCACCTTGGAGACGATGTTGCGCGCCTCGCTGGGATGTTCCTCGAGCCACTGGCCGAGCTTGTCGGCGACGATGCTCTCGACCACCGGGCGCACTTCCGACGACACCAGCTTGTCCTTGGTCTGCGACGAGAACTTGGGGTCGGCCACCTTGAGCGACAGCACGCAGGTCAGGCCCTCGCGCATGTCGTCGCCGGTGAGTTGGATTTTTTCCCGCCGCGCGATGCCGGTCTCGGTGGCGTAATTGTTGATGGTGCGCGTCAGCGCGGCGCGAAAGCCGGCCAGATGCGTGCCGCCGTCGCCTTGCGGGATGTTGTTGGTGAAGCACAGAACGTTTTCGTGGTAGCTGTCGTTCCATTGCAGGGCGGCGCCGACGAAGGTTCCGTTGCGTTCGCCCTCGATCATGATCGGCGGCTCATGCAGCGCCGCCTTGTTGCGGTCGAGATAGGCGACATAGGCCTCGAGCCCGCCGTCGTAACACATTTCGTGGGTGATCGGGTCGACGCCGCGCGCGTCGCACAGCACGATGCCGACGCCCGGGTTGAGAAAGGCGAGTTCGCGCAGGCGGTGCTCCAGGCGGGCGAAATCGAAGTGGATGTTGGTAAACGTGTTCGGCGACGGCCAGAAAGTGATCTCGGTGCCGGTGCGGTCGCCGACCTCGCCTACCACCGCCAGCGGCGCCTCCGGCTCGCCGTGGAGGAACACCATGTGGTGTTCCTTGCCGGCGCGCCAGACGGTGAGTTCGAGCCTTTCCGACAGCGCGTTGACCACCGACACGCCGACCCCGTGCAGGCCGCCCGAGACCTTATAGGAATTCTGGTCGAACTTTCCGCCGGCATGGAGCTGGGTCATGATGACCTCGGCGGCCGAGACGCCCTCTTCTCCGTGAATGTCGGTGGGAATGCCGCGGCCGTTGTCGGTGACCGTCACCGAGCCCTCGGCGTTCAGGGTAATGCGCGCCTCGTCGCAAAAGCCGGCCAGGGCCTCGTCGATGGCGTTGTCGATGACCTCGTAAACCATGTGGTGCAGGCCCGAGCCGTCGTCGGTGTCGCCGATATACATGCCCGGGCGCTTGCGCACGGCGTCGAGCCCGCGCAGCACCTTGATCGAGTCGGCGCCGTATTCTTCCGGCGGGGTTTCGACGGGTTGCGACATGGTCATGCGGTTCCTGTATGTGGCACCGCGGAAATGCGGGGCCCCGTTATCGCGCCGTCGGCGACGGTGAGATACTGCGCGCGCGCGCCGAAATCGGCGAAGGCGGCGGGATCGGTGCCGGTCAGCCAGGCCTGCCCACCCAGCGCGATCAGCTCGTCGATCAACGCGGCGCGGTGGTCGGCGTCGAGATGGGCGGCGACTTCGTCGAGAAGCAGCACCGGCACCGCGCCGCCGCGCGCGGCGTGCAGGCGGGCGCTGGCCAGAATCAGGGAGATCAGCAGCATTTTCTGTTCGCCGGTCGAGCATTGCGCGGCGGCCAATCCGTTGGCCACGTGGCCCACCACCAGATCGCCGCGATGGGGTCCGGCCGCGGCGCCGCCCGCGACGGCGTCGCGCGCCCGCGCCCGCGCCAGGGTCTCGCGCAGCCGCGCTTCCACGTCGACGGCTGGCATGTCGGCAAGCCAATCGTCGATCTCGCCGACCAGGTCCAGGGTGGCGGCCGGAAACGGCCCGACGCCGGTGCCCAAGGCGCCGCGCAACCGCGCCACCGCGTCGTGGCGCGCGGCGGTGACCGCCACCGCGTGGCCGGCCATGGTGTCCTCGATCGCGTCCAGCCACGCCGGATCGCCGCCGCCGCCGCGCAGCACGCGGGCGCGTTCGCGAAGCGCGCGCTGGAAGGCGCTGATACGGCGCGCGTGGCCCGGATCGAAGCCAAAGACCAGGCGGTCGAGAAAACGTCGCCGCGCCTGCGGCGCGTCGTTGAACAAGCGGTCCATGGCCGGGGTGAGCCACACCACCGTGACCTTGTCGGTCAACGCGGCTTGCCCGCCCGCGGGCGCGCCGTCGATGCGCACCACGCGGCGCTGGCCGCCGGACGGATCCTGGCCGGTGCCGATGTCCACGGCGCCATCGGGGCCACTCACCGTCGCCGCGACCGCCCATGGCCGCGGTTCGCCTTCGGGCGCGCCGCGCCGCGCCACGTCCGCCAGCCGCGCCCCGCGCAAGCCTCCGCCCGGCGACAGGAAGGACAGGGCCTCGAGCAGGTTGGTCTTGCCGCCGCCATTGACGCCGGTCAGTACCACCGGGCGCGGGTCGACCTCGAGACGCAAGTCCCGGTAGGAGCGAAAGGCGCTGAGCACCAGGCGCGTGACCGCGAAGGCCGGGCCATTTTTCGGCGCCGGCGCGGCGGGTCTGGGAGTGCTGAGAATGAGAGGCCTCAAACCGGTCGCGCTCAAACCCGCATCGGCATCAAAACATAAAGCGCACGCGGATCACTGCTGTCGCTGACCGTGGTCGGCGAGGCCGCGTCGGCCATTCTGAAGCGCATGCTGTCGCCTTCGATCTGCTGGGTCATGTCCAGCACGTAGCGGGAATTGAACCCGATATCGATGGCCTCGAAGTCGTATTCGACGGACAGTTCCTCGGTCGCGCTGGCCTGTTCCGGGCTGTTGGCGGACAGCACCAGCTTGCCGGGGCCGATGCTCAGCTTGATGGCGCGCGACTTGTCGCTGGAAATCGTCGACACCCGGTCGACGGCGGCGGCGAAGTCCTTGCCGTCGACGTCCATCACCTTGTCGTTGTCTTCCGGAATGACCCGGGCGTAATCGGGGAACGTGCCGTCGATCAGCTTCGAGGTCAGCACCGTGCCGCCCACGTCGAATCGGATCTTGGTTTCCGACAGGGCGACCTGAACCTGCTCGGCGCTGTCTTCCAGCAGCTTGTGGATCTCGCCCACCGCCTTGCGCGGCACGATGATTCCGGGCATGTCCTCGGCGCCGTCGGGCAGGTCGACCTCGACCCGCGCCAGCCGGTGACCGTCGGTAGCCACCGCGCGCAAAATGGCGGCGCCGTTCGCCGCGACGGCGTGAAGATAGATGCCGTTCAGGTAATAGCGCGTCTCCTCGGTCGAGATGGCGAACCGGGTCTTGTCGATCAGCCGCATGAGATCGCCCGCCGGCAAGGCGAAGCGGTGCGACAGATCGCCCTCGGTCATGGCCGGGAAATCCTCGGTCGGCAGGCACATCAAGGTGAACGACGAGCGGCCGCTGCGCACTTGCAGGCTCTCGCCCTCGACCACCAATTCGATTTGACCGCCCTCGGGCAGCTTGCGCACGATGTCGTAGAGCATATGCGCCGGCGCCGTGGTCGCGCCGGCCTGGCGCACCTCGCACGCCGCGCGGTCGACCACCGCGATGTCCATGTCGGTGGCGGTCAGGCCGAGCGCGCCTTCGTCGGCCGACAGCAGCACGTTGGACAGGATGGGGATGGTGTTGCGGCGCTCCACCACGCTCTGGACATGCTGCAGGGATTTCAGCAGCGCGGAGCGCTCGATGGTCAGGTTCATGAGTTCGGCAAGCCTTTCCGTTGATCTCCGCCGGGACCTTGATTGCCGGCGCGACCGGCGCCCGTCGGGACCAGGAAATATACCAGATTGTTCCTTGCGCGGCAGTCTTTTCGACAAAATTCGGGGGCCTCGGTCCGGCCCGCCGCGCGGCGGCCAAGATCAGCTCGTTCGCCGGTCCCGGACAAAGCGTTCCAGCGCCGGCCCGGGCAACGGCCGGCTGTACAGAAAGCCTTGCATTTCGTCGCAACCGATCTGGCGCAGAAACTCGGCCTGCGGCTCTTTCTCCACGCCTTCGGCGATCACGGTCAGGTGGAGCGAATGCGATAGCGAGACGATGGCGTCGACAATGGCGCGGTCATCGTGGTCGTCGCACAGGTCCTTGATGAATTCGCGGTCGATCTTGAGGCTGTCGATGGGAAGGCGCTTGAGATAGCTCAACGAGGAATGGCCGGTTCCGAAATCGTCGACCACGATCGCCAGGCCCATGTCCTTGAAGCGGTGCAAGGCGCGCAGGTTGGCGTCGATGTCGCTCATGACCAGGCTTTCGGTCAGTTCGATGACCAGGGACTCGCCGGACACGCCGGTCTCGTCGAGAATCCGGGCCACGTCGTGGACCAGCGATGGCTGGCGCAATTGACGTTCCGACAGGTTCACCGCCACGGGCAGGTTCGCCATGCCGGCGTCTTGCCACGCCCTGATCTGTTCGCAACAGGTCCGTATCAGCCATTCGCCGATGGGCACGATAAGGCCGGTTTCCTCGGCAAGGGGAATGAATTTCGCCGGCGGGATCTGGCCCCGTGTCGGATGACGCCATCGCAGCAGCGCTTCCACGCCGGTCAAGCGGCCGGTCTTGAGGTCCACCTTCGGCTGATAGGCGAGCGCGAATTCGCCGTTATCCAACGCCCGTCTCATGTCACGCTCGAGGTCAAGCCTTTCGGCGGCGATCTCGTTCAACCGCGACGTGAAGAAGCGGGGCCGTTGCGTACCCTCGGCCTTGCCGCTGTACATGGCCGCGTCGGCGTTCTTGAGCAGCGTCTCGGCGTCGTCGCCGTCCTGCGGGAACAGGGCGATACCGACGCTGCACGAGGCGAGGAATTCATGGTCCTCGACGACCATGGGCTCGGCCAGCCGGTCGGCGATCTTGTCGGTCACCGCGCTGACGTCGGCGGGCGTCTTGATTCCGGTGAGCAGCGCGACGAATTCGTCGCCGCCGAGCCGCGCCACCGTGTCCGATTCGCGCACGCAATCGAGCAACCGGCCGGCGACCTCGATCAACAGCTTGTCGCCCACGGCGTGGCCAAAGGTATCGTTGACCAGTTTGAACCGGTCCAGGTCGAAGAACGCCACGGCCAGTTTCTCGCCGTGGCGGCGGGCCGCGGCGATCGCCTGGCCGAGGCGGTCCATCAACAGCAAACGGTTGGGCAGGCCGGTCAACGCGTCGTGCTCGGCCATGTGCGCGATGCGGCGTTGGAAGCGCCTTTGTTCGGTGATGTCGGCGACGAAGGCGAAAGCGCCGGCCGGGGCGCCGAACGGATCGTCGATACGGGTCAGATTGAAGCGCGACTCGACAAGCCCGCCGTCGCGCCGCGTCAAGACGATTTCGTGTACGGCATGCCCCGTCGTGGCGATCCGGTCGAACAGGCCGCGCAACGTCGCGCGGTCGTTCCCGGCGGCGAAGTCGAGCGGCGAGCGGCCGATGAGCGCCTCGCTGTCCTGGTCCAACATGCGCCGCAGGGCGGCGTTCACCTCGACCGTCTTGAGGTCCGTGTCGACCAGCCAATAGCCGTCCGACGTCGAATCGACGATGGTGCGGTATTTGCGTTCGCTTTCGCGCAATGCCGCGATGGCGGCCTCTTTTTCGCGCGCCAGGCGCTGTTGGCGCAGGCAGCGGTCCAGGGTCCGCATAAGGAGGTCCGGGGCGACCGGCTTGCGAAGATAGTCGTCGGCGCCGTGACGAACCGCCATGATCGCGCTTTCCGCCTCGGCGTAAGCGGTCATCACCATGCACACCAGACCGGGGATGCCGTGTTTGAGTTCGGGCACCAGGTCGAGGCCGTTGGTGGCGCCCAGCTTGACGTCGAGCAACGCGGCGTCCGGGCAAAAGCTGTTGGCGAGGCGGCGCGCTTCGTCGGGCCCGGTCGCGGTTTCGACCCGGTAGCCCGCGTCTTCGAGAAGGTCCCTCAGCGATACCAGCAGATCGGGATCGTCGTCGACAAGCAGAACCCTGGCTTGCGCCGCCACCCGGTCATCGGGGCTGTCCTTCGCCACCGACAGATAATCGTTATCCATTGTCACGGCGCCGGATCGGGTTCGAACAATGGCAGTTCGATCCAGAACGCGCTGCCCTTGCCCGGGTCACTGTCGACGCCGATCCGCCCGCCCATCAGTTCGACCAGTTGCCTGGAGATGGTCAGTCCGATTCCGGTGCCCTCGACCTTGGCGCTCAACCGGCTGAATGGAACGAAAAGCTGGTCCATTTCATCGGCGGCGATTCCCGGTCCGGTATCGCTTACCGAAATCCGCAGCCAACCGGTCGCCACGGTCTGGCAATCCAAGGTCACCGTGCCGCCCTCGCGGTTGAACTTGACCGCGTTGGAAAGAAGGTTGAGCAGGATCTGCTTGAGCCGGATGGTATCCGCCTTGACCGCGGGCACGGTCCCGTCCGTGGTCCGGTCGACAACGCGGATGCCTCGCCGCTCGGCGGGCGACGCGATCACGGGCAGGCAGTCGTCGATAAGGGCGCGCGGCTCGACTTTTTCCAGGGTCAAGGAAATCCGGCCGCGTTCGACCTGCGCCAGGTCGAGGACCTCGTTGATCAGCGCCAGCAAATGTTCGCCGCCGTTAATAATCTGCGTCACGGCTTGCGCCTGCGTCTCGTCGAGCGGCGCATTGGGGTCGGCCTCCAGCACTTGCGCGAAACCCAGCACGGCGTTCAGCGGCGTGCGCAATTCGTGGCTCATGCGGGATAGAAATTCGGACTTTGCCCGGTTTGCCGCGTCGGCCTCTTCCTTGGCCCGGACCAGGTTCCGTTCGGTGCGCTCGCGCTCGGCGAGCTGGCGGGTCAGTTCTCCGGTGCGCGCGGCGACGCGCTGTTCAAGGTCTTCGTTGAGCTGGCGGATTTCCCCTTCGATGGTCTTCAGCCGGGTGATGTCGGTGATGGTCCCGACGCGGCCCAGCACCGCGCCGTCTTCGCCGCGATACGGCTCGGACCGTCCGGTGACCCAGGTCACCACGCCGTCGGGGGTTTGCATCCGATATTCGGCGCTGAACGGCCGCCGCGCCCGCGTGGCTTGCGCGACTTCCCTCACGACGCGTTCCCGGTCAACCACGTGGATCGCTCGCGTCCACCCATCGCCGGTGGCCCGGTCTTCGGTCAGGCCGGTCATGGCGCGCCACCGCGCGTTGACGAACAGGCAGTTCCCGTCGGCGTCGGTCTGGTAAATGCCGACCGGCGAGACATCGGTCAGCGTCTGGTAGCGGTTCTCGCTTTCGCGCAGCGCCGCGACCGCCGCTTCGCGTTCGCGCACCAGCCGCTGTTGCAGGAGACAACGCGACAGGGTCTTGAACAGGTCGTCCGGCGCGACCGGTTTTCGCAGGTAATCGTCGGCCCCGACGCGGACCGCGTGGACCGCGTTTTCGGTGTCGGCGTAACCGGTCATCGCCACGCATACCAGGTCGGGAACCTCGCGCCTGAGAACCGGCACCAGGTCGAGGCCGTCATGGACTCCCAGCTTGATGTCCAGAATGGCGGCGTCGGGCCGGAACTCGCCGGCCAGTCTTTGCGCGGCTTGGGGGGTTGCCGCGCTGGCCACGATATAGCCTTCCGGCTCAAG
>Ga0114949_10001208_pt1 | contig 15517 bp, 14 predicted proteins | sample N074metaG_FD_83505 | JGI IMG/M metagenome (GOLD analysis project Ga0114949, IMG submission 83505) | Deep subsurface microbial communities from Kermadec Trench to uncover new lineages of life (NeLLi) - N074 metaG | ecosystem: Environmental > Aquatic > Marine > Ocean trench > Sediment | place... | reverse complement strand
GGCGCTGGAGCTGAAGCAGCGCCTCACCAAGACCGACGAGCTGATCGACCATTACATCGACGTCAACCAGACTTTGCTCGAAGACTCCGCCTTCCGCGAGTATTTCAGCCGGGTGTGAGCCGGGGCATTACGGGATTTGCGTCGTCGTCTTGTGTTAGACTATCTGGGTGCATCGAGTCGTTTTGATCACGGTTGGGCTTCTTATGATGAACGGACCCGCCTTGGCGGGGTTCGATCAGGGATCTGCAGCCTTCGCGCGCCAGGACTACACGACCGCCTATGACGAGTGGCGCGGTCCGGCGGAGGCGGGCGATCCCTTGGCCCAATACAACTTGGGTGTCCTCTACGAAGCTGGCCAAGGCGTGGTGCAAGACCCGGTCGAGGCCGTCAAGTGGTATCGGCTGGCAGCCGACCAAGGTCTTGGGTCGGCGCAATACAACCTGGGGCTGGCCGCTCTGCTCGGCCGCGGCCTGGGCCAGGACGACCGGGCGGCGGCCAAGTGGTTCGAGTCCGCCGCGGCGCAGGGGGTGGCCCTCGCCCAGTACAACCTCGGTGTGCTCTATGCCTCTGGGCGGGGCGTGGCCCAGGATTCTGGGGAGTCCGTCAAATGGACCTCCCTGGCCGCGAAGCAGGGCGTGGCGTCGGCCCAGTACAACCTCGGGGTCATGCACGCCGGCGGGTGGGGTGTGCCCCAGGACAAGGCGGTTGCCCTCCATTGGTATCGCCTGGCCGCCGATCAGGGCCAGGCGGCGGCCAAGGTGGCGGCGGACCGGCTGGAAGCCGAGGGCCTCATCCGGAAGATCCCCGCCAGTAGCCAAACGGCGGCACCGGAGGTTGCCCAAACCACCGCGCCGCAAGTCATACCGGCCCAGCCGGAGGTTAAGACTGCCCTGGCCGCGCCGCCGGCAGAACCAAAGATCGTGACCGACCGTCCGCCGCCGCAGCCCGCCGCTCCCCCATCCGCCCCCGCAAACGACGCGGCGTTCGCCGTGCAGCTGGTTTCACTCAGCTCGGCCGAGGCCGCAATGACCGAGGGCGCGCGCCTGGCGCGGGCGTTCAGCGGTCTCCTGGCCGGCTTGGATCTGGAGGTCCAGGAGGCCAGCGTGGCCGACCGGAACCGAGTCTACCGAGTCCGCTTCGCGCCCCTGGGCTCCAAGGCGGCCGCGCGCGAGCTCTGCCAACAACTGAAAGCCCAGGCGCAAGACTGCCTAGTCCTGGCCAACTGACCCAAAAATTGGGTCAGCAATAATGGTGTCAGAGTCGATTTAAGTTAGTGTTCGGTGGTCAGGGCGCCGAAGAGGGCGGCCGCGTTAGGACGTCAGGCCGTCAGTCGCAGCGGTTCAGGGAGCCCGCCTGGCAGACTTTCTCGCCATCGAACCAAGTGGCCCCGGACAGCTCGACCCTTTGGTAGGTGCCGCCGTCGCGCGTAACTCCGCTCAGATTGGCGCCGGAGAGATTGACGTCCCTGAGATAGAACGCCGTGATGTCGGCGTTCGACAGGTCGGCGTTGCTCAGGTCGGTGCCGGAGAGGAAGGCCGCGCCCAGATCGGCGCCGGCCAGATTGGCGCCGCTCAGATTGGTGCCCACCAAGTCCGCGTTGCCCAGATCCAGACCGGCCAGCTCGGCCCCTGATTTGTCGCAGCCGGACCAGTTGATCCTAGGCGGCGATTCGCCCATCAGCCAGTATCGATGACCGCCCTTCAGGCCCGCCGCCTGGTCGCAGTCCGGCGTCGACTCGATCGACAGGGTCTCCTGGCGAAGGTCGGCGCAGCCACTCAACACCAGAACCGCGCCCGCGACCAGGGCGCCCAGCAGCCCGATTGTCCTGTTGCTCATGTCATCTCCCGATCTGGCAAGTCGTGACGTTCCATAGCTCAGCGACCGTGGCACGACCCCGCGTCCCCGGTCAAGTGCGGCTCTGGCGCGCGGCGGCGGGTGCCTGCTAGACTTGATAGGGATAGCAACGTCTGACGAGGACCCGCCATGCCGATCGTGGATGCCACCGCCGAGGACCGGACCTTCATGAGGCGCGCCTGGGAAGAGGCCGAAAAAGGCTACCAGGAAGGCGGCGTGCCGGTCGGCGCCGTGATGGTCGAGGCCGGCCAGGTCATTGCAACCGGCCGCAACCAGCGGGTCCAGGAGGGCGATCCCATCGCCCACGGCGAGATGGACTGCCTGAGACGGGCCGGGCGCCGGCCCAACTACAAGGGCGTCACGCTCTATACCACCTTGAGCCCTTGCATGATGTGCTCCGGCGCGATTCTACAGTTCGAGGTTCCGCGCGTGGTGGTCGGAGAGTGCCAGAACTTCGAGGGCGACCTGGCGTTCCTGGCCGAACGGGGGGTCGACGTCGCGCTCCTGAACGACCAGGATTGCATCGCGCTCATGGAGCGCTTCATCCAAGAGCGCCCGGAGCTGTGGAACGAGGATATCGCGGAAGACGACTGATACCGAACTGCGATGAGCGAGACTCATCGCAGTTTGCAGTGCGTTCAATCGCCACGCAGGCTTTCCTCGCAGTGGCTCGGGCGCGCCGTCGCGCTTGCCAACCCGCACTGAGTTTCACTCAATGCAGGTTGGTATGATGCACGGTCACGGCGCGACCGGGAGGCCGTCGCGGAACACCGTCAGACTGCCCCGGTCCATGGCGGTCCAGACTTCGTGGTGGGTGAGGGGCTTGGTGGCGATCACCGTCACGATGTCGTTGGTGGTGGTCTCCTGGGCGAAGTCCACGGTGAGCTCGGTGTCGATCAGGCTGGCCGGGCCGAAGGGCGCGCGTCGGGTCAGCCAGGTGAGGTCGGTGCTGCAATAGCAATAGAGCTCGCGGGAATCGCAGAGCAGCATGTTGAACACGCCGGCGCCGTTCAGGGTCTCGGCGAGCGTCCCGATCAAGCGCCGAAGGCTTGCGGCTCGCTTGGGTGGCCGTGGAAAACGCGCGCGCACCTGATTCAAAAGCCAGCAAAACGCGTGCTCGCTGTCGGTGGTGCCGATGGGTTCATAGAAGTCCAGCGGCCAGGACTTCACGCCCTTGAGGCGCCCATTGTGGGCGAAGGTCCAGCTGCGGCCCCACAGCTCCCGGGTGAAGGGATGGGTGTTGACCAGGCACACCCGGCCGTTGGTGGCCTTGCGGATATGGCAGATCACGTTGAGGCTCTTGACCGAGTGGCTGCGCACCAGCTCCGCGATCTCGGACTCGCAGCCCGGTTGCGGGTCGTGGAAGGTCCGGCTGCCCCGGCCCTCGTAGAACGCGATGCCCCAACCGTCCCGGTGGTGTCCGGTCCGGCCGCCGCGCTGGATCAGCCCCGAGAAGCTGAAGCGAATGTCCGTCGGGACATTGCAATTCATGCCGAGCAGCTCGCACATGGGGGCTGAGTGTAGCTCCCAGGCGGCGAGAGGCAAGCGGGCCTGGCAGCGTTTCGGTTCGAGAGTCTATGGGCTGAGCGCGTAAACGAAGCCAGATGCCCGAAGCTGGATGCACGGCGGGCGAAAATTCTGCCGGTTCAGTACGAGGGGAAATAACCACAAGGAGACCTTTGGACTCGCCGTGCCGGTGGCCGGTCCCGAACGAAGCTGACGATCGTGGCTTGCACGCAGAACGAATTCAAATCACACTAAACCGAGGTCGGCATGAGATACCGACTAACGAGTTATATGATGTTATTCCTAACATAGGAATTAGTCTAACGCGGAGCGGCGGTGGCCGTCTTTCTCATTCGAACGACTTTCACCGACCAGGGAGGCACACGATGGCAAATGACCTAAAGCCAAGGACGTCAGAGATCAATGGGCGTCTGTGGGGCGCGCGTGCCCGTGATTGGGCCGACATCCAGGAGGGTACGGTTCGTCAGGTTTATCAGGCGGTCCTAGAGCGGACCGATGTCGGATCGGGAACGCAGTTCCTCGATATCGGCTGTGGCTCAGGCGTGGCGGCGCAGATGGCGGCCGCTCGCGGCGCCATCATATCCGGCATCGATGCGGCGGAAGAGCTGCTCGCGATCGCGCAATCGCGCGTGCCCGGCGCCGATCTTCGGCAGGGTGATCTAGAAGACCTCCCTTTCGCCGACCAGACATTCGATGTCGTGACCGGTTTCAATTCCTTCCAATATGCCGGAAATCCGGTCGTCGCTCTGACCGAGGCGGGGCGTGTGACGAAACCCGACGGGTCGATCGTCATCATGACATGGGGCGATCCCGAGGGTATGGAGGCGGCTGCGCTCGTCGGGGCGCTGCGGCCCCTGATGCCGCCGCCGCCGCCCGGGGCGCCGGGACCGTTCGCGCTGTCGGACGAAGCGGCGTTGCGGCGATTCGCATCTGATGCTGGGCTCGAGCCAGTAGAGGTCTTCGATGTCGACAGCCCTTTTATCTATGCCGATGAGGCAACTGCGCTGCGTGGTTTGAACTCGTCGGGAGTCGCTGCGCGCGCGATGGAAAACACGAGCGAACAGGCCGTTTCTGACGCTTACGCAGCGGTGATTGCCACTTTCCGTCAATCCGACGGCAGCGTCCGCGTCGGGGCCAGTTTCCGCTGCATGTTGGCGCGGCATTAGGCAGCGGGTGCATCTATTGCGGCGGGATTCCGAAATCGGGTCCCGAGCGCGCGCGCGGCACTCAAGGCACCGATAGTCTGCTACGGCCTGTTCGCGGACGTTCACAGGCCGGATGCGATTGACCGACATTGGTCAATACTCCCCCTCGACGTCCGGATCGATCAGAGTCCGCTCCCGGAGGTTAAACGGTCGATATCGGCCAAACGCGAGCACTGAGTGCGTTGGTTTGGCGGAACTTCGAACCGCGAAACAACCAGCGGGCCCGCCATGTTCCCCTTGCCATGCAATCTCGTTATGCTATCCGATTGCCGAGGTAGCTTAAGCAACTACGCAGGCTTGGGACCGAGCCCATGGAAAAGCGGACGGAGCCGTCCAAACATATCGTGCTGACCTCGCACCCGCCGAGCGGGCCGAACCGCCGGGCCGCGATTTCTTGGGGCGCCCAGGGGCCGGAGGGCCGGGGGCCGGTGGTGGGGACACTGACCGATCCGGGCCGGCGCAACGTGGTGGGGGCCCATTCGGGGGGGTATTCGCTGTACCGGGCCCTGGCGGTCGCTGCGGGCAGCTTGGACCCCATGCACAAGCCGGATCTGACCGACACGGCGCCCACCACCCAGATCGGCCCCTTTCCTCAGTGGGCCGATCCGGAGTTGATCGTCTCGCTCGATCCCTATGGTCACATGGTGAGCCAGGCCTTCGCCGAGGACCTGGCCGCGGGCGTCGACATCCGTCCGACCATCGCGATCACCCAGGCGCGGATCAACATGCCGGAACTGCAGTGGGCGGTGTCCGAAGGGCGTTTGGAGCCGGACGGCAAGGTCTTGCTGGAGAACGGCGACGTTAGGGTCACCAAGGCCGCCATCGAGCCGGTCTGGTATCTGCCCGGCATCGCGCAGCGCCTGGGGATCAAGGAATCGGAATTGCGCCGAATCCTCTTCGAGCAGGCGGGCAGCATGTTTCCGGAGCTGGTCACCCGCCCGGACCTCAAGGTCTTCCTGCCGCCCATCGCGGGCCTGACGGCCTATATCTTCGGCGAGGTGGACGCGCTTTGGGACCCCAAGCGCAAGCTGGCCTGCCGGGTGCACGACGAATGCAACGGCTCGGACGTCTTCGGCTCCGACATCTGCACCTGCCGGCCCTATCTGGCCTACGGCATCGAGATCTGCGTTGAGACCGCGCAGCAGGGCGGCGCCGGGCTGATCGTCTATAACCGCAAGGAGGGCCGGGCGCTGGGCGAGGTGACCAAGTTCCTGGTCTACAACGCCCGCAAACGCCACGCCGACGGCGACAGCGCGGCCAGCTATTTCGAGCGCACCGAGTGCGTGGCTGGGGTCCAGGACGTGCGCTTCCAGGACCTCATGCCCGACGTGTTTCACTGGCTGGGCATCAAGACCATCGATCGCTTCGTGTCCATGAGCAACATGAAGTACGACGCCATGGTCCGCCAGGGCATCCAGGTGGTCGAGCGGGTTCCGATCCCCGACGCCTTGATCCCGGCAGACGCCCAGGTCGAGATGGATGCCAAGAAAGCCGCCGGCTACTACGTGGACGAGCGGGTGTCGGAGGCCGACGACCTGGACGCGGTCAAGGGCCGTGGTCTCGCGGAGCAATAGGTCGAGCTTGGCGCAACTGGACACCCCTCACGCGGCGATCGCCTGGCTGCGCAGCCCGCAAGCGATTCGGGAGCGTTGCGCCGTGATCCTGGCCGCTGCGGAGCAGGGCGAGCTCGACAATTTCGCGGTCGATCGGGCCCGTCTCGAGCCCACCGCCGACTATGTGGCCGAAACCATCCGCCGGCGCTATCCGGATCTGAACATCCCGTTCCACGCCCGCTGGCGGCATTTCACCGCCGGTGGTCTCGATCGCTGGGCCGAGCTCGCGGAGAGCCTGGCCGGCAGATCCGGAGAGGAGATCGCCCGGATCCGCTTCGACTTGGCGGTGACCAGCGTGCTTCTGGATGCCGGGGCGGGGCCGGCTTGGCGCTACCGTGAGGCCCAGAGCGGTGAGACTTTCGAGCGCTCCGAGGGTCTGGCGGTGGCCAGTTTTCGCCTGTTCGAGGCGGGCGCCTTCTCGAGCGATCCCGGCCGGCCGTTCAGGGCCGACGCCGTGGCCCTGAGGGCGCTTACGGACCGGAGCCTGGCGGACGGCTTCCAGGTCGCCGACGACAATCAACTGATTGGTCTAGCCGGGCGGGCCGCGCTGCTGCGCCGCTTGGGCGAGGCGCTCGCCGCCGCGCCCGAACTCTTCGGCGCCGAGGCCAGGGTCGGGGGGCTCTTCGATACTCTCAGATCCCGCGCCGCCGGCGGCAAGCTCGCCGCGGCCACGGTCCTGGAGGCGGTGCTACGTGGCTTCGGGTCGATCTGGCCCGGGCGGATCACCTTGGCCGGAACCGCACTGGGCGACGTCTGGCGCCATCCGGCGGCCGCGGCCGACGACCTGACGGACGGCTTGGTGCCGTTCCACAAGCTGTCCCAGTGGCTGGTCTATTCCCTGGTCGAACCGCTCGAGGCTGCCGGCCTCCAGGTGACCGGCCTGGACGATCTCACGGGCCTGGCCGAGTACCGCAACGGCGGTCTCATGATCGACTGCGGGGTGGTGGTGCCCAAGCACCCGGCCGTCACGGCCGAAGGCCACGGCCCCGGCGATTCGGTGATCGTCGAGTGGCGCGCGCTCACGGTCGCGCTGTTGGATCCTCTGGCCGACCTGGTGCGCCGCCGGCTGGACCAAGAGGCAACCGCCATGCCGCTGGCCAAGATCCTGGAGGGCGGCACCTGGGCCGCCGGCCGGCGCATCGCCGCCGAACGGCGCCCGGGCGGCGCGCCGCCGATTACACTGGAGAGCGACGGCACGGTTTTCTAATATCCGGTGTCCGAGCCATTTTTCCGCGAGGGGGACATTGTCATGACCGCATCTCTCACCGTCGTCGACCATCCGCTGGTCCAGCATAAACTGACGCTCATGCGCGAACGGGACACGCCCTCCGCGGTATTCCGCCAGCTCTTGCGGGAGATCAGCACCTTGCTGGCCTACGAGGTTCTGCGCGACCTGGAAACCACGCTCAAGACCATCGAGACGCCCCTGGTCGAGATGGAGGCGCCCGTGCTCAAGGGCAAGAAGCTCTGCTTCGTGTCGATCCTGCGGGCGGGCAACGGGCTGTTGGACGGCATGCTCGACTTGGTGCCCTCGGCCCGGGTCGGGCACATCGGGCTCTACCGGGATCCGGAGACTCTGGTGGCAATCGAGTACTATTTGAAGCTGCCGGATAGCTTGGAGGACCGCAACGTGATCGCCGTGGATCCCATGTTGGCCACCGGCAACTCCTCGGCGGCCGCCGTCACGCGCCTCAAGGAGCACGGCGCCCGCCGCATCAAGCTTGTCTGCCTCTTGGCCGCGCCCGAGGGCATCAAGCGATTCCACGAGAGTCACGACGACGTGCCGATCTATACCGCCGCGATCGACAGCCACCTGAACGATCACGGCTACATCGTGCCGGGACTGGGCGACGCCGGCGACCGCATGTACGGAACCAAATGAGCTTCGATGCCTAAGTGGACGACGCAGGCAGGGAGCGACCGGTCTTGACGGAAATGCGTTTGCGCGCCGCCAGACCGGCCGAAGAACAGCTGGAGCTGGAATGGCAAGACGGTGGCGGACCGCGGTCGTTCACCTGGTTTTGGCTGCGCGATCACTGTCGCTGCTCCGAGTGTCTTCATCCCGAAACGCTTCAGCGCCAGGTGGATAGTTTTGCCCTGGCGCGAGACCTCAGACCTACAGGGATCATGCTCGCGGAGAGTGGACGCCGTCTCGAAGTGACCTGGCCGGATGGCCATGAGAGCCGGTTTTCGGCGCGATTTCTGAGAGCCACGGCAGACGGCGAAGCACCGCCGGAGCGTAGTCTGTGGGACGCTACGTCGTTTCCAGACGGCGTGCCGAGCGTCGACTATGCCGCCGTAACCGAAGACGAAGAGGGATTGCTGGATTGGCTGGAAGCGGTGGAGGTCCATGGTTTCTGCCAGTTGCGGGGCGTGCCGGCGACACCCGAGGCGACCCGGGCCCTGGCCCTACGCATCGGCTATCTCCGCGAGACCATTTTCGGCGGTTTCTGGGACTTCACCGCCGACCTGGCTCATAAGGACACCGCCTACACCAAGCTGGGAATCGGACTCCACACCGACGGCACCTACAGCCACGACGCGCCGGGTCTCCAGATGTTCCATTGCCTCGCGTTCGACGGCCGCGGCGGGGATAGCCTTCTGGTGGACGGCTTCAAAGTGGCGGAGGCGTTGCGCCGGCGCGACCCGCCGGCCTTCGACGTGTTGGCCCGGGTCCAGGTGCCCGGACACTATGTGGAACCGGGCATTCACCTGCGCGCCGAGCGACCGGTCCTGCGCCTGGATCGGCAGGGCAGGCTGGTCCAGGTGAGCTTCAACAACCACGACCGGGCGCCCTTCCGCTTGCCCGATGAGGAGATGACCGCGTTCTACGATGGGCTCAGGGCCTTCGCGGCCTTGGCGGCGGACCCCGACCTGCAAGTAAAATTTCGGCTCGAGCCGGGCGTGCCGCTGCTGTTCGACAACTGGCGGGTGCTCCACGGCCGGACGGCCTACCAGGGCCAACGGCGCCTCTGCGGCTGCTACCTCAACCGGGAGGACTTCGAGAGCCGGCTGCGGGTTCTGCGGGCGAAGCGGGATTTCGCCTAGAGACGGCGTGGGGCAGGGTTCGGAACGTTGCGCCCGGGACCGATCTTCACTACGGTCATGTAGGCATGCAATCGGCCGGGGCAACCGGCCGCACCAACAGGGAGAGAACCGATGCTACTCAAGTCATTGCGCTATTTAAGCCTATGCGCCGTCGTCCCGCTGCTGGCCGCGCCGGCCGACGCCGGAGAGGTGCTGGACCGGGTCATGTCCACCAAGATCCTGACCCTGGCCTCGGATCCGGCCTATCCGCCTCAGTCGTTCCTGAACGACCAGAACCAGATGGACGGATTCGACGTGGACGTGGCCAAGGAGATCGCCAAGCGGCTCGGTGCCGAGCTGAAGATCATCACTCCGGCCTGGGAGATCATCACGGCGGGCCGCTGGGGCGGGCGCTGGGATGTCTCCGTCGGTTCCATGACGCCCACCAAGGCCCGCGCCCAGGTGCTGGACTTCCCGGCGGTCTACTATTTCACGCCGGCCTCCTTCGTGGTGCATAAGGACAGCGCCGTCAGCAAGGTGGCGGATCTCAACGGCAAAACCATCGGGGTGTGCGGGGCCTGCACCTACGAGAACTATCTCAACAAGAACTTGGAGATTGACGCGGAAGGCGTGCCATCCTTCACCTACGACGTGGACGCCGGCACGATCCGCACCTACGACACCGACACCAACGCGCTGGATGACCTGCGCATCGGCGACGGCAAGCGCTTGGATGCGGTGCTCTCGGCGCTGCCCACGCTCCAGGAAGCAATCAAGAGCGGCTACCCCTTGAAAGTTGTCGGCGACCCGGTGTTCTACGAGCCTCTCTCCGTGGCGACCGACAAGAGCGATCCGGCGTTCAGCGCGAAGATCAAGGAGATCGTCGAGGCGATGCACGGCGACGGGACGCTCTCGAAGCTGTCCAAGAAGTGGTACGGCGTGGATCTGTCCAAGGTGTCGACCAACTAGGGCGAGACCCGGCCGCGGCCGGTGCGCCGCGGCCCGGCCGGCCATGCCGAGGGCATTCAGCGATGTGATGGAGCGGCCGTGGTTCCCATGGCTGCTCCTCTTCGCCGTGGTGGCCGTGGCGGCGGCGGTCGCGGATCTGCGCGAGACCACCCTGGGCGTGGCTCTGGCGCCCGCCCTGGGCGTGCCGGGGGAGACCGGCTGGTTCGCGCGCCTGGCCATCGCCGCGGTCTTGGGGGTTGTGGTCGCGGGCAACTTCGCGATCCTCCGCGTCCTGCCGTTCAGGGCCCAAGTCACGATCGTCTGGGCCGAGCTTCTGGCGCTTGTACTGGCCTTCTTCTACTCCTTCGACCTGTCGTTCCCCTTCATCTTTTCGCGCCTGGGGTTCCTCATCTACCAGGGCGCCTTCACCACCATCTACATCTCCATGGCGGCGATACTGATCGCCTGCGTGATCGCGCTGGCGGCCGCCCTGGGGCGGCTCTCTCACCACGGTCCGGCCTATGGGTTAGCCACCTTCTACATCTCGTTCTTTCGCGGCACGCCGCTCTTGTTGCAGGTCTACCTGATCTACCTGGGCCTACCGCAGCTCGGCTTCGTGATCGATGCCGTGCCCTCGGGGATCGCGGCCTTGGCGCTCTGCTACGGCGCCTACTTGGCCGAGATCTTCCGCGCCGGCATCCAAGGCGTACCGCCCGGCCAGTGGGAGGCGGCCACGGCGCTTGGCCTGAAGCAGAGCGTGACCTTCTGGAAGGTCGTCTTTCCCCAGGCCATGCGGCTCATCGTGCCACCCACCGGCAATCAGTTCATCGCCATGCTCAAGGACTCCTCCCTGGTCTCGGTGATGGGCGTTTGGGAGCTCATGTTCCTGGCCAAGACCCAGGGCCGCGCCGAGTTCAAACACCTGGAGATGCTGATCACGGCGGCCATCATCTACTGGATCATCAGCATCGTCTTCGAGCTGATCCAGGGGCGCTTGGAAACGTACTACGGCAAGGGGCACCAGCGCTGAACGGGCAGGGCGCCCGCACCCGGTGAATTCAGTCCTGGACCACCGGGACCGGACGTCCGGCCTCGGCGGACTCAAGCAGCGCGTCGATCAGGCGGTGCACCTTGAGCGCTTCCTCGCCGGTGATCGGCGGGTCCCGGTCGGCTTCGATGGCGTCCAGGAAGTCGGCGATCAGGCTCCGGTGGTAGTCGTGGGGGAAGTCCATGGGATCGGCGCCGGTGCCGCCCGCGGTCTGGTCCGAGGCCAGGCTCTCCGTGGTGCCGTCGTGATAGTGCACGCTCAGCTCGGTGCCGGCGACCATCGCGCTGCCGTGCTCGCAGATCAGCTCGATTCGCTCCGGAAAGCCGGGAAAGGCCGCGGTGGTGGCATCGATGGTGCCCAGGGCGCCGCACTCGAAGCGGACCGCGGCGGCCACCATGTCTTCGGTCTCCATGCGGTGGAGCGGGCTGGTGCGGGCATAGGCGCTCACCTCCGCCGGTTGTCCGGCCAGGGTCACGAAGAGGTCGAGGGTGTGGATCGCCTGGGTGAGCAGCACGCCGCCGCCGTCCCGCGCCTTGGTGCCGCGGCCGGGCTCGTCGTAATAGCTCTGGGGCCGCCACAGCCGGACAATGCCCGAGGCCCCGGCGATCGCGCCGAGACGGCCGCTCGCCAGGATCTCCATCAGCTTCACCGTGGAGGGGCGGTAGCGGTGCTGAAGCACCACGCCGAGCCGGACGCCGGCGGCCCGGCAGGCCCCGACCAGCTCCACGGCCCGGGCGCTGGTGATCTCCAGGGGTTTCTCCAGCAGCACGTGCTTGCCGGCCGCGGCCACCCGGCGGGCGAGGTCCAGGTGGGTGTTGGGCGGGGTCAGGAGGATGACCGCTTGAACCGTGGGATCCTCGAGGATCGCCTCGAAAGACTCCGCAAGCGGGAAGGGATAGGTTGCCGCGAAAGCCCGGCGCCGGCTTTCGCTGGGGCTGAAGGCATGGGCCACCTCGACCCGTTCTTCCAAGTCCAGCAAGCTCCGCGCATGGGGCTGCACCGCCATGCCGAGCCCGACGATCGCGACCTTCGTTCGTGGCATCTTTATCCCTCCTCCATCTGAGAGACCCGACTCGCGGGTCTCCGGCTGCGAGACTTATGGCACACAAAAGAAGATCCGGGCAGCCGGGTCGTCGGCCCGGCACCGGGCGCACTCCCCCGACCCGACGGTGACCTGCGGGGCCGCCGCGCTTGCAGAGGTCCGGCAATCGAGATCGGCCGGGACGTCCGCTTTCCGCCCCTAAATCACCGTGACGGAAGGCACCTCAAGACAGCCTCAGCCAAGAGGCGATATTCCGGGTCTCCGGCCTCAGAGCCCAGCAATGGATCAAGGAAGGCAGGAGCGCCATCCGGTGGACGCGGCCGTCTTGCCGTTTGTTCCGCAACAACGCTATCGGGCTGCAGCTTCACGCCTTGGTCTACAATCTGGCCAACCTCATGCTGATGATCTTCGACCAAGACCCGCTCCGGCGTATGCCGGGTAAATCGACGACCAGGTGAAATCGACTTGAGGGGTGTTTTTGAATGGCGGATAATCTGGACAAATGGCTTTTCAAACGTGGGCGGATCTCGAAAATCAGGCCATCGCATGGCAAAAAGAATGGCGTTCTCTTGGCGCTGAACCGGCCGTACAGTTTCCGCGAATTTGGATGTCATCTGGGAAATGTCGGTTGAGCAAGAAGCTCGGGACACCGCCGGGAGGCGCGATGGAAGGAGACAAGCCGTGACCTCTGGTGACCCGCCACGGATTGCCCTGATGGGCATCATGCTGGAAAGCAACGCCTTCGCCCCGGTCGCGACGGAGGAGGATTTCCGCAGCAACTACTACCGCGAGGGTCAGGCGATCGTCGACGAGAGCCGCGCACCCGTCTCGTCGATGGCGCGCGAGATGGTCGCCTTCGTGCAGGCCATGGACGTCACCGGCCCGTGGCAGCCGGTCCCTTTGCTCTTCACCAGAAACCCACCCTGGGGGCCGGCCGACTGGGGCTTCATCGACCGGTGTCTGAACAAGATCGAGACCATGCTGGCCGCAGCGGGGGCCGTCGACGGTGTCTATATCGCCAACCATGGCGCTATGACCTCGACCGAGACTTGGGACCCCGACGGCGAGATCGTCGCCCGTGTCCGCCAGGCCGTCGGTGCGGACAAGGCCATCATTGTCACCCACGATCTGCACGCCAACGTCTCCGAGCGACTGGTCGAGGCCACAGACGTGCTGATCGGCTACACCACCAATCCCCATGTCGATATGCGCCAGCGCGGCGAGGAAGCCGCCTTCGCCATGCGTCTGATGCTAGCCGGCACCAAGCCGAAGTCGGCCTTCATCCGCCTGCCGCTGACGCCGCCGAGCGTGACCTTGCTGACCGCCGAGGGACCTTATGCCGACATGATCCAGTACGGCCAACGCCGCATGCGTGAGATGGCCGGCGCCATCCTCAACGTCACCATTCTGGGCGGTTTCACATTTTCCGACACGCCAAAGAACGGCGTTGCCATCATCGTCACCGCGCGTGACGACGAAGCTGAGGCCCGGACCCTGGCGCGTGAGATCGCCGACTACGGCTGGGCCCTGCGCGAACGCTTTCAACGAACACTGATGTCGATCGACGACGCGGTGGAATTGGCCTTGCAAACCGCGGCCGATCCGACCAAACCTGCAATCATCTTTTCCGATGCCGGCGACAATCCGGGCGGCGGCGGCGAGGGCCGGACCACCTGGCTGTTGTCGGCTCTGGTTGAGGCCAAAGCACAAGGCGTCTTTTACGGCTCGTTCTTCGACCCCGAACTCGCCCAGGAAGCGCACAGGCTGGGCGAAGGTGCGGAATTTGAAGCCGGCTTCAACCGCAACGGCGACACCGAATTTTCCAAACAATTATCCGTTCCAGCCAAAGTCTTGAAACTGACCGACGGCGAGTTCGTCGGCCGGCTCGGCATCAACCAGAACCAGCTTATGCAGCTCGGCCCTTCCGCTGCCCTCGAAATCGGCGGAGAGGGCGGCATTGCAGTGGTCGTCATCAGCGCCCGCCATCAAACCGCAGATCCGATGTTTTTCGAAAGTCTTGACCTCGATATCGCCGAGGCCCGAGTTGTTTGTGTGAAGTCGCGCGGTCACTTTCGCGCCGGGTTCAAGCCCTGGTTTCCGCCCGAGACCGTCTTTGAGGTCGACACTGCAGGCCTGACCTCGCCGGTGCTCTCGCGTTTCAACTGGCAGCGCCTGCCGCGCCCGGTCTATCCGCTCGATGAAAACGCCGAATGGACGCCGCCAAACTGGTAGACGGTGCACTTCGCATGCACCTTTTGGAGGCAGGGCAAAGAGTTGTGCCGCCCACGAAAACCCCCTATCTGCCCAATAGGCACTGACGCCGCACATGCCATCGAGCGCCGCTTCCGCGAGGTCCGTCGGCGCACCAGGTCCATAGACGTCGCCCAGGCGCGCCGGATCACCGAGCACGCGCCGACCGCCAGAAGTCTTCGCAGATAACGGTTGCCGGCCTTGGAAATCTTATACAGGCGCTCCTTGCCGCCGGTCGAGTTCTGACTGGGCACCAGCCCGATCCAGGCCGACAGATCACGCTCTGAGCCGCGCCGACTGTCGGTGGCCAGGGTGGTGCAATTGTCGTGGACGCTGCTTGGCCTGACGTAGAACTCCGCCTCCTTGACGCGGGTTCGCGGCTACGAAGGCAGGTGAATGGTGCCTGAGTTGGTCAATCGATATCGTAGCCGGCCTCGGCAAGGCGACGGTAGCGATTGTGGCTGTTCTGGAGGTGATCGCGCATGGCTTCCCGCGCCGCCGTCTCGTCACCGGCCATGAGGGCCTTGAAGATCAGGCGATGCTCGCCCTGAACCTTTGCAAGGTAGTCCAGACGCTCGTCGGCGTTTGCGATGCCGGCGCTGACCCTCTGGGTCCCCAGCCTGCGCTACCCGGAGATCAAATTCTAGGCTGCGCCTGGGTATTTCGCGTACCACGCCTGAGCGGGTTCTTTGGCACTCGCCAATTCCAAATCAATTTCCGAAGTAGACAGCCGGTCGCTCGCACCCGATTCCTCTCACGAACCAGCGATCGCCAGATCGAGAGGATGACTCTACTGATACTCTCGGAATGTCGAATGGACGCCTAGGGTTGCAGGGACTCGATGTGCGGCGCTATAATAGGCACCAGTTGCGGTAGAACGCGCATTTGTAGCACAAATCGAACGGGCCGAGTAGGTTGTCATTCCCCAGCTGTAAAGCGAAATGAATTGTAACTGCTCAACCCGGTCGGAACAACGGCTGACCGTTGATGGCGGCTTCGATGG
>Ga0114949_10001207_pt1 | contig 15523 bp, 11 predicted proteins | sample N074metaG_FD_83505 | JGI IMG/M metagenome (GOLD analysis project Ga0114949, IMG submission 83505) | Deep subsurface microbial communities from Kermadec Trench to uncover new lineages of life (NeLLi) - N074 metaG | ecosystem: Environmental > Aquatic > Marine > Ocean trench > Sediment | place... | reverse complement strand
GCGGTGCAGGAGTTGCTCGAGCACTTCCCACCGCAGCTGGAGCGATAAGGCAGCTTTGGGCGGGGGGCCGGAGCGAGAAGGTAGTGGATGCAAGGCGCGCGCCCCGAGGGCGACCGGAGGCGTACGTCAGTACGTCGTAGGGAGACTGAGGTAGCGCAACGCCGCAGACGCTGCCTTATCGCTCTCGCCTACCTCCAAGGAGGGAAGTGCTCGAGCAACTCCTGCACCGCCACCTCAACGGCGTCCTCGGCCTGCTGGGAAGACATGGCGCTGTTGAGCAGGGTGGAGGCGATACCCCGCCAGATGAGCCCGACCTCGGGGTCCGACGACAGCACGTCGAGCGTGATCGTACCCTGGTCATACTGGGACACGTTCACACCCGTGGGGCCAAACCAGCCGTAGCCCCAGGAAGCACCCCAGCCCGGGCCGTAGTAGGCACCGTTGGTGATTTGCGTCACCTCCTCGACACCCACGTAGTAGATCAGTCTGAAACTCGGGTTGTCGGGCTGCAAGGTAAACCCCACCGCGGACATTCCGACCTCGACGGCGCGCTTGATGGCGCGGTCCAGAACGTCGTACGGCAGATCCGCTCCTGCCTCCGGCTCCTTGGGCGCCCAATCGTACGTTCGCAGACCGGCAAAGTCGTAGTGCGTGTCCCAGGCGGTGTCCACGTTGTTGGCCGAACAGGCGGGAAGCGCCAGGATCACGAGCAAGGCGATGAGCTGCAGAGACTTCCGCATGAAGCTGACTCCGTCCGTTTCTTTCGAGGTTCAGCGTCTGCGCTGACTGGCACCGATCATCTTAACTCGAATCCGGTGGTCGGCAGCCGCGAAGCGCTACGCAAGATCCACCAGAGGGCGGCGACAACCGCAAGCAGCGTGACAATCAAAACCCCGATGGAGATCCAGTTCCACTTGCTGAGCGCCGGGGGCGCCGTGGCGAGCGGCTGCTCGCGCACCGCCTCCAGCAGCAGTTCGGCGCAATCCGGACACTCTTTGCAATGATCGAGAAGTCGCTGCGTCTTCTTCCGGCCGAGCTTCTCCCGCGCCAGGTTGGCGAGATCAGTCGAATCAGGATGAGGAGTGGTTGCAGGACTCATTCGGGCCACATGGTACGCGGGGTTGTTTGGGCGAAAAAGGGTATACATTTGCGAGCCTGATCAATAGTGTCTGAGACTGTTCAGAAGTACGCGGACAAGAATCAAGATCTATCACGTCACGCCGCAACGCCCACTGCAGCGGGCAACAGGCGCGATGCCGTGAGCGGGAGGCAGCCTTATGCAATATGGCGAGCTGATCGACTTTCTCCAACACGTGGGGAAAGATCCGTCCCGCCTCATCTTCGAGGATGAGCTCACCGGAATTCACAATCGTCGCTTCTTGCTCAGCTATCTCGAGCACAAGGTGGCGTGGGGCTCCAAAGAGGACTTCCCCCTCTCCTTGCTCCTCATCGACTTGGACCGCTTCAAACAGATCAACGACACGCATGGGCATGAGGCGGGCGATCAGGTACTCACCTGGCTGGCGACCCTGATCAAGGACGGCAGCGGCGAGGCCGGCTTGCCGATCCGCTACGGCGGCGACGAATTCATGATGCTGCTGCCCGACACCGACCCTGATTCGGCGCGTGTGATTGCTGAGGACCTTCTCTCGCAAGTTGCGGATCGACCTTTCAAACTGCGCGAGTCCGGTACCAAGCTCCCCATCACACTGAGCATCGGTATCGCCACGGCACTACAGGACGCAAACAGCTCCACCCGTCTGTTGCAGACCGCCGACACGGCCCTTTATCATGCCAAGCGTTCCGGTCGAAACCAGGTCGCCGCGGCAAACGATGTCGACCTCGAGAAAGTCTTTTCCAAAGCGGCTATGTACCGCTTACGCTCCACCGGCATATTCGGCCGCGACAAGGAGCTGTCGGTGGTATCGCAGGCACTCGAAGCGCTGACGCTGGGCAAGAGTCAGTTCGTCGTCTTCGAGGGCTCCCCGGGCAGCGGCAAGACCGCCATCCTCGACACCGTCGCCCTCAACCTCGCTGACCACGACCTCTTTCACGTCGTCAAAGCCTCGGGCTCTCAGCAGGAAGCCTTCCGCCCCTACTATCTGACCACGTTGATTCTCGTGGACCTGCTCAACCAGCGCGAGGACAACGGGACCGCCCTCCTCGAGACCCTGCAGCCCGAAGAGATCGGCTACCTGTCGCACGTCCTCCCCCGCCTCGAGGACGAGGCAACAGTGGTGGATGAGGGCGGCGCCGAACGTCGCGAGGGGATCTTCAAGACGCTCATCAAGTTGATCACCTTGGCCCTCGAGTACCGGCCGCTGGTGGTGCTGACCGACAACCTCCAGTTCGCCGACGAAGCGACCCTGTTGCTGCTCGGCGCCCTGATCCAGCGCGACGACCCCCGCGTCTTCGTGTGCGGGGCGAGCACCGAGTCAATGCGCCTCGGTGGCGAGCAGGAGGCGGTTCCGTTCGATCGTTTCTGCGGCTCGCGTCAGAAGGAGCTCAACATTCGGCGCGTCAAGCTGAGCCCGTTGAGCACCAACGACATCGCCGACTACCTGGACGGCGTGTTCCCCGGCCTCAACATGCCCAAGGGCTTCGAGCACGAGCTCGTTGAGCTCACCGAGGGGAACCCGTTGTTCACCAGCGAAATCATCCGCAAGCTGGTGCGCGACCAGAAGGTCACCTTGGTGGGCCGCGAGTGGACCATCGAGCCGCTCGACGCGGATTACTTGCCGCGCTCGCTGGAGGACAGCGTGATGACAGAGATCCAGGCCCTCGACAAGGCCGAGCGGCAACTTCTAGAACGCGCCTCGACGCTCGGCGAGGACGTCTCGCTCAGCGTGCTGACGGCAGCATCGGACCAGGACGAGACACGGGTTTTCGAGTTCCTCGACCGCGCCGAGGCACTCGGCTTGGTGAGGTCCCGGTTCGACCTCAACGACGAGATCATGCGCTTCCTGGGCAAGCGCGTGCTCGACATCAGCTATGGCGCCATCGACGAAGAGCGGCGCAAGACACTGCACGAAGAGGTGGGCGCCTACCAGGAAAAGATGTACGAGCAAGGCTACGTACCCTCTGCATCGATACTCGCCTACCACTTCAAGCGTTCGGCCAACCAGGAGAAGGCGCACCGCTACGAGCAACTCCAAGCGCACTATAGCCACACGGTTTTCGACTCTGAAGAAGCGGCGAGCTACACGGGCGCGACCGACCAGGTCGACATCGAAGAGCGCCTCGACCTCGAGACCCTGCAAAAGCACGTGCCGACCTTCTTGCGCGCCCTGGTGACGGCAGCCCGCAGCATCCAGCTCTACCCCCCCGAGAGCTCTGCTGTGGTGCGCTCGCGCGTACAGCTCGGCGAAGTTCTCGACCGTATCTTCGAGCGCAACAAGCGTTTCCACGTGTCGCTGGCAGAGGACGGATTGGCGGCCAATGGTCAGATCCTCGAGCTCTCCGGTTTCACCGGCCCCGCAGACTCGTTAGCCGAACTGTTCCAACGCGCCCAGCTACAGGGACTGGTGTTCGAGGATGGTGTCGACGACAACGAGCTGCTGCTCCTGCTCGAAGCCCTCGGGCATCTGAAGCCCGAGAGCATCGATCGTCGCTACTGGAAACGCTTCGCCTCTGAGAACCAGCTTCGCACTATCGACCCGCGGCAGATGCGATACTCGCAGGTGCAGCAGGGCGTCGCCGCCAACCCCACTGCTGCGCGGGCGGAGCTCGGCGACGCGGAGCTCGCCGAGATCCCCAACGTGCTGCGCAGCTTCAACCGGGCCTCCAAGAACATCAAACTGTACCCGCTCGACACCAAGCCGGTGCGTGAGGCCATCGAAGAATTCACCTCCTCGTTGCGCAGCATCCTGCGCCACCATCAGGCGCTCGTATTGTCGGGGGTCGGTGGTTCGTTGCTCGCCAACGGCGTGCGGTTGAACACCGGCGAGTACGAGTCGATGGCGACCTCCTTCCTGGAGTTCATGGAATCCACGTGCCTGCACAGCATTACCTTCCTGGCCAACATCACGGAACAAGAGATTGGCGCCTTCGTGGACGCATTGCATGATCTCCCGGATGAAGTTGACGACGACTTCTGGTTGGAGTTCACCAAAGGTGCCGGCCTGCGTGGCCTGTTCCTCAACGAGCACCAGTACGCGGTCAAGCTGGTGCAAAGCATCCTCCTCGACGACCTGCCGGAAGGCGCCACACGCCCGTCATTGGCGGAGCGGGGCGAGTGGGACGAATCGTCCATCGCAGCCGGGATGGTGGGCGGACCTGGCGAGTCCCCGCCGGTCGGGAGCGCGCCGGTTGAAGGTGCCGGCATGTCCGGGTTGTTGACCGGGGCAGGCTCGGCGCTCGGCGCCGCACCGCCGGGGGCCGCCGCCGGCCCCAGGCTACCCGACGGCGCAGTGGCCGAACTGTCGGCAAACGGAAGCGGCGCGGATCTACGCAATGCCATCCCGCGTTTCGGCAAGGAGCTGCTCATTGCCGGCGAAGAAGACGTCTTCTTGCAACTTCTACACAAGATGTTCGCGGACTACGAACTTGAAGACGCGAGTATCCGCGAAGAGATCGTCAAAAGTTGCGGGCGGCTGCTCCAAGATCTCACCCTGGCGCTCCAGCGCAAGTATGGTGAGCTCGCCGCGGACACGCTGACCCTCGCTCTGGCCCATGAAAACGAACCGGTAATACTGCACGAGCTCGCCACCATCCTGCATGTGCTCGCCGGCACCGCGGTGCAGTTCTCCGACTACTCATCCGCCAGCCGGATCTTCCTCGCCCTCGATGACCGGCGAAAGCAGATCGAGGGCAGCGACGAGCGCAACGCCGAGAGCCTCGCCAAGATCCTTGATCGCAACCTCGACTCAACGGTGCAGCAGCTACTGGAAGACGACCTCAAGTCGGGCGAGCCCGAGCGCCAGGAATTGGCGGCGCGCGTACTTGGAGGAGTCGGTCGACCGGGCATGACCTTGTTGATCGACGTCATCAAGCAAGAGAAGGATTTCCGCGTGCGGCAAATGGCGGCCAGCCTCCTTGCCGAAATGGGCCTCCCCGCCGCCGAGCAAATCAAGAAAGCACTCAACCTCGAGGTCACCGTCGAGCAGCGTTTCCGCATCCTCGAGGTCATCGACATCGTCACACAGGACCTGCGCGACGAGGTCGCCTACAGCGTCGGCGACAGCAATCCGAAGATCCGACGCGCCGCATTCCGGCTCGCCGAGCGCCTGAACGACGAAGGACTCATCGAGATCCTTGCACCGTTCGCAGCGTCTAAGGACCCCGGCGTGGTGAAAGGCACCATACGCAGCCTTGCGCATCTACGCACGACACGAGCCGCGGTGGTGCTGTCCGAGATCCTCGAGAGGCTCCGCGACCCGGAGCTCGTCGTCGCCTGCTGCCAGGCGCTCGGTCAGATCGCCGACCCGGCTGGCGTCGTCGCCCTCGGCAACATACTGGCGCACAAACGCCTCGGCTTTCTCGGGTACCGGTGGAACGACCAAGTGCGCGCCACCGCCGCGCTGGCGCTTCGCCAGATCGAAGACCCCCAGGCCGCGGTGGCGCTGCAGCCCTTTGCCGAAGATCGCGACGCCCGCATCCGACGACTCTCCCGCGCCGCCACCGTCGGCTCCGCAGACGACGAGATGGCCCGTACCGCTTGATCGAGCTTCGCCCACGGCTCTCCTGGCAACCCGACGACGCTGCTGGCTAGCATCAAGGAAGTACTTCCTTCCCCGAGAGCATCCCAATCATGACCAATCCCTGGCGCGGCACCTTCACCGCACTGGTCACACCGTTCACCGCCGGTGGAAGCGTCGATCGCGTCGCCTTGGAACGCCTCGTCGAGCTACAGATTCGAGATGGCGTCGAAGGCTTGTTGCCCTGCGGCACCACGGGTGAAGCGGCGACGCTCACCAACGAGGAGCACCTCGGTGTCATCGAGGATGTGCTCGCGTTCGCCAATGGCCGCGTCACCGTGCTCGCCGGTATCGGCGGCAACAACACGCGCAACGTCATCGAGTTGGGCAAGCGGGCAGCCACCGCTGGCGCCGACGGCCTGCTCGCGGTGGCGCCCTATTACAACAAGCCCACACAGACGGGGATGGTGGCTCATTTTTCCGCCATCGCCGATGCCGTCGAGGCGCCGCTGATCCTGTACAACGTACCGGGACGAACCAGTTCCAACATCGAAGCTTCTACAGTGCTGCAACTGGCCGAGCACCCGAACATCGCCGGAATCAAGGAGGCGTCGGGAGCCCTGGGGCAGGTGATGGCCATCCTCGCCGGGCGGCCAGACGGCTTCAGCGTGCTCTCGGGCGAGGACGATCTCACCCTAGCGGTGATCTGCTTGGGTGGAGACGGCGTCATCTCGGTGGTTTCGAATGAGGTTCCGGGACCGATGAGCGCCATGGTTCGCGACGCCCTGGCGGGCAATTTCGAGGCAGCGCGCGATGTGCACTACCGGCTACTCGCTCTGATGGGAGCCAACTTTATCGAAACTAACCCCATCCCCGCCAAAGCGGCGCTCGCCATGATGGGGCACATCGAAGAAAACTACCGACTGCCCCTCGTGCCGATGGCCCCAGATAACCGCGCCAGGCTCGCCGCTGTGCTGGTGGAGTTGGGCCTCATCGACGCCGCGGAGTGATCCGGGTTCCCGCCAGCCGGGCGCCCTAGCCCGAGTTTCTCAACGGGCCGCGCCGTCATCGTGGGCCATTGCGCTCGCGCAGCCGAAGAAAACCCCGGCCCCCCCTGCGAGGGACCGGGGCGACTATGTGGTCGGTGGCGTTGGGTTGCCCACAAGATGGCTAACCCAGCGAGCGCCACGGACGCTCTGGAGGTTCCCCCTAGTGGGACGCCACCTCCACCAAGTTCGTACTGTCAGATATCACTGGTCCACCCCCTCTCTGGGCGCATCCGCATGCGGCGGGTCCCCACCCGCCCGATCCAGGTAGCCGCCCAAGCCCAACCCGAACCGCCACGCCCCTTTCGGGGTGTGGAGTTATCGAGGGGACGATACACGCACATCGCGCCGAGACGCTAGCCCGCATTTCTCAACGGGTCGCGAAGCGAGCGGGCGCAAGGGCGTGTGAGACCAGGCGCGCAGTCATCGCGCGCCCTCCTGCTCGCTTCAGTACTCGACATCGACGATCTCGAGCGCCTCTTCGCCGCGCGGTAGGCGCAGCGTCACTTCGTCGCCAACCTGGTGCCCGATCAGCGCCTTGGCGATGGGTGAGATCCAGCTCACCGCGCCGATGGCGGGCTCAGCCTCGTCGACACCACAGATCAGGTAGGTGCGCTCGTTGCCCTCGACGCCCATCACCGTCACCCGTGCCCCAAAACGCACGCGGTCGCCGGCGTTGTGTGTCGGGTCTACCACCTCGAATCGGCCGACGTGAGCCTCCAGCAAACGAACGCGCGCTTTGACCTCGCGCAAACGGCGGCGCGCCGTGGTCTTCGCCTCGTTGTCGCGGGCGCCGTCGGACTCCTGTCCGGTGCCGGCTTGTACCTTCAGCAACGGCAATTCTTCATCGATCAACCGCCGCAACTCCTGGCGCACGCGCGACGCCCCTTCGAGCGTGACGTAGTTGGGCACCTCCGGCGGCAAGGGGTCGATCGGCTCGACAATCACCTCAGCCGACTCATCGTAATCGGATTCTTTGGTGAAAGCCTTGTTCATTGGTAGTTCTCCGGCAACAAAATACGCTACCGCAGCATAGTAAGGGACAGCCATTGACCCCAACCGGAGCAACGAACGATGACCGGCATCAGCTACAGCTGCCCCAAATGCAAGCACGACGTCTACGAAACCCGAGAGCTCCGCGGCGCCGGCGCTTCTGGTCGAAGATCTTCGACGTACAGGGGCAGCGTTTCACCACCGTGATTTGCGCCCGCTGCCGTTATACGGGATTCTTCCACGCCGACAGCCGCATGCTAGGCAACATCTTCGACCTATTTACTAACTGACCCTCCGGTTTACCAGCTGGCCCTCCGGGGCGCCGAGAAGCGTGTGGATACAAGGCGCGCGCCGCGAGGGCGACTGAGTCGTACCTTCAGGTACGTCGAAGGAGCCCGAGCAAGCGCAACGCCGTAGACGCACGCTTATCGGCGCCCCTCCCTAATAACGGTAATGGTCGGGCTTGTAGGGGCCTTCTACCGGGACGCCGATGTAGTCGGCCTGCTCCTGGGTGAGTTCCGTGAGCTCGACGCCGAGGTGGTCGAGGTGCAAACGCGCGACTTCCTCGTCGAGCTTCTTGGGCAGCATATACACCTGATTTCCGTACTCGCCGGTGTTCTGCTGCAGCTCGATCTGAGCCAGCACCTGGTTGGTAAACGACGCCGACATGACGAAGCTCGGGTGACCCGTAGCGCAACCGAGGTTCATCAGGCGACCCTCGGCCAGCACCAGAATGCTGTGTCCGTCCTCGAACACCCACTCGTCGTACTGCGGCTTGATGTTCACCTTCTCAATGCCGGGGGTCTTGGCGAGGCCGGCCATGTCGATCTCGTTGTCGAAGTGACCGATGTTGGCGACGATCGCCTTGTCTTTCATCTGCGCCATGTACTCGGCAGTGAGGATGTTGAAGTTTCCGGTGGCGGTGATGAAGATGTCGGCCTCGGAAACCACCGACTCGAGGCGCTTTACCACGTAGCCGTCCACTGCTGCCTGCAGCGCGCAGATGGGGTCGATCTCGGTGATGACGACGCGGGCGCCCTGGCCGCGCAACGCCTGGGCGCAACCCTTGCCGACCTCACCAAAGCCGCAAACCACCGCCATCTTGCCGCCGATCATCACGTCGGTGGCGCGGTTGAGACCGTCGATCACCGAGTGACGGCAGCCGTAGACGTTGTCGAACTTCGACTTGGTCACCGAGTCGTTGACGTTGATGGCGGGGAACAACAGCTCGCCGGCATCGGCCATCTGCATGAGACGGTTGACACCGGTGGTGGTCTCCTCGGAGACGCCCTTGATGGCGGCCGCGGTCCTGGTCCAGCGCTGCGCATCCTTGGCGAGCTCCTGGCGCAGCAGCTCGAGGATCACACCGAACTCTTCGGGCTCGTTGTCCTCGTCGAACTCGGGTACGGCGCCGGCCTTCTCGAACTCGACACCCCGGTGGATCACCAGGGTGGCATCGCCGCCGTCGTCGACGATCAGATCGGGGCCGCTGCCATCGGGCCACAGAAGCGCCTCGTTGGTGCACCACCAGTACTCCTCGAGCGTCTCGCCCTTCCAGGCGAACACCGGTACGCCACGCGGGTTGTCCACCGTGCCGCCGGCCTCGGGGCAGCCGACCACCGCCGCCGCGGCGGCGTGATCCTGGGTCGAGAAGATGTTGCATGACACCCAGCGCACGTCGGCGCCGAGATCGACCAAGGTCTCGATGAGCACCGCCGTTTGGATAGTCATGTGGAGGCTCCCCATGACCTTGGCGCCGGCGAGGGGCTTGGACTCAGCGTAGCGGCGGCGAGTCTCCATGAGCCCGGGCATCTCGTGCTCGGCGAGGCGAATCTCTTTGCGGCCGAAGTCGGCGAGCGTCAGGTCGGCGACCTTGTAGGGAACACGATCGGCTCCAGCGGCGACGTCGAACGGGTGCACTTCGGTGCTAACAGCTTCCATGATGGTGCTCCTGAGGGTGCTGCGTATTGAACAGCGAATTCGGTGCGGCGGGAATCGGGGCGCGAGCCGGTTCTGCAGGCGCCGCACCACCGCGATCGGGCGATGCAGTCACGACAACCCCAGGCCGAAATTATATTTCAAACGACAGCCTGATTCGACCTCGCCCCTCCAACTTCCCGCCCGGCAGCATAGCGCGCCCTCGCGCTCGCGCCGCCTGGTACGGTGGGGCCACCATGCGATACGCGCTCATATCGGACATCCACGGCAATCTGCCCGCTCTAGAGGCGGTTCTCGCCGACATCGATTCCGCCGATCGGATCGACGCCGTGTATCACCTCGGTGATCTGGTGGGCTACGCCCCCTGGCCCAACGAGGTCGTGGACATGATCGGTGCGCACCGCATCGCGGGTGTCGCCGGCAACTACGACTCCACGGTGGCCGCCGATCACCCGCATTGCGGTTGCCGCTACGAGGATCCACGAGAGCAGGAGCTTTCGCACATCGGTTACCAATGGACGGGCGCCAAATGCTCGCCCGCCACCAAGGCCTACCTCGGCGCCCTCCCCTTTAGCCTCGATGTGCGCCCCCTGGGCGGCCACACGGGCGGCAGCAAGCTGGTCCTGGTACACGGAGCGCCGACGGTCAACACGCTCTACTGGACCGAAGACCGGGACGACGACTTCTGCCGCAACATGGCGGGGCGCGCCGGACTCGGTGCCGGCGACGCCATCGCCTTCGGCCACACCCACCTGCCGTGGCACCGCGTTCTCGACGATGTCACCTTCATCAACACAGGATCGGTGGGGCGACCCAAGGATGGTGATTGGCGGGCCGGGTACGTGATCATCGATTTCACCGACGGGCACGTCGACGTTGCTTTCAAGCGCGTCGAATACGATGTGGAAAGGGCAGCCCAAGCGATCCTCGCCTCCGATCTACCCGACGAGTTCGCCCGCTACCTGCGCACCGGCGGGAAGGCCCTCGACCCGGCCTGAGCCGAGCCGGGAGGCCGCGGGTCAAAGTATGATGGGCCGATTCCGGTCCCTGATCAACCACGCCGCCGCCACGGCGGGCTACCTCCCCCAGCTAGCCCGCCGATCCTGGCGCTTGATGCGCCAAACGGTCGGCCTCGAAGTGTTGCACCGCCTCATCCTGCATCAACACCCAGAATGTATAGATGCCGAGGATGGTGCCCAGCGGTATGCGGATCAGGTTCAGGCATCCGAGAAGCAACACCAGGTAGCGCGACCACCACCAGCCTTTGAGAATACCGATGCCACCAACCACGCCGGGAGCCGACAGCGTGAACAGCAGCGTTGCGATGACCGTGCCGACCAGCGTCAGGATACCGGCAGCCTGGGGGTCGCCGGACATCATGCCGATGCTTGACATGACACCCCAGATGAGCGCCGCAAAGACCAGGCCGATGACGTGGTAGGCGATGTAGATGATGCCGAGCAATTGAATGTGTTTCTGCATGTAGGGACCTCAGCTTCTTTCTCAGCGTCCGACTAGCAGGTCTACGAGATCGACGACCAGTCGAACTGCAGGCTGCCGGAACGCTCAAAAATGGCTTGCCACCAATCCTCGTTGTCTACGTACCAGCGCACCGTTTGTTCCAAGCCTGTGGTGAACTCGACCTGCGGCTTCCAGTCGAGCTCGTTCTCGATTTTTGCCGGGTTGATCAGGTAGCGGCGGTCGTGGTTCGGCCGATCCGCCACGTGCTCGACCCACGCATTAGGCTGTTTGCCGAGCAGCCCGATTACCTGCGACACGATGTCGATATTGGTGAGCTCGTTGCGGGCGCTGATATCGTAGATCGGCAGCATCGCGGGATCGACGGCGGCCTCCTCGGAAATCTCTACCTTGGGAGCGTCGATCATCGCGTGGATGGCGGCGCAGTGGTCGCTCACGTGCAGCCAATCGCGCTTCTGCAGCCCGTCGCCGTAGATCGGCGCCTTGATGCCACGGATGATGTTGGTGATGACCAGCGGGATCAGCTTCTCGGGAAACTGATAGGCACCATAGTTGTTGGCGCAGTGGGTCATCATGATGTCCATCTCTGAATAGGTCTGCATGTAGGCGCGCACAAACATGTCGCCGGCCGCCTTGGCGGCGCTGTACGGCGTCTTGGCGTTGAGCGGGCTGCCCTCGTCGAACCACTCCCGCGATGTGCCGAGCTCGCCGTAGACCTCAATGGTCGAAACATGGATGTGTCGCCGCACAGGATTGCGCCGCGAGGCCTCGAGCAGCGTCTGGCAACCGAGTGCGTTGGAGCGGGCGAAATCCGACGGAGCCATGACGGCGCGGTCGTTGTGGCTCTCGGCCGCAAAGTTCACCACGACGTCCGGATGATACTGCTGGTATACCCGCGTCATCGCGTCGAAGTCGCAGATGTCCTCGACCTCGAGTGTGATGCGATCCATGACGGCATCAAGGTTTGCCTTGTTGGCGGCGAAACCCAGATTGTCGACCACGACGACGCGTGCGTCGGGTTGCTGCTCGAGCAGCAAATACACGAAGTTCGAGCCGATGAAGCCACAGCCGCCGGCTACCAGATATATGCTCATAAGTGGGCTTTCTTGACACTGAGCAAGAGGTTGCGGCGACATCAGGTGACGCCGCCGTGCATCTACCCCCACGGTACCTGCGATAGCACTCTCGGAAGGTCTCAGCGCCCTGCTATTGTAGCGTATCGAGCATCGCGGAAATCGGAGAAGGAAGCCCCCGTTGGCCCCTTCCCGCCCAGCGGAAAGTTCTGTTCGACCGACTTCGGCGCGGTCTTTCGAATCCAAGACAACAAGCTCGCCGCCTAGCAGCCAACGTTGTCGAATCGCAGACTCGGAGGTAAAGTTTCGCCGGCTTCCAATCAACTCCCCGTGGGAGGACACATGCGCAGATCCCGCCTCATCCCCTTGGTACTCGTTCTTGGCGTGGTGGCCGTTTTCGCCGTCGCCTCCCTGGCGCCCGCCGCCCCGGCGCCGCAAGGCCGCGGCCCGCAGCCCACCCCGGACCGTACCGCCGACCAGGGCGTCGGCCCGTTTGGCACCATGGCCATCCGTGGCGTCATGCTCATCGACGGCGCCGGTGGTCCGCCGCGCGGTCCGCTCAACATCATCGTCGAGGGCAACCGCATCGCTCGCGTCGGCGGCAACATCCCCGCCGACGTCGACCACATCGTCGAAGCCGACGGCATGTACCTGATGCCCGGTTTCATCGACCTGCACGTGCACGCCGGCAGCGGCAAGAATCCTCCCGAGTACGCCTACAAGCTGTGGCTGGGGCACGGCGTCACCACGGTACGAGGGGTGTCGCTGGGCGGCCGCGCCTGGACGCAACGCGAGAAGGAGCGCAGCGCCCGCAACGAGATCATGGCGCCACGTATCTTCGACTATCAGCGACCCGGGGGCGTGGAAACGCCCGAGCAGGCGCGCGCCTGGGTACAGGAAGCCGCCATCGAGGGTATCGACGGCATGAAGATGGGCTCCTTCCGGCCCGAGATCATGGGCGCGCTGCTCGACGAAGCCTCCAAGGTAGGCCTGGGTTCCACCGCCCACCTGGCGCAGACCGGGGTGGCGCAAATGAACGCCATCGACGCCGCCCGCCTGGGACTCGGCACCGTGACCCACTACTACGGCCACTTCGAGTCGCTGCTGAAAGACTACGTGGTGCAGCCCTGGCCGGCGGACATGAACTACAACAACGAGCAGGACCGCTTCGGCCAGGTGGCTCGACTGTGGGACAAGATCCACGAGCCCGGCAGCGACCAGTGGTGGGCCTACCTGAACGAGCACCTGGAGCTCGGCACGGTATTCGACCCCACCATGACCATCTACTCCTCGGGTCGCGACGTCATGCGCTTCCGCGAAGCGGAGTGGCACGACCAGTACACGCTCCCGTCACTCTGGGAGTTCTATCAGCCGAGCCGCACCAGCCACGGTTCCTACTGGTACGACTGGACCACCTGGGACGAGGTCGCGTGGCGCAATTTCTACCGCGTGTGGATGCAACTGATCAACGACTACAAGAAGATCGGCGGCCGCGTCACCACCGGCTCGGACTCCGGTTTCATCTACCAGACCTACGGGTTCGGCTACGTCAACGAGCTCGAGATGCTGCAGGAAGCCGGCTTCCACCCGCTCGAAGTGATCATGGCCGCCACCTTGAACGGGGCTCTGACCTTGCACGAGCCCAAAGGGATCCCCATCGAGTTCGGCGTGGTGCGCAACGGCCTGCTCGCCGACATGGTAATCGTCGACGCCAACCCGCTGCACAACCTCAAGGTTCTCTACGGCATGGGCGCCATCAAGCTCGACCAGGAGACCGGCGCGGTGAGCCGCATCGGCGGCGTGCGCTGGACCATCAAGGACGGCATCGTCTACGACGCCAAGCAGATCATGGCCGAGGTCGCCGACATGGTCGACGAGCAGAAGCGCGAGAGGATCAGCGCCGGGCGGCAGTAACCCGGACATCCCAACGGGGTGGCGCAGCAAGCGAGTGCGAGGGCGTGGAAGGACTGAGAAGTCCGGGATAAAGTCGGCGCGCTACGGTTTGCCCTCCAGGCGATTGTCGTAATAGCGCGTTGTCGGGTAGGCGAAGTCGATGCCCGGGGCGTCCGCGAAGGCATCGAGTATGGATTCCCAGATGTCGTTGGCGGTGCTGCGACGGCGGCGCGGCTCGCAGAGGTAACGGAGCGTCAGCGTGACACCGATGTCGATGACGGAGGTCCATACGATCGGCGTCAGATGCTGGTACTGGATAAAGAACGTCTGCGTCGCTTGTCGCACCTGTTCCGCGGCATGCTCGCTGGCGATCGCCGAATGGCGCTCGGCGATCTCGGTAAGGAGCTGCTTGGCGCACCGCCAATCGCTTTCGAACGTTATCGTTACCGGAATCTCGTCCCAGATGAAATTGAACCCCTGCGTATAGTTGGCGATGGTCTCGCGGAACACCAGTCCGTTGGGCATGTGGATGATGCGGCCGGTACTTTGGTCAGCGTCGACCCAGTTGCCGATCTCGATCAGCGAGAACTGGAAGAGGCGCACGTCGATGACGTCGCCGCGATGGTGGCCGATTTCGATGCGGTCGCCGACGCCGAACGGACGACGCACGACGACGAAGATCCAGCCGGCGAGGTTGATGAGGGGATCCTGCAGGGCGATCGCCAGCCCCGCCGAGACGATGCCCAGGTAGGTCGCGACCCCGGTACCGCCGCGGGTCCAGACCAGCACGAGGACGAGGAGGACAACGAAACCCAGGGTATAGTTGGTGGCCTTCTTGATGGAGTAGCGACGCGCCGTGTCCTCGACCTGTCGCTGCACAACGCGACGCACCAGGAGGTTGAGAGCGATCGCCGAAACCAGCAGCACGAGGCTCCAGAGGAGCCGCTCCCAGGTCTGAGAATCGAGGCCGATTATGTTCAGGGTTTCTTCCACCGCGCCATTCTAGCCCGGAATTCGGTTTCGCAGCCGCGACTGAGCCCGCCTCGCCGGTCACGAATCTCTCGTGGGCAGCCACAATGGCATCATGCATGGTTACCTCTCCTTGTTTGGGGAGCGGCATGGGTCGAGACTATGGCGTGAAATCCAGCGGATTCCGGCGTTGGAGTCCGCGGAAACCTCCGAACGATCCTCAACTAGCGGAGGCTGAACGCTATGCGCAACGCACGTAGCCTCGTGATCCTGTTCCTCACCGTCGGCCTGACCGCCGGCCTGACGGCCTGCTCTGCCGGGCCCACTTCCGAATCGGGAAGCTCCACGGATACCGACGGCGCAGCTGGGGACGCCACACCGACACCCGTCCCTGGCACCCCCGTCGAGAGCCCGCCCGCTGGCCGCTACGTCGACGAACAAGGCCGAACGCGCGTCGCCCTCACCAAGATGCCTTACTCCGGCGCCCGCAATGTCG
>Ga0114949_10001204_pt1 | contig 15529 bp, 15 predicted proteins | sample N074metaG_FD_83505 | JGI IMG/M metagenome (GOLD analysis project Ga0114949, IMG submission 83505) | Deep subsurface microbial communities from Kermadec Trench to uncover new lineages of life (NeLLi) - N074 metaG | ecosystem: Environmental > Aquatic > Marine > Ocean trench > Sediment | place... | reverse complement strand
TGACGAATGGGAATCCGACCGAACCACCCATGCCCTTGAGGTTATGCGCCTCTCGTCGGATCGTTGTCAGGGCGTCCGGATGCGGGACGCCATCGCTCCCAAGCGCCTCTTCGATCACACCCAGACGGTCCCCGGCGTCGGCCAGTTACTCTTGAGCCAGCTGGGCAATAATCCGTTCGATTTTCCGTTCGGCCGCGGAGGCCATAGGCCACTCCCGGTCAGCTCGCGCCAAAATTGGTCACAACGAATTAATCCGCTGTTTCACCTAACAAACGCTTAATCTGCGCGCCGCCTTCGCACTCACTTGTCGCGTTTCACCAGGCAGCCGAGCTTGGCGGCCTTGATCTGGGCGCACATGTCCTGGGCGGTTGCCCGGTTGGGAAAGGGGCCAACGCGAATGCGGTAGAATATGCCGCGATCCCCCAGGTCGGCGCGTTGCACGTCGAGCGTCAGATCGCCGAACAGTTCGGAGTGCGCTCTTTTCAGCCGCGTCCACTCTTTGCGCGCGCTTTGGTCGGACTTCACCGAAGCCAGTTGGACGAAGTAGCCCCCGGCCGCCAGCGCCGGGCCGGTGCCTAGGACCAGGCACACAACCAGCAGCGCCGCCGGGACGATCCGCCGAAACTTGCTCAATATATTCCCCCCGTCCACCAACCTCATATCGCGAATCGACTCTATCAGAGTCGCTGTAATCCGACCAACCGTTTGGCGAATGTTCCGCCTACTGCGCCGCCTTCGGCATCGGCGGTACCAGGAGCGCCGGATCGAGGCGCTGGTCGAACCAGTTGATGCGCCAGTCCAGATGCGGGCCGGTGACCCGGCCGGTCGCGCCCACGCTGCCGATGACGTCGCCCTGGCTGAGCCGCGCGCCCTCCTTCACCCAGACCTCCTTCATGTGCGAGTAAACCGAGGTCAGCCCGTGGCCGTGGTCGATGAGCACGGTCCCACCGGTGTAGTACATGTCGGGGTGCGCGATCGCGACCACGCCGTCCGCAGGTGCCGTGACCGGCGTGCCGGCAGGCGCTGCGATATCGACGCCGAAGTGCGGCCGTCTGGGTTCCCCATTGAGCACCCGCTGGCTGCCGAACACGCCGCTGATCGGCCCTATGGCCGGCCACACGAAGCCGCTTTCGAACATCGGCTCGGCGCGGTCAACCGCGCGGGCTTTGGCGATGCGTCCGTTCTCGGCCCGGATGCGTGCCAGGACCGATTCGGGTGGAGTGACCATCTTGGGCGGCAGGCCGTCGATGCGCTGAATTTTGTAGTCGCGCTTGGCCACCACCAGATGGCGCATCTCGACCTTTCCCCCGGGCCAGGCGACCTCGAGTACGGCATTGGGTGGCGCATCGCGGCCGAAGCCGAAGATGAAGCGGCCGGCTGCGGTCACCCGGACCCATCGGCCGTTCAGGGTCACCTCGGCACCCGGCACCGCTTGACCAAAGATCAGGCCGCCCTGCAGGACGTCGCCCTCGAGCACCAACTCCGCAGCGCGGGACGGCGGTCCGGCCCCGGCAAGCGCGACAATAATCACGACCGCGAACAGCATTCTCATAGCAAAGACCCCTGAGGTTCGGTGCCACCTGGCGGTCTGGCTGGTTTATGCTTTCGGGGCTTGGTCGCCGCCCCGCCAGGCGCCCCAATCGCCGGGGCGTGCTGCCGATTTGCGAACTCGATATCGAGCGCCAGGCCCGGCGTGATCTGGGCCGCCCGGGCGATCAGGCCCTCGGGGCCATGCACCACCGCGAAACCGCGTTTCAGCACGTTTTCATAGGACACGCTTTCGAGCACCCGCGCCAGGGCGGTGAGCGCGCTCCCGGCGTCGCTCAGGACCGGCGGCTTCTCCAGCAGCACCGCCAACCGCGCCGCCGGGGCCGCCAGGCGTTCCCGGGCGAGGGTCAGTTGCTGGCGCGGATGGGGCAGCGCCGCCGCCAGCTCCGCGACCAGGCCGCGGCGCCGGGCCATCAGGTTTGCCGCCGCGTTCACCAGGCGCTCGGCCCGATCATCGAGGCGTTGGCTGATCTCCTCGATCAGGCGCCAGGGGTCGGGCAGACCGCGCGCCTGGCCCTCCAACTCCACGCGCCGCTCCGCCATCAGGCGCTGGCTGGCCGCGCCCATACGCCGCGCCGCCTCCAGCACCTGGTCGAGCAGTTCGCGGCGTACCGGCACCGCGAACTCGGCGGCGGCGGTCGGCGTCGGCGCGCGCAAATCGGCGGCGAAGTCGATCAGCGTGGTGTCGGTCTCGTGGCCGACCCCGGAGATCAGCGGAATTTCGGATTCGGCGGCGGCGCGGACCACGACCTCCTCGTTGAAGGCCCAAAGGTCCTCCAGGCTGCCGCCGCCGCGGGCGACGATCAGCAGATCCGGCCGCGGCGTCTCGCCGCCCGCAGGTAGGCCGTTGAATCCGCGAATTGCGGCTGCGATCTGTTCCGCAGCGCCCTCGCCCTGAACCAGGACCGGCCAGACCAGGACGTGGCGCGGGAAACGGTCGGCGAGGCGGTGCAGGATATCGCGGATCACCGCACCGGTCGGCGAGGTAACCACGCCGATGACCTCGGGCAGATAAGGCAGTGCCCGCTTGCGGTCTTCCGCGAACAGGCCTTCGGCGGCGAGTTTGCGCTTGCGCTCCTCCAGCAGCTTGAGCAGCGCGCCCTCGCCGGCGAACTCCAACCGCTCGATCACGATCTGGTAGCGGGAGCGTCCGGGATAGGCGGTGATCCGGCCGCTCGCGATCACCTCCATGCCGTCCTCCGGGGCGATGCCAAGCCGCCCAGCGGTCCCGCGCCAGCAGACCGCATCGAGCACCGCACGCGCGTCTTTCAGCGAGAAATAGAGATGGCCGGAGGCGGCGCGCTTGAACCCCGAGACCTCGCCGCGCACCCGGACAAACTCGAAGCTGCCCTCGAGCGACCGCTTGATCGCCTGGGACATCTCGGAGACCGAGCGTACCGGCAGGTTTGCGCTGCCGGGGGCGGAACCGGAACCTGGCTCGGTATCGCGTAAATCGTTTTCGGTCTTGGAAGATTCGCTCATGTTCGCACCGCTATGCTACAAGATGTACAAGCTCGAATCCAGGGGCGCGCAAAGCGGAGTCGCGAAGAGAAACATGAGAGTTCTGGTCGTCGGGGGCGGTGGGCGCGAGCACGCCCTATGTTGGAAGATCGCGGCCTCGCCGCTATGCGAAAAATTGTACTGCGCGCCGGGCAATGCCGGGATCGCGCGCGACGCCATCTGTGTGCCGATCCCTGCCGAGGACTTGGACCGCCAAGTCGCCTTCGCCACGAACAACGCTATCGATTTCGTCGTGGTCGGACCCGAGGCGCCCCTGGTTGCCGGGCTGGTCGATCGCTTGGCCGACGCCGGCATCAAGGCCTTCGGTCCCAGCGCGGCCGCGGCCATGCTCGAAGGCTCCAAGGGTTTCGTGAAGGACCTCTGCGCCAAATACGGCATGCCGACAGCCGATTATGGCCGCTTCGTCGATGCCAGTTCCGCCAAGTCTTTCGTGCGCGAGGCCGGCACCCCGATCGTGATCAAGGCGGATGGCCTGGCCGCCGGCAAGGGAGTCGTGATCGCGACCACCTTGAGGGAAGCGGAAGCGGCTATCGATGCCATGATGGTCGAGGGGCGGTTCGGCGCCGCCGGGGCGACTCTGGTCGTCGAGGAATTTCTGGACGGCGAGGAGGCCAGCTTCTTCGCGCTGGTCGATGGCGAAACTGCGGTGCCGCTGGCCTCGGCCCAGGACCACAAACGGGTCGGCGAGGGCGAGACCGGGCCCAACACCGGCGGCATGGGCGCCTATTCGCCAGCGCCGGTCATGAATCCCGGGATGGAAGCCCGGGTCATGACCGAAATCATCGAGCCCACGGTCCGGGCCATGAAGACGGAGGGTCAGCCCTTCAAAGGCGTCCTCTATGCCGGGCTGATGATCACCGGGGACGGCCCCCGGTTGATCGAATTCAACGTCCGCTTTGGCGATCCGGAGTGCCAGGTGCTGATGCCGCGTCTCAAGTCCGACCTGCTGCCCGCGCTGGTCGCCTCGGCCGACGGCGTGCTGGCCAACATGGATCTGCGCTGGCATGACGAAACGGCGATGACCGTGGTCATGGCCGCCCAAGGCTATCCGGGGGCCTATGAGACAGGCAGCGAGATCCGCGGCCTCGCGGCGGCCGGCGCGCTGGAAGGCGTGACCGTGTTTCACGCCGGCACCAAAGCCGGGGAGGCGGACAGCGTGTTGGCCAACGGCGGCCGGGTGCTCGGTATCACCGCAACCGCGCCCAGCACCGCGGAAGCCCGCGCCCGCGCCTACGCAGGGGTCGATCTGATCGACTGGCCCGAAGGCTTCTGCCGCCGCGACATCGGCTGGCGCGCGCTGGAACGCGGTGATTAAACACTTGATATTTTACCCATAATACTCACGGTTTTGCCGTATCGAGATTTCGGGTAGCATGGGTCCATTGTCGCGCCCAGGGCGGGCGCCAAAACAACGGGGCAGCCGGGATAACCGGCGCCTTTCTGGGGAGCGCGATGATCCATCAGAGCACCCGCAAGCGGGTCTGGGACAAACTTTTGGAATCGCTCGGCAGCGCCGATGCCGGTGGCCGCGAGCTCGATATCGTCATCCATTACCTGTTGGGCTCCCAAGCCGAAGATGGGGGCGGCGAGGCCAGCCAGATGATCGAGCTGCTGGTCGAGGAGGGCTACCCTTGGGAGGTGGTCTCCGAACTCCTGGATGCTGAGGTGCCGCCCTACACCACCGCGCTCGACGCCGCTCTGCCCGGCGAAAACATCGTATTGGCGCTCCATTCGCCGCGGCGCGGACGCTGGGCGGCGGTGCACAAGACGCCCCCCGGTCAACAAGTCCTGGTCTGGGCGGCGAGCGAGTGCCTGGCGCGGCGCCGTGCCGCGCTCAAGGCGATCGGCGCAAATCTGCCGGCACGCGCCGCCCCCGCGCCGGTGCGAACGGCCAAACCGGCACCTCACACCCAGGGTTGGAGCCGGATTCCCGAAGCGGCCATACCCGAAACCGCCACACAGAACTCCGAGACGCCGGAAGAGGTCGAGACCGAGTGGAAGATTCTGTTTTGAGCCTGGATACGGTCGTGGACGCGCCGATTCTGCCGGCAAGCGGCCCCGGAGAGGGCCGGCCTTATGTCATCGTGATCGGCAACGAAAAGGGCGGCACCGGCAAGTCGACCACCGCCATGCACTTGATCGTGGCCTTGGCCAAGCTCGATTTCAAACTCGGCAGCATCGATCTGGACGCGCGCCAGAGCAGCCTCTCGCGCTATATCGCCAACCGGCGCGAATACGCCGAGGAGAGCGGCGAAGCATTGGAAATGCCGTCGCACCGCGGCGTGCTCCAATCGGACCTCGAGATGCGAAGCGAAGCCCAGACCGAAGAGCGCAACCGCCTGCGCCGCGCCTTTGCCGATCTTGCGAATTGCGATTTCGTCGTCGTCGATACGCCGGGCAGCGATGCCTTTCTCTCGCGCCTCGCCCACGAGCACGCCGATACCCTGATCACGCCGATCAACGACAGCTTCCTCGATATCGACGTGCTCGCTCAGATCGACCGCCGGCGCCGCGAGGTGGTGGCGCCGAGCCGCTACAGCCAGATGGTTTGGGAGCAGAACAACCGCCGGGTGCTGTCCGGTCAGCCGCCGATAGACTGGGTGGTGATGCGCAATCGCTTGAGCCACGTCGAGGCGCGCAATAAGCGCGAGATTGCCGCGTTGCTGATCCAGTTGTCCCGGCGCATCGGTTTCCGATTGGCGCCGGGTTTCGGCGAACGCGTCGTGTACCGCGAGCTGTTTCTGAAAGGCCTGACCGTTCTCGACCTGCCGGAAGCGGAGGGATCGGGCCTGCCCCCCAACCCCAGCCACTTGGCCGGCCTTGCGGAAATTCGCGCGCTGCTGCAAACCATCGGGCTGGACGAAGTCGCGGCGGCAACCAGCGGCAAGGCTAGCGCCTGAAGGCGGTACGCACGACCAGGCAATCCTGATGTTTGACCGCCAGGCGCGCGCAGAACGCGGCGGCCTCGCCCTGCTTAGGAAACGCGCCGGTGCGCAGGCGCACCACGGCGGCGCCGCCAGCCAACTTAGCCTCGTCGAGGCTGAGCGACATCTGGGACAGGATTTCCGGGAAGCGGCGGCGCAGGGTTCGCCACTCCCGCTCCGCCCCGGCCCGAGTCTTGAGCGAGGCAAGCTGGACCACGAATGCGGGTGCCGGTCCATCGGCCGCCGGCTCGAGTCCGGTGTCCGGCTTGCGCGGTGGGATCGGCACCGCCGCTGCCGCGCCAGCAACGGTGCCCGGCTTATTTAATGCGGGAACCCCCGGAACGCTGGACGCTTTCCCGGCTGCCGGCACGCTGACGCCGCCTCGGACCTCCTTGATCACCAGGCCGAAGTCGTGGGCGCCGCTGGGCAGCGGGCTGGCCGAGATGAACACCCACGCGCCGGAGGCATCGGCGGTGACCGTGCCGATCGGCGTGCCGTTGTCGAGCAGAATCAACTCGGCACCCGGCGCCGCCCGGCCGGCAATCACCGCCGCACCGTCCGGCTCGATGCGCACGACATCGACCGAGGGCGGGTTGTCTTCCGTCGCCGGTGGCGCAGCGGGAAGCGATTCGGCGGTTGCCTCGGGCGGCGCCGAACGCGGCGCTTGCGATTCCTCCGGCTGCCGGGACAGGAACCAACCGCTCTGGTGGCCATAGATGCCGGCGCCGAGCAGGAGTGCCAGCGCCAGGCCCGCGGCCAGCGCCGGAACCCGCCGCCGCTCGCGGCCCGGGTCCAGGCGCAGGGCCGGGTCCGGGCGCGGCCCTTGGGATTTGACGGAAACGGCCGGAGCTTCGATTTCGGTGGGCGCGGGCTTCGCCGCGGGGACGAATGCGGCCTCGGGCGGATCCGGGGGCGGATCCGGGGGTTGCAGCGCCACGCCGCGCGGGCCGGACTGCCCGGCAAAATAATCGAGCGGTAGCAGGCTCGCCGGCGGCGCGGCGGCGGACCGGGCGGCGGCGCCAACTTCGGGCAAGGCCTCGAAATCCGGACCGGTAGCCGGATTCGAGACCTGGGCCGTATCGAATGCCGCACCGACCGGCGCAGCGCGTCCCTTGCGCGCGAGCAGGGCCGTGACGGGGCGGGCCTGGGATGCGCTCATACCGTTCCCTGGCTGCTGGCGTCCACCATGGCGAGGCCTGGCGCGGCGGCCGAACGGCGCGGCAAGACAGGCAGGCGGGGCCGCGGCGCGACGCCGTTCAGGCGGCCGCTCACATAGCTCCAGAGCTTCTCGACCTCCTCACAGGATCGCGACGACTCAGGCAGCTCCATGACCGTACGTCCGTCGATCATGCTGGTGGCGAAGTCGATACGTTGATGCAGGACCACCGGCGCCAGCATGCCATGCTGCGACAACACATCGAGCGCTTCGGCGTTGATTCGGGCGCGCGGCGTGGCGCCGTTGAGCACGAAAACCAGTGGCTTGCCCAGATGCGCAACCAACTCCGCGGTCGCGCCGATGGATCGCAGGTCGTGCGGGCTCGGCCGGGTCGGAATGACCACCAGATCGGCAAGGCCGACGACCTGGGAAATGGCCTCGCTGAGCGCCGGCGGCGTATCGATGAACAAAATCCTTATGCCGAGATCGCGCAGCCGCGCGACATCCCCGGCAAGTCCCTCCGAAGTGGTCTGGGCGAACACCGGGGTCGGCGCGGCGCGGCTGTTCCACCACGCCGACAGGCTGCCCTGGGGATCGATATCGATCAGCGCCGCCGGACCCTGACCGGCACGCTCGGCCTGCACCGCGAGATGACCCGCGAGTGTCGTCTTGCCCGACCCGCCCTTCCGGGCGGCGATCACGACCACCTTCATCCGCGTAACTCCCCGTCACAACTTGGACCTAACGCCGGTACACCCGGGAAGGGGCACCGCCGATTCCATCGCGCTTACCAGATATGCTTATTATTTTGATTACCTCTACTATATGTGCTGCCGTTAGGGAACCCCCCCGGGCCCGAATAATCTCGCGCCCGGCGCCGCGCCGATGGGAAGGTTGGCGTCCGGATTAGCGCCGGTCGGCGAAAAAGTCCTTGAGCAGGGCGCCGCAGCGAGTCTCTTCGATGCCGCCGACGACCTCGGGCCGGTGGTGGCAGCTGCTTTGCTCGAAGATGCGCGGGCCGTGCTCGATGCCGCCGCTCTTGGGGTCGTAGGCACCGAAGGTGACGCGCCGCAGACGGGCCAGGGAGATCGCCGCCGCGCACATCGGACAGGGCTCCAGAGTCACGTGAAGATCGGCCCCGATCAGGCGTTTGTGCCCGAGCCGCCGGGCCGCCGCCGAGATCGCCAGCATCTCGGCATGGGCGGTGGGGTCGTGCAGGGCCTCGACCCGGTTGTGGGCGCGCGCCAGGACCTCGCCACTGGCCGAATCGACCAGCACCGCGCCGACCGGCACCTCTCCCAATTCGGCAGCCGCCTGGGCCTCGTGCAGGGCCAGTTCCATCGGCGCCGGAACACCGCGGGTCGATCGCGCGCTTGCCATGGCCGGCAGCCTGCCGCCGGGGCGATCCGGGGTCAAGGCGCGGGCATTGGGCGTGGGCGTTGCCCACAAGCCGCGGCGTGCCTATAAATCGGCGCCATGACCCGCCCGGAGAACATCGAATCGACCCGAGACAATGAGCCGGAGACGGCCCCGGAGAAAGGCGAGCGCCCAGAAAAAGGGGAGCGCATCGCCAAGGTGATCGCGCGCGCCGGGATCTGCTCGCGGCGCGAGGCCGAGCGCCTGATCGCCGCCGGCCGGGTCGAACTGGACGGCCGGCGCCTGGACAGCCCGGCCGTGACCGTCACCGCCGCCCAGCGCATCGTCATCGACGGCGAACTCCTGCCCGCGCCCGCGCCGGCACGCCTGTGGCGCTACCACAAGCCCACCGGGCTGATCACCAGCGCCCGCGATCCGCAAGGCCGGCCCACGGTGTTCGAGGCCCTGCCCCCGGACCTGGGGCGGCTGCTCAGCGTCGGCCGCCTGGATATGAACTCGGAAGGCCTGCTGTTGCTGACCAACGACGGTGCGCTCAAGCGCCGGCTCGAGCTGCCGGCCAACGCCTGGACCCGGCGCTACCGGGCACGGGTGCACGGCCGGCCCGATCCCCGGAAACTGGCGGACCTGGCCCAGGGGGTGCGCGTGGACGGCATCGACTACGGCCCGATCCGCGCCGAGCTGGAACGCCAGACCGCGAGCAATGCCTGGCTCAAGATGGCGTTGACCGAGGGCAAGAACCGGGAGGTGCGCAAGGTCCTCGAGCACCTGGGCCTCGCCGTCAACCGACTGATCCGGGTCGCCTACGGGCCGTTCCAGTTGGGGCGCCTGCCGCGCGGCGCCGTCGATGAGGTGCCGGGCCAGGTGCTGGCCGAACAGCTCGGCCAGAGTAGCGGCCGTAAGATCGGCACCGCCAAGGCCAAGCCGAAACCGGTCAGGCCGGGCGGTAAGAGGCCGGGAGGCAGGAAACCGGGTCCGAGCAAGGCGAAGCGCGGCCAGAGCGGAGCGGTCACGACGGGAGCCAAGCATGCGCATCGTCGGCGGCCGTCATAGGGGTCGGCGGCTCGAGGCGCCGGGCGGCATGGCCCTGCGCCCGACCGCCGATCGCACCCGCGAAGCACTGTTCAACATCCTGTGCCAGGGTAAGTTGGACTGGCGCCCCAGCAGGCAAGACGGCGACAATCCGCTGGCCGGCGCGCGGGCGCTGGATGCTTTCGCCGGCACCGGTGCGCTCGGCCTCGAGGCGCTGTCGCGTGGGGCCGGTTTCGTCACATTCATGGAAAACCAGGCGGCCGCGCTCCACGCTTGCCAGAGCAATATCGAGGCGCTCGGCGAGGCCGCACAGGCCGAGCTGCTGCGTGGCGACGTCCTGCGCCCGCCGACGGCCATGGCGCCTTGCGAGCTGGTCCTGATGGACCCGCCCTACAACCAGGACCTGGCGCCGCCCGCGCTCGCGGCGCTGCAGGCGGCCGGCTGGCTGGCGCCCGGCGCGCTCGCCACGGTCGAGTTGATGGCCACGGAGCCGCTCACCCCGCCGGAAGGCTTCGAGATCCTCGACGAACGCAAATACGGCCAGGCGAGACTGGTGTTCTTGTGCAATCTAGGAGGGTAGGCGTACAATGGGACCATGGGTCAGCCTTCACACCGTCGACCGGATTACCATCGAAAAATAACTTGGCTGATTTGGAAACATCGAATTGGGGTCGCGGCTCGTATTGGTTTGGTCGTAGTTCCGCTATTGGCTGTGCTCGCCGTTTTCGTCGGCGACCCCTATGGGGATCCTGAACTTGTAACCGGCACTGTCGTGGGATTGCACCAAAGACAGTCTGAAGTCGCCAGCGATACGCAGTTCGTCGTCCGTCTCGCCTCCGGCGAAAGGGTGATTGTGGGTAACTCCGAGCGGGTCCTGTTTGAAAAGGGTCGGGGTGCAGTATTGGAGCGGCGCCAAACACAGTTCTTAGGACGGCGCCTCTACAATTTTGTCCGGTATCTCGAGAACAATGAAAACACGAATTAGGAGCTATAAAATATTTGTGTATCTTCGGTCCGCACACTCGAACAGGAGATGCATTCCGATCGGGGTAATGGTGCCGGCTCGGTTTTAACGCCGGCCGAATAGTTTCTCGATGTCGGCCAGCTTGAGCTCCACGTAGGTTGGCCGGCCGTGGTTGCACTGGCCCGAGTGGGGCGTCGCCTCCATCTCGCGCAGCAGCTCGTTCATCTCTTCGAAATTGAGTTGGCGGCCGGCGCGCACCGAGCCGTGGCAGGCCATGGTGCTGCAGACCGCCTCCAGGCGCTCGCGCAGGGCCGGCGCCTCGCCCAACTCCGCCAGCTCGTCGGCCAGGTCGCGCAGCAGGCCCTGGATGTTGACCTCGCCGAGCAGGGCCGGGACCTCGCGCGCGACCACCGCGCCCGGCCCGAAACGCTCGATCGCCAGGCCGAGTTCGGCCAGCTCCTCGGCGCGCGCCACCAGGCGCTCGGCGGCCGGCTCGTCCAACTCCACGACCTCGGGAATGAGCAGGATCTGACGTGCCACACCGTTTGCGGCCAGTTGGCGCTTCATGCGCTCGTAGACCAGGCGCTCGTGGGCGGCGTGCTGATCGACGATGACAATGCCGTCTTCGGTCTGGGCCACCACGTAAGTGCCGTGGAGCTGGGCCCGGGCGGCGCCGAGCGGGTAGTTCTGACGGTCCGGCGTCGTCTCCGGGTCGGCTTCCGGGACCCCGGCCGGCCGGGCCCCGGGTGCGGCGCCGAGATTGGGTAGCGGTGCGTGGTAACTCGCCGCCGCCTCCGCCATGCCGCGCGGGATGCCGCCGCCGCCGGATTGCGGCCAGGCGTAGCCGCCGGGCGGCGCCGAATGGGGCCGCAGGGCGCCGAGCGCCGCCTCGGAGACCGTGGTCGAGGCCCGGTGCCCGGCCGCGGCGAGGGCATGACGGCAGGCCCCGACGATCAGGCCGCGCACCAGTCCCGGATCGCGAAACCGTACCTCGGCCTTGGCCGGATGCACGTTGACATCGACGGTCTCCGGCGGCAGTTCCAGGAACAGCGCCAGCATGGGGTGGCGATCGCGGGCCAGGAAATCCTGGTAGGCGCCGCGCACTGCGCCATGGAGCAGCTTGTCGCGCACGGGCCGGCCGTTGACGAACAGGTACTGGTGCCGCGCGTTGCCGCGGTTGAGCGTCGGCAGCCCGATGTAGCCGGTCAACCGAATGCCCTCCCGCTCGGCATCCACGGGCAGCGCATTGGCGGCGAATTCGCGGGACATGACCGCACCCAGGCGCTTCAGGCGGGCGTCGAATAAGGCGCCCTCGGCGGGCGCGAGACGCAGCAGACTGCGGCCGTCCTGGACCAAGGTGAAGCCGACTCCCGGCTGGGCCATGGCCAGGCGCTGCAATGCATCGAGCGCGTGGTTGGCCTCGGTGCGCGCCGTCTTGAGGAACTTGAGCCGCGCGGGGGTGGCGTAGAACAGATCGCGCACCTCGACCCGGGTGCCGGGCGGATGGGCCGCCGGTTTCACAGCCCCGCGCTTGCCGCCCTCGACCGCCAGGCTCCAGGCCTGTTCCGCCGTACCGGCACCATTGCCCGCATCGTTGGCGCGGCTGGTCAGGGTCAGGCGCGAGACCGCGCCGATCGAGGGCAGCGCCTCGCCGCGAAAGCCGAGCGAGACGATATGCACCAGGTCGTCGTCGGGCAGCTTGGAGGTGGCATGGCGCTCCATAGCCAAGCCGATCTCCTCGGCGGTCATGCCGCGGCCGTCGTCGGTGACCGAGATGAACGAGCGCCCGCCGTCGCGCAGGTCGACGTCGATGTGGCGCGCGCCGGCGTCGATGGCGTTCTCGACCAGCTCCTTGACCGCGGCCGCAGGGCGTTCGACCACTTCGCCGGCGGCGATGCGGTTGACCAGGGTCTCGGGCAGGCGGCGGATGGTCATCGGACTCCCTTTCACTGGTCGGCCTCATCGAGATAGCGGCGGGCCAGCACCTTGCCCTCCTCGACCGCCGGCTGGTCGAAGGCGTTCACGCCGAGCAGGTCGGCCGCCACGATGGTCTCGATCATGAAATGCATCTGCAGGGCGCCGAGCGCCGCCTCGTCGAGGGTTTCGATCCGGAATCGCCGGACCGGCCGGCCGTGGCCGGCCAGGGTGTCGGCGGTGGCGCGCGCGGCCGCGTCCAGAAGGTCGCCGAGCGCCCGCCCGCCCAGGTTGCCGGCCGCGACCGCCGCGGCCAGATCGGCCGGGATGGTGGCGCCGGCGCCCGCGGTGGCCGGCATCACCAGGGTGAACATCTTGTCGCGCGGGCCAGCCAGGTAGAGCTGGAGCTGGCCGTGGTGGTCGGCGGTGCCCCGCGCCCGGATCGGGGTCGTGCCGGTGCCATCCTTGCCCAGGCTCTCGGCCCAGAGCTGGCGGACCCACAGACCGAACGGGGCCAGGCGGTCCTCGTAGGTGATCGTCACCGACTGGCTCAGGCCCCGCTCCTGGGCCAACCCGATGTTGAGAGCGGCGCCGACCGCGGGCTCGGAGTCCTCGACCCGCTGGGCCGCCAGGGTCGCGTGCAGCACCTCGCCGGCGCCGCGCCGGAACGCCGCGACATCGAGCCCGGCGACCAGCGCCGGCAGCACGCCGACCACGGAGAACACCGAAAAGCGGCCCCCGATGTCCGGGTCGTGGTCGAAGCAGGGCAGGCCGTAGCGCCTGGCAATCTCCTTGAGCGGATTCCGCCGCGGTTCGGTGACGATGGCCATGTGGCCGGCCAGGCCGGCACGGCCGACCGCCGCCTCCAGCTCCGGCAGCAGAGCCAGGGTCTGGGCCAGAGTCTCGGCGGTGCCGCCGGATTTGGAGATCGCGATCAGGCCGCTGCGCTGGAGATCGAGCGCGGCGAGCAGCCCGGCCATGGTGTCCGGATCGACGTTGTCCAAAAAATGCAGGCGCGGCCCGCCGCGCTGCGGGCCGAAGCCGCGGTCGCTGAGCGCGTAGAGCGTCTTGCCACCGAGCGAGGAGCCACCCATGCCGAGCACCACGACATCGTCCAGGCGCGCACGCCAGTCCGCGGCCAGCGCTTCGAGCGGCGCCAGGTCGTCCTGTTCGCCATCGACCACGCTGAGGCATGGCAGGCGGCCGGCATCGTGCAGCTGGCAAAGCCGGTCGTGGGCCGGCGCGGCAGCCATCAACACCCGCGCGAAGGCCGCCTCGGTCAAGCCGTCGTCGCCGATTGCCGTGGCCAGGCAGGTGTCCGTCAGATGTTGGTAGCGCATCGGCCCGTCTTCCTCCGGCCCCGGGAGTCGGGGCAGAGCGGAACTCAATCTACCAGAGTCGCCCCATTGGCGGAAGGACGCTCAGTCGCCGAGCGGCGGCGGCGGCCGGGTCGCGGCGATGCCTTCCGGACGGCCGATCACGACCACGGTGAGCTTGTCGGCATCATAGAGGTACGCCGCGACGCGCCGTGCGTCTTCCAGGGTCACCGCCTCGATGAAGCCGTTGCGGCGCTCCATGTAATCGATGCCGAGCCCCTGGAATTGCATGCCGGTCAGCATCCCGGAGATCCGTCTCGAGCTCGAAAAGCGGAGCGGATACGAGCCGGTCAGATAGGTCTTGGCGTTGTGCAACTCGGTCTCGCTCGGCCCGGACTCCGCCATGCGGCGCCATTCGGCGCGGATCAAATCGAGGGATTCGGCGACGCGCGCGTTCTGGGTCGCCACCCCGCCCATGACCAGCGCGGCGTGCTGGAGCGGATTGAGATAGGCGTAGATGGAATACGCCAAGCCGCGCTTCTCCCGCACCTCATCGTAGAGCCGCGACGAAAAACTGCCCCCGCCCAGGATGTAGTTGACCACGTAGGCGATGTAGAAGTCCGGATCGTCGCGCGCGATCCCGGCATGTCCGAAGGCGACGATACTTTGCGGCATGTCGCGATCGACCACGACCACCCCGCCCTGGGCATCGGGCATGGTATCGGCGATATCCGCGGGTGCGGCCATGGCGGGCAGGCCCAGGAAGACCTGGTCGAGCCGGCGCGCCAGTTCCTCGGCGCCGATGTCGCCAACCACGCCGACGAACAGCGTGTCGCGGGCGAAGCGTTCGGTCACGAAGCGGCGCAAATCGGCGACGGTTATGCCGGGCAGGGTCGCGGGGGTGCCCTTCACCGGCCGGCCATAGGGGTGCTCGGGGAACATCACTTTGTTCATGGTGCGTCCGACGATACTGCGCGGACTCTGGGAGTCGCGCGCCAGGCCGGCCAGGATTTGGCTACGAATGCGTCCGACCGGTTCCTCATCGAATCGCGCTTCCGTGAGCGCGAGACGCAGCAACTCGAAGGCCGCGTCCCGGTTCTCGGTGAGGGTCATCATCTCGCCGCCGAAAGTATCGCGCCCGGCCGAGAAGGACAGGCTGATCGACAGCTCTGCCATCCGGCCCTGAAAGGCCTGGGAATCGAGCTCGCCGGCGCCCTCGTCGATCAGGCTGGAGGCCAAGTTGGCCAGGCCCTCTTTGCCGGCTGGATCGAGCGCCGCGCCGCCACGGAAGGTCATATCCAAAGAGATGATCGGATTCGTGTGGTCCTCGACCAGCCAGGCCTCGATGCCCCCGGGGCTGATCACGCGTTGAACCTCGATCGCGCGCGCCGGCAGCGCCGCCGTCAGGACCAGGAACAGGGCAATAGCGAAGCTTCGCGGCGTCATTTTCGAATATCCCACAAGGGTCGTGTCATGAATCATCCCGCTGGCCTTGGTTATCCCGGCGACTCGGCCGGCGACTCGGGCAGCAGCAAGCCGGTCACCGAGCGGTTGTCCACGAACACCTCACGGGCGGCGGCGTTAACTTGATCGACGTTGACCGAGGCGATGCGCTCGGGCCAGGCCTCGACGTCCGCGACACTGCGCCCGGTGGTCAGCGCGCGGCCGAATATATTGGGTCCGGTGCCGAGCGAATCCCGGGCGAAGATGGCGCCGGCCTGCAGCCGGCGCTTGGCGGAGGCGACCTCTGCTTCGGTCACACCGTCCTCCAGCAGGCGCG
>Ga0114949_10001202_pt1 | contig 15531 bp, 12 predicted proteins | sample N074metaG_FD_83505 | JGI IMG/M metagenome (GOLD analysis project Ga0114949, IMG submission 83505) | Deep subsurface microbial communities from Kermadec Trench to uncover new lineages of life (NeLLi) - N074 metaG | ecosystem: Environmental > Aquatic > Marine > Ocean trench > Sediment | place... | reverse complement strand
GTCAATGTAGGTATTGCAGGTCAACATATTAAGAGCGCAGTGCATCATGGAAGTATTACCAAGCCCAATGATGATGAGATAACCATTGAGGACGTCAACCGGCTAACCAATGATATGTATCGAATAGTGATTCCCCCGGGCAGTGAAATTATTCACGTAATGCCTCAGGATTATGTGGTAGACTACGAGGATGAGATAGACGATCCCGTAGGCATGTCAGGCGTGAAGCTGGAGGCCAATTTTCATGTTATTACCGCTCAAACAAATGCCATAAATAATGTGAATAAATGTGTTCGCCGAGCTGGCCTGAAAATCGACAATTTGATTTTGGAGCCACTGGCTTCCAGCCTGGCGGTGTTGAGTGATGATGAAAAGGAGGCTGGTGTTTGTCTGGTGGACATTGGAGGCGGCACCACAGATATTGCTTTGTTTTACGACAATATTATCAGACATACTGCAGTGATACCCTTCGGGGGAAATATTATTACCTCTGACATCAAGCAGGGGTGTTCTGTTATGCAACACCAGGCCGAGCAGTTGAAAGTGCGTTTTGGCAAGGCTATAGCCGAGGAAGCCAATCCTAATGAAATAGTTAGTATTCCGGGACTCAGAAACAGGCCGCCGAAAGAAATATCCATTAAGAACCTGGCTCATATTATTGAAGCACGTATGGAGGAAATCATTGAGTATGTACATATTGAAATCATAACCTCAGGGTATGAGAAAAAACTTGCTGGTGGAATGATAATTACCGGTGGGGGCTCACAGTTGCAAAACGTACAACAACTATTTGAGTACATGACCGGTATGGACGCTCGTATTGGCTTCCCAAATGAACACTTGGGGAAAACCAAAGTTGAGATTGTGAAAAGTCCAATGTACGCCACTGGTATTGGACTGGTATTGTCCGGATTCCGCGCCCTGGATGACCGAGACAATCGTTACCAACAGGTAGGCGTGGGTCATACCCAAGTCAAAGTAAACAATGGCACCGACTTTTTTAAACGAATATTAGACAAGACCAGAGATCTGTTGATCGATGATTTTGATGACAAAGACTATCAGTAGTAGAAACCATAAATAAAAATTTTATTAACTATGACACTAAACGCCTATAAATTCGAAATTCCAAAACATCACAAATCAATTATTAAGGTAATTGGTGTAGGTGGTGGAGGCAGTAATGCTGTAAATCATATGTTCAATCAAGGTATTAAAGACGTCGAATTCATCGTCTGTAATACTGACATACAGTCGCTCAACAATAGCCCTGTTCCCAATCGCTTGCAAATTGGGTTACATCTCACTCAGGGATTAGGTGCAGGTGGAAACCCCGAGGTTGGTAAAAATGCGGCCCTTGAAAATAAAGAAGAAATAAGGGAACTGCTGCATGAGCACACCAAAATGGTATTTATTACTGCCGGGATGGGGGGTGGCACGGGAACTGGGGCTGCTCCGGTGATTGCTAAGGTTGCCAAGGAACTGGACATTCTGACCGTGGGAATCATAACTGTTCCATTTAGCTTCGAAGGTAAGAAAAAGATGAAGCAGGCAGAGATGGGCATTAAAGAAATGAAGGAAAATTGTGATACTGTACTGGTAATCCTTAACGACAAATTAAGAGAGATATACGGTAATCTTCCCATCAGTGAGGCTTTTGCTAAGGCCGACAACGTATTGACCACTGCCAGTAAAGGAATCGCAGAAATAATCACTGTTCCGGGTTATGTGAATGTTGATTTTGAAGATGTTAAAACAGTGATGATGAACTCCGGTGCGGCAGTAATGGGCTCCTCAACTACTGAAGGAGAAAATCGGGCTCGTCGTGCAGCTGAGGAAGCAATATCATCACCATTGCTAAACAATGAAAGTATTCATGGAGCAGAAAAGATTCTTCTCTCCATTATCAGCGGAGAAGAAGCTGAGCTTCAAATGGACGAGTTGACAGACATTACTGAATATATCCAGGAAATAGCCGGAACCAATGCAGACGTTATCTTTGGTCATGGAGTTGATCCTGATCTGGGTGAGAGTATCAGGGTAACCCTGATTGCTACCGGATTTGATAGTGCTGTTGACAACAACCTGGAAAATCAAATGACTGTTTTTGACTTGGAATCCAACAAGCAAATTGGTCTGTTCGAAAAACCGGAAAATCAAAATAATACTGATGAGGGTCAGGATTTCAGCAAACCCACAAAAACCTATTCTTTTGAAGGATTTTCAAAGCCTGCTGATAAGAAGTCAACTGAGGTTCCTGAAGAAAAGACCAAGGAAAAGATCATCAAATGGAATTTTGATACTGGTAAGGAAGAAGTAAAAGAAACCGAATCGGTGGAGCCTTTCCGTACCTCATTTATTAGCATGGAGGAATCAGATGCAGTGCAGAGCAAACGGGAAATGCTGCAAAAGCAAGCGACGGATCGTATCAACGGATTAAAAGGAATTGCCAATCCGGTTGATGCCGATAATTTCAAGGAAAAATTAGACGTTCCGGCCTATTTAAGAAAGGAAGTGCGTTTACAGGATGTGCCCCATAGTTCTGAAAAGAATATTTCAAGGTATCAGCTCAATGATGAGAATCAGATCCTGGGCCACAATAAATTTTTGCATGATAATGTGGACTAATCCCTATTTGGGAATTTTTTATAGTTGATAGTTAAGTGGTTTTTGATGTTTAGTGGGAAAAAGCCCCCGAAAGGGGGTTTTTTCTGTTATTATATCAGAAATTAACCAGGTCCTTTATCTGCACATCCAGTAACTCAAGAATTAATTTATCATCTATTCTACCATCTGTTAGAAGCTTTTCAATTTCGGGCATTCTCACTTTCAGGGCCAGCACGTGCATACCCAGATAGTTGAAAATATCTGTCAGGTGACTCAAAGCCAAGGCCCCACCTTGCACACCCAAGGACAAACCTACCAGCGCACATTTCTTGTCTTTGAAAGACACAGGGTGAGCCATTCCATCTATAAAAGCCTTAAGCACTCCGGGAAAAGAACCGTTGTATTCCGGTACCACAAAGACAAACTTGCCGGAATTTATGATTAGTTCAGTCATCTGGTTGAATGTCTGATTTTTGCCGGTATTTTCATATAAGGCGGACAAAACAAAGTCAGCCGGTAGATCTTGTAAATCTAAAATACTGCTTTTCTCTCCTGCTCGTGACAAAAGCTCCTGGTAAAACTCTGAAATCACCTTGGAAACCGAAGACTTTCGATTGGTACAACTGATAATGGTTATCATACTTTTTTAAAATGGTGGGTAAAGATAATTGGAAAAACTTATTTTTGATCAATACTTAAATAAAGAACCATGCACAAAATTGCGGAAGCGACTTCATTTATTCAACAACAGCACCATGTTCAACCGACGTTTGGAATCATTCTGGGCACCGGGCTGGGATCACTGGTGAATGAAGTTCAAATCGACCAATCCATCGATTATAAAGATATTCCCCACTTCCCCGTTGCCACTGTCGAGAGCCATTCAGGCCGCCTGATCTTTGGTAGGCTTGGTAATGCTAAAGTTGTGGTGATGCACGGTAGATTTCATTATTATGAGGGGTACTCTATGAAAGAAGTGACATTCCCTGTAAGGGTCATGAAAAACCTGGGGATTTCTAAGTTGTTTGTTTCGAATGCTGCCGGGAGTTTAAATCCAGCTTATGAGTTGAGTGACTTGATGGTAATCAACGATCACATAAATTTACAGCCTGATAGCCCGTTGAGAGGTGCAAATTTGGATCCGATGGGCCCCCGGTTTCCTGATATGAGTGATGCATACGACCGTGAATTAATCGGACAAGCTATGGAGATAGCTGTTAGCCTGCGCATACCCTGCCACCAGGGAGTATATGTTTCTGTGCCCGGTCCTGCATTGGAAACTGTGGCTGAATATAAATACCTGCGGGTAATTGGTGGCGATGCAGTAGGAATGTCTACTGTTCCTGAAAACCTGGTGGCCCGTCATATGGGCCTTCCTTGTTTTGCTGTTTCAGTGATCACCGATCTTGGCGTTCCTGGAAAAATAAAAAAGATCAATATCGATGACGTCATCGCTGCCGCCAAAGCCGCTGAACCCGGCATGACACGGTTGATAAAGGAGTTGATTGCTAGGCAGTGAGTGCCCAGATCCAGGCTCCCTGCCCCCTCTGCTACCTCTTCACTAATAAAAATCCCACTTAAACCACCAATGTAATATTAAACATCTTTAAACTTTAAAATAAAACATTCACTTCCTAGTTTTACTGACAGTTGTGTTATGTCCATAGCGGTAAAGAATCTCACCAAAACATTTGGCCGGCAAAAGGTCTTGGATAATATTTCCTTTAACATTGAAGAAGGGGAAATAGTAGGGTTTTTGGGCCCCAACGGTGCTGGTAAGTCTACGACCATGAAAATCGCCACTTGTTATTTACCGCCAACCTCTGGCTCACTGCAGGTGTGCGGGTTAGAAGTCACTGAGTATCCGCTTGAAGTACGACATCAGATCGGATATTTGCCAGAGCACAATCCGTTGTATCTGGACATGTATGTGCACGAATACCTGGAATTTATAGGACAGCTACATCAACTCAAGAGAATAACTCTTCGGGAGAATGTTCGAAGGGTAGTAGATATGTTCGGCTTAAAAAAGGAGCAAAACAAGCTGATTGGTGCTTTATCCAAAGGTTATCGTCAAAGGGTGGGCCTGGCTCAGGCATTGATCCATGACCCGAAGGTGCTGATTTTAGACGAACCCACCACCGGATTGGACCCCAATCAGATCACGGAGATACGAAATTTGATCAAGGAGGTAAGCCAGGAGAAAACAGTGTTGTTTTCCACCCATATTATGCAGGAAGTTCAGGCATTATGCCAGCGGGTGGTAATTATTGATAATGGTACCATCGTAGCTGATAAGGCAGTGGATCAACTTAAAGATGCTTCTGTCGCAAACAGCTCTTTGTATACTATAAGGGTATCTTTTGAGAATAGTGTCACCAAGGAGCAGTTGAGCAACATAGAAGGTGTGGTTGAAGTAACTGAGGATGTTGAAGGTGGTTTTTTGTTGTTAGCTCCTGATGCGCAAAACATTCGTGCAACAATTTTCCATCATGCAGTAGCACAAAACTGGACATTGATTGAATTGAGGGAGCAATCCTACAGTCTGGAACAGATTTTCAAAGACCTGACCGGAAAAGGAGGTGTGCGTGATTAGTATCTTTAGGAAGGAAGTTGCGGGTTTCCTGAACTCCCTGATTGGCTATATGGTAATCAGTGTTTTTTTAACGGGTATAGGGTTGATGATGTGGGTATTTCCACAAACCAATGTCCTGGACTATGGCTTTGCCGAGTTGGGGACACTGTTTGGCTTGGCACCCTATGTATTCATGTTTCTTATTCCGGCCATCTGCATGAAATTTTTCGCCGAGGAGCAGAAATCAGGAACCATTGAAATACTGTATACCAGACCGGTAACTGATCTGCAGGTGATTCTGGGTAAGTACTTTGCAGGCTTGTTCCTGGTGATCTTTTCATTGTTACCCACGTTGATCTATTATTATTCTATCCATGAGCTGGGCAGTCCTAAAGGGAACCTGGATAGCGCTGGAATTATGGGGTCTTACATTGGACTGATATTATTGGGTTCATTTTTTACCGCTTTGGGGGTGTTTGCTTCTTGTATCACTGAGAATCAAATTGTGGCATTTATTCTGGGAGCATTTTTATGCTTTATCTTTTATGATGGGATAGATGCGCTGGCTTCTCTGGAGGCTATCGGTTCCGCAGGCCATTTCATTGAACAACTTGGGGTGGTTTACCATTATAATGCACTTAGCCGTGGATTGATGGACAGCCGTGATATCCTGTATTTTCTCAGCATAACTGCAACAACTATTCTATTGACAAATTTGGTAATTGGCAGCAGAAAATGGTAAGCAGAAATTCAAAGATAATAGCAGATGTGCTCAAATTCTTAATCGGACTAATGTTGCTGGTGATCCTAAATCAGCTTGCCGGACATTTTCCTGTACGATGGGACCTGACTGAAGAAAAGAGATTTTCCATTCAACCAGCTACTAAGGAGCTGTTGCAAAATCTGGAAGATGTGGTTTATGTTGATGTCTACCTTGATGGGGAGCTGCCTGCTGGATTTGCCCGTCTTAAAAAGTCAATTCGGGAAACATTAGATGAGTTTCGAATTTATGCCGGAAACAACCTGCAATACAAATTTGTAGACCCTGATAAAGCGACTACTCCATCCTCCCGCAATCAATTTTATGCCAATTTGGCGGAATTAGGTATTCAACCGTCCAACGTGATTGATACTAAGGATGGTCAACGTACAGAAAAATTACTATTCCCGGGAGCGATTGTTGCCCAAGGTACTCGAGAAAGGGGTGTCTTGTTATTAAAGGGTAATAAAGGGGCAGGGCCTGATGAACAACTCAATCAAAGCATTGAGGGATTGGAGTATGAGTTGGCAGCTGCCATCAGGGGACTGTCATCAAGTGGCCGGCAACGAATTGGCTTGGTCAAAGGTCGCGGCGAGCCGGGGGACAGGGATATTGTCGACCTCACTACCAACTTGTCAGAAAATTATGATCTTGGGGATGTAAATTTATCCGTTTATCAAGACTTAATAGGCTATGATGCGCTGCTGGTGCTCAAACCTATCCAGCCATTCTCAGAGGTTGAAAAGTACCACCTGGACCAGTTTCTAATGCAAGGAGGAAAGGCCATGATGTTCCTGGATGCACTTCAAGTTAATATGGACAGCATTAAGGGGCCAGGTACTTATGCATTTCCTTTCGAAACCAACCTGGACGATATGCTTTTCCACTATGGCCTGCGAATCAATAAAGACCTGATTGTAGACCGCTTCGGTCAGAGATATCCCATAATCGTAGGAACTGTGGGCAATCAACCAAATATTCAATGGATGCCCTGGCCATTCTACCCAATAATTAACCGCACCGGCGAACACCCAATTGTACGAAACCTGGATGCAGTAAGCACCAAGTTTACATCCAGTATTGATACTGTTAAAGCCATAGGAGTAATAAAAACCCCTTTGTTGTTTTCATCTCAGTACTCAATGAGGGTGGAATACCCGGTGAAGGTAAGTCTGAATGATCTTCGGAAGGATTTTAACCCCGAAACTTTCAATCAGGGTCCGATACCAATGGCTTACCTGTTAGAAGGAAATTTTACCTCATTATATAAAAACAGGATGCTTCCCATAGGTGTTTCAACCATACCCATTAAACCGGAAGGGAACTCGAAGATCATTGTAGTGGCGGATGGCGATATGATGATTAGCGAGATTAATCCCAAGACAGACCGGCCTTTACCCATGGGGTTCGATCTGGCCTCTCAGCAGGAGGCTTTTGCTAATAAGGACTTCCTGTTGAATTCCATGTCCTATTTACTTAATGATCAGGGGATCATAAATGCCAGAAATAAGGAGATAAAGATCAGACCTTTAGATAGTGTTCGTATAGATAGTGAGCGACTTTCCTGGCAGCTTTTTAATTTGATTACACCTCTGGTACTATTGGTTGTGTACGGGGTTATGAGACAATTTTTACGCCGACGAAAATATGCAAACTTTAAATGATGGCAAATAAGACCATATCCCTTGCAATGCTGTTGGTTTTCCTGATCATGGTGTCGGTAGCCCTTAGTTTTTGGCAAAAAGGAACCGGAGGGTCACAAATTGATCAAGATATATTTGTGTTAGATGATATTGACCGCATAGACAGGGTGGTTATTAGCCGGGGGGGAGAAGTCATTGATTGTCGGGCGTTTCCCACAGGATTTATGATCAATGGTCAATTTCCTATGGATGAAAACTTGTTAACCCTACTGGCCGCTGTTTTACAACAGGTAAGGGTTCAGAGGCCACTTACGGGGCAGGAAAAGCAAGAGGCTTGGCAAGGAATGCAGGAAGCAGGAAGTCACCTGCAGGTTTATGACGGGGAACAGATTTTAACCTCTTTCTGGACCGGAGGTGATGACGCAAAACAGCACTCCTATTTCGCTACGGAAGATGGACACGTATACCTGGTTTATTTGCCAGGATATACCAGCTATGTTAGCGGATTGTTTGAACTACCTTTATGGAACTGGCGAAGTCGCACGATATTTCTTAATACCTGGCGATCATTACTTTCATTCAGCTACCAGGACCATTCGAAACCTGATAATAATTTTGAAATCAATTATCGGGACCCATTTTTTTCAGTTTCAGGGATACATCGGTTGGACAGTAACCGGGTAATGAACTATCTACAGGACCTGGTAACCCTTAGGGCTTCATCCGTAGTTGATACTGTGTTTGAGGGGAAGCCATGGTTAGAGCTGTCAACAACAGATATTGACCCTATGAAAAACCTGTCGCTGGTATTATATGGGGATACTGTACAAAGTACCATGCTTGGTAGGGCAGGGGAACATTATTTTACATTCCGCACCGTGAGTTTATTGCCAATCATTAAAAACGCTGAGTATTTCGAGAACGTTGAATAACAATTGACTATTGACAATTTATGAAATCAAAAATCGGTTAATCCATTAATCGGTCCATAAAAACTGGTTGTAGGATTTCCTACGACCGGTTTTTAGCTTGTTCCATTATTCTATTGTTCCCATGGTTGTTCCCAACTATTTTATTTTTAAATTTGCCAGCCAAACCTTTCTTAAATATATTCGCTCAATATGAAATTTATCGTTTCTTCCGCTGCTTTATTGAAACAACTTTCCGCCATCAACGGTGTGATAACTACAAACCCTGTAGTTCCGATATTAGAGAACTTTCTATTTGAAATAGAAAAGGGTCAGCTAACGGTGACTGTGTCGGATTTACAGACATCAATGATCACATCCTTAGATGTCGAAGCTAAAGAAAGTGGCAGTATTGCGGTTCCGGCAAAAATACTCTTGGAAACGCTGAAAAACCTACCAGAGCAGCCGATTACCTTTTCCATTGACAAAGAAACTTATAGCGTTGAAATAAATTCAGATAATGGACGGTATAAATTAGCTGGTGAAAATGCCACTGATTTTCCTAAGGTTCCTTCAGTTACCGATGGTTACAGGGTTGATATATCCTCTGATGTTTTGGGTAAGGCCATATCCAATACTATCTTTGCCACCAGTAATGATGAATTGAGACCTGCAATGACCGGTGTCTATCTGAGCATCAACGATACCAATACCACCTTTGTAGCCACAGATGGTCACCGTCTTATTCGCTATCGAAGGGTGGACATAGTTTCGGATGTTGACAATACCATGATCATTCCCCGTAAGTCATTGAACCTGTTAAAGTCCACCCTACCGGTAGAAAACACCTCAGTGATTGTTGAATATAATGTATCCAATGCCTATTTCAAGTTTAATCAGATCCAAATGATCTGCCGGTTGATAGATGAACGCTTCCCTGATTATGAGAATGTAATTCCCGTGGACAACCAGAACAAAGTGGTTATTGATCGAATGGAGTGGTTGTCTTCGCTTAAGCGTATTGCTATTTATGCCAATAAAACCACCCATCAGGTACGGTTGAAGATTACAGGCAGTGAGCTGCTTGTTTCCGCGGAAGATCTGGATTTTTCTAATGAAGCCAGTGAACGACTCTCCTGCGACCACGATGGTGAAGATATTGAAATCGGTTTCAATGCCCGGTTTTTGTTGGAAATGTTGAGCAACATTACCAGCAAAGAAGTTACTCTTCAACTCTCTGCGCCAAACCGTGCTGGTTTGATCATTCCCAATGAGTCTGATGAAAATGAGGACATTTTAATGCTGGTAATGCCAGTGATGATAAATAATTACGTCTAGAATCCAGAGGGGCGTTTGAACCGTATCAGTACCGGTTGATTTCCAGATAGTCCATAAGATTTTTGTGCATGCTCCGAAAAGGGCAAGCCATTATTGTCCAAGCCAATCCATATTTCTTCAGGAGTTAACAACAAAGCTTCACCCATACCATACTGACTATTATGGTACAACTTTCCATCCGGATGACTACAGGTGTTTTTGTAGGACACACGAGCAACTATTTGTTTGGTATTAAGGTCCATTTTGGTAATGTAATTCTCATTCCTCTCCAGAATGTATAGGAAACCGTTTTCAACCTTTAAGTCAGAAATGTCTCCTTCCTCATCTGGAAGTGTTATAATATCGATAACTTGTTTACTTTCAATATCGTATATAATAATAAAAGGGGGTTCTCGTTCCTTTGCAAGATAAAGAATTCGGTTTTGGCAATCCACCGCAACCCCTTCCAGTCCTTTGTTTTTTGCCCATCTCTGGTTAGGAAGTTGTCCTTTATTGAAAACCATTTCACTGTTGGCTGAGCTAGCAGAAAGGTAGATCCTATCGTATTCTTCATCGGTAAAGAATATCCCCAATTCAGCGCAATAGTCAATTCCTTCAATGTCGGACTTATAGTCAATACCTAGTGATACACTATCAACAAAGTAGAAATTACCAGCACCCAGGGCTATCTTGTAAGTATTATCGTTCCATTCTTTATCGTCTACTACCCAATAGTCACCTTCGATATTTGTGATTCCGCTTAGGTCAAAGGATTGCGGGTAATCGGTAAGTACATGAATGGATAGAAATTCCAACTCCTTAAGTACGGGGACTTGGAAAAAACAGGGGAGGCAACAAAATAGTATCGCAAAAAATAAAGACATTAAGTTGGTTATTCAATTCTTTCGATCATGGCTCCAATTGCTGCCAATCTTTTGTCTATATATTGATAACCCCGGTCAATTTGTTCCACGTTGTGAATAATGCTGGTGCCGCTGGCAGACAAGGCAGCAATCAACAATGAAACTCCTGCCCGAATATCCGGGGAGGTCATGTGAATACCTCGCAGGGAGGCTTTTCTATCCAACCCTATAACGGTTGCCCGGTGCGGATCACATAATATTATCTGGGCCCCCATCTCAATCAATTTGTCAACGAAAAACAAGCGGCTTTCAAACATTTTTTGATGCACCAAAACCGTGCCTTTGGCTTGAGTAGCTACCACCAGTATAATGCTAAGCAAATCAGGCGTAAATCCAGGCCATGGTGCATCTGAAACGGTCATTATGGAGCCATCAATATAAGAGTCGATTTCGTAATGATCTTGTTGCGGAATCACAATATCATCATCCACCAGATCAAACTGAATGCCCAATTTCCTAAAAGTTTGAGGAATAATTCCCAGCTCCTGAAATTTCACATTCTTAATGGTCAGTGCACTTTGGGTCATTGCTGCCAATCCAATAAAGCTTCCAATCTCAATCATATCTGGCAGTACCGTATGCTCGGCCCCATGCAGTTCATCCACTCCTTCGATAGTCAATAAATTAGAACCTATGCCCTGAATTTTAGCTCCCATGCGAAGTAGCATTTTGCATAATTGCTGTAAGTACGGCTCACAAGCAGCATTATAAATCCGGGTGGTTCCTTTTGCCAAAACAGCAGCCATAATTATGTTTGCTGTTCCGGTAACCGATGCTTCCTCGAGTAGCATATACTGCCCGTTAAGCCTGGTAGCAGTGACTGAATAGCAGGAATCTTCCTGGTTAAAATTAAATTTAGCTCCCAGTTTTTGAAATCCTATAAAATGTGTGTCCAGACGCCTTCGTCCAATTTTGTCCCCCCCGGGTTTTGGTAATTTGGCCATCCCAAATCGTCCCAACATTGGCCCCATAACCATTACGGAACCACGTAATGCACCGGCTTGTTCTTTGTAGGATTCGGTTTCAAGGTAACTCAGATTTACATTGTCTGATGTATACCTGTAATCATTGGCACTAAGACGATCCACTTTGACACCCAGGTCTTCCAAAAGTTGGATTAGTCTAATGACGTCACGGATCTGGGGAACATTGCTGATGGTAACTGGCTCGGAGGTTAAAAGTACCCCACATATTACCTGTAAGGCTTCGTTTTTTGCTCCCTGTGGTATAATTTCACCATGTAATTGATGACCACCCTGGATATTGAATGAGCCCATCAATTATTACTCTTTCGTCTCTTTCCTCCTCTTCTTTTAATATTATTTCCGCCGGACCGTCTTGGTCTTTCTTTGTAGGTAGGCTCGAACAGATTTTGCTCTTTTACAATTTTAAGGTCAATACTTAACTTGCCATTAGACAACTCAATAATGTGGTTTAGTATAACTTCTTCATCAACTGCCTCTTTATTCCATATCCCGTAGAAACTCCTCATTAACCGGCCAAGATAGATGATTGCATCCTTTTGTTTCTGTTCATCTTTGATTTCAACGGCTTGTTGGATCAACAACTCAATATTGCGTCCGTAGTGTTTGTACTTTAGTTTATGGTTATTGTACTCTAGTTTGTTCGGCTTTCGGGTGAGCACTTCCGGGGGAGGCTTTGGATAGGGGCCATCGACCTCCAAATCAAAACCTGAAATAATAAAAAGGTCGTCCCAAAGTTTCTGATTGAACTCATTACCATCCTTTAATGCCGGGTTGATCAACTTCATCAATTCGACCAGGGTGTACGAATATTCCTTACGTTTTTCATCTTCTTTGATGTCACGCACGTAATTCACTAGTTTTTGAATATTTCGGCCATATTCCTTTAATATTAATTCAGGACGTCCGGTATTGTACTCATGTTGATTACTCATTGCATTATTGGCTATCATGTATTTTAAGTTTGGCAAAACTAAGCAATAAAGTTTTCTCGCCAAAATTTTCAAAGTTAACTCTGGCTTTCTTTTGCCCGCCTTCCTGATCCAGTTTGATTACCATTCCGTATCCGAATTTTGGGTGTTCGACCTTCATCCCTTCCTGAAGCATAGATGTATCGCTGGGGGTAAAACTCTTAGAAGTAGTTATTTGGGTATTCCCATTTAACGGTCTTAGATTTTGCCTTTGAATGCCGGTAACCAGGGTTTTGGCGTAATTATTACTTACAGTATTTAGTGGAGTGGTTCCACTGAATTTCCCACTGCTCCATTTTCGGTCTACTTTTATAAAGACAGGGTCAATTTCCTCGATAAAACGGCTGGGCTCACAGCTCTTTAATCTGCCGTAGCGATATCGTGTCAGGGCATAGGAAAGGAATAACTTCTTTTGGGTACGGGTTATCGCCACATAAAACAGGCGGCGTTCTTCTTCCAGGTCCGCTCTACTGCTAAGCATCATCTGAGAAGGGAACAGATCTTCCTCAAGTCCTACCACGTAAACATTCTTGAACTCCAGCCCCTTGGCACTGTGAATGGTCATCAGAGTAACCTTTTCCAACTCATTATCTTTTTCGGTATCAGTATCCGTTAACAATGCAATTTCCTGTAGGAATGCACCAAGGCTGTTATCTTTTCTTGAATCTTCAGGACTGTCAACAAATTCCTTTATGGCATTGAGTAACTCCTGAACATTCTCATACCGATTGAGACCTTCGATGGTTTTATCCTCATAAAGGAATTTAAGCAATCCTGATCCCTTGGCGATATGGTTTGCAGTTTCAAAGGCATCTTTTTGTTCCGCTACTATCTTGAAACTCCTTATAGTGGTAACGAAGTCGTGTACTGCATTGGCGGCTCTGGGACTAAGAAAACTTTTGACATTAACCAGGACCTCCCAAAGAGAAATGTCATGGTCATATGCAGCGACCATTAGCTTTTCAATGGAGCTAAGACCGATTCCTCGTTTGGGCAAATTAATAATGCGTCGCAAAGCCTGTTCATCGTTTTGATTCACCACAAAACGAAAATATCCCATCAGGTCCTTGATCTCTTTACGTTGATAAAAAGATAAGCCACCGACCACTTTGTACCCAATATTGACCCTTCGAAGGGCTTCCTCCATGGCCCTGGACTGGCTGTTAGTACGGTAGAGAATGGCAAAATCAGAGTTCTTGTATTGGTGATTAACTTTTTCTTCAAATATGGACGATGCCACTAACTTTCCTTCTTCATTATCTGAGGTGGCCTTCATCAGATGAATCAATTCACCATCCTCATTTTGGGTCCAGACATTTTTATGTAATTGTGCTTTATTGTGATTAATTACTGAGTTGGCAACATTTACTATATTCTGGGTAGATCTGTAGTTCTGTTCCAATTTAATCACCCTTAGATCCGGGTAATCCTTTTCAAAATTGAGAATATTTTGAATGTCAGCGCCTCTAAACGCATAAATACTTTGGGCATCGTCTCCTACTACTGCAATATTCTGCCTGACCGCTGCAAGTTTTTTGGTGATTAAATACTGAGAAAGGTTGGTATCCTGGAATTCATCCACCATTACGAAATGAAACCTGTGTTGATATTTATGGAGGACTTCTGGAAAGTCCTTGAAAAGTAGGTTGGTATTAAAAAGTAGATCATCAAAATCCATGGCGTCTGCCTTGAAGCAGCGCTCTGAATAGGCCTTATACAAATTGCCCATTTCTGGTTTCATTTGGCTATTGTCATCTGCTTGAAAAACAGGGTTTTGCAGATAGCTACGCCAGGAGATCAATCGATTTTTTGCTGATGATATACGGTTCAGGACCACATTGGGCTTATAAGTTTTATCATCCAGTCCCTTTTCTTTAACCAGTGCCTTAATCAGGGATTTACTATCGTCTGTATCGTAAATGGTGAAATTAGAGGGGTAACCTAACTTTGAGGCTTCAGCCCTCAAAATCCTGGCAAACACTGAGTGAAAGGTGCCCATCCATAAATTTCGGGCCTCAGTACCAACAATCCGCTCAATGCGGCTGCGCATCTCCTGGGCAGCTTTATTAGTAAAGGTCAGTGCAAGGATATTAAATGGGTCAACATTTTTCGACTTGATCAGGTGGGCTATTCGATAAGTCAATACTCTGGTTTTACCGGACCCAGCCCCGGCAATGATCATGCATGGTCCATCAGTAAAAACCACTCCGTCTTTCTGGGCTTCATTTAGATTTTCCAGATATTCCATGTATCCCCGCTCATTGTGTTTGGCAAGTTACGATATGAGCGTATAATCCTGAAGTCTATGGAATAAAATTCAGAAAATTAAATATCCACCTTACTCCCTCGTCCCTCGTAATTAATATTCTACTAATCCGGTAGTGAATTAAGGGCAACCCAATACCGGTACCCCACTACAATTTTCTCCATTTTGCTAAGTTTAGTCAGGTCCTTTTGTGCATAACTTGGCAAACACACTTTATTAATTTTGGAAAGTAACTTAAACAGCGACCTTTTCATAGGGAGTTAGTGATGCGTGCATAATCCGGGTTAAATTTAGGTAAATTGATCTTTATTAGAAAATTCATTTATTCGTTTAATGATTAAAATTGACAATACTCTGGTTTCTGATGATATAAAATCTTCATATTTCGTTTGTGATTTAAATCGTTGCAAAGGTGCTTGTTGTGTGGAAGGAGATTTAGGAGCACCACTCGAAGACCATGAACTTACCAACAATACGATGCAGTAAACTACGATAGATGGTATATCTGTGACCCTGCTTGTAGCCTGGGCGAGTCGCTAAAAATGCCACTTTACAAATTCCTGAAGATACCTCTAATT
>Ga0114949_10001200_pt1 | contig 15544 bp, 11 predicted proteins | sample N074metaG_FD_83505 | JGI IMG/M metagenome (GOLD analysis project Ga0114949, IMG submission 83505) | Deep subsurface microbial communities from Kermadec Trench to uncover new lineages of life (NeLLi) - N074 metaG | ecosystem: Environmental > Aquatic > Marine > Ocean trench > Sediment | place... | reverse complement strand
CAGATGCGTGCAGCCGCAAGCTTCGTAACCATGCCGCCGGAGCCGAACGCCGTGCGGGAAGTTCCGGCCAGCGCCTCGATCTCGGCCGTGATCTCATGGACTTCCGGAATCAGTACGGCGTCCGGGTCCCGCATCGGGTCGGCACTGTACAGGCCATCGATGTCCGATAACAGAATCAGGCAATCCGCGCTGATCATATCTGCGACGCGCGCAGCGAGACGGTCGTTATCCCCGTACCGGATCTCCTGTGTCGCCACGGTATCGTTCTCGTTGATGACGGGCACGACGCCGAGGCTCAGCAACGTCTCGACCGTGCTCCGCGCGTTCAGGTAACGACGCCGGTTCTCGGTGTCATCGAGCGTCAGCAGTATCTGTGCAACCCGCACATTGCGCGCATCGAGCAGATCCTGGTAGGCGTGTGCCAGCAGGATCTGACCGGCCGCCGCGGCCGCCTGATGATCCTCGAGTCGCGTCTGCTCGCGCGACAGGCCGAGATACGGACGACCAAGAGCAATCGCGCCGGACGATACGATAAGCACCTGCTGGCCGCGAGCGCGGAGCCTGACGATTTCATCGGCCAACGACTCGAGCCAATCGCGATTGAGCCGGCCAGACTCGGCCTCGACGAGCAGCGAGGAGCCAATCTTGATGACGATGCGTGCCGCATCGGCCAGTGTCAGCCCTGCGTCCGCATCCTGGGTAACCGAAGCCATAGCCCGCTCGTCGTCAATCAGCTCGAGGCGCTCAGGACCTGGCGGCCACGGGCGACCGACAGCGGCCCCGAACGCACCACCGCCAGGATCTCGGCATGACTGCCCACCCGCTCGATGAATTCATCGAGCTGGCTGCTGCTGCCGGTCAGCTCGAGCGTATAATTTTCAGGTGCGTCGTCCAGAATGCGTGCATCCTGTTGCCTTGCCAACTCGCTGATCTTGTTACCAGACTCTTCCGCGACATGCAGCTTCAGCAGCAGCAACTCGCGCTCGATATGGTCGCCGAGCGTCATGTCCGCGATGTTCACGACATCGATCAGCTTGAACAACTGCTGCGTGATCTGATGAATGACCTGGTCAGAACCCATCGACACGAGCGTCAGGCGCGACACCTGAGAGTCCTCGGTTGGCGCGACGCTGAGCGTCTCGATGTTGTAACCCCGAGTGGAGAACAGGGATGCGACCCGGGCGAGAGCCCCGGCCTCATTCTGCAGCAAAATTGAGATGACGTGACGCATTGACCAGAATTACCGACGATTCCAAAAAAAACCTTAAGTTCCAAGCGATTGGCAATACTCGCTCAGAACGTTCGCTATTGCAATGGACCCACAATTGTTCGACACTTTCAAGTTAATCAGCAAAAGCGACCTCGCGCCCGATATCGGGCGATGAACTCAGACGTTATGGCAACTCCATCACCCACCATCGAATCAGCAGCGCATCCACTTGCCGGCAAGCGTATGACGGGCGCCGAAATGCTCGTCCAGGTTCTCGCCGACGAGGGAGTCAATACGATTTTCGGCTATAGCGGCGGGGCGATTCTGCCGACGTATGACGCCGTATTCCGCTACAACGCAGACCACCGCGACGCGGACGGCAACGCCACGATGCCACTCATCGTGCCGGCCAACGAGCAGGGCGCCGGGTTCATGGCCTCCGGCTACGCCCGGGCCAGCGGTAAGGTCGGTGTCGTCATGGTGACATCCGGACCGGGCGCGACCAACACCGTCACGCCGGTGCGTGACTGCATGGCCGACTCCGTGCCGATCGTCGTGATTTGCGGGCAGGTGCCGACCTACGCGATCGGCACCGATGCCTTCCAGGAGGCCCCGATCTCGGCGATCATGGGCTCCGCCGTCGCGAAGCACGTCTTTCTGGTCACCGACCCGCACAAACTGGAGGCCACCGTGCGCACGGCATTCGAGATCGCTCGCACCGGTCGCCCGGGGCCCGTGGTCGTCGACGTGCCGAAAGACGTGCAGAACTGGGTGGGTGAGTTTGAGGGGAAAGGCCTGTTGCCGATCGTCGGCTACCGGACCCGCGTCAGTGCGATCGAAGCAAGCCCGCTCGACGCGGAAGCGGCGAGGTCCTTCTTCGCCATTCTGACGCAATCGGCGCGGCCGCTGATCTATGCCGGCGGCGGTGTTATCAACAGCAACGCGTCCGACAGTCTGCGGCGGTTCGCACGGCGCTTTGGAATCCCGATCACGACGACACTGATGGGCATCGGCGCCCAGGACACGACGGCCGACCTGTCGCTGCGCATGCTCGGCATGCACGGCGCCGCGTTCGCGAATTATGCCGTCGAGGACTGCGATTTCCTGATCGCCGTCGGCGCCAGATTTGACGATCGCGTCGCCGGTGTGCCCGACAAGTTTGCGCCGAGCGCGCGGCACGTCGCACATTTCGATATCGATCCCTCGGAGATCGGCAAGGTCAAGCACGCCGACTGGCATCACGTCGGCATCCTCGACCGCGATCTGGACGCGCTGACCGAGTATGGCGATCAGCACGATGTCCGTCCTGACCTGACCACGTGGCACGCCGAACTCGAAGCGTTGAAAAGCGGATATGGCCATAACCACGATCGCGACAGCGAACTGATCCAGCCCGAGTATGTCATCGAGGAGATCAACAGGCTGACGAAGGGCGAAGCGATCATATCGACCGGCGTCGGACAGCACCAGATGTGGGCCGCGCAGGGCTTTGACTTCAAGCACCCGCGGCTGTGGCTAACCTCCGGCAGCATGGGCACGATGGGCTTTGGCCTGCCGGCCGCGATCGGCGCGCAGTTCGCTCAGCCGGATCGGGTGGTGATCGACATCGACGGCGACGCGAGCATCCGCATGAATATCGGCGAGATGGAGACGGTCACGACGTACCAGCTGCCGGTCAAGGTTATCGTCCTGAACAACTACGGCGACGGCATGGTCCGCCAATGGCAGAAGCTGTATTACAAAGCTCGCTTCTCGGCGACCGACAAGTCGCTGCACAAGAAGGATTTTGTCAAAGCCGCCCAGGCGGACGGCTTCGGATTCGCGACCCTGCTCGACAAGAAGGCCGATGTACCAAAGGTCATCAAGGCCTTCATCGAATACGATGGCCCGGCATTCCTCGAGGTCAAGATTGACATGGATGCGATGGTCTTCCCGATGATCGGACCCGGCATGTCATACGACCGGATGATCACGGGCGACTTCATCAAGAACCGCGACGAGCAGACCGAGGACCCCGAAAAGCCGGGACCGGCCGCGATGTTTTAGTTCGCCATCAGGCGCTCGTCCAGGCTATCGATACCCTGCGCTTCCGCGTGACGAATCAGCAGCGCCCGCTGGCGCACATAGCGCATCAGTCCCGCGTCGCCCATGCGCGATATGCCCAGACCGGACCGCAGGAAAGAATCGTGTGGGGCGTCGTAGACCTCGGTCGTCAGGCCGCCGTCGTTGATGCTGATCGCACCGGCCTTGATGCGCCGCCCGACGGCGGCGCAGGCATCGATGTCAGGGCCGATGACGGACGCCGACAGACCGTAGTTCGTATCGTTGGCCAGTTCAACCGCCTCGTCGATCGTACGGTAGGACATGACCGGCATGACCGGCCCGAAGGTTTCTTCCTGCATCAATTGCATTGAGTGATCGACCCCGGTCACGACGGTTGGCCGCACCCAAAGACCGCCGCCGTGTTCCTCTATCTCGCCGCCCGTGCGCACGGTGGCGCCCTTCGCGACCGCGTCGGCCAGGTGCTCGGCGATGATATCGCCCTGCTGCGCGAAGATCAGCGGTCCGATATGACCGGCGCTGGGATCCGGGTAGCTCAACTCGACCTTCTCCGACTTGTCGACCAGCATGTCGACGAATTCATCGTAACGACTCTCGTGCACGTAGATGCGTTCCAGAGACTGGCATGCCTGGCCCGTCGCCTGCGCGGATGCACGCACGATGATCCGCGTGGCAAGGTCGATGTCGGCCTCCGGCAGCACGATAGCCGGGTCCTTGCCCCCAAGCTCCAGGAAACACGGGATGAACGCGCGCGCGGCCGCTTCGGCAACGATGCGCCCGGTGCGCACGCTGCCGGTAAATGCGACCGCATCGACGTTATCGATCAGCGCGGCGCCGGTTTGCCCGTCGCCGGTAATCCATTGGAACATGACCGCCATCTCCGGCACCGCGGCCAGCGAGCGCTGCAACGGCTCGATAAATCGCGGAGTCACCTCACTTGGCTTGACGATCACCGAGCAGCCGGCGATCAGCGCCGGTATCGAATCGATCATCGACAGCAGGAACGGAAAGTTCCACGGGCTGATCACGCCGACGACACCGTACGGTACCGACTGACCGCGGATCCCGACTCCGGCGGTCGCGGATGGCCACTCGGCCGGCTCGGCCATCAGTTCCGGCGCTCGATTGCACCAGCGCTCGACGATGCCCCGCAGCGCCTGGACCTCGATCACCGAGATCAGGTGCCTGCCGGTGTCCGTCGACAACGCCGCGGTTACGGCCTCGGCGTCAGCCAGCAAGGCCTCCGTCCAGCGCCGCACGATCTCACATCGATAGGCGACGCCCGCGGCGTGCCAGGCGACCTGGGCTGCGCGCAATTGTGCCGCGACGCCGGCGATCTCATCGGCATCGAACGCATCTATCGTATAGTCGTTCTCCCCGGTGCGGGGATTGCGAACGTGAATTATCCGGGTCACTGCACCCCTCCGGTAAAGCGGTCAGGCTAGCGGAGATCGCGTGGATCGGCCACCCCCAACACCCGGCTAATCCAACAGACGATCAATTTTCGCCGCACAGATAAAGTCATTCTCCGACAGACCCCCGATCGCGTGCGTCGTGTACAGCACGTTCACCTTCCCGTAACCGACTTCCAGGTCGGGATGATGTCCTTCGCTCTCGGCGATCCACGCGACCGCATTAACGAATGACATCGTCCGGTGATACCCTGCGAATGAAAAGACCCGGGCGATACTCTTCCCATCGTCGCCAATATTCCAATCGGCATGCAACGCCGCGATCAGTTCGCGCGCCGCATCCGCCTCCAGCGACGCGACTCCGCCCTCACACGGCTCACAGCGCCGGGTAACAAGATCCGATGAAGTCGTCATGATCGATTACCTCAATACAACTCGAGTCATTACTATTTTAAGGTCGCCAGGCCGACGAAGGTGCCGCCATTGCGCTCGCATAGCGTCCGCATCAGGTTCGCAAACCGCACGGCGTTACGCATGCGGCCGCCGGCCAGTTGCGTCGGAAAACCGATGCCGTGAATCCGGACCAGGCGGTTACCCATCTCATCTGCCTTGTTGATGCTCGATACGAAGCGCGCGACGCCCTCGACCTGACCGCGCGGGAAGTCGTCGCCAAAAACGAAGATGCTGACGGACCTGCCCGGTTCATAGAACGTATTGATTGCCTCCGCGATTCCCTCGACGGGACTCGAATCGCTGTACGGGTTCCAGTTCGACAGCCGGCTGATGATGTTACGCCTGGCCACCTGCGAATCGGGAATCCACTTGCCGGCGTAGGACGAAAACATGTACTTGCCCTCATCGTTCAGCACCTGGATACCCTTGATCTTCGGATACACCCTGAGCGTCTCCTCGACCTTCTTCAGGACGAGCCGCCACGGCCCCTGAAACATGCTGCCGGAGGTATCGATGACAAAGATAATGTACTCGCTGTCGACCGGTATGCCGCCGACCGTCGTGTCACCCTCGTCGGGTGTGTAGTTGGCGAGCAGAACCCTCATCTCCTCGGTCAGTGTCTGGCGCGCCGCGACCAGCTCCCCTCGGGCGTCCTTGTCGAGCAACGCGCTGTCTTTCGACGCCTCGTACTCGCCGCGCACATCGGACACATCGCCGCGCAATTTTGCAACCGATGCCTTCGACTGCGACAGCTGATCATCGACAGTAATCATCTCCCGGTTCATGATCGCGGTCTGGCCGCGCAGGTCGAATAATTCCTGCTGCAGCGCTGCGATCAACCCCGCGACCTGTTCCTTGCTGCGTTCGATCGTCTGCGGCTCGTAGATCTTGGTGAGTACGAGCAGCAGGACGACCGCGCCGAATGCGCAGGTTATCGCATCGAGGAACGACAGGCTGTACGTCTCGGTTTCGCGTCTTTTCTTCATCGAAGCTGTGCCGTCATGGCCAGTCCTGCGCGGGCGTCAGCAAAGAACCCCCCGTCGACACCGCCAGCTTCCAGAAGTAACCGGCGGCCGACGGATCACCATCCATCGGGTAGAGCAGAATATTGACCGGTACCCGTCGCGGCAATTGTGCGACGGCCTTGGTGAAAAATTCGATGCGCCGGCTCTCCTTGACCCGCTCCGTCGACTTCGGCGTTACCTTGCCCTGGGTGGGCAGACCATCGGTCAGCAGGTAAATATTGTCGGGCAGCGGATCGAGCTCCTTGATCGCCGTGAATGCACGGATCAGGCTGGTGCCCTTCTCCGGCATCACGGTGCGGAGCTGGTCGACAGCCTCGGTCAGCTCGCTGCCGTCGGTAATCTCGAGCCAGGTACCGTCCGAGCCGCTCACGACACTGCCAACCTCCTCATTAAAGACGTAGATCTGAAATTGCGTTCCCGGGGACAGGTGCGTCGTCAGCCAGTCGACACTGTTGACGACCTGCTGCCACTTCGGTGCGAGGCGCCTGCGTTCCTCCTTCATGTTACGAAATCGCACGACGTTGACGTAAGTCCGGCCGAGCATGCTCGTCGATGCATCGACGAGGATCAGCACGCGAGCGCCGCCCATCTTCATGCCGGTCAGATACTGGCGGTTGCCGTCACCGACGTAGCTGCGGATACGCTGTCCGGTATCGGGCGACCGATCGGCGGCTTCCGCTGCCAGCCGCTGCTTCGCCTTCTCGAGCCGCTCGATGTCGGACTGCAGCTGCTCGATGCTCTCGGTCTGGGCGAAGCTGTCCTTGTCCACCTTGGAAAGTTCGGCCAGCAGGCGCTCGAGCTCTTCGCGCAAGAGGCGGGCCTCGGTGTCGGTCGCGACCTCCTCCACCTGCTTGGACTCCAGGGCGGTACGCACGCGAATCAGGTCCTTGCGCCCGTCGAGCACCTCTTCCTCCAGGCGCGTGGATTCTGCGAGCTGCGTCTGATTCACCTCGGCGGCGCGTTGCGACACCTGCGCATTGATGATCATGTAAAACAGCACGATCGCGCCAAGCCCGCACGCCATGACGTCCAGGAAGGACATGCTGAATAAATCGATTTTCCTACGGGCCACGGGACACTTCCTCCGCGATGACCTCTGTCACGAGCCGCAATTCGATAGAAGAACGACCGATGGTTATCACATCGCCGGTCGTCAGGATTGCCGCGTCATCGATCGGATGTCCATTCAGCTGTGTGCCGAACCGGCTGTGATCGACGAGTTCGATACCGTTCTCACCACGCCGGATACTGCAGTGACGACGTGACACCCCGGCAATCGATGGATCGAGTCGTACGCCAAATTCCCCGGTAGCGAGTTCGACCCCAATATTAAACACAGCGGCGCCCAATCGATAGACGCGGCCGTCGTACAGCAGATGCGTCGGCGCAACGGCCGCCTGCTGTTGCGCCGCAGCCGAACCCGGGCCATCGATGCGCGCCGGAGCATGATCCCATTCCAGCGCCGTCGTCAGCCCAACGCCCCCGGCTTTGCGAGCAAACTGTTCCACGCGTTGCAGTGCACCCCATGCGGCCGCGGCCGGCTCGAGCACGAACACCGAGGCCTGCTGCAGGCGCACCAGGCTCTCCACGATGCCGGGGAACTCCGCGAGCCGGTGGCTGACCTGGATCGCCACCTGTTTGCCCGCCCCAAGCGAACTGCGGACGAGACGCGCAGCCGGCTCGAACGCATTCCCCACCCGTGCCGCGAGCGCCTCGCTACGAATAGTCGCGCGGAACTCGTTGCCGCCGAATTCGATCAGGGCGCTGATCTCGGGCTGGCGTTGCAACTCGCGCAGCCAGTCATACAGGTGATCGTAGAGGATCTGCTCGCTGCGCGCGTCGTGCAACGGGTCGAAGCGCGTGACTTCGAGAAACCGACCCGCAATGAAACCCGCCGCCGTGCGCTCGAGCTGTTCGATGCCGACGTTGACGGCCGACCGCGTCTCGGCACTATTGTCCAGCGAGACACGCCGATCCTGACGAAGTCGCGTCAGCAGCATCTCGTGCAGGGTGCAGTCGAGATGCAGCAGGTCCTGGCCCGGATACTCGCGGCGTGTCGCCGCGACCGCGCTGTCCACGAGCCCTCGCACCGGCAGCGCCAGTTCTTCTGCCACACCGAGCAACAATCCGAGTTGCTCCGTCGACCAGCAACCCGGCACGGCACAGACGACCGACGACGGACGCGCGGGCAGCGCACCGAGCAGACGTTCGAGATGCGCGTGCACCAGATCCGCCGATGTAGTGAACGCGCCGACCGGGCTTGCCAGCGGCTCCGTCGACATGAGCTGCCAGTAGCGGTTGGCGGCGCGCCCCGGCTGCAGGCGCGACGATCGCCACGCCTCGCTGCCAAACACAACACCGGAATCGGTAGCTGCCGCATAGCCCGGCACGTAACCGGGCTCCGGCCACACCAGCCCGTCCGAAGCTACACCGGCGATTGCCGCGTCGTTCAATTCGAGTGCCAGTACCGTCATTTGAATCCGAGCTGCTGATCTGTGCCCGTAGCGCTGAACGAGATGCGCTCAATCGGCCTGCATGCGCGTGATCAGGTGCTGATCGATGTAGATTTCCGTATCAAACACGAGTCGCTCCTGCAGAAGTTGCAGCTGATGCACGAGAAACATCAGGAAAATGCTGATCAGCAACGCAATGAACGTCGAGTTGAACGCGACGCCGAGGTTCTGCGTGACTCCGCTGATATCGCCGTCGACCGCTTGATGCGCGAGCCCGAGCGCGGCGCCGATGCCGCGTACAGTGCCGATGAACCCGATCGACGGTATTGCCCACGCGATATATCGAATCATCGACAACTCCGACTCGAGCCGATCCCCCTCTGAATTCACCAGTGTGTGCATCGAAGAGGCAACGTCCTGCACGTTACGGGTCGCACCGAAGCGCTGGAGGGCAGCCAACAGTGCGCGTGGCAACAACAAGACACGTTGCTCATCCGGCAATCCCTGCAATTGCCGGGAGTACTCCCGACTGTCGTCGGGCAGTATCCGCACGCCCTCCGCGATCGGCACGAGATCGAGGTTCAGCAGATCGCGCTCGCCCTTGGTGGACCAGGCCTTGTAACCCATGATCCCGAGCGCCCACAGCATCAGAACAAAACAGGCTTCCTGCTCGAAGTCCTTGACGATGATGAACCCGGAACGCTCCGGCACGTAGTCCGGATTCTCGGCAATCAGGATGGCCTGCTCTTCCATGACGGCCGCGGCGTTCGGCCGGACGACGCCGACGTATATGGCGTGCACGAGGATGATCGAGACGATCAACGCGAACAGCTGGAAGACGAATGCAGTCGAGAAGTTACTTTTCATACCGGATCGCTCTTGGTTAATCAGATATCGGATGGCAGCGCAACGGACAGATCGGCCGGCAGCGGTTTGGCAGGCGTGAACTCCGTCACCTCATCCTCGTCACCCAGTGCCTCCTCGACGCGTTCCAATTCCGCATCCATCTCTTCCTGGCTCATTTCATGGATCGGCGTTGTCGATTCTTGCCGGATCACGCCCGGCCCGGTGGAGTCGGTCGCCTCGTCCTGCGCAACCGCCGGCATGGTCGCCAGCGCCAGCGCGCAAATCAATATCAAAACTCTCATCACCATCGACTCCGACCCTCCGCTATTCCGAAGGGGGGTCAGCATACCGCGCGATGCGGAACCCGACATCCAGGCGGCCCCGATCGCCGAAATCGCGATACGCGTACCGCAGTTCGCTGATGCTGGAATGCCGCCAGCCGGACCCGCGAATGACATGATACTGCCCCTCGCCCGGTCCGACAGGATCGACGGCGACCTCCTGCGCGTCCATGTAGACCCCGTAGCGGTCGGTAATCCACTCCGCAACGTTGCCCCCCATGTCGAACAGGCCGAGCGGGCTGGCCGGAAAACGCCCGACCGGAGACGTAATCGGAAAGCCGTCGTTATAGTTGCTCAGCACGTTGGTCAGGATACCGCGCGCGGATTGGTCCGCGTAGTTGCCGGCGCCGTCCGTCAGCGGCATCCGGTTCCCCCATGGATATTTGACCTGCCCGCCGCCGCCGCTGAAACGCCCGGCCCAAGCCCATTCGGCCTCGGTCGGCAGGCGGTAACCGGTGTTGGCCGGCGTCACCAGGATTATCTCGCCGTTCTCGAACACATAGGCCGGTGCCAGCCCGTCCCGCGTACTGAGCCAGTTGCAGTATCCGGTCGCCTCCTCCCAACTCATCATGACAGCAGGGTGGTTGCCGGTCGCGAGCTGCCGGTACTTTTCCGCCCCGGACGTGTGCTTCGGCTTGAATGCCTGGAACCGGCTGTTGGTGACCTCCGTCGTCGCAATATAGAACGGACGTGTCAGTCGCACGCGATGCTGCGCCTCGTTGGGGCGCCGACCCTGTTCGCGTCGCGGCGCGCCCAGCTCTAATTCGCCCGGACGGATCAGCAACAACGTTGTTCCGTCGTGCGTCGTCAGGGTCTGTGGGATAGCCGCCAGCACCGCTTCCTCGGGTGTCAGCATCCGGATGTCGAGTTGCTCCGGAAAGCCCGGCTGGGGATTAACTTCCGCGGTGAACGACGCAAACCCGGCCTTGCGCACCTCGATCCGGTGCACGCGCGCCGGCAACGACAGTTCCTGGTTCGCGAGTCCGCGCAGCTCGCCATCGACAAACAACTCGGCGTCCGGCTGATCGGTCGTAATCCGCACGATGCCGAGCCGCGGCTCCAGCGTCAGGCGCACCGTATGCCCGCGACGCGATTCCATCTCGACCGACCGGGTCACCGTGGCGAAGCCGGGCATTGACACGATAACCTCGTAGCGCCGACCCGGCGCGAGTTCGACCTCGGCCGGTGTCGTACCGCGGTACCGGCCATCCACGCTGACCGCCGCACCGGTCGGCGTAGTGACGACGCTCAGCAGGCCATCGACCTCGACGAGCGCAATCACCGGCAGCTGTTCGGGCTGGCCCGCGGCTACGGTGAGGTTACGGGTCCAGCTCTTGTATCCACCCTTGCGCACGAGCACCGCATGCTCACCTGCCATGATGGCCACCGTCGTCGGGGTTCGGCCCACCACCTGTGTATCGACATAGATCTCGGCGTCCGGCGGATCCGTGGCGAACGCGATGTCGCCCCAGCCGGGCTGCAACTCGGCCTGAAATTCCTGGCGCACATCGCGGCCTTCGATTTCCAGAGTCTCGGTGAATTCGAGATAACGCTCGGTGACGACCCGGATTGCATGCGGGCCTGCCTCGATCTGCACGTCGACACCGGGCAGCACGCCGACGTCCTCCGCGTCGATGTACAAGCGGCCCTCGACCTCGGGATCGGTCGTCACGACCAGTCTTCCGGGCAGCTTGAGCATGACAAACCGGAACGCCGGGTTGGGACTGTCATCGACGACGATGGCTTCGCGCGCCGGGTGATAACCCTCGGCCGACAGCATGATGCGATAGTCCCCCTGGCGCAGCAGGTAGCGTCCGCCGATCTTGGGTGCGATGAGTCCGCCGACGATACGTATCTCGGCATGCCCGGGCTCGACCTCGATCAGCACGCCTCGCGCGGTGAACAGGTAGGCGGCAACGACAAACAACACGCCAAGCGCGCCGTAGATAGCCCACTTGACGCGCGACGCCGCCGGCCCCTGAGTGTCCGGGCGAGCGGCGTCCGGGCGCAACGACCGCACGCGCAGCTGCACCGGCGTAATCGGCTCCGGTACATCGCCCGCCTCCCCGGCAGGTGTCGCCAACTCTGGCGGCAGCGTCTCATATTCGAGCGCCGGCTCGGTGACGGCGAAGCGCAGCGCGTCGTCATCGAATTCGCAGACGATATGAACGCCGCCCACCGCGATCGTATCGCCGGCGATCAGCCAGCGATTGGCCGTGACGACCTCACCGTTAACCGTGACCTCGACACCGCCACCGCCTCTCTGCAAAAACGGCCGGCCCTCGAGAAGATCGATCGACGCGCCGGTACCACCGGCGACGGAGCCGGGGATCCGGATATGTGCTGTCGTCTGGCTGCCGATGTTCAGCGGTAAGTTCTCGTCGGGAATCGACCGCACACCGTTCGAATCGACAACAACAATCTTACGACTCAAATCGGTTCCTCACAGCTCAAAATGATCGGCTCGGGATTGCCAACCCCTTTCGGCCGCACGTTAAAATTCCGCCGCACGTCGCGGTAACCGGCCCGGCTCCCAACCGCCACGTACCGCCCCGGTTTGAGATCGACCGTCCGGGTCAGAAATAGCCCCAGACTGCCAACTTTGTATATCACAACCTCGGTCAGGTTGTCGGACTGGAACACGACCGACGCGGGTTCGGCGGCGATGCGCAGCGCCTCGTCGAGTTGCACAATTTGTCTCTCGTGGACCGGGCCCGGATTCTGCACCGCTCGTGCCTGGTTCAGCACCGTGCGCGCCCGCCCGGCGACGCGGTCGTCATTGAACTGATCCGTTTTCCCCAGGACATTCTCGAGCTGCTCGCTCAGCGCCTGACGCTCGACGGCACGCGCGCGGTTCTGTTGTGCCGAAATCAGGCCCGGCTCCAATTTCAGGATAGCGTCATAGGTCGCGACCGCGCCGGACCAGTTTTCGCGGCCTTCGGCCTCGCGCGCGCGGGCCTGCAAGCTGATCACCTGCGCCAACTGCGCTTCCGCTTCCAGCGCACGTAGCGCCTGCCCGGCATCGGCATCCCCGGGCCGGATCCGCAGCGCCGCTTCGAAGGCGGTGCGGGCAGCAGCGAATTTCTCACGCGCCATGGCCGAGAATCCCTCGGCCATTCGGGTCTCGTAGCCGATCTGCGCAATGCCCCCGCGGCTGCGCGCCAGCCCCTCTCGCGCCGGCACCCACCGTGGATCGATCGCGAGCGCGCTCTCATAGCTCGCCGCCGCCGCCATCAGATCGCCGGCCGACTCGAGCTCGGCCGCATCAAGCGTCAGTTTGAGTACCTGGTCCAGCTGCTGCGCACGCGCCAGTCCCGATCGTGCGTCGGCGTTGACAGGCTCGATGGCAAGCGCGAGCTCGAATTTCGCGATCGCGCCGGCTTGATCGCCGGCGTCGATCGCGGCAAGACCCTCGCTCAGTGCGTCGGCCAGAATTCCAGCCGCCTCCGGTTCGAGCAACTTCATCAGGTTCAGGGCCTGACGGTATTGCGTCGAAGCTTCGCTGTAGTTCCGGGCGCGGTACACGGTGTCTCCGGCTTCGGCCAGCCGGCGCGCCTCGGTCCAGCTCTCGCCGCCCCAGGCATCGACCCCGAGTGCCTGCAGACGATCTTCAATGACGAGCAGTTCGCCGAGAATCTCGTCGGTAATCTCGCGCTGCACTTTGAGGCCGACCGGATCGACCACCTCCTCCGGCTCGGCCGGGCGCACCACCGTATCCTCAGCGACCTCCCGCGCCGCCGTAGCGCGGCGCTCCTCGACCGCCTCCGGCAGCAGGAAGATCACCACCAACGCGACCGCGGCGAGCGCCGCCAGCCCCCCATACACGAGTCCGGGAGCCAGGCCCTTGCCGGTCGGTTCGATTCGCCGCAGCGACGGCGGCTCGCTGCCCGCTTTTGGCGACTGAAGCGACCCGCGCCGGCTGACCGGCGCAATGATGTCATCGGTCGCAGCCGAACTTGCGATCAGTGGGTAATCCGCATGGATTTCCTCGAGCACGCTGCGCACCGCGCCGATGCCTGCCGGACGCCGCTCGGGCACTTTGTCCAGCATCGCGAGCAGCAGCTTGGCGAGCGACTCCGGGAGTTCCTGGCCGGCACCGTCGACCGACAGGGACGCCGGAAGCTCGGCGCGAATGCGCTCGGACGTTACGTCCGGATGAAACAGCGGCACGCCGGAAAGCAGCTCGTACAGCAGCGCACCGAACGCATACACGTCATCCGCGACCGCGGCGGGCTGGCCCGCCAGTTGTTGGGGGCTCATCGACGGCAGCGAGCCGCCGCCGCGCGGCTGCGTCTCGAGCGTCGCCGCGGCGATTCCGAAGTCGCTCAGGTAGCAGACGCCATTACGATCGAGCAACACATTGCTCGTCTTGACATCGCGATGGATGAGGCCGGCACGATGTGCGTACGCGAGCGCATCGCAAACCATTAACGATTTCTGGACCACCTGCTGGAACCGCGCGCCGCGCAAACTGGCCAGCGTATCGCCGTCGACGTATTGCATCGAAATGAAATAGCGATCATCGGAATGATGAAAGTCGAAGACGCGCACGATATTCGGGTGTACCAGGGCACGTGCGCGGCGACATTCGGCGCGCAGCAAATCGACGAACCCGGCCGCTTGCGAGAAACGCGGATCGAGAAGTTTCAGCGCCACGCTTTCTGCGAGCTGCGCATCGTCCGCCAGCCAGATCTCACCCATGCCGCCGCGACCCAGTTGGCGAATGAGTGTAAAGCGATCGGAAAAATTCAGCCCGGCAACCAGCCCTTGCATCGGCGCTGTACGATCAATCGGAGGCGGCCTGCGGCTGATCCAGCGACGGGTCAGCCGGAGGAGGCAAGCCGGTTTCGGATGCGAAAATCTCGCGCAACAGTCGTCGCCACTCCTGGTATTTTTCCTCGGCGGTGCCGGTCAGGCGGCGCGTCTGGCCCTCGACCTCGATCAGCAGCGGCTCGGTCTCCGCCTCGAACGATGAGCCGAGCTCTTTCAGCGATTCGCCGTGCAGCTTGGCTTCCGAGGACTTGCCGAACCCGCTGCGAATCCCTTCGATACCGCCGAGAATCGCCGTGTTCGTGATGGCGGAGTTGCCGCCACCGCCGGCCTCGTACACGACGGCACCGAGAATGGCGGCCAGCCCCAGGAGTTGGCGCATCCGCGCCGAGCGCTTGAGCTCCCGGTAGCTGATGGTTTCCTCGCGCGACATCTTGCGCCAGTCCTCGTACGGCGGTGACATTTCGTAGTACAGGCTTGCGTAATACTCGTTCAGCGTATCGACGAAAGTGTACTCGCGTTCGCGAACCGCGCGCATGCGCGCCAGCATCGGATCGTCTTCGGCCGGCAAGCGACGAATCGAATATTCACCGTCGTCTTCTTCGAGGTGACTGCCAAATGCCGACGGCACGAGATCAGCCGCGAAGCGGAGTTCGGCGACCTGCCGGATCGCTCCGAGTTTCTTCTCCGACAATTTCTCGCGCGCCGCGAGCAGATCATTGACGATATCGTTGTAGATGTTCTGATACGGATCCTGAGTCAGATCACGATACTTGGAGTAGGCCTTCTCGGGCACTCGCGACTTGTAGGGCTTGTTCAGCCATTCCCGGCCGGTTGCATCCCAGGCGCCGATTCTTAACTTGACCTCGAGGCCATCGGAATGTTCGACGCGCCCGAAAACTATGAGATCGACGGCATTTGAACGTTCCGGCAGCACCCAGACCGAACCCCAGTGGCCGGTACCTTCGAGCGT
>Ga0114949_10001199_pt1 | contig 15544 bp, 13 predicted proteins | sample N074metaG_FD_83505 | JGI IMG/M metagenome (GOLD analysis project Ga0114949, IMG submission 83505) | Deep subsurface microbial communities from Kermadec Trench to uncover new lineages of life (NeLLi) - N074 metaG | ecosystem: Environmental > Aquatic > Marine > Ocean trench > Sediment | place... | reverse complement strand
GCGCAGTTCCGCCATGGCGGCGCCCGGTCCGCACCCGACATCAAGGATGCGCGATCCGGGATGCAGATCCAGGGCCGCGAGCAGGCTGCCGACCTCCCGGCGATAGGCGGGGGTGGAGGACCAGCGGTCCACCCGGGCGAAGTAGGCGGCGTCGGGGCAGGCCTGCATCATGAACTCGGGGCTGCGGGCAGGCTGTAGACCTGCACCGAGGCGAAATGCACGTGGCTGTTCCAGGTGGCCAGGGCGACTCGTGATGCAGGGCGCCGGGTGGCTGCGGGGTCGTCGAGCTGCACGGCCAGGCGGCCGTCGATGAAGACGAAGTCGCTGTCGCCCCAGCGCCCGGCACAGATCTCGTACATGCGGCCGGGCTGGATCGCCAGGAGACGGCCGCTGGCGCGCAGGCCGCCTTCGGGATAGCGCTCGATGCCGGTGAGACCATCCCACCAGCCACCCACGCCGCCTATGGTGCACTGTGGATCGGTGCCATCCCATCCGTCACCGGACCCTTCCCAGTAGCAGTTGATGTCGTTGCGGTGTGGGGGGACGGTGGCAGCCCGGAAAAGCATGGCGTGGTCGCCTGGCACAGGCGTCTCGAACCAGAGGGCTGCGGGGTGTTCTCCCTCCACCGACCCGCACAGGACCTGGTCATGGATACGCCAGTTGCCGCTCCGGATCTGCCAGCCCGCCGGCAGTTGCCGCCAAGGAGGCGCCAGAACGGCCACCCTGGTGGCCTCGGCAAGGGGAAGTCTCGTGCCGCCCAGCAGCCGGTAACTGTTGCTGCGGGTGCTGGTCCGCCAGTGCGCCAGGATGCGGCGGGTGGTGTCGAAGGCCAGATCTTCAGGCAGGGCGTCGCGGTGAAACCAGGCCCAGGCGGCAGCGTCGGATCCTGCCCGGGGAACGCCGGAGGCCCAGGGCGCCGTGTAGATGATGTCCAGAACCGTGCAGGCCGGGAGGGGATTGATATCGGTCAGAAGCAGGTCGAGAGAGCCCAGTTCCACCCCCAGTTCTTCCCGTATCTCCCGCCTGGCCGCCACGGGCGGTGTTTCGCCCGGCTCCAGGAAGCCGCCGGGGATATCCCACAAGCCACGTCCGGGATCGCCGCCACGCCGGATCAGGATGACCTCCTGCTCCCGGCAGATGAGAACTCCGGCGGTGGGGCGAAAGGTTGCCCTGTACAATGTCCCGTCCATGATCACGAACCATATCCCGCACCTGTCCCCGCCGGAAGAGGGCACGGCCCGGAGCCGGTCTTACCTGCTGTTCGTGTGCGATGGAAACATCTGCCGTTCAGCCCTGGCGCTGGCGTTTTTTCACCGCCTGCAGGCGGTGGAGCCTGCCCTCATGAACTGGGAGGCCGGCAGTGCCGGCCTGGTGGCCGTGGCTGGTGACACCCCGCTCATACCCACGCAGATGGCGGCGCAGGCAGAGGGGATCTCTCTCCAGGAGCACCGGGCCCGCCCTCTGCCTGCGGTGGAGCGGCGAGCGGATCTGGTCCTCATCATGGAAGAGCGGCAGCGGCAGCCGGTTGCCCGCATGAGCGGCCAGGCTCCCCGGCGCGTCCTCATGCTGGGAGAGTTCGCCCCTGAGAACGGCAGTCCGGCCATCGCGGATCCGTTCGGGGGCACGCCGGATGTCTATGGCGGCTGCGCGCGCCGTATCGGCCGGAGCGTCGCCGCCATGGCCGCCTGGTTGGGCTCTACTCGCGCACCAGCAGCAGGGTCTTGGGGTCCAGAGCCAGCTTGAGAGAACCAGGCGTGGCTTCGGCCTGCGCTTTCAGCGGTGTGATATGCACGCCATTGCCGTCATGGGCCATGCGCAGGATGACAGCCAGTTCCTCCCGCAGGTGAGCCACCGGCTCGGGGATGCCGTCATTGGTCACCTTGGCCTCGCGGGTGGTGATGGCGGACATCCAGACCTGGCAGCCCTCTTTGGCGGCGAGGGCGCGCAAGCCTCGCAGGTCGGCCTGACTCAGGTTGGCGAAGTCGCAATCGTCAATAACGATGGTGGCGGGAGCGAAATCGGCGTGCTGGCGCATGAACTCCAGGGCCTGAGTGAGGCGCTCGGTGGACATGGCGCCATCGGAGTAGACATGGATATGTCGTTTCCGTTCCATCTCGAGCCTGACCTGCCAGACATCGGCAAGTTCGTGATCATGGGCCATGTCGGCGAAGATCTCATCGTAATAGGCGCAGACCTTCTCCACCGAGTGCCCCAGAGAGATGTGCAGAACACGGTGGCCCCGCAGCAGTTGATCCAGGGCGATGCCCACCAGAAAGGCGGTCTTGCCGATGCCGGTTCGCGCGACCACCACGCCGATGTTGCCAGTCCCGAGGCCTCCGGCCAGCGATTGCTCGAGAGCCCGGAGGGGGCTGCGCCGATTCAGTTCCGTTTTCTCCATGATGCTCTCCCGCCTCAGCTCTTGGTCTCTTGGGATTTCAGGAACTTCTCGATCAGTTCTTTGGCCACTTCGGCCGGTGCCGGGGCGTAGCGGGCGAACTCCATGGTGAACTCAGCCTTGCCCTGCGTCGCAGAGCGCAGGTCCGTGGAATACCCGAACATCTCGGCCAAGGGGACGTCTGCGTCCAGACGGGCGAAGCCGTCGGACTCGGTGGTGCCGGCGACGATCCCCCGCCGCTGCATGATGCCTCTCACGAAGGCGCCCTGGAATTCGGCCGGTCCCTCGATGGAGACCCGCATGATGGGCTCCAGAATCTGGGGTTTGGCCTGGGGGTAGACCTGTCTGAAGGCGCCCCGGGCGGCTGCCTGGAAGGCGGTGTCGGAAGAGTCCACCGAGTGGGAGGCGCCATCGTTGACGATGACCTTCAGGCCGGTGACCGGGAAGCCGATGAGCAGCCCCTTCTTCAGGACGGAGCGGAATCCCTTTTCCACCGCGGAGATGAATTCGGTGGGGATGGAACCGCCTCTGACCTCGTTGACGAACTCGAAGTCACCGCTCTCCAGGGGCTCGACGTACCCGGCCACGCGGCCGTACTGGCCCGAGCCGCCGGTCTGCTTCTTGTGGACATAGTTGAAATCAGCCCGCCGGCTGATGGCCTCGCGGTACGCAACCTGCGGGGGACCGACTTCCACATCGGCGTTGTACTCCCGGCGCATGCGTTCCACATAGACTTCCAGGTGCAACTCGCCCATGCCGGAAATGATGGTCTCGGATGATTCGCGATCCACCCGTGCACGAAAGGTGGGGTCTTCTTTGGTGAAGCGACCGAGGGCCTTGGCGATATTGGCTTCGGACTTGTTGTCCTTGGCCTTCAGGGAGAGATGGATCACGGCATCGGGCACGTGCATGGAGGTCATGGCGATGCCTCTGCGATTCGTGGTGAAGGTGTCGCCGGAGGCGCAATCGATGCCGAACAGGGCGACGATATCGCCGGGGCCGGCATCCTTGATGTCCTCCATCTCATCGGCGTGCATGCGGACCAGGCGGCCCACCCGGATGTCCTTCCTGGTGCGGCTGTTATAGATGGTGTCGCCCTTCTTCAGGGTGCCCTGGTAAATGCGCAGGTAGGTGAGCTGTCCGAAGCGGCCCTCCTCGAGTTTGAAGGCCAGGGCCACCAGGGGCTCCGCGGCATCGGAGCGCAGGGGGTAGCGCATCTCATCCTTCTCCAGATCGATGGCTTCGTTCTCCACTTCCGTGGGGTTGGGCAGGTAGTGGATCACCGCATCCAGAAGGCGCTGGACACCTTTGTTCTTGTAGGCGGACCCCATGAACACAGGGGTCAATTCACGCGCCAGGGTGCCCCGGCGCACGGCCTCGTGAATCATCTCCCGGGTGGGTTCGCCTTCCAGGGCGGCTTCCAGAAGTTCATCGGAGAACATGGAAGCAGCGTCGATGAGATCCTGGCGCCGGCGGTCGGCTTCCTCCTTCAGGTTCGCCGGGATCTCTTCCATGCGGATCTTCTCGCCGTTTTCGCCGTCGAAGTAGTAGGCCTTCATCTCCACCAGATCCACGACTCCCTCGTGGCCGGCCTCAAGGCCGATGGGGATCTGCATGGCCACGGCGTTGTGGCGCAGCTTCTCGCGCAACTCGCCGGTCACCCGCATGGGGTTGGCTCCTGTGCGATCGCACTTGTTCACGAAAGCAATGCGCGGGACGTTGTAGCGGCGCATCTGGCGATCCACCGTGATGGACTGGGACTGAACCCCGGCCACGGCGCACAGCACCAGCACGGCGCCGTCCAGAACGCGGAGCGAGCGCTCCACCTCGATGGTGAAGTCCACATGGCCCGGTGTGTCGATGATATTGATGTGGTGGTTATCCCACATGCAGTGGGTGGCGGCCGAGGCGATGGTGATGCCGCGCTCGCGTTCCAGTTCCATGGAATCCATCTTGGCGCCGACCCCGTCCTTGCCCTTGACGTCGTGGATGGTCCGGATGCGGTCGGTGTAGAAAAGGATGCGCTCGGTGAGAGTGGTCTTCCCCGAGTCGATGTGGGCGCTGATGCCGATATTGCGCACTCGTGTCAGGTCGGTAATCAAGGCTCTGCCGCTTTCCTAGAGGGTATTTCGGGAAAACCCGAATTGTAGCAGACACTTGCACACGGTGGAACCTGGACCGTGGCGGTTCTCTCAGCCCAGGAGCGGCTGCCCGGACAGGCGGCGAGCCAGCAGAGTGTGGCGTTCCTGCACATGGTTGTTGCGCACCGCCCGGCTCAGGGCACGGCGGCTGCCCACCAGCACCACCAGCCGGCGAGCCCTGGTGATGGCGGTGTAGAGCAGGTTGCGCTGCAGCATGATGTGGTGCTGGTGGTGAAGGACCAGCACCACCGCGGGATATTCATTGCCCTGGGCCTTGTGAATGGAGCAGGCATAGGCCGGTGAAAGCTGGTCGAGATCGGAGGCGCGATATTCCACGTCGCGGTCATGAAAACGGACCTGCAGACCGCCTGCCTCGATGTCCACCCTGGTGATGCGTCCCAGGTCGCCGTTGAACACGTCGAGGTCATAATTGTTGCGGACCTGCATCACCTTGTCACCCATCCGAAAAATCCGCTCACCCTGTCGCAACTCGAGGCCCCGGGGATTGAGAAGCTGACGGAGGGTGTCGTTGAGGTGAGTTGTTCCCAGCAGTCCCCGGTGCATGGGGCAGAGCACCTGGATGTCCCGGACCGGATCCAGGCCGAAGCGGGCCGGGATGCGCCGCGCCACCAGGGTTCGCACCGCCGCCAGCACCTCCTCCGGCTCATCCCTGGCGATGAAGAAAAAGTCCGAGTCGCTGTCGGGCTCACCCATCACCGGCATTTCGCCCTGGTTGATCCGGTGGGCGTTGACGATGATGCGGCTCTCCCTGGCCTGGCGAAAGATCTCCGTGAGGCGGACAACCTCCACCGCACTGGACTCGATGAGGTCCCTGAGGACGCTCCCGGGGCCCACCGACGGCAACTGGTCCACGTCACCCACCAGCACCAGGCGGCCGGTCGGGGGAAGCGCCTGCACCAGGCGGTCGGCCAGGGGCAGGTCGACCATGGAGACTTCGTCCACAATGACCAGGTCTGCCTCAAGGGGGCGGTCGGCCTTGCGCAGGAAGGTCCCGTCGCGGGGCTGGAATTCGAGCAGGCGATGGATGGTGCGGGCTTCCCGGCCGGAGGTCTCGGCCAGGCGGCGGGCGGCGCGGCCGGTGGGCGCGGCCAGCAGGATGCGCTGGCCCTTGCGCTCGAGGATGCGGATGAGAGCATTGATGAGGGTCGTCTTGCCGGTGCCGGGGCCGCCGGTGATGACCAGAATCTTGCTGTCCAGGCCGCGGCGTACCGCGATGCCCTGTTCCTGCGCCAGGGGCAGTCCCTGGTTCTCCTGGACCCAGGCCAGGGCTCGTTCGGCGTCCAGGGGCGGCAGTCGCGAGGGCTCCCGCAGGAGGGCCCGCAACGTCGTGGCCAGCCGTACCTCGGCCATGTGCAGGGCGCGGGGATAGACGGCGTCATCGCCTGCAGGACCGGCGCCGGGCTCCAGCACGGCGCGCCCGTCCGCCGCGACCCGGGCGAGGGCTTCGTCCACGGCCGCTGCGGGCAGTCCCAGGAGACGGCACGCTTCCTCCAGGAGGCGCAGGCGTGGAATGAAGACATGACCGTCCTGGGCGAATCTGTCCAGGGCGAAGAGCACGCCGGCGTCGGCCCGCTGCGGCGCGTCCACGGCGATTCCCAGCCGCCGGGCGATCCCGTCGGCGGTGAGAAAGCCGATGCCGTGGATATCGGCGGCCAGCCGGTACGGGTTCTTCCGCACCACCGCCACGGTCCGGCGCCCGTAGCGGCCGGCGATGCGGTTCGCGTAGGCAGGAGAGATACCGTTGGACTGCAGGAAGACCATGATCTCGCGCATATCCCGGGACCGGTCCCACGCGGCACGAATGCCGCGGAGACGGGCGGGACCGATTCCCTCGACCTCGGTGAGACGTTCGGGCTCTTGATCGATGATCTCCAGGGTCTCCAGGCCGAAACGGGCCACCAGGCGCTTCGCCATGACTGGCCCGATGCCTGCCAGCATGCCCGAGCCCAGGTACTTTTCCAGGCCCGTGAGTGTGGAGGGAGTGACACTCATATAGGTCGCCACCTTGAACTGGCGGCCCCAGCGCGGATCCTCCCGCCATTGTCCGGTGAGGCGCACGCTCTCACCCACCTGGATACCTGGGAGATGGCCCACGACCGTGACAATGTCCTCTTTCTCGCCGGTCTGCAGCCGGATCACGCTCCAGGAATCTTCGGCGCCTGTGAACACAATGCGCCGGACCGTGCCCTCCAGGCTGTGGGACGTCTCCTCAGCGCCGGGCAGAAGAGGTGTCACAGGTCGAGGCGCCGCAGTCTCAGAGCGTTGGCGATGACCGACAGGGACGAGGCAGACATGGCGGCGGCGGCGAGCATGGGGCTCAGGAGCATGCCGGTGTAGGGGTAGAGAACGCCGGCCGCCACCGGCACGGCCAGGATGTTGTAGAGAAAGGCCAGCAGCAGGTTCTGCCGGATGTTGGCCATGACGCCGCGGCTCAGGCGGCGCAGGCGGACGATTCCTTCCAGATCACCGCGCACCAGGGTGGCGCCGGCGCTCTCCATGGCCACATCCGTGCCGGTTCCCATGGCGATACCGACGTTGGCCTGGGCCAGGGCGGGGGCATCGTTGATGCCATCGCCGGTCATGGCGACCAGGTGCCCGCGGCTCTGCAGGTCCTGAACAAGGGCTGCCTTGCCGGCCGGCAGAACCTCGGCGTGCACTTCTTCCAGATCCAGATCCCGGGCCACGCTCTCGGCGGTGACACGGCTGTCGCCGGTGACCATGATGGGCGTAAGACCCAGCTTCCGCAGTCGTTTCAGCGTCTCACCGGCGCTGCGGCGGAGAGGGTCGGTGATGCCGATGAGACCGGCGGCCCGTCCGTCCACAGCCACCAGGATCACGGTCTGCCCCAGCTTGCGCTGTTCCCCGGCCCGGGCCGGCAGGGGGCCGGGATCGATGCCCTGATCCTTGAAAAAAGATGAGGATCCCAGCAACACCCGGCGGTCGTTCACCAGGGCGGGCACCCCGCCGCCCGGCGTTGCCATGAAATCGGCAGGCGGACCCAGTTTCAGGCGGCGTTTGCGGGCGGCAGCCACCACGGCCCGGGCCAGGGGATGTTCGCTGCCCTGCTCCACGCAGGCAGCGAGACGAAGGAGCTCATCTTCGCCGGGTCCCGATCCCAGGCTGTAGAGGGAAACCACCTCCGGACGCCCCTGGGTGAGGGTGCCGGTCTTGTCCATGAGGAGCGTGTCCACCCGGGACATGGCCTGCAGGGTGGCGGCGTCACGCACCAGGACGCCGCTTCTGGCTCCCCGGCCTGTGCCCACCATGATGGACATGGGCGTGGCCAGGCCCAGGGCACAGGGGCAGGCGATGATGAGCACGGCCACACTGCTGAGCAGGGCGTGGATCAGGCGTGGCTCAGGCCCCAGAAGGGCCCAGGCGGCGAACGTGGCCAGGGCGGCTGCGATGACCACCGGCACGAACCAGGCGGACACCCGATCCGCCAGTTGCTGAATGGGCGGGCGGGTGCGCTGGGCTTCGCTGACCAGGCGAACGATCCGTGCCAGGATGGTGTCGGTTCCGACCTTCTCCGCCTCCATGACAAACCCGCCCGCTGTATTCAGTGTGGCTCCGGTGACCGCGTCACCTTTTTCCTTGCGCACGGGACGGGCTTCACCGGTGAGCATGGATTCATCCACCCAGCTCGTGCCCTCCAGGATGCGGCCGTCCACCGGGATCTTCTCGCCGGGGCGGACCCGCAGGTGGTCACCGGTGTGCACCGCGGCGAGGGGAACGTCCTCATCGTGTCCCTCGGTCCCGACCCGGTGGGCGATGGCCGGCGCCAGTTGCAGGAGCTCGCGTATGGCCGCACCCGCGCTTTGCCTGGAACGCAGTTCCAGAACCTGTCCCAGAAGAACCAGGATGGTGATCACCGCCGCCGCCTCGAAGTAGACAGCCACCTGCCCATCTGCGGAGCGGAACGAGGGCGGGAACCAGTCCGGTACCAGTGTGGCCATGACGCTGGCCACGTAGGCTGAGCCGGTCCCCAGGGCGACCAGGGTGAACATGTTGAGGCGGCGGTTGAGTACCGACAACCAGCCACGCTGCAGAAAGGGCCAGCCGCACCACAGGACCACCGGTGTGGTGAGCCCCAACTCCAGGAGGTGCAACCATCGCGTTCCCGTCAGGGAGCTGATGGGATGGCCGGGGAGCATGTCGATCATGGCGATCAGAAGCACCGGCAGTCCAAGGACGACACCCCACCACATGCGGCGGGTCATGTCCGCCAGTTCGGGGTTGTTGGTCTCGGCCTGGGGTTGGGCCGGTTCCAGGGCCATGCCGCAGATCGGGCAGGCCCCTGTCTTTTCCGCCTTGACCTCCGGGTGCATGGGGCATGTGAAGCCCATACCTCTCAGCCCTTCGGCTCGGGGTCGGGATAACGGGCCGTGACCACCGTATGGATGCCGCCGCGGATCTTGAAATCACCTTCCACGGACATCTCGGTGGGCTTCACGGCCGTGACCAGGTCGTCCAGAATTCTGTTGGTCACGTCTTCGTGAAAAGTCCCGACGTCACGATAAGACCACAGGTAAAGCTTCAGGGATTTCAATTCCAGGCACAGCTTGTCAGGGACATAGCGAATCTTGATGGTCGCGAAGTCGGGCTGTCCTGTGCGGGGGCAGACGCAGGTGAACTCGGGGCAGTCGAAAGCGATCTGGTATCGCCTGCCCGGACGTGGGTTGTGAAATGTCTCGAGTTCGCGGCTGGGTTGAGTGCTCACCTCGGTCGGGCTCCGAAAGAGGTAAGTCTAACATTCATGGTCCTCCGTCGGGGCCGCGGGCAGCCGCCAGGCCGGCCTCTTCGTCCACCGTCGCCAGGACCAGAAGGCCGGCCAGGAAAAAGATCCCCACCGCCAGGATGGCCAGCCGCTGGCTGCCGGTCTGCCAGGAGATCCAGCCGAAGACCAGAGGGCCCATGATGGCCGATGCTTTTCCGGCCACGCCGAGAAAACTGAAAAATTCGCCGGCCCTGTTAGCGGGGGTGAACTGGGCCAGCAACGCGCGGCTCGAGGACTGGCACGAGCCCAGGCCAATCCCGGCCAGGGCGGCCACCCCGAAGAAGGCTCCCTTGCTGGTGGTCAGCATGGTGGCGATGATCACTCCCAGCCAGAGGAGCAGAGTCAGCATGACCGTGCGCTTGGCCCCCAGGCGATCCAGGAGGGCACCAAATGCCAGGGCGCCTGCCGCGGCCGGGAGATTCACGCACAGAATCAGCAGCATGTTTTCTCTGACGGTGAAATGAAGCGTGTCGGAAGCAAATGCGGCGGCGAAAATAATGATGGTGACGATGGCATCGTTATAGAGCCAGAAGGCCAGTAGAAATTTGAAGAGCTGGCGATAGCGCCGGAGGGAGCGGAATGTTGTTCGCAGGCGCCGGAAGCCCAGAAGGACCACACTCTCGCCCGCAGGGAGGGTGGCTTGACCACCGCGGTCGCGCAGGATGAGAAACGCGGGCAGGGAGAATACGGCATACCAGAGCGCCACCACCGGGAAGACGCTGCGAGCGGCGGTCAGGTTGCCGGGGACAAAGCCGCCGCTTGCCAGGGGCATGATGGTGGCGAGACAGAGCATGCCGCCCACATAGCCCACGGCCCAGCGTGCGCCGGAGAGGCGGCCGGTCCTGCCCGGCTCCGCCAGTTCCGGCAGAAACGCATCGATGAAGATCACGCCGCCGGCGAAGCCGATGTTGGCCAGCATGAATAGCACAATCCCGGCCACCACATTGCCCGGGCCCACCAGCGCCAGGGAGGCCGTGAACACGATGATGATCAGGCCGAAGCCCCGCAGAAAGAGCCGTTTGCTGCCGCTGATGTCGGCCATGGCTCCCAGGACGGGTGCGAGAAGTGCGACCACCACCGCCGACATCGAGTTGGCCAGGGCCCAGTACCAGTCGCCCAGCCCGGCCTGGCCCACCACCACGTTCTTGAAATAAAGAACATAGAAGGTCGTGACGATGACCGTGGTGAACCCCGAATCGGCGAAATCATAGAGGCACCAGGCAACCCGCTCTCGGCGCTGAACCGGGATCTGGGGGGACCGGGGAGGCATGGATCCCACCATAGGGAAAGACGGGGTTCTTGTCCACGTTTTTCCTCGAGGTCGAGGCAGCGGGAGGGATATTCCAGGCCCTATTCAATGAGACCCGTGGGGTCCAGATTCGCCTGCCGCTTACGCCTCAAGCATGCTAAATTCTTGCGCTTACCTGAGTGGAGGTAACCGTGAAAATCGCAGTCCCTAAAGAGACATGGGAAGGGGAGCGCCGCGTCGGTCTGGTCCCCGAATCGGTCTCCCCCCTGCTGAAGATCGGCTTGAGCGTCACCGTGGAGACCGGTGCAGGCGCATCTGCAGGCTTCTCGGATGATGACTATGCACAGGCGGGTGCCGAGATCACGTCGGGCGATGTTCTGGCCGCCGGCGATGTGGTGCTCAAAGTGCGCGCCCCGTCGACCGCTGAAGTCGAGCGCCTGCGTCCTGGTACCGTACTCTTGGCCCTCATGGACCCGGCGGTCAACGAATCATTGATTGCCGGCCTGGCCGGGCGCAAGGTGTCGGTCCTGTCCCTGGAGCGCATCCCTCGCATCACCAGGGCTCAGAGCATGGACGTTCTTTCCTCCCAGGCCACCGTGGCCGGCTACATGGCGGTGCTCATGGCCGCCCAGCGGCTGCCGCGTTTTTTTCCCATGCTGATGACGGCTGCCGGCACCATCAAGGCGGCTCAGGTTCTCATCATCGGCGCCGGTGTGGCCGGCCTGCAGGCTATAGGTACTGCGAAGCGCCTGGGGGCCCGGGTGAAAGCCTCCGACGTGCGCCCGGCGGCGCGGGAGGAAGTTGAAAGCCTCGGTGCGCGTTTCGTGGGCGCAGAACTGCTGGATGAAGCTGCCAAGGCGGAGGGTGGTTACGCCAAGGAGCAGACCGAAGAGCAGAAGGCCAGGCAGAAGGAGGTTCTGCGCGACTCCATCAGCAAGACCGACGTCATCATCTGTTCGGCCCTGGTGGCCGGCGGCCGCGCGCCGGTGGTGCTTGACGCGCCCTCGGTGGAGGTCATGAAGCAGGGGTCGGTGATCATCGATCTGGCGGCGGAGCAGGGTGGCAACTGTGCTCTGACCCAGCCCGGCCAGGAAGTGATTCACCAGGGTGTGACCATTTGCGGTCTTCTGAACGTCACCAGCATGAAGGCGGCCGACGCGAGCCGCATGTTCTCACGGAATCTCACCAACCTGATGAAGCACCTGGCCCCCAAGGGAGAGATGGCCACCCTGGCGGAGGATGAGATCGCCAGGGCCTGCCTGGTGGCCCATGACGGCCAGGTCTGGTCGGGTGGCAGCCCCGCAACCGAGGCGGGCGCCGCCGGAGGAAAATCATGACAGTCGAACTGGTGGGTTTCCTGATGGTCTTCGTCCTTGCCGTGTTCGTGGGGTTTGAGATCATCACGCGGGTTCCTCCCACCCTGCACACACCTCTCATGTCCGGGTCCAACGCCATTTCCGGCATCACCATCGTGGGGGCCATCGTCGTGGTGGCAGCCGGCTACACGGGCGCCGCACGCTGGCTGGGGGTGGTGGCCCTGGCCATGGCCACCATCAATGTGGTGGGCGGCTACGTGGTGACTCAGCGCATGCTCAACATGTTCACAACCCGCAAGAAGAGCAGGCGAAGAGGCCGGTCGTGATCAGCACCCCTCTCCTGCACCTTGCCTACCTGGTGGCGGCGGTTCTCTTCATCATGGGGCTGCGGCAGCTCTGCTCGCCGCGCACGGCACCCAAGGGGAATGCCACCTCGGCCCTGGGCATGCTCATCGCCGTGGCGGCCACCCTGCTGGCGTTCGAGATCATCCAGCCCGTGGATCTTCTCCTGGGAGTCGGTGCGGGGATCCTCATCGGCGGCGTGCTGGCATGGCGCATCCAGATGACGGCCATGCCGCAACTGGTGGCTCTCTTCAACGGTCTGGGCGGTGCCGCTTCGGCTCTGGTGGTGCTGGCCGAGTTGACCCGCCCCAAGGCGACGCCGCTGGAGAGCAGCAGCCTGGTGGCAGCCGGCGTGGGCATCCTCATCGGCAATATCACTCTCATGGGCAGCCTCATGGCCTTTGGCAAGCTGCAAGGGGTGATCCCCACCGGTGCCATCCGCAGCCGGATCTTGCCGTGGCTCAACCTGATGCTGCTGCTGGCCTGCCTGGGTTTCACCGGCGCTCTCGTGGGCGCCCCTGACAGCATGGTGATCATGCTCACCCTGGTGGGACTCTCCCTGGTCCTGGGCGTGACCGGCGTCATGTCCATCGGTGGTGCCGACATGCCGGTCATGATCGCGTTTCTCAATGCCCTCTCGGGTCTGGCGGCGAGTGCCACGGGGTTTGCCCTTCATAATGAGGTCCTCATCGTGGCTGGCTCCCTGGTGGGCGCCAGCGGCATTATCCTGACCAACATCATGTGCAAGGGGATGAATCGCTCCCTGGGCAATGTCATGTTTGCCGGCGTGGGCGTCGCAGATGGCTCCGGTGGCGCTCTGGCGGCGCCCGGGGGCGGAACCGTCAAGCAGGCGAGCCCCGAAGAGGCGGCTCTCATGCTTGTCGAGTCGGAACTGGTCATCGTGGTGCCCGGCTATGGGCTGGCGGTAGCTCAGGCCCAGCACGCCGTGCGCCAGCTTGCCGATGAGCTGGAGAAGAAAGGGGTGGAGGTTGTCTACGCCATTCACCCGGTGGCCGGCCGCATGCCCGGCCACATGAATGTCCTCCTGGCGGAGGCCGACGTGGATTACGAGAAGCTCAAGGACCTGGACGAGGCCAACCCCTTGTTCCCGCAGGCCGACACCGTTCTCGTCATCGGTGCCAACGATGTGGTGAACCCGGTGGCCAGGACCGATACGTCCAGCCCCATTTACGGCATGCCCATTCTGGATGCCGACAAGGCGGCCTCGTGCCTCGTGCTCAAACGCAGCATGCGGCCCGGTTTTTCGGGAATCGAGAATCCGCTCTACAGCAGCGATCGGACCATGATGGTGTTCGGCGATGCCAAGGACACTCTCCTGGAGCTGATCGCGCAGGTCAAGCAGAACTGATTCCATGCGGATCGTCACCTGGAACGTCAATTCGGTACGCAGTCGTCTGGACCGTGTCTTGGCATGGCTCAAGCGCCATGAGCCCGACGTGGTGTGCCTGCAGGAAACCAAGACGGTGGATGAGACGTTCCCTGTGGAACCCTTCGAGGTTCTCGGCTACAGCCTGGCCCTGTTCGGCCAGAAGACGTACAACGGTGTCGCCATCCTGTCGCGCCTGAAGATGACCGGCATCCGCAGAGGGCTGTCCGGCGACGGGCCCGAGGATCAGAAGCGCCTCATCGCCGCCGAGATAGACGGTGTCACGGTGATCAACGTTTATGTGCCCAACGGCTCGGAAGTCGGCTCCGAAAAATTTGCCTACAAGCTCGTCTGGCTGGCACGTCTGAGGGATGACCTGGAGGCCTCCTTCGACCCTCAGGTGCCCCTGGTCCTGTGTGGCGATTTCAATATCGCTCCGGAAGACCGGGATGTGCATGACCCTGAGGAGTGGCGCGGCAAGATTCTTTTTCATCCCGACGAACATGCCGCCCTTCTGCGCCTGCGGGAATGGGGCCTGGTGGATGCCCTGCGCCTTCACCATGTCCAGGAGGGTCTGTATACCTGGTGGGATTACCGGGCTGCGTCCTTCCGCCGCAACCGGGGCCTGTGTATCGACCACCTTCTGTTGACCCGGCCGCTGGCGGAACGATGCCGGGATGTGACCATCCATAAGGAAGAGCGTGCCGGCGAAAAGCCCTCGGATCACGCCCCTGTCATGGCCACTTTCAAGTAAACTCCGCGTATGAACGAGAGAGGTGAACCAGATTGGCGGCACGCCGGGGAGACGGCGACTGGGCCGCCACGTCCGACATCTTCATGGTGGCAAAGGATGGGCCAGCACCTGCGCCGGCGGCTCCTGGCGGGCCTTTTTGTCATCTTCCCGGTTGGTTTCACCATCTGGATTCTCTACATCCTGTTCAGGGTCCTTGACGGATTCCTGAGCCCGGCCATCGATCCTCTGATCGGATTCCATATCCCGGGCCTGGGGCTCCTGGGGGTGGCGGTGCTTCTGTACCTGGTGGGCCTCCTGGCGGCCAATGTGTTCGGGCGGGAATTCCTCAGGGGATTCGACTCGCTGCTCAAACGCATGCCGGTGGTACGCGCCATCTATGTGGCCTGCAAGCAACTCATGGATACCCTGCGCCTGCCGGGGAAGACCGTCTTTCAGCGCGTTGTCCTGCTGGAGTATCCGCGCCGGGGGATCTGGGCACTGGCGTTCGTCACAGGGACGGCGCACAGGGAGTCGGACCAGGCGCCTCTCCTGCATCTCTTCCTGCCCACCTCGCCTAATCCCACCAGCGGCATGATGCTGATCTTGCTGGAGGGCGAGGTGCGGGAACTGGACATGAGCGTGGAAGACGGCGTGCGCCTTGTGGTCTCCGGCGGCATCCTGTCACCCGATTCGTACCCCCTGCCAGATAAGTAGCCGGCGCCAGGGGGGGCAAGATGCTGCTGCGACCCCGTGCCGGGCGCGTGACGGACGCGCGCCTGGACTTCCTTCCTTTAACTGTTCACTGTTTCACTGATCGTGCGGCCGGCGCGGGCCTGGCTGCGGGGGACCATGTCGCCATAAGCGACCCTTCGACCGCGTGGGACCGCAGCGCCCGCAGGCGCGGAGGGCCCACGTCGCGGTGAAGATTTCGCTTATGGTACATGGTGAGCAGCGACTGATTGCCAGTTTTCCTTTCTAATTTCCAGAAGTAGTCCTCATCGCTTCACCTATAGCGTCACAATCTTCCCAAGTGCGAACTCGGGCGCAAGCAGCCAGAGTATCCTTCCATAGCTCGTTGGCGTCTTTCACGAAACCTGCATCGCGCATGTCCCGAGCGAATTGCAACCTTGTCTCTATAGCGGGGTGAGGTGTAGTGCTTTTCCAGTACAGCCTGTCCGGGACT
>Ga0114949_10001194_pt1 | contig 15560 bp, 12 predicted proteins | sample N074metaG_FD_83505 | JGI IMG/M metagenome (GOLD analysis project Ga0114949, IMG submission 83505) | Deep subsurface microbial communities from Kermadec Trench to uncover new lineages of life (NeLLi) - N074 metaG | ecosystem: Environmental > Aquatic > Marine > Ocean trench > Sediment | place... | reverse complement strand
GACGAGTGGCGCCAGAAGTACATGGAGGTGACGGCGGAGAACCGTCAGCAGTTGCTGCGTGAGGGAGACACAAGGCGCTCGAATATCAGCTGAAAAGTTCCGCCAGATCCGTATCCTCGCATTGCAGGAGGCGGTCGAGAAACGCGTGAAAACGCTGGCCGCCGCCTTCGTTGCGGCCGAACATCACCTCGGCGCCGGGGCGGCTCATGAGAGCGCGTTGTTGCCGTAATCCGGTCGCGTAGTCTTCCTCCCGCACGACGAACTCGAGCAGCTTGAACTGTTCATTTGCCGCCTCGCGCATCTCATCCGTCGCTGGCAACTCTTCGAGCACGTAATTCTGCACGGTGTGGGATTCCAGCGGCGTGTCGCCCGGGAACAGCTGCGAAATCATGACCCCGCGGCCGCCTCCGCCATCGAAGGAAGCGATAGAGACGTGGGGGAATATAGTCCACACGCTCTGCATGAGATGTTCGGTTGGCCACTCCTGTTCTGGAATGTCTTCGAGTTTGAGCAACGTTGGGTCTGGCGAGGCAACCCGCTGATGCGGTCCCCATGAGGTATAAATTGCCCGATTAGGCATGTTCGCGCCAAACGTATTCTTGTGCAGGATGGGTAGATGGTAGAGATCCATATAGCCGTCGTAAGCGATCTTCCAGTTCGGCCCGGCTATCGTGTGCTCGTCGAACAACTGCCAGTTCTCGAACCCGAAGTTGGCTAAAACGGAATCGTAGCCGCACAGGAACGTATCGATATCGAGGGTTGAGTGCGGGTCGAGGGTTACCCAGATCATGCCGGCGCGTTCGGCAACTGGCAGCGGTGTCAGGCCGTGACAGGATTTGTCGATCTCGCCGAAATCCCGCTCTGCGTAGACCGCGACCAGATCACCGGCGTGATTGTAGGTCCAGGCATGGTACGGACAGGTGAACCGTTTGCTGTTACCACGGCGGCTCGTGACGATGACCGCACCGCGGTGGCTGCAGGAATTGATAAACGCGTTGAGCGCAAGATTTTCATCGCGCACGATCAGCACCGGCACACCGGCCACTTCGGTGGACTTGAAATCTCCCGCGACTTTCAGCTCACAACTCAAGGCCAGCATCAGCGGCAGTCGTTTGAAAACCTTCGCCATCTCCAGCTGCCAGCGATCCAGATCGTAGTAGTGCGCCGCAGGCACCCGCAGGACATCGGGCGTCTGCTCGATGGCGCCCTTTTTAACCAGATCGATATTGTGCCGGGCCATGGCAATCAGCTCTGCTCTACCCTGGCCATTCGCCATCATTCAATCCTCGAGTGCCGTGCGTCGATCATGGAGTCACCAGAAGTTTGCCCATATGTCCTCCAGTGAACAACATGATAAGTGCCTCCGGAAACTTCTCGATGCCGGATTCGATATGCTCAGGCAAGCTGAGTCGGCCTTCGTTCATCCAGGCCGCCAACTGTGCGGTCGCCGCAGGAAATTGCGCAGTAAAGTGGTCTACCGTGAAGCCGCACATTCGCGCATTACGTTCGGCCAGGCGCAGATACAACTTGGGGCCTCGCACGTCGTCGAGATGCTGATACTGGGAGATGGCGCCGCAGATCGAGACCCGGCCGCCTTTCGCCAGCCGGTCGAGTACCACGTCCAGTAATTCACCGCCGACGTTGTCGAAGAACACATCCACGCCATCAGGTGCCAGCTCATCGAGTCGTGCGCCAACATCCTCATTTTTGTAGTCGATGGCGCCATCGGCGCCGATTTCCTCGAGCAGATAACGCGACTTTTCGCCGCCACCTGCTATTCCGATCACCCGGGCGCCCTGGATAGTTGCCAACTGACAGGCCATCGAGCCAACCGCCCCCGCGGCGGCGGAGACGACCACGGTATCCCCTGGATTCACGCCAACCACTTCCAGCAGACCGAAGTAAGCGGTGAGGCCGGTTGTCATGCCCAGAGTGCCCAGGTACGCCGATGCCGGCGCGACGCTGGTGTCGATCTTGTTGAACATCGCACCGGGCATGACCGCGTGAGTCTGCGCGAGTGTCGGTCCGGTCACCCAGTCGCCGGCCTGCAGCCCGCTGAACTGACTCTCCACGACCTGGCCGACACCGAGTGCTACGACCGGTTGGCCGAGCTCCGAAGTCTGATGAATGCCGCCGTCTTCCAACGTGGTGCGAATGAATGCATCGATCGACAGATGCGAAACTTCGATTGCCACGAGTTCATCCGCCACTTCCGGCAGTTCGACCTTTTCGATGGCGAAGTCACTCGTCTTCGGCATCCCCTGGGGCCTGCTGGTGAGGACCACCTGTTTGCTCATCATCACTTACGCGCCTCCTGATATTCGAATGCATTGACCGGTTACCCACTCGGCAGCGGGGGAGCAGAGATACAACGTTGCCGCACCGAGGTCCTGGGGAGTGCCGAGTCGGCCCGCCGGCAATCGCAGCATCTTCTCCAATCGCGGCAGGTCCGCTTCGCCGAGCTTCATGGCTTGCATCATGATTTCGGTAGGTACTGCGCCAGGCATGATGCAGTTCACCCGGATGCGTGGCCCGAGTTCCTGCGCGAATGTGCGCGTGAGCATGTTAGTGCCGGCTTTGGCCGCTGAGTAATGGCCGCTGCCCGGAATGACCATCTCGGCTGCGATCGAGGAGATGTTGACGATTCTGCCACCGTCGGCCATGTATTTTTGCGCCGTTCGGGTGCACAGCCAGATGGCTGTGAGATTAAGCAGCACGGTGGCATCCCATTCTTCCCGCGGCAGTTCGGTCAGAGGCGCCTGCAGTGGTGAGCCACCGGCGTTGTTGACCCAGACGTTGAGTTTGCCCCATTCGCTTATCGCAGCTTCGGCGAGCCGCTCGACCGCCTCGTCGCTCGTGACATCGGTTGTTACGGCGATGGCCGAGCCGTTAGCAGCAACAATCTCGCGTGCCACCCGTTCGATTTCTTCGGTACGGCGTGCCGCGCACACCACGTGAGCCCCGGCCGCAGCAAGTGTCTTTGCGATGCCTTCGCCGATGCCGCGTCCTGCGCCGGTGACGACTGCCACTTCGCCGGAGAGACCAAACAGCTCATCCAACATTTTCGTTTCCATTCGTGAACTTATCTCGTGGTTTAACTTTTTATAAGTTGGGATCGACCAGAATTTTAACTTCTTCGGGCTCAGTCGCGAGCTTGTCGAAGGCTGCTGTAATCGCACCCAGGCTGACGGTGGAAGTGTGCATCGGACTCAATTGAATTCTGCCATCGGCGACCAGAGCCTGGGTAATGGCGAATTCTTCGCGCAGATAACCCAGCGAGGCTGTCAGCCGGACTTCCTTGACGAGCCAGCCCGCAGCGTTGATCTGTGATGGCGCGTTTGGCACCCCGACCAGGGAGACGCTGCCACCCCGACGGGTAAGTTCGACTGCCTGTTCGATCGTTGTGGGAATGCCGGCGCATTCGAATACAACATCCGCACCCGCTGCGCCGATGTGTGCGTTGATGCGTTCAGCGGCGTCTTCTACCGTGGGATCGAGTGTAAGGTCGGCACCCAGAACGGCTGCCAGCTCCCGGCGACTTTGCTGCGGCTCCAGAAGGATGACCGTTCCGGCACCGGCCGTGCGGGCACATTGCATCACGAGCAGGCCGATTGGTCCGCCGCCGATCACCACCACGCTGTCGCCAGGCCGCACCTCGGTGCGGCGCACGGCATGCACGGCGACCGTAGCCGGCTCGAGCATGGCGGCATGCAGGTCGCTGATGCCGTCGTTCACCGCATAGAGCCGGGCGGCATCAATTGCGATGGACGACGCGAATCCACCATGGGGTGCGGCGAGCGGGCCGAGGCCGATGAGGCCCATGAAGGCGTTCTCGCAATGCGCGGCATCGCCGCGCTGGCAGGTGCTGCACTGGCCGCAGGCGTTGGCGATGCCAATGGCGACCCGATCGCCCTCCCGCAACTGAACGTCGGCAGGCGCAGCGGAGACGGTGCCCGTCCACTCATGGCCGCAGATCGCCGGGTTGTAGGCTGCACCGGACTGATAGGCATGAAGGTCGGTGCCACAAATGCCGCAATACGCGATCTGCACGACCGCTTTGCCCGGCGCCGCTGCAGGATCGGGAAACTCGCGTAACTCGAGCTGGTGCTTACCGGTGACCAGTGCTGCCTGCATCGTTGTTGATCCTCTGGAGTCGATACTGTTTTAGGTCGTCCTAGTTGACGGACTGGTCGGTCATGGGATTCCCGTTTTATCGTGTTACAGCCCCGGCCCGGGTTGCATCGGCGTACCGTCGGCGAAGCGGGCGAAGGCAAATCTGCCCAGATCATGTGGTATTGGTTTGCCTTGTACCATCTCTGCCATGATCTTGCCGGCCCCCGGGCCGATGCCGAAACCGTGGCCGCTGAATCCAGTGGCCAGATACAAGCCCGGACACTGCGCCACCTCGTCCATCACCGGCACGACATCCGGGGTCACGTCGATCATGCCGGCCCAGACCTCTTCGAATTTGATGCCCTTGAGGGCCGGAAAACGTGCGCCCAGGCGGTCGTGCATCTGCCGCACCGCCGCCGGGGAAGGTGCAGGATTCAGAACCCGGGTTTCTTCGAATGGCGAGATCTCATCCGCATTCCAACTACGTCGCGGTCGCATGCGCGTGATCAGCCCATCGCCTGCACGCAGACGAAGGAATGCCTTACTTGACTTCAACGCGGGTAAAAACTCGAAGAAGTAGCGAAAGCTGTCGGCGCCTATGAAGTGCTCGTTGGCGCCGCTGGCTGCCACGGTGTAGCCACCGTCCTGGCGCCGTCGCAGTGCGATGTCGTTGGCAGCGACCGCCCCCGCAAAAATTTCCGCTGTGGCGCTGGTGCGGGCGACGGTTGAGCGAACCGTGAGTTGCGGCAGCCGGATGCCCTGATTGGCGGCAAAGAGGCTTGACCAGGCGCCACCGGCACAGACCACCGCAGTGGCGCGAACCCGGCCGTGCTCAGTGATCACCCCGCTGACACGCCCCGCCTGGATGTCCAGATTTCTTACCGCGCAATTTTCGCGGATACTGCAGCCGCGCTGCTGTGCCGCCCTGGCCAGGGCGGGGACGGCGACGAACGGCTCGGCTCTGCCATCGCTCGGGGTGTAGAGACCGCCACAAAACTGGCCAGGCTTGCCGCTGATGAGTTCATCGACCTCGGTGCTGCTCAATAATCGGGTGTCGAGCTGGTGTTGCTCGGCAATACTCAACCAGCGCTCGTGGGCGGCGAGTTCTTTTTCCGTTTCGGCGAGATAGAGTACGCCGCTGCGCGTGAAGCCGACGTCCGTGCCGATCTCTGCGCTGAGGCCGGCCCAGATGTCGATGCTGTCCATCACGATTGGCAGCTCCGCGGCATCGCGCCCCTGTTGCCGGATCCAGCCCCAGTTGCGACTCGACTGCTCGCCCGCGACCCGCCCTTTCTCGCAGACCAGCACGCTCACCCCGTCTTTCGCCAGAAACCAGGCTGTAGCGATACCGATCACCCCGCCACCAATAACAACCACCTCAACGCTTTCCGGTAAGGCGTCCTGCAGCGTGACAGGCGATTTTTCGCTGATCATCGGCTTTTTCTTAACGACACATGGGTTCCGGCTTCTAATCGGCAGGTGTGATCAGCTTTTAACCGGTACGACTCGCTGCGGGAAGCCCGACCAGGTCCACGCGTGCGTGGCACGGCTGATTCCCATCATGATGCTGCCGGTGGCTCTAGGGTGGATAAACAGCCCATCGAGGTCTTCGTCGCTGCCGGTCCAGGCGCTCGGGGCGAGGTCTTTCAGGCGGGCCTGAATCGGCACGAGATCCGGTGCTTCGGCGTAGCACATGTACAGCGACGAGCCGAAACGATCGAAATAGCGGCCCATTGTTTTCGTGCGGTCGTAGGGATCGATGGTCTCCACCCGGTGCAGGCGCGTGTTGTCGAACAGCGTAAGTGTGCCTTTGTAGCCGTAGGTGTCCGATCCGATCTCGACGAACTGGTCCGGGTCCAGGTTGAACACGCGGGCAATTTCCGCTGTGTCCCTCGGTGCATCCGCGGTGAGATGGGTGCATTCATAGAGAGTGTCGATGAGGCCGACGCTTGCGAGCTGGCGCAAGGGCGACACGACGACTCGCAGACCAGGAATTCCCAGTGCAGCCGAGTCGAGGTAAAACTGGTCTTCGCCGATCGCCAGCGGCGTGATTCCCAGCGCCTTGAAATGACTGGTCAGGCCGGCGATGTCGGGTGTGGCAAAGCCCGCGGCGAACGGGCCGCTACCGTTGTGCAGGTGCTCGGCAATTGGCCCCTCACCCAGGGGCTCGTGTATCTCGATTTCGGAATCTCCGAGATGAATCACGACGCGCTTGGAGTTGAATGCCGGAACGCTGTTTTCTCTGACGATTTGTGCATCCAACAATTGTTGCCAGCGGCGGGCCGTGGCTGATGCATCGTGGGAAGCTATCAGGATGCGGTCGACGCGATCCAGCATGGTCTGTCTCCTCACTTCGTGCGTGCCATTTCGGGTGTTGGTCCTGCCGGCATCATACGCACTCGCACGATCGACGTGCACTCGCTATCTGTGAGTTGTTGAACATATAGTGGTCATGCATCGATGAATGCGGTGAACGGTCGTAGCAGCGAATGTAGCGGGGGGAGAAGACGCGTGCACAGGTTTGGGAACATGCTCCCCGGTAGATTCCAGTTCGTACTCGGTGTGCTTGCGACCGCGGCGTTGCTGGCACTCGTAACTCCAACCGCCACGGCTGCCGCCGCAACTGTGACGAGGGTGATGATCGACAGTGGCCGGCTCGTTGGCGCCACAAGCCCGCATGCCACAGAAATAGCGGTCTTCAAAGGGATTCCTTTCGCGGCGCCGCCGGTTGGCGAACTGCGCTGGCGACCCCCGCAAAACGTCGAAGCCTGGTCGGGCGTGCGCTCGGCGCAGGCGTCTGGATCTCCCTGCTGGCAACCACTCGTGCCGGAGACTTCCCTCTACAGTCGCGGGCCGATGAGCGTGAGTGAAGATTGCCTTTATCTGAACGTCTGGTCGGGGGGCGCAGCCGGCGCGGCGAAACTGCCCGTCATGGTCTGGTATCACGGCGGAAGCAACACTACGGGACACGGCAGTTCGCTCATTTTTGATGGCGCCAACCTGGCTCGCAAGGGGGCAGTTGTCGTCACGGTCAACTACCGCATGGGGCCGTTCGGTTTTTTCGCCCACCCTGAACTCACGGCGGAATCTGCTCACCACTCCTCTGGTAACTACGCGCTGCTCGATCAGATTGCTGCGCTGCGCTGGGTGCAGCGAAACATTTCCGCGTTCGGCGGTGATCCGGCGCGGGTGATGATCTTCGGCCAGTCGGCGGGGGCACTGGATGTCTGTCTGCTGATGGTCTCGCCCCTGGCACGCGACCTCCTGCATGGCGTCATTGCGCATTCCGGCGGTTGCCTGAGGATTGAACAACTGCTCGAATCCTCTGTTGCCGGGACCGGCGCACACGCAGCCGGACTCGCGATTGCCAGTGAGTTGAGCACCGACCCCGGAGTACCGGCATCGATCGCCGCGCTGCGCGGAATAGGCCCCGCCGAATTTGTCGAAGGTGCAAGTCGCGTCGGAGTGCCTCTGGCACGGCCCATCGTTGATGGCTGGGTGATTCCGCGGCCGCCGCGGGAACTCTTCATGAATGGCGACTACAACCACGTGCCCATCATCGTCGGGGCGATGGCCGATGAGTTTCGAGGTCTGGCGGCGGACGCGCCGGAGTTGTCGCAGGCGCAGTATCGGGAGCAGGTTCAAAATACCTTCCCCGAACATACCGATGCCATCGTTGCTGCCTATCGGACATTGAGCGAGAGATCCACGCGGGAGGCATTGTGGAAGCTGTCGACCCATTCTTTCTTTGCCTGGGAGTCCCGCAGCTGGGCATCCATTGTGAGCGCGGCTGGTGGCAGCGCATTCGTTTATCATTTCAGCCAGCCAACGGCGGTCTTCAGCCTCTATATTCCCGAACGGCCCGAGTTTCCCGATCCGAATGGACCGCGAGGCCTTGGTGCGTACCATTCAGGCGATCTCGCCTACCACTTCAACAACGTCGGGCTCGTCGGGCTCAACTGGACGCCCTGGGACTATGAACTGGCAGACACGATCTCGAGCTACTGGGTCAATTTCGCCCGCACGGGGGATCCCAACGGTACCGGGCTTCCACCCTGGCCAGCGTACGCGCGGGACGCCGATGTCGTGCAGGAGTTCGGCGCCGAGGAGGCCCGGGTGACCAGCATCGAACATCCACAGCACGAGTTGCTCAATGTGTTCGATACGGCTTATGACTTCATGCAGTGAGTGTGCTGAACGTAACAAAAAGCGAGGAGGGATGGTGGCAGACGAAAAGTTCCTGTTTTCCGGACTGAAAGTGCTGGACGTGGGGTCCTGGGTCGCCGGCCCGGTGGCCGCGACGATACTTGCCGACTACGGGGCCGATGTGATCAAGGTCGAGCTGCCTGGAGTCGGTGATGGCTACCGCGCGTTGGCGGGTTTTCCCGGTACCCCGGACGCGGATGTGAATTACACGTGGCAGATGGATGCGCGGAATAAGAAAAGTCTGAGCTTGAATCTAAAAACGCCCGAAGGCATGACGGTGCTGCACCAGCTGATCGGCCAATGCGACGTCTACGTCACCAACCAGCCCTTACCGCTGCGGCGCGAGCTGGCTCTCAACTACGAAGACATCAAGCACCTCAATCCGGCGATGATCTATGCCTCGCTGACCGCATACGGTGAAGAAGGCCCGGAACGCGATCGCGAAGGTTTCGACCTTGTCGCTTACTGGTCCCGCACGGGACTCATGGACCTCGTGCGCGCGCCGGGAGCGCCGCCGGCGCAGTCGCTGCCGGGAATGGGTGATCATCCGACCGCCGTTGCACTCTACGCGGGTATCGTGACAGCGCTACTGAAGCGCGAACGAACCGGTGAAGGCGATATGGTCCACACCTCGTTGCTGGCCAACGGATTGTGGGCACAATCATGCATTGCTCAGGCAGGTTTTGCCGGCGGCAGCTTCGCTCGTTATCGCGAAGCGAAATCGCAACCCGCCTTTGCCCGGTTGCTTTACGAAACGCTCGATCATCGCTATTTGCAGCTCACAATGGTGCGCACCGAAGATGAGTTTGCGAAATTCTTAGCCGCGACGCAGCTTGAAGAACTGCTCGACGACGAAAGATTTGCGACAGCGAAAAACCGCCTTCAGAATGCGGATGCGTTGGTGGACTTGTTATCCGATCGGCTTGGCGAACGGCATTCCGATGAATGGCTGGAGAGATTCGAGGCAGAAGGGCTGAATATATCCCGCATGGGCCTCGTCGAGGAAATGATAGACGATGAGCAGGTGCGGCTGAATGAGATGGCGGTGCCGCCGGTGGATGCCGATGTCGGCATGCCGCTCGTCATCAATCATCCCATAAGACTCGCGGGCGCGCCTCAGGTCGGGCCGAAACGCGCACCCGATCTCGGTGAGCACACTGATGAAATTCTGTCGGAGCTCGGCTACAGCGATTCAGCAATCCGCGCGTTGCGGCAGGCGGGTGTTGTCTGATTGCTTGCGGGCTCACTGATCCGAAGTTTTAAGGTGGCCAGAGCACTAGGCTATACTCAACGGCCAGTCAATGGGAGGCTCGGTGCGATGCGAGGCTTGATTTCGGCCGTGTTGGCGGTGCTGTGTGCGCATGCTGCAGCGCCACTACAGGCGGGGGACTGGGCGGAAGATCTCTCAGCGATCCCCGATTCTCAGTGGTCGGCGCGCAATGCGGGCCACCTGCTGGAACGTGCTGGATTTGCCGGGACGCCGGCGGAGATCGCTACGTTTGCGAAGCTGACACCGGGCGCAGCCGTTGCACAATTACTGGACATCCCGGCGCAATCCGCACTCCCACCCTTCGAGCATTCAGGCATTTTCGATCCCGGCCTCGATCCGTTCCCGCCAAGCCGGCCGGCGACGACGCAAGCGGCCAAAGCGAATGGCAAAGCGCTTGGCATCGAGGTAAAGGCTTCGGGCAACAGGCCCGTGCAGCCGATTGTCAATAAGTTCTTCTACTGGCTGCGTGCGAGCCGCCTCGAGACGGATCGGGTGGCTTACTGGTGGGCCAACCGGATGCTCACTTCGCCGCAGCCTCTGCAGGAAAAAATGGCTCTCTTCTGGCACGGCCACTTTGCGACGAATGAAGACAAGGTGCGCGACTACCGCAAGATGCTGCAGCAACTCGAGCTGTTTCAGCGCGAAGGTCTCGGCAACTTTCGCACGCTCCTCATCGCTGTCGCACAAGACCCGGCGATGCTGATTTTCCTGGACGCGGGGGTAAATGTGAAAGGCGCGCCCAACGAGAATTTCGCGCGCGAAATCATGGAACTGTTCACCATGGGTGTCGGTCACTATTCCGAGGAGGATGTTCGCGAAGCCGCCCGTGCGTTCACTGGCTGGAACTATGAGGGGTTGAGCTTTCACATCAACGCGTCGGCACATGATGCGGGTGAAAAAACGGTGCTTGGTCGGACGGGAAACTTTGGCGGCGTGGAGGTGATCGACATCATCCTCGAGCAGCCGGCGACCGCTGATTTTATTGCCGGTAAGTTGTACCGCTACTTCGTGCGCACGGAACTCTCAGCATCCTTACACCGGCAACTTGGCGCCGTGTTGCGCGATTCCAATTACGACCTCAAAGACTTTCTGGCCACGCTTTTCCTGGCAAAAGACTTCTACGATGAGGCAACAATTGCCACACACATCAAAAGTCCAGTGGAGCTCGTGATCTCGACTTATCGGAAGCTGGGTCTGACCCGGGTTCCCGGTGTGCCCGATTTCAACGTCGTCACCGGTGCGCTCGGCCAACGGCTCATGCATCCGCCGACAGTTGCCGGTTGGTCGCAGGGGCGCAGCTGGATCACCCCGGCACTACTTTTCGAGCGCGGCAACTTTATCCTCGATGTCGTTTTTCCGGACATCGGTTTCATTCCTCCGGACCGCTATCCGTACTATGGTTTTCAGATTCTCCAGGTGCAGGAACGGTTGCGGGCCGGTATGGACATCTCCGCTGCAACCAAACCGGGGGACGCAGACGAAGGCATGGCGGGCGGGGAGGAGATGATGGCGGCGTCGAATCTGCTGGCCGACCGGGATGAAGCGTTCAACACCCGCTATGGCAGCTTTCGCGGTTGGCAGATGGCCCTTGAAAGGGTGAAACCTATCACACGGGATACGGCCAGACTCAATCTGACGGCGATCGTCATGAACGCCGAACTCACCTCGCCACTGGAAGTTGTCGATTACTTCGCCGCACGCTTTGTGACTGTTCCGCTCGATGCGGGTGTGCGCGAATCGCTCGCTGTGTTCTTCGAAACTGAACTCGGCACTGCGGATGTCGCATCCGCTGAAAGCTATATGGAAGATGCACTGCGCGTGTTTTTGCACGTGCTTCTGAGTCGGCCGGAATATCAACTCGGATGAGAGGGGCGTAATGCGTAAGACGTCGCTGAATCGCCGGCAGATCCTCAAAGGACTGGCGGGCGCGGGTGCAACGACACTGGCGCTGCCGCGCTGGGCGCGGGCGGATTCGCTCGAGGATCGTACCGCTCGCATCCTGGTGGTGGTTGAGTTGTCCGGTGGCAACGACGGCTTGAACACGGTGGTGCCTTACGCGGACGATGCGTACTATCGGCATCGTCCGACGCTGGGTCTGCGGCCCGACGCGGTTCGGAAAATCGATGATCATTTCGGCTTGAATCCCGGTGCGCTGGGATTCGAGCGATTGTGGCAGTCTGGTGATCTGGCGATCGTCCACAGCTGCGGTTATGCGCAGCCTTCCTTCTCACACTTCACGTCGATGGCGTACTGGCATACGGGTGCGCCTCATTCTGGCAGTGAATTTGGCTGGATGGGGCGACTGGCCGACGCCATGGCGCCCGAACCTCAGGCAAACCTGCTGATCAGCGTCGGCGCCTCGCAGTCTCTGGCGGTGAAGAGCGCCGTACATACGCCGGTCGTATTCGATGATCCAGAGCGGTTCCAGCGCAACGCCATGATCCAGTCACGACTGGCGATGGAGACCATCCCGCAACAGGCGCCGCGCAGCTCGGCGCATGAGTTCCTGAATTCTGTCGCCAGGAGCGCGGTCGAGTCCTCGAGCCTGATCAGACGCGCATGGGCCGACTATCAGACGCCGGTTGACTATGGAATCCAACCGATCGATCTGCCAAAAGTCGCTGCCTGCATCGAAGCCGGATTGCCGACACGCCTCTACCACGTCTCGTTTCGTAACAATGCCTTCGACACACACGTCCAGCAACCTGCACTGCATCGGCGGCTGCTGTCATACGCCTGCGATGGCATTCACGGCTTCGTCCGGGACATGGAACGCATCGGCCAGGCAGACAGGGTGGCGGTGCTGGTCTACTCCGAGTTCGGCCGCCGCGTATCCGAAAATGCCAATCAGGGAACCGACCATGGCAGTGCAAACACGGTATTTCTGGCGGGCAAACGGGTGAAAGGCGGGCACTACGGTGAGCCGGTCGATCTCGTCAATCTCGATGAGGGCGGCAATCTGCAGTACACGACCGACTTTCGTCGGGTCTACGCCACTGTGATCGATCGCTGGCTGCAACTTGGCGCGTCGGCCAGAGTCCTGCACGGAGAATTTCCCACGTTCGATGCGTTTTCCTGAGATCAGTCAGCTCCCTGACTCGAAGTGCATTCATTGCAACCAGCTGTCCGGGATATTGTCTTCTACCAGTTGCTTGATACTGAAGCTTTTGATCTGGTGCTCAGCGCCGACCTCGATGGCAAGTTCTGAAATGTCATTGGTGCGGGCGAATACCAGCGTGTTTGGATACTGGTTTTTGATCCACAACGCGGTGCGCAGATTGACGTCGGCCTGACCGGTGCCAAGAATTATCGTCGGTTCATTTTTTGACAAATCAACGGTTTCGCTCAGGGCTCGCCACACCTCCGGATTCGAGATGTCGCCCTGCACGACCTGTCGGTCATAGTCGCCACCTATGCGTTCCTGTTCATCTGCCACCAGGACCCGCCGGTCGGCGTCCACATCGATGAGCACCACGGTTTCAAGCTCAGCTTCGGCGTGTGCCTGCAACTCTTCCAGGATGGTCTGCCCGAATCGGCCAAAACCGGCCATGATCACAACGTCGCGCGCCTGGGTTTTTTTGAAGTGGCCGATGAGATGATCCCGCACCAGGGCTGATGCGGCGAGATGGTAGGAATTGAAATTGATGCAGTGCTTGGCAACTCTGGTTTCGGCCATCGCCCGCATGAATCGCAGGTTCCGGCAATGCAGAATAATTTTTGATTCCAGATGCGGAAACAGTCGGAGAATTTTGCTGGCCGCCTCGTAGGATTGAAAATCGTCTGCACCGAGCAACACGACTTTGCGAGCGTGTTGCAGGCGCAGTTCCCGCAAGAGGAAATCGTGAGTGATCTCGCCGACGACCACGGAGGCGTTGAATATCTGCTTGAGCTCCTGCTCGCGAACGACTTCGATTGAACTGTCCACGACCACCACGGGTACGTTCGGAGAATGTTTGCGCAGCATGCGCAGATAGCTGATCGTCTGATCTCCGGAGCCAACGATGACGAAATGGTTCTTCAGCCGTCTGAGTTGCCAGCGTTTCGGCGCGATGACTCGAATCACCGCCTCGATGACCGCGGATGCGGTGAGCATTGGCGCGCCGAAGTAGGCTAACCAGAGCATGATCCGGCCGAGCAGCGGCCCGCCAATGGGGGTCCCCAGGTCCAGGCCGCCCACGACGAACAGACCCAGACTGTAATAAGCCTTTGTCAGGAGGTTTGAAGTGGTGACGTCGGGGCGTTCCGTGAGAGACACGCCCGTGCCAAAACCGACGAGCGCAAGCAGGAACAGTGTCAGTGCGGCGATCCAGCGCCAGCTGATTTTCGCTCTGAGCGGCTGCTCATAGGCCATTTTGCAGGACTTCCGTTTCGAGCAACGCGGCTGCTTTCTTTGCCGCATCGGACCTGGCGGCGAACGTTGGGCCGGATATGGCGAGCTTGTCGATACCGAGCGCGCTGATTTCGCTGATTCGTTCACGGCAGACTGCCGGATTGCCTGTGATCGCAAAGCGGTCGATGAACTCGGGTGTCAACGCCTGAGCCTGCTGCGAATCTCCGCGCGTGTGTTGCTTCATGTTATAGGTGTCATGCAGGTTTGTGAGCACGTCGGCCTGTGCGCTGTCGACCGGCCCTGAAATCTTGCCGTGCATCACTGAGAATCGGGCAAACGTCGTCAGGCCACCCTGCACCAGAGAGCGGGCGACGTCGATGTCGTCATGGCAGGCCAGATTGACGTAGGCGCCGAAGCGTAAGGTGTCGGGATCGCGGCCATGGTCGATGGCCGCCTGGCGTGCCGTCTCGATACCCCAGGTCAGGCGTTCTACGTCTGCACCAAGCGTGAACATGATGCGATCGGCATGGCGGGCGGCGATTGCAATCACCCGTGGCCCGGTTGCGGCGACCTCCACGGGAACTTTGTCAGTCACAGGACTGCCGTTCCGGCTCAACCAGCCGATCCGGCTCTCAGACGGTGTATCCGCCAGGTCGAGATCCGCGACGGGCGCTGCGATATCATCGCTGATCGCGCAATCGGCAAACGATACTGCGTCACCCGCAAGATAGGTCTGCAAAGCCTCGATGTACTTCTCAAATGGTCCGAGCCTGGCGGGTGCCCGACCGAGATGGGCGAGCGCCGAATCGCCGCGGCCGATGCCAAGACAGGCTCTGCCGTCCGAAATTTTCTGCACACTGGCGATCGCCCCCGCGGTGACCGCCGGGTGCCGGGTGACGTTGTTGGTCACGCCCGTGCCGAGCCCCAGGCTGCTCGTCGTCGTTGCGGCCATGGTCAGTGCCACGTACGCATCGCCGGACAGGTTCTGTGAGTCGACGACCATCATGCCATGCCAACCGGCTGCTTCCGCGCGTTGGGCAAAATCGGCCGAACCCCTTGGCGAGGCGACTGTCAGCGTCCAGTATTCCATCGATTTTTCCTTCAGGTCATATTAGGCCACAATCACATCTTCTGATTACGACCTCTAAGCGGTACAGCGAATGACACGACCGACCCCGACTGCCTCCGCCGAGCCGAGTGCGTTGGAGCATGCCCGATGAGCGCGTTGCTGCAACTTTCACGAGCCGATCGCGCGGTCGTCGTGTGGTTGTTGCTGTGCGCGCTGGTGGTATTCGGCATGGTTGTGCTCGGTGGCGTCGCGCGTCTGACCCACTCGGGGCTGTCCATGGTCGACTGGCAACCCGTCATGGGCATCTTTCCACCCCTGACGGACGCCGCCTGGCAGGCAACCTTCACCGCCTATCAACAGTTCCCGGAATACCAGAAGGTCAACCTTGGCATGTCTCTCGACGAATTCAAATCGATCTTCTGGTTCGAATACGCTCACCGTTTGCTCGGCCGTGGTATCGGGGTGCTGTTTGCGTTGCCTATGGGGTATTTCCTGCTCAGGGGCTACATCCGCAAGCCGTTCATTCCCCGACTCTTCGCCCTGTTCGTGCTGGGTGGACTGCAGGGTTTGAT
>Ga0114949_10001193_pt1 | contig 15560 bp, 16 predicted proteins | sample N074metaG_FD_83505 | JGI IMG/M metagenome (GOLD analysis project Ga0114949, IMG submission 83505) | Deep subsurface microbial communities from Kermadec Trench to uncover new lineages of life (NeLLi) - N074 metaG | ecosystem: Environmental > Aquatic > Marine > Ocean trench > Sediment | place... | reverse complement strand
TGCAACGTAGAATCCCACTGTCACATCGAGCTTGTCATAGCGGCCTGTCAAGGCCAGGTTGTTGGTGAAGGATTCAATCTCCTTGCGTACCTCCCAGATACCAAACTGCTGGATATATTCTTCGTCGCGAATATCCCGGCCGGTGATGGTCCCCGTCAGCGGGCCGATGACCACGGCGTTAGGATCCGTGTCGGGATCGGCCAGCAAATCACCGACGTTGACCGCGCCGCCTGAGGGCACGAGGCCGAGCGTATCCGCGTCGCCGGTGGTGTAATTGAGGGCATTGCTGATGGACCAGTGTTCATCGATTTCAAAATCAAAGTTAATGCCCGCAACCGAGCCATCCCAACCGCGCCCGTCTTCCAGGTCGGTAGAGCGTCTCTCCTGCTCACCCGCCGGTCCAACCAGTATCGTCCCCTTGCGGTTCAGGGTGCCAACCTGCGTATACTCGTTGTCATCCGCTTTAGGTGCATTCAGCGCACCGGGCAGATACCAGGTCCCCTTGTCGTCGGTAGTGCGGTAATAACCGCTTATGGTGCCACTATCCAGTTCCTTGGTGAGCTTGACCGTGAACTGATTGCCTTTCTCCGCCGTGTAACCAGCATCGCGGATACCGTCTGTAGCTTTCACATAACCGCCAATCATGTAGTAGAGGCCGTCGTCCAGCGGCCCGCTCATGACCGCATCGAAACGTTGCAGGTCATAGTCAGACGTGGTGTATTTGACGAGACCTTCAACTTCATCACCGCCCTCTTTGAGCAGGAAGTTGGTAGTCAGGCCCGGCTGGCCGTTATCCTGGATCGATTGTGGACCACCGCGAAGTCCCTCCATGCGCTCGACGGTTTCATCAATGCGAAACAGCGTGGTATTTTCCAGGAACGACAGTGTCGGTGGTGGATAGACCGGGGCGCCCTCCAATTGCAGGGTCAGGAATGGCGCGTCGCCACTGGCGGGAAAGCCCCGCACAAACACATTGGCCCCCGACACCCCACCGGAGCTTTCCACCCAGACCCCGGGTATGTTCCTCAGCAGGTCAGCGGTACTCTTCGGCGCAAAGCGGCGAATGTCCTCCGCAGTGACATTGGTGATTGCAAAGGTCGCGTCCAGCTTGCGCATTTCGCCACCGCCGGGCGTGCCCGTCACGATGACTTCCTCGAGTATTGCCTGCCGGGTTGAGGGCTCCTGCGCCAGGGCGACGGTAGGTATACAAAAAAGCACACTCTGAACGGCTATTGTCAGTTTTGATATTTTCATTGTATTTCCCCTGCTAGCTTAATGTTGGACTTATATGGGTGAGCGGCAACATTCACTGCAACAGATTTCAGCATACAATGAAATGCATTGCAATAATCAATGCAACGCATTTCAATACTTTTTTGCAATGCATTTCATTTCTCCTTATACTGAATCGGAATTAGCATGGCCGCCGGGTAGTGGTAATCGACTCAACTAATTAAGAAGCAAACGCCGGCAAAGGGAGGGTACTGGCCAAACCCCGGCAAGGAGTAAAAAGCTAGTGACTAAAAGGCGTGCCATTACAATGGACGATATCGCCGCGCTGGCGAAAGTATCCAAACCCACGGTGTCGCGGGCACTCGGCAATAGCCCGCTGGTCAATGCCAAAACCCGTGAGCACATTCTGGCAGTAGCTCGCCAGCAGGGCTACGCGGTCAATCGCAATGCACAAAAACTACGTCACAAGCGCAGCAACACCATCGCGGTATCGATCGATTTTCAATCACACCAAAAAAATCATGTTTCGGACCCGTTCATCTTCGAGCTGCTCGCCGGGGTATCCGAAGCGCTGGGTGATCTGAATCAGGACTTGCTGCTTACCGCGCCCACCCACAATGACCGGGAATCTTTCCAGCAGTTGCTGCTGTCACGCGGCGTGGACGGCTTTATCTTCCTCGGCCAGGGTCACCGCGAGAGCATGATCGAGGAATTGGCCGCTACCGGCGCCCCACTCGTCGCCTGGGGTGCGCGCCGAAATAAAACCAAATACTGTGTGGTGGGAAGCGACAATTTTCTCGGAGGACAGCTGGCTGGTAGCTATTTTCTCGAGCAGGGTCGCCGCAACTTCCTGTTATACGGTGACACCTCCCACAGTGAGTTCTACTGGCGCCGCAAGGGCCTGCAGTCCGCTGTAGACGAGTGCGAGGATCAGGTGACACTGGGCGACCTGGTGCTGAACAATTTCTCCTATGAGTCGGCATTTGAGGCCGCGAAAAAATACATCGCCAGTGTAAATACTCCGCCGGATGCGGTGTTCGCACACGGCGACACCGCGGCGATGGCATTCGTTCGTGCATTCACCGACATGGGGTTGAGCATTCCGGGCGATGTTTCAGTCGTTGGCTACAACGATATTCCGACGGCCGGGTATATAACCCCCCCACTCACCACCATAAGGCAGGATACCCATAACGCCGGAGTGTTGCTGGTCAATAAGTTGATGAAAATTATCGATGGCAAGCGAGTTCGCTCCGATACAATCAAGACTGAGCTAATCGTCAGGGAGACTTGAATCATAGCCAGGTCTCGTCGGCGGATACCGCTGCCCCACCCCAATTCACGGCATCGAGGGCACTGGGATTATACGCCCATGTTATGAAGTTGATCATTCCGTCGAGCCAAACAAAAAGTTTCAGCTCATGTCTTTAAGCCGCGATCTCAGCTTTGTTCAGGAGGTACAACAAGTCGCGGTACTCCTGTGCATGGTGAATTGTTAATTTACGAATAGATTCAGGCGGTTAGATCTTGCCAGCACAGTCCGCAGGCATGTACCGACCAACCTCTCGCCCGGCACACGATTGCCAGCTCCGGCGGGCTCCGCTATAGTTAAGATTCTATTAGGTTCTTACAGAATCTCGGAGATGCGCTATGTCAATGAAGGCAACCTCAGTCCGGCTGGATGATGAAACTCTGGAGCGGGTTGGTCGTATGGCGGAAGCCATGGATAGACCCCGTGCCTGGCTCATGGCACACGCCATCAAAAAGTTTATCGAGCAGGAAGAATGGTTCATCCGGGAAGTGGAGCAAGGCATAGAAGCGGCTGATGAAGGACGACTGATAGAGCATGCTGACGTAAAGGCCAAATGGGAGGCCAAGGGTGCAACTGCAGTGGACTGAGCCAGCGACGCAAGACCTCGATAAAATCGAGGAATATATTTCCAGAGAGAATAGTCCAGCAGTTGCTATCGACATCGTACTGGGAGTTATCGAGACAGTGGAGATGATCTTGCCGGCTCACCCACGAGCAGGCCGCATGGGACGAGTCACAGGCACCCGTGAATTAGTGGTCGAAGGCGCACCCTTCATCGTCATATACAGACGATTCGGCGCTGACCAATTGCACATTCTTCGCGTGTTACATGATGCACAGCAATGGCCGCCAGCCGATTAGGCGGGGTCGGAACGAGTTCGGTTTTTGTTTTCTCTTACAATTCTTCGACTTGCCGGCAGGTTGCCGGGTGATGACTTACGCTCTGCCGTATGTTCAACGATGCTACTTCTGGACATAGCTGGTTGGACCATCCGACTATGAAAGGCGTAAAGTCGGATGGTGCGCGCGCTGTGGCTTGCTGGCGCACATCAATACTGGCTGTCCCTCCTGAATATTCTATCGTCTTGAATCTGTCGAGGTTTTTGGCTCCGGATAACGGATGGCAGGCATACAATTTTATCTATCGAAAGTGACCCAGTTCGGCTCGGCCCTGGTTAGTATTTCGTTTCAGGTGCATGGTGAATTGCTAATTCTCCAATAGTATTAGCTCAGATAATGACCCACTGTTCCAATACCATCGATGGAAAGCCAATCTGCGGGCGCTCCAGATAGAGAAAATCAAGTCACTTGCCTATCTGCCAATGTCTCATCCGTTTGTTGAGAGACTGACTGGCAACACTCGAAGAGAATTGCTGGACCTCACCGACTTTCAATGGAAAAGACACTGCCGAGGACTATTTGAGCTCCCGGTAGCAGCTCTAATTATCAATTCGCCAGAGACAGGTTTCAAAACACCCCCGCGGCTACCTCAGGGACACTGGGCTTCTACACCACATTCTGCAAATCCCATCGCACAGGCGTTTGCTCTCCCACCCGCAGATGGGGGCAAGCTGGGAAGGTTAGGTCATTGAGAAAATTCTCAGATCCCTGAACACGGCGGGAATTCAGCACTCGGCTTATTACTATCGCACCTCCGGTGGTGCTGAAGTCGATTTGATCGTAGAGGGAAAATTTGGCCTGATTCCCTTCGAAATCAAGCACAGCCAGAGCGTCAACCCGCGGCACTTACGCGCTATTCGAGATTTCGTAGAAGAATTTGACTGCAACTTTGGCACCATCGTCAACAACGATGAAAAAGTCAGGCTGTATCATGAAAAGTTACTGGGTATACCCTTTTCGCTGTTAACCAGGGAGTCGGAGACTTAAAGCAACTGCTTTACGGCCGAGGCGATGTGCGATTTCGATCAGTGTGGCTTTTTCCACATCGGTAAGCAGCAATCGGCCCTTGATTTGAGCCTTGAGTATCCGGTTTTCCGCCACAAGGTATTCATTACGCAAAAGGAGCTCCTGGTCCACAGTCCCTGTGATATAAGCCAGTATACGTGCCCAATCCATGCAAAATCTTTGTCCAGCTGGTAGTGTCTTCTCATAGCAAATTTTAAGCCAAACCCGAGGCAGTGCAAGTCGGCATTGAAACAGGTGCACGATTTGCTAAGCTATTGATTTCTTGACGTGGATGAGCTTTTTGACCGCACGGCTATCAGGCCATGTACCTGAAACCCTAAGGAAAGAAAAAGCAGAGCGAGACTGAGAGAAAAATCCGGGCGCACGAGGACTATTTGCGCAGCAAATTAACCAAGGGTGAACTCCAGGAGTTCCCGGGCTATTTGGAGCGATGCACAGCGGACTGAAAGTCATTCGATCGAGCCTGGTGCCACTCACCATGCCCCTGGTGATGATTGCCGCAATTCCTATTCTGCTGTTCACCGGATCCCGGCGCAAAGCCATTAATTATTGCACCGGTCTCTGGGCTGATTTAACCAGTGCATTGATCCGCATGAAAGTGCAGGTCAGCGGAGCAGAACACCTTCAGTCTCCCCGACCGGCGGTGTTCATTTTGAATCACCAGAGCAACGCAGACGGCTTTCTTGTAGCCAAGCTAATTCGGCGAGATATCGCCTACCTGGGTAAAGCGGAGCTCACCAAACAACCAATACGATCCCGGCTTATGCAATTTGGCGGCCTGATACTGGTAGATCGCAATGACCCCGCAGCTGCCAGCAATGCCACGCAGGCTCTGATTAACGCCATACGCAAAGAAGGACGCTCTGCCGCTATCTTCCCCGAGGGCAGCCGCAGCCATTCGACCACACTCCGTCAATTCAAGAAGGGGGCTTTCCTGATCGCCCTGCGGGCCCGTGTTCCCATCGTGCCGATTGTGATCCACAATTCTATCGATGCCCAACCCCGGGGTGAAAAGATCTTTTTCCCCGCCACCGTCAAAATCGATGTATTGCCCCCAATCGATACCAGCACCTGGAAAGTAGGCGCACTCGATCAGCACATGGCAGAGGTCAGAGATCTGTTTCTTGATTGTTTGGGGCAGTGAAACCCGGGCCTGATTGCCCTCATCACACCAATATGTCATTGTCGCGGGGTGAGGTTTTTATTGCCCAACCAGGCACGAAACTATAAACTAATAGGCATTAGTTAGCGCAATCTCGAGAGGCGCCGCACATGTTGGCGGATTATTCCATCCTGTTGATCGGAGCGATCCTGGTCAACAACTTCGTTTTGGTCCAGTTTCTGGGCCTGTGTCCCTTTATGGGGGTTTCCAACAAACTGGAGACCGCCATGGGCATGTCAATGGCCACCACCTTTGTGCTCACGCTGGCCTCCGCCTGCAGCTATCTCAGCTACAACTACCTGCTGCAACCACTGGGGCTGGGCTACCTGAAAACCATCTCCTTTATCCTGGTGATCGCGGTGGTGGTGCAATTCACTGAAATGGTGGTGCGCAAGTCCAGCCCCCTGCTACACCGGGTTCTAGGTGTGTACCTGCCCTTGATCACCACCAACTGTGCGGTATTGGGCGTGGCCCTGCTCAATATCAACAAGGATCACAATTTCCTGCAGTCCCTGTTCTACGGTTTTGGCGCCGCACTGGGCTTCTCCCTGGTGTTGGTGCTGTTTGCCGCCATGCGTGAACGCCTTGCGGTCGCCGATGTGCCTAGCCCCTTCCAGGGGGCTGCTATCGGCATGGTTACCGCTGGACTGATGTCACTGGCCTTCATGGGCTTTGCCGGTCTGGTTTAACTCTTATGTACGAACTTATTGCACAGTATCCATTCCTGGCCGCACTGGTAGCGCTGGTCGGAATGGGCCTGTGCTTCGGCGCTCTGCTGGGTTTTGCCGCGGAGAAATTCAAAACCGAGGGCAACCCGATTTCCGAGCAGATCAATGCGATCCTGCCCCAGACCCAGTGCGGGCAGTGCGGTTATCCCGGTTGCCGCCCCTACTCTGACGCCATCGCCAGTGGCGACGCCGCCATCAATCGCTGCCCACCGGGTGGCGAGGCCACCATCGCACAGCTGGCGATTTTGCTGGATGTCGAGGCTATCCCCCTGGACGAGGAGCACGGCGAGGAAGAGCAAGCCGCAATAGTGGCGTATATCCGTGAAGACGAATGTATCGGTTGCACAAAGTGCATACTGGCCTGCCCGGTGGATGCCATCCTCGGCGCCGCCAAGCAAATGCATACGGTTATTGTCAGCGAGTGTACCGGTTGCGATCTCTGCGTAGAGCCCTGCCCAGTAGACTGTATTGACCTTCTCAGCGAAGAGACCACGGTCCAGAGTTGGCACTGGGACCTGCCACCCCCGACCATTATCGCCACCGACAGGGAAAGCAGCCTCGCGGATGAGGAAAAAGCCGCATGAGGAAGGTCTGGGATTTTCACGGTGGCATTCATCCCGCCGAGAACAAATACCAATCGCTGCACACGCCGATTCGTCAGGCGGGTATACCCGCGCAACTGACTTACCCCCTGTCTCAACATATCGGTGCCCCCGCCAAACCCATCGTCGAAGTGGGCCAGCAGGTATTGAAAGGGGAAATGATTGCCCGAGCCGACGGCTTTGTCAGCGTCCCTGTCCATGCCTCCACATCCGGCACCATCGTCGCCATTGAAGAGCGCATGGTCGCCCACCCCTCCGGACTCCCCGCCCCCTGTATCGTGCTGGAAAGCGATGGTCGTGACCAATGGGTGGAGCTCAGAGGTATTGACGATTATCACCAGTTGGACAAACCCGCCCTGCTGGAGATTATTCGCCAGGCCGGCATCGCCGGCATGGGCGGTGCGGGGTTTCCCGCGGCGGTAAAGCTGGGCGTCAACCCGCAGGCGGGCAAGATTGAGACCCTGGTCATCAATGGCACCGAGTGTGAGCCCTATATTACCGCCGACGACATACTCATGCGTGAGCGTGCCGATGAGATCATAGGGGGCACCAGGATTCTGCAACACCTGGTGGAGCCTACGGAGACCCTGCTCGGCATCGAGGACAACAAGCCTGAGGCCATTGCAGCATTGCTCGCAGCGGCCCAGGGCACCGATGTGGAGATCGTGGTGATTCCCACCAAATACCCCTCCGGTGGTGAGAGGCAATTGATCGAAATTCTTAGCGGCAAGCAAGTGCCCAGTGGCGGCCTGCCCGCCAACATCGGTGTGGTTTGTCTGAACATCGGCACCGCACTGGCCATCTACCGCGCCGTTACCCACGGAGAACCGCTGATTTCCCGGATTACGACTGTCACCGGCGAAGCGCTGGAGCAACCACAGAACTTTGAAGTACTGCTGGGCAGCCCCATGCGCTTTCTACTGGACCAGGCCGGTTTCCAAGCCGAGCGCAGTACGCGACTGGTCATGGGTGGCCCGATGATGGGTTTCACGGTAATGGATGACGAGGCGCCCATCGTCAATACCACCAATTGCCTGCTGGCGCCCACAGAGACCGAGTTACCGCCCCCGTCGCCGACCCAGGCCTGCATCCGCTGTGGCCTGTGCGCCGACGCCTGCCCCGCCAGCCTGCTGCCACAACAGCTCTACTGGTTCGCCGTGGGCAAGGAGTACGAAAAGCTGGAGAACCACAAACTGTTCGATTGTATCGAGTGTGGTGCCTGCTCCTTCGTCTGCCCCAGCAGTATCCCGCTGGTGCAGTACTACCGCGCATCGAAAGCCGAGGTGCTGCAAGCGCGCAAGGATCTGGCGAAGTCTGATCACGCGCGACTCCGCTATGAGGCGCGCGATGAGAGGCTGGAGCGGGAAAGCCTCGAAAAAGAAGCCAAACGCAAGGCCCGTAAAGAAGCGGCGGAAGAGCGGGCGAGGCAAGCCGCTGCCGCAGGTAATGAAGCGGAGGCCGACCCGATTCAGGCGGCGATTGACCGGGCCAGGGCGAAGAAGGCCGCCGCACAGCAAGCTGCTTCAGACCAGCCCCCAACCGGGGAGACGCCACCGGCAGATGCCGCCCAATTGGCCATTGCAAAAGCCATGGCGGCCCGCGCTACCAACAGCGGACAATCTCCACTGGAGAAGGCAGAGGCAAAGCTCAAGCGATTGCGGGAGCGATTGGCCAACAGCGAGACGAAATTGCAACAGAGCCAGGCAGCGGATGCCGATGACACCATTATCAATGCACTACAATCTGCGCTGGAAAAGTTGCGACCCAAACTTGCCGAAGCAGAGCGTGAATTGGCCAGTCTGCAAGAGCAGAATGAGGCATGAGCCTGATGCGGGTGACCTCTCCACACGCCCACGGACCGTTGAGCACTGCGGAGGTCATGCGCGCTGTGCTGATCGCCAGCCTGCCCGGCATCGTCGCACTGACGCACTTCTTCGGCTTCGGCGTTTTGGTCAATATACTCTGGGCCTGCCTGGTTGCGCTGGGCTGCGAAGCGCTGGCCCTGGCCTTGCGCAAGCGCCCAATCGGCTTTTATCTCAATGATGCCAGCGCCCTGGTTACCGCGACATTGTTGGCAATTGCCATGCCGCCGGGTTCACCCTGGTGGCTGATCCTGGTCGGTGTTGCCTTCTCAATCCTGATCGCCAAGCACCTCTACGGGGGGCTTGGATACAACCCGTTCAACCCGGCCATGGTCGGCTACGTCGTTTTGCTGATTTCCTTCCCCGTGGAAATGACGGCCTGGCTGACGCCAGCCGGCGTCGAGGCAACCAATACACCGGGCATTCTGGCTGCACTGCAGGCTTGTTTTGCACCGGACACAATAGACGCCATAACCATGGCTACCCCCCTGGATCTGCTCAGGCAAAACAACAGCCTGCTGCTTGAAGATTTATGGCTGCAAACCCCGCAATATGGCCGCTGGGCGGGCATCGGTTGGGAGTGGGCGAATATCGGCTTCCTGATCGGTGGCTTGTGGCTGCTGTACAGGCGTATCTTTACCTGGCATGCACCGGTGGCAATGCTGACCAGCCTGGCCCTGATGTCTGCCATTTTCTTCGATGGTGGCAGCTCCGCCAGCGGCGGTTCTCCCCTGTTCCATATGCTCAGCGGCGGCACTATGTTCGGCGCCTTCTTCATCGTCACCGACCCGGTCACCTCCGCCGTATCCAATCATGGACGGCTGGTTTACGGAGCACTGATCGGCCTGCTGATTTTCCTTATCCGGGTCTGGGGCAACTACCCCGATGCGGTGGCATTCTCGGTGTTGCTGATGAATTTCGCGGCACCCTTTATCGATTACTACACCCAACCAAAGACCTACGGCCACGGAGGTAGCGAGGGATGATGAAAAGTTCCATCAGTCGCAACAGCATCCTGCTTGGCCTGTTCGCGGTATTGACCACCACAATCATTGCCGGCACCTACCTGGGCACCCGGGAGCGCATTGCCGAGGAGCAGCGCAAAGCCGCCGAGAAAGCCTTACTGGAAATTGTCCCGCTGGACCGCCACAACAACGCCATGCTCGATGACACTGTTGGGGTGGGCGCCGAAACCAGCTTGTTGGGCCTGCGCAAGGATGCCGATATTTATATCGCCCGCCGGGATGGCGTGCCGGTGGCAGTGATCCTGCCGGCCATAGCACGGGATGGGTACAGCGGTGATATCCAGTTGATTATTGGTATCAATATAGATGGTACGGTGGCGGGTGTTCGCACCCTTGCCCACAGGGAAACACCCGGACTGGGTGACAAGGTGGATTTGAAGAAATCTCCCTGGATACTGGACTTTAATGGCAGGTCACTGCGGGAGCCGCTCCCGGAAAAATGGGCGGTGAAGAAGGATCGAGGTGTCTTTGACCAGTTTACCGGCGCCACTATCACGCCCCGGGCGGTCACCGCCGCGGTTAAACGCGCACTGGAATACTACGCCGAGCACCGCCACGAGTTGCTCGGCATAGAGGAGGACGACAATGGCTGAATTAAGCTATAGGGACCTGTCCCTGAACGGATTGTGGAAAAACAATCCCGCGATCGTACAGCTGTTGGGCCTGTGCCCCCTGCTGGCCGTCACCGGTAGCGTGGTCAATGCTATCGGCCTGGGGCTGGCCACTACCCTGGTGTTGGTAGCATCCAACACATCGGTTTCACTGATCCGCAATGTAGTTTCCGACGCGGTGCGCCTGCCGGTCTTTGTGATGATCATCGCGTCGGCGGTCACCTGTATCGAATTGTTAATGCAAGCCTTCGCCTATGAGTTGTACCAGATCCTCGGCATTTTCCTGCCACTGATCACTACCAACTGCGTCATCCTTGGCCGCGCCGATGCCTTTGCCTGCAAGAATGCACTGCTGCCTTCGATCTACGACGGCTTTATTATGGGGCTGGGCTTTATGGTGGTGTTGGTGCTGCTGGGCGGCATGCGAGAACTGGTCGGGACCGGCGCCCTGTTTGCCAATATGGATTTATTGTTCGGCCCGGGGGCCGTGGCTTGGAAGCTGGTAGTTTTCAGCGACTACCACGATTTTCTGCTGGCCATCCTGCCACCGGGTGCGTTCATTTTTACCGGGCTGATCATCGCGGGAAAAAACCTTATCGATGCCCGGCAAAAAGCACGTGAGGATGCGCGCAAGGAAAAACCCGTCAAGGGCTCCAAGCGTGTGCGGGTTACTGGAACGATTAGCTAGTGCCCATCTCCAGGGTTTGCAGTATTTCATCGACGGCGGCATCATCCATTCCGCGGTGCTCCACGACACAACTGTAGGTTATGAATAGCAGCACGGGACCCGCGGCCAGGTACCACTCCCTGATCCCCGAATCCTCTTCCACATAGGTGGTGTAGCGACCTGCTAGTCCGACCATGCTCACCGACTGCCACTCCCATCCGGGTTCACCATTGTCGGTGGCGATCGCGGTCAGCTCCGCCTGGTCGAAATTCCCGTCCTCCTTGCACAGGGTGCTTATCTCGATACAGCCGACGTCATCGCGGTCACCAATTACCACCACATCTTCTTCCAGTTCGGCCCACCATTCCGGCGGAATACCGATTGTCCACCACTCCGTTTGCAGGATATTCATTGCTCAAGCACCGGTTCACAGGACATCAACAGGGCGTCTTCGCGCCCGCTTGTCGTTGAATAATAAGTACCGCGCACTCCGTCGTCGACAAAACCGGAGTGGCGATAGAGCGCAATAGCGCCCGGGTTACCGCGCCGGACTTCCAGCAGGCAACGGTTGACACCTTGCAAGCGCAACTGCCGCAGCAGGTAATCCATCAGCAGGCGACCCAGCCCTCTTCCCTGCCGCTCCCGGCGTACCGCCATATTCATCAGCGTCGCCTCGTCGAGAACTTGCTGGTAAATGCAGAAGCCGAATACCTCATCACTTGTTTGTTCCTGCAATACCAGGGAGTGTTCACTCTCACGAATACTGCTTCCCAGGAACTGTCTGAGAGTCCAGGGGTGATTCACCACCGCACGCTCGATCTCGGCCATTCTGGGTATATCACCGGCAGTACCGGGACGAACCAGGGAGAGTTCAGGCTGGCAACTCACGTAACACCTGAAGATCGGTCCACGCCTGCCGCTTCAGCGCCGGCTCACGCAACATCTTCCAGGCGCTGACAGTAGCAACGATACGGTGAGGGGCAAGTAACTCTCGATCAAACCAGCCCTGCTCCATCTCGCCCAGCAGGATCACTCCGGCAGGTTGATAGCGTTCAAACCGGCTGACAAGAAACCCCGCCAACCCGCCACGAGCGGCTTGTTCGCCCCGATCCAGGCGAGTACCGGTGTGCAGCGGCCAGTTGAATTTTTCGAAAACAGGCTGGCCGATATCCATGCCCAGCGCGGCAGCAATCGCCTGCAGTAACTGCAGGTACTCGGGACCCAGGTCACGACCGGGCGGTATCTCATCCAGCCAGTACCAACCGCCCAGGCCCACCGCTGCCAGCGAAAATACGGGCATTTCTGCCACGCCCTGCGAAGCTGCAGCGGGTGCGAATTCGGTAGCTGTCTGGCTGGCCCTGGAGCGTTCCGGGGGCGCACCCAGGCTGGCCTTGAGCTGAGCCGATGCGTTCCCCGGCGGCACTGCTACTGGCGCGGGACGCTCAGGTTCGGGGCCGGGCGCTACCCGGCGTATTACCTGCAGGTAGCGGCTCTGCGCCGCAGCCGGCAGCGGTCCACGGGGAACATAGCTGTCAATTCCCATCGCGTCGAGATAGGCCAGGCGGGTTAACTCATGCATGCGGTGGATGGTAAGCCGGACACCGGCTGCTGCCAAGTATTTAATGTTAAATCCAGCGCCAGCCGTGACAGTGGAAGAACTTCCAGCCGGAGCGTACGAACATCGAAATGTGGCGCAATCCCTTGCGCACCGTATAGCCGCCGTGGTGCACGATGTGCATGCTAGGCAGGTACACCAGGCGCCCAACTCGCTGGATGCGCAGGGAGAGGTCAAAATCCTCGAAATACATGAAAAACTGGTCGGAGAAACCCGACACCGCACGCAGGGCATCGGTGCGCGCATACATAAAGCAGCCGCTTACCAGCAGAACATCCGCAGGCACACTACTAGCGTGATTTTTCCGGTCCTCGTAGCTGGAAAGATAAGTGCTAAACCACTGCTTGATGAACCCCGGCGCGAATGCACGCAAGCTCAACACCAGAACTGACGGGTAGCGTTTGCACAGGTACTGGACCTGCCCGTGGCCGTCAGTGGCCTGTGGGCTGACCATGGCGACATCTGGTTGCGTCTGCAAAAATCGCGAGGCCGTGTATAGCACATCCTCGTCCATCTCCACATCGGGGTTGAGAATCATGTGGAATTCACTGTCGCAGCGTTCCAGTGCCTGATTATGGGCAGCACCGAAGCCAATGTTGGACATCGGGTTCCAATAATCCACCGCATCGAATTTTTGCGCGGCATCCGTGTGAACAAGGTCGCGCACCGACGCCCGACAAGCCTCATCCGGGGAGTTGTCTACCACCAACAGCTGTATTTGCACCGGCATACCCTGGGTACGGGCGAAGCAAAGTGCGCGGTACAGGTCGTCTATGGTTTTTCGCAGCAGCTCAAATGGGCTGTTGTAGGTCACCACCGAAACCGAAACACGCATAGGCTCTGTCACGCCTTCCACTGTTTCTATTGTCATGTTGCAAAAGCCCTGTAACGCAACGCAGGGAGCGCAGAATTATCTGCTTCTGGGTACGGCTTGCACTGCATAAGCGGGAAATATTACCATCTACCGCCAGCTATGCGTACCTTTGTCCGCCGATGAATCACCCCCACATTTACAGTGTAATCTGTGTTCTCGGCACGCATCGCAGTGGCAACAGTTGCCTGCTGGGCTCTCTCCAGAAAGCGGACTGCATCTCGGCAAGCATCACACCTGGAATCGCTACAACCGGAAAGGAAACCGGGAAAATCAGGATATTGTCGACCTCAACCAGGCGCTGCTGGAATTCAGCGGCGGCAACTGGGCCTACCTGCCCCGGTTGATGACGACCTCTTTTAGGACTCGATGTTGAAAAATTACCAGTCGAATGACTTGTCGATCATCCCGGGAAAATACCGCACACTGTATATAAACCTGAGAGCGATTACCCTTTGATTTCAGCCTGGTACTGCAACGCCTGTTCGGCGCAAAGCATCAGCTCACTCTCATCGTGGTCGTCCAAGTAGGATTTATGGCACGTTCCGGCAAAAAATTTGGCCCTGGCATTCTTGTCACCGCTGCCTTTATTGGACCCGGCACGGTTACCACCGCGAGCATCGCCGGAGCGGAGTATGGCTTCGCCTTATTGTGGGCGCTCCTGTTCTCTGTACTCGCCACCATTGTATTGCAGGAGATGGCCGCAAGGCTGGGGCTGGTGGCACGGCTGGGTCTTGCAGAAGCACTGCGCAGCACCTATGGCCGCAGTTGGCTCGGAACGATGGCGATTGTGCTGGTTATTACGGCAATCGGATTTGGCAACGCCGCTTACGAGGCGGGTAATATCACCGGCGCCGCCCTCGGCCTGGAGAACATCACTGGCATTGCCGTGACCCAATGGTCATTGGCTGTGGGGCTTTTGGCCGGACTGCTACTGGCCTGGGGCAGGTATGCCCTGATCGAAAAACTATTGGTTGTACTGGTGCTGTTGATGAGCCTGGTGTTCCTGCTCACCCTGCTGATGGTAGGACCCAGCCTCGGTGAGTTGTTCGGCGGCTTGCTGATACCGCAGGTACCCGAAGGTTCGCTGCTGACCATTATGGCCCTGATTGGCACCACGGTAGTTCCCTACAACTTGTTCCTGCACGCCAGTGCCGTACAGGAAAAATGGTCGGCGGAGGCGAACACAGCCACAAACCTGCACCAGGCGCGCCTCGATTCGAGTTTGTCCATCGGCCTTGGCGGACTGATTACACTGGCGATAATGAGCACCTCGGCCGTGGCATTTTTTGGCGCGGAGGGAAGCTTCTCCGCTGCCAGTATGGCCCAGCAACTGGAGCCCTTACTGGGCGCCCAGGCCAAATACTTCTTCGCCGCCGGCCTCTTTGCAGCCGGCCTTAGCAGTGCGGTAACCGCACCGCTGGCAGCGGCCTACGCCGTCTGCGGCGCACTTGGCTGGTCCAGGGATTTACGCTCAACGCGGTTTCGCCTGATCTGGTTTACTGTGCTTGCCAGCGGCACTTTGTTCGCCGCGCTGGGTACCAAACCCCTGGTAGCCATACTCTTCGCCCAGGCCGCCAACGGTTTCCTGCTGCCGATTTGCGCGATCTTCCTGTTGGTGGTGATGAACCGCCGCGAGTTATTGGGTGACTATCGCAATAGCCGACTGGTCAACGCACTGGGGATTGCCGTGGTGTCGGTCACAGTGGGACTGGGGCTATGGAAAATCCTGCAAGTATTCGGGATGCTCTAGCCTGGATATTTCACGCAGGCGGATGGATTAAGGACCGAAGCCTCGTAAAGGTGGTAGCTGCGGGTGACGGGGCAAATCCAAGAGCGGTGAATGGTTGCACGGAAAGAGGGAGAGAGCGACCTCGCTAGTAAGCCGCCACGGTGCCGTCTTTGCGCATTTCAGTTGCGCCGACATAGACCTTGCCGCGGCGCTG
>Ga0114949_10001191_pt1 | contig 15571 bp, 13 predicted proteins | sample N074metaG_FD_83505 | JGI IMG/M metagenome (GOLD analysis project Ga0114949, IMG submission 83505) | Deep subsurface microbial communities from Kermadec Trench to uncover new lineages of life (NeLLi) - N074 metaG | ecosystem: Environmental > Aquatic > Marine > Ocean trench > Sediment | place... | reverse complement strand
GCCTTGAATAGATTTGGTGGCTGGATCATACTGTCGTACCGGGGTGTGAGGTGACGTGCCCTGTCGCAGGGGCTCCTGGAATGCTTACAAATAAAGGATGATCTCAAGATGACAATGACCAAACCTGGTCAGGTAGGAGCTGCGGTAGAAGATTTCGGCAAGATTCCGGAATATGTCAGTGCCGAGAACCGCAACAGACTTATGGCCTTGGCACGACCCAATGAGAAGGAAGTCTCCGAGGTCGAGTGCAGTGAATATCTGATTCGTCACTGGCTCGAAACCGTGGAAGATGCGAATCCGTTATACGGCGATCGCGACTACGCCAGAAGCCGCGGCTTCAAGGACATTATTGCTCAGCCCGGCATGGTTATCTGCACCCTGGTCATGCCCTTTCGATGGCCGATGAAAAAATTCCACAAAACCCGTCAGTTACTGCATTTTGAGGTGAAGGACCTGCTGGAATTGCCAGTGGGCATCCTGGCTAACTACGAGACTTTTTTTTACCGGCCGGTCGAGATTGGCGATCGGCTGAGCACCACGGGTCGCCTGGTGGAAATATCTGATATCAAGCGCACCCGACTGGGAGAGGGGTATTTTACCAAGCTGGAAACCAGCTATTACAATCAGCGTGACGAGCTGGTCAGTCGTGCCTTCACCAGTTTATTTTCCTACGGAGGCACAACGCGTACAGGCGAAGAGGGCAGTGAGTTAACATCGCCCGCCACCAGCGACAAGCGAGTCGCACCCAGTACGCTGGAAGATCAGGCGCCGATGGCGCCACCGCAAGAGGAGTGGCTGCACGGCGGTTGGCACAATGGCACGGAAGAAATGCTGGAATCCTGGCGTACGGGCTGGCAGGGGAGCGAGCCGGTGGAGCGCCATTGGGACGAGGTCGAGATTGGCGATCAAATGCCAGCCCTGATCATGCCCATCACGGTCACCCGCTGTGTCTTCATGGCGTCCGCAAGCCGGGATTTTGCGCCGCAACATCACAATACCTGGTACTGCCACAACAAGAGCCAGACCCGGGAGATGTTCCTGGGTACGCACTTCAACCTCGGCATGTTGTCTCGCTTCATGACCGACTATGGCGGTCCTCTCAGTACGGTGCGGCGCATCCAGTTGCAGATGCGGCGAACCATTGGAGCGGGAGAGGACTATAGAATGAGTGGGGTGGTCACGAAGAAGTGGCAGGCCGATGGTGAGAAACTGATCGATATGGATATCACTATAGACACCCAACTCGGTCCCGCCTACCAGTGCAGCGGGACTCTGGCACTGGGGCGCTAATTTATGCCCGCAATTCAACGACAAATTCTGATTACTGGCGGAGCCGGTGGCATGGGGCGTGCATGTGCCAGGCGTTTTGCCCGCACGGGGGAGCAGGTGACTATATGCGATATTGCGCATGATGGCCTGGCCCAGGCACAGGCGGCATTGGGCCAGGAGGGCGTCCAGGTCAGGACAATACAATGTGATTTTGCCGATGATGCGTCGGTGCACTCGATGGTGGCCGCTTGGGATATTCAGCGGCCCATTGCTATTGTGCATACTGCCGGTCTTTCGCCTTCCATGTCGGACTGGCGCACCATTGTCAATGTCAATCTAACAGGCACCGCACGTTTGTTGGACGCAGTGTTGCCGCATGTGCAAGTGGGTTCAAGTTGTGTGTGTATCGCCTCCAATGCCAGTTATCTACTACCGGATATTCCCGCGGTGGCGGCGTTAATGGAACAGCCGAGAGATCCGCAATTACTGGAAAAATTGGCTGTGCTGAGCCAGGTGGAGGAATGGAACAGCGGTGTTGGCTACGCCACTTCCAAAAGAGCCGTGCGACGTCTGGTGGTAGCACGGGCGATGGAATGGGGGCGCAGGGGCGCGCGATTAAATTCCCTGTCACCGGGAATTACTGAAACAGCCATGGGCAAACGCGAATATGCCAATGAGCCTTTTATGGCGGAGATGGTGAAGATGACGCCGGTGGGGCGCAGCGCTGATCCCGATGAAATGGCCAGCGCGGCGCAGTTTCTTTGTTCGCAGGAGGCTTCCTTTATAGCGGGTATAGACCTTCTGGTCGATGGCGGATGCGCGGCGTCCATGGACGTGTTGCCGCGCTAGGCCGGTATTTTTCATGTCGCCTGTCATTCTTTCCAGGCCGACATTAACGTCAATGTACAATAACTGAGATCAGACAATGTCCCAGCAACAGCAAACACTGGAAGGTCGGGTCGCTCTTGTCACGGGGGCTTCACAGGGCATTGGTTTAGCCATCGCACAACAACTGGCTGCCCGGGGAGTCAGGGTGGTCATGCTAGCGCGGTCTAAAGACAAGCTTGACCAGGCGGCGGCAGCGATCGGCGACACAGCGATAGCGATACCCACAGATGTGGGTGACCCTGACGCGGTACGATCAGCGTTTAAAATGGTAGCCGACACTTTTGGGCGTCTGGATATTCTCGTCAATAATGCCGCAATCGGCTATCTCGGCAAAGTGGAAAATCTGACGGACGAGGCTATCGCGTCCCATATGAATACCAATGTGTCGGGAATGGTCTACTGTTGTCGGGAGGCCATTGCGCTACTGAAACAATCGGATTGTGCGGATATCATCAATCTATCCTCCGATTCAGTGTCCGATCCATTTCCTTATCTCACCCTGTATGCCACCACCAAGGGTGCGGTGGAAGTCTTTACCAAAGCGCTGCGCCGTGAATTAAAACCGGATCGTATTCGGGTCACTCTCATGCGCCCGGGGCCCACGGTGACGGGATTTGCCGAGACCTGGGACCAGGAACTGGCGGCTGAGGCTTTCCAGGTATGGCAGGCAGCGGGTTATTTGCACACCGGTGGTGACGGCGGTGGCGCCATGGATACTGATACGGTCGCGAACACAGTTGTCTTTATCGTTTCACAAGCTGCCGCGACTTACATTGAGTTTGTGGAGGTAAGACCTCACTGAATTCGGCGCGCCGGGAGAGCCTTTCCCACCTGAACGATTACAGCGTTGAGATCGCAAGCTCCAGGGTATCGGCTTCCGCATCCGCATAGCCGATTTCACGCAGTATGTCGGCCGTGTCTGCACCGGTTTTTGGGGCTTGCCTGCGAATGGTGCCAGGTGTCTTGGAAAATTTGTAAATTATACCCACCTGGTCAACAAAGCCGTCACCGATATCCTTACCCGCGAGTATGGCGCCGCGCTCGCGATGGTGTCTGTCCCACATGACCTCGTCAAGCGCCAGCACGGGCGATACACAGGTGTCCTCGAACATGAGCTGTCCAATCCACTCGTCGCGCGCTTTGCTCAGAAATATTTCTCTCAGGCGCGCCTTTTGCATCTCCACCTCCTCGCGACTTTTCGGATACTGTCGGTCGGCAAACTCCGGTACGCCTATCAATTGGCACAGATTCTCCCAGAACCAGGGTTCAAACGCCCCCAGGGATAAACTCTTGCCATCTGCGCACTCGTAGATATTGTAAAACGCGTACTGACCGCTGAGGGTGGTTTGGCCCCGCCGCGTAGATTCGCCGGACTCCTGTACCTCGTTCAGTTGCAGAAGCATCATATTCAGCAAGGTATCAACCATGGCAAAGTCTACGTACTGGCCTTCGCCGGTACGCTCCTTATGAAACATGGCGATCATGATGCTCAGGGCCGCGCTAATCCCGCCTGCGTCGTCGGCGATAGCGTTGCCCGGAATTTTAGGCGGACCATTTACATCGCCGGTCATATGTGGAATGCCGGCAAGCGACTGATAGTTGAGGTCGTGGGCCGCAATCTGGCTATAAGGCCCTTCCTGGCCGAGGCCGGAAAGAGAGACGCAGATAATGTCCTGCTTAAGCTTGCTCAAACTGTCATAGTCCATGCCCAACCTGGCGGCGACGCCGGGGCGGAACCCTTCGACCACGACGTCGACTTGTTTAACCAGCTGCTCGAAGACCTGCCGGCCTTCAGGCTTCTTCAGGTTCAGGTACATGCTGCGTGTATTGCGGCGTAACACATCCGGCATGGTTAACTCTTGACCGCCGCGACTGGGGGGCTCGACCTTTATGATATCGGCGCCAAAGTCGCCCAGTATTTGCGATGCATGCGGTCCGGGACCGAGCCGGGCCATATCCAGTATTTTTATGCCTTCAAGCGGAAGCTTCGCCATTGTTTGTCTCTTTAGTTGATTGCGGTGACGTCGATTGTTGGTTTCAGGGCTGCCAGTGAGTGCCTGTTCGCGCCCAGGGGTTGTCCTCGGCGTCCGCCGGTAACGCGACGCGTGCGGTAAATCGGGTCTTCACTTTGCCATCGACGGTGAGCAGAACAATGATGTTGACCCAGTTGCAGGCCTGCTCATCCGTTTCTGTACTCTCCACATGACCTGTTAAGACCATCCTGTCTCCTGGGCAGACCGAGTCCCCCATGCGAAATTTGTAGCGCCCGATGCGCGCCTTGGGGCCGCCCCAGTCGGTGATAAATCGCTCTAACCACGCAGCCTGGTTGGGCGTATTCATGAAAATGTCAGGCGTGCCATTATGTTCCCGGGCGAAATCCCTGTCGTGATGCATGGGCCGCCAGTCGCGGCTTGCCAGGGCACCCAATATCACCGACGTGGAAGTGACCTCATGCACCAGTTCCGGCAGGCTGTCACCGACCTGGACCTCGCCGATGATCAAGCTTTTAAATTCATGATTCGGCATTGCTTTTCCCTGTCCTGCGGTAGCCAAATCCCGTCATGGTTTCTGTTCCAACCCAGCTGTCGTGCTGATTGTGGCACACGGCATCGATCACCCAGAACCGGCCGCTGCCCAATTTCGTTGTCTTTACCTCGCTCAGCGAGCGCAGGGTCTCGCAGCAGTTAATCCGGTCACCGGGGCGGATAGGATCACCAAAGACGACTTCACTGTCAGTGGCCACCGCTTCCGGCAGTGCCAATGTTTCCTTGAGGTCGAAGTGAGTCTGCCAGGGCAGCGGGATTTGCTCGCGACCCGGCATCCAGTAGTGGGGACGAAACCAGGCTGATAACATGGTCAGGGGCGCGATGGGCCCCCCTGTCAGGCTGTGGGCAAGCTGGTCATCCCAAAAAATGGGATTCCCGTTTTGTACCGATGCACAACTGGTCCAGCAGTAGCCGCGCTCGACGTCAAATTCCCCGACGACCTTATGACGTTCCTTGCCCAGCCAGGAGCGCACCTCGTCCACGCCAATGGTAAAATCTTCGTTAGAGGACATGGCGCTGGCTCAAGTGAGTACCACAGGCTCGCGATCGATAATCTCTTCGGCAATAACGTCTTCCCAATATTCGGTGCCACCCAATGCCAGTTGGTACTGCTTGCCGCGGCGCAGGAACAGGGTCGTATCCTGCTCTTCCATGTAGCCTATGCCCCCGAATATTTGCGAACCGACATCCATCACATGTCCCACGGTTTCCGCAGAAAACGCCTTCGCCTTGGCCACATAGCCTCTGGCGTGGCGCCCCTTGTCGATTTGGAAGGCGCTGAACATGGTGAGCATGTCCGCGCCGTATAATTCCATAATGAGCTGGGCCAGATATCCCTGGATAGTTTGCATTTGCCCGATAGGTCGACCGAACTGTACCCGGGTCTTGGCATATTGTGTGGCGTGTTCATGCATTTCGAAACCGGCGCCATTGGTGAACGCACAGAAGCCCAGAACCGCTTTGTGTAATGCCGGTTCCAGCGCGGACCAGCCCTCGTCGAGACTGCCCAGGATGGCGGATTCCGGAATGCGAACATCTGTGAAATCGACCTGGTAAGTCTTGTCCCGGGACATGGTGGGCATTTGCCTTGTCTCAATACCATCGCTATTGCGGTCAACCAGGAACAGGGTCAGGCCGGACTGCGAGTCCGCCTCACCGGTGCGCGCCACGACCAGCAGTGTGTCGGCCGCGTCGGCGAATTCCACGAACAATTTGCTACCGTTTAAGACGTATCCCTCTTCATCCGTCCGGGCTTGCAGTTTGATATGTTCCGGCTTGAAAAAACGGGAGTATTCCTGATACGCGAAAGCGTAGATCTTTTTGCCGGCGACTATCTGTGGCAGCAGTTCAGCCTTCTGCTCTTTGCTGCCCGATCTGGTGATCGCATCCGCAGCCAGTACACTGGTGAACAGGTAGGGGCTGGGACAAATATGGCGGCCCATTTCTCGCACCAGCACGATCATGTCCAGAGTACTCATGCCCATGCCGTCATACTCCTCGGGAATAATTATCCCCAGCCAGCCCAACTCTGCAAACTGCTGCCACATGTCGGGACAGTAGCCACTTTCGGAGTTGTTCTCTATATTGCGCACAAATGCGAAGCTGCAATTTTTGTCCATGAACTTACTGGCGATGTCCTGTAGCTGTGTTTGTTCCTCTGTCAGTTTGAGATCCATAATCGATTTCCTGTGTCTGTTTTGATTCGAAGCTGCGCTTAGCGCGTGGGCAGTTCAGGTTTGCCTAGGGCATTGGGCAGGCCCAACAGGCGGCGGGCGATGATGGACTTGGAGGTGTCTACGCCCCCTGCCGCGACCCGCGCGTGCCCGGCCATCAGGTACTCGTCAGCCAGGCCGCCGTCGAGTGGTGAATGCTGTCCGCCCCAGAGTCCACCAAAGGGGCCCATCAGGTCCAGGCCCATTTGGGCAAACTCGTCCCCGATGGTTGCTCCCCAGGCCTTGTTCATGGCTGCCTCGACAGCGGGAACTTCTTCCTGGGCCTTACAAATAGCCATGCGCTCCAGCATGGTGCCCACTTCGACCCGGGCGGCCATTCGTGCCAGTGTCCGCCGAGTATGATTATCCTCAATGGGGCGCTCGCCGTTGAAATTGGCATTCTTATACCAGTCGACAATGTTGGTAAAGCGACGTACGCGAGAAGCAAAGGACAGGATCGCGAAGCGCTCGTAATCCAGGGCCTGCATCATGTAATAAAACCCCTCGTTGATCTTACCCACCAAGCGGGATTTGGGCACTTTCATCTTGTCGAAGAAGAGCTGGTTGGTACGATGTGTCGTTCCCTCTCTGCCAATCGTATCCATGGGTGACATGCTCAGCCCAGGGCTGTCATGGTCCACGATCAGGATACTGATGCCCTTGTGCTTTGGTGCATCGGGATCGGTGCGTACGGCCATCCAGTGCCAGCGGCAAAAGTGTGCCGAGGTGATGAAGTGCTTCATACCGGTCACCTCGAAGTGATCCCCCTTGTCGATGGCGCGACATTTCATTGAGCCCAGATCGGTGCCAGCATTAGGCTCAGTGTAGGTGATCGCCCATTGCCCCTCGTTGCGAAAGATTTTTGGCAGAAAATCTTTTTTCATCTCTTCGCTTGCCACGTGAAAAATGGTGCTGGCGATGGTGCCGACATTCTTGCCAATAATTGGTGATCCGGTACGATCCAGCTCTGCGTTGAGAATAAATTGTGCCAGTGGCAACGGATTGGGTGAGCCGCCGTATTCTTCCGGAAAGCCCATGCCCAACCAGCCTCGGTCAGCCATCTTGGTCACGAATGCGACCCGAGCCGGTGTATCGATAAAGATACTGCCTTTCACCTCATCGGTGAGCTCCTTATCGATAAACTCGCGCACTTCCTGGCGAAAAGCTTCCTCCTCGGCGCTCCAATCAAAATCCACGTCATTCTCCTTAAGCTTTTTGCTGTTGGTACAGTTCGTCCCACCAGGCACCTGGCTTACATAAGTGTGCTTGATTGAGGGTGGGCGAATATTTATACAAGGCATGCGTCATATATAGAGATAATAGTACAAGGACTGCTCTGTGAGAAGCCATTTTGGCCGCTAATACAAAAAATGGTGCGGGGCCCCGCATCGAAGCAGGGCAGCCCATATATAAAAAGACAAACGTCATGTTAATTGCCGTTTCGGTGTATTGGAGATATAGTTTTGGGGGTTGCCCGCAATGGCGGGGTTAATATCGCGGTAATAATCAGGAGTGTTAGCTATGTATCCGGCCGTTCATGCCCAAACCCATCCCGAAAAAGCTGCCATTATTATGGGCCGTGGTGAAATCGTTACCTACCGCGAGCTCAATGAGCGCTCAAATCAATGCGCCCATCTATTTGCCAGCCTGGGCTTGCGCGCAAATGATGCGCTTGCCCTGTATATGGAAAACTGTCCGGACTATTTCTATGCGGCCTGGGGCGCGCAGCGTTCAGGCTTGTATTACACGCCTATTTCTACCCACCTGAGCGTCGAAGAGACGGCCTATATTGTGGGGGATTGCGACGCACAGGTCGTCATCGTCTCCTATGCCTTGCGCGACGTGGCCCGGCAACTCAAATCCAGCAAGTCGGCTGTGCATACCTATTTGATGGTCGGCGGCACTATCGAGGGTTATGAGGCGTTTGAAGATGCCCTGGCGACATTTCCCACCACGCCCCTCGCCAGGGAATTGGAGGGATGCGAGATGCTGTATTCCTCCGGGACCACGGGCTACCCCAAGGGAATAAAAAACCCCAACCCGGTGCGGGAAATTGGAACACCGAGTCCGCTGGTGATGGGAATTTTGGCCAGTAGCTACGGAATCAACGAAGACACTGTGTACCTGTCCCCGGCCCCGCTGTATCACTCGGCCCCGATCCGCTTTTGCATGGCCATGCATCGGGTGGGCGCTACGGCAGTGGTCATGGAACATTTTGACCCTGAGGAGGCCCTTCGGCTGATTGAAAAATACCAGGTGAGCTTCAGCCAGTGGGTGCCCACCATGTTTATTCGTATTCTGAAATTGCCCGCAGCAGTACGCAATCAATATGATCTGTCCAGTCAGGAGGTGGTCGTGCACGCTGCGGCCCCGTGCCCGGTTGAAGTGAAGCAGCAAATGATTGATTGGTGGGGCCCTGTGCTGGTTGAATACTACGGCTCAACCGAGGGTCACGGCGGTACCCAGATCAGCTCAGAGGATTGGCTAAAGCACAGGGGATCCGTAGGCAGGCCGACGTATGGCAGCGTCCATATACTTGACGACGCGGGAAAAGAGCTGGCACCACAAGAGGTGGGTGCCGTCTTTTTCGCGGGAGGGGCCGACTTCGAGTATCACAATAGCCCCCAGAAGACCGCGGATTCCCGGGTGGGCAATATGTCCACGGTGGGCGATATTGGCTATGTAGATGAAGACGGCTTTCTCTATCTCACGGACCGTAAGGCCCATATGATTATTTCGGGTGGTGTGAATATTTACCCGCAGGAGATGGAAAACACGCTGGTGATGCACCCCGCTGTCGCAGATGTGGCAGTGGTGGGTGTGCCGAATCAGGATTTGGGAGAAGAAGTTAAGGCAGTGGTTGAACTGCTTGATTTTGCCGATGCCGGGCCTAAGTTGGAGCGGGAGTTAATCGCCTATTGCCGGGATAGACTATCCCACCTGAAGTGCCCAAAGAGTATCGATTTTGAGGAGAAGCTGCCTCGCTCCGATGCTGGAAAATTGTTCAAGAGAAGAATAAAACAGCGCTATTGGCAGGGACGAGACAAGACTATCGCCTGATTTTCGGGCTGTTCTATCTGGTCGATCCAGCTACCGACTCCCTGTGTCTCTACCGGCACCTGCTGCACTGCAACCGTTTTGAATTTATTGGCAGGGTTCTCCTAAATGTCTATGCAGAGCGATTGACATGTAATATGATCTAAAAAAAGACTACTGTCATATATAAAACAGGGGGTTCCTCCTTATGCCAACAATCGCCAAGACCTTGTTAAGGTATCGAAGGGTACTGTCTGTTTGTACGACCATTGCAGCCACCGCCGCCATGCTCCCACAGCAGCTGAGCGCCCAGGAACGTCAGGCAATTCTTGAGGAGATCATTGTTACAGCACAGAAGCGGGCGGAGTCCATGCAGAGGACGCCGCTTTCTGTCACGGCGATATCTGCGACCACTATCGAGGATATGGCTATCAGCGATATTAGTGATATCGCCACGATTACCCCTAACGTACAAATCCAGAAGACTGCCGGGGGCTCCGCAGCCAGTACTATCCGCATCCGCGGTTTAGCCAACGAAGACCTGATCCTGACAGCCGACCCCAAATCGGCGGTTTATATCGATGGCGTGCTGGTGGCTAAATCTCTCGGATCACTGGTTGACGTGGTGGATATACTACGTATCGAAGTCCTCAGGGGGCCGCAGGGCACCCTGTTTGGTCGTAACTCCAATGGCGGTGCGATCAATGTGATCTCGAAAAAGCCGGACAACGAGTGGGACTTCGGCGTCAAGGTGGACGCGGGCCGCTACTCCTTGCTGAACACCAAGACCATGCTCAACATCCCGCTTTACCGGGACGATGCCTCTGGCAATAGCCTCGCAGCCAGAGTGGTTTATATAAGCCGGGAAGTCGATGGTTGGATTAGTAATCCTCTCAACGGCGAGGACTTTGGCACCGAGGACCGCCAGGGGCTGAATTTTGCCCTGAGTTGGTCAACAGACAATGTGGTGGTCGATTACGCCTATGATAAGAGTAAGTGGCGGGATAAAGGACCGGCGGCGGTATTGGAGCTCAGCGGCGATCCAAAATCCGCAGCCCTGGCAGGTCTCCTCAATAACCTGATTTATCCGGCACTGACAGAAACCGGCAGTATCGACGAGTTTATTCAGTTAAATCGTCCGTCCAAGGTTGAGTCAGACGTCTCTCTTCACCAAGAACTGGATGTTGAAGGGCACAACCTGACCGCGGCGATTGATTTCGCCGATGCCGGCGTGCTGGGCGATGTGACGTTCACCTCGATTACCGCCTATCGCGAAACTGATAATGCTGCGCTCAGCGATATCGATGGAACCCCCTTGCGAATTGGATATTTTAGATCACCTTACAGGATTCAGGAACAGTTCACCCAGGAATTTCAGTTATCGGGACTTTCCTGGAATGAGCGCCTGGATTATGTTGTTGGCTTGTATTATTTCGATGAGGACGGCGGTGAACTCGCTTTTGCCGATACTCTGGTCTTTCCCGAGGTGGGATTTTCGGACCCACTGAGTTCTATCGTGACTGACTACGAGATCGATAACCAGGCCTGGGCGATTTATGGCCAGGCGACACTCGCCGACTGGGTGGTCGATGGCTTGAACCTGACGCTTGGGGTTCGCTATACCGAGGAAACCCGCGGCCTGGATATTACCCGTTCCTCATCGCAGGTTGGCATTCTGCAGGACCAAACCTGTGATCCTGAGGATTCGGCAAGTTTTGATCCGGACAGCTGCGGTACCTTCGATCTTCAGGGCCTGGAGGAGGATTTCAGCAATACCTCGTTGATGGCAAACCTCTCTTATCAATGGAATGACGAACTGATGACCTACTTCCGGGTGGCTCAGGGATTTCAGAGTGGCGGTTTCAACGGCCGGGCGGCAACCTTGAGTACTGTGGCTATGCCCTATGATGAAGAGACAGTAATATCCTACGAGTTGGGGCTGAAGTCCCAGTGGTTTGGTAATAAAATGCAACTCAATGGCAGTATTTTTTACACCGAGAACACGGATCTACAGGTGGCGCAATTTCCGCCCGAGGCGACCAGTGCGAGTGTGGGAACCATTGTTGTCAACGCCGGGGAAGCGACTATACAGGGGGGGGAACTAGAGCTTGTGGCCCGGCCAACGGCGAACCTGGATCTGTACCTGAACTACGCCTATCTGAAGCCAGAGTACGATGAATATATCCTGGGAGAGGATCTCGACGGTTCCCCCATCGATACCGCTGACGGTCGTGAATTTAAAAATGCGCCAGCGCATACGCTTGGCGGTGGCATAAAATACCACTTCAATCCTTTTTCCTTTGGCCAGTTATCGGCGCGCCTGGACGTCTACTGGCAGGACGATATATTTCTCAACGGTGATCCTGAAATCGTGGCGGACGACCCGCTGATTGCATCGGATTCAAAAAATGACAGGGCGGTTAACCAGCAGGAAGCCTATATGTTGGTGAACGCGCGTATCACACTGGAGCAGATTTCGCTGGGTAACACCGGGCGTTTTCGACTGGCAGTGTGGGGCAGAAATCTCACAGACGAAAAGTACCGTTACGCGTCGATCGACTTGATTGATCAACTGGGATTCGCTATCAGCCATTACGGTGACCCGCGAACTTACGGGATCACGCTGGCTTACGATTTGCGCTGACAGACTGAGGGAGACCAGGTTGGCCACCGAATAGTTTCGGGAGAATTTTCCAGCGATGCACACTCGACAAATGTTTGACCTCAGTGGCCGTACAGCGCTGGTGACCGGCGGTGGTCATGGTATCGGCCGTCATCTCAGTATGGGTTTGGCCGAGGCCGGCGCCGACGTGATCATCGTGGGGCGAAAACTTGAGCCACTGCAGGACGTGGTGGATGCAATTGAAGTAATCGGTCAAAAGTCCTGGCTGGTGCAGGCGGATTTGTCCGACAGCGATGCCATTGATGGTGTTGTGGCTACTGCGTCTCAGTTGGTCGAGCGGATAGATATTCTTGTCAATAACGCCGGTATGGTGTGGGCGGCTCCCACACTGGAGTACCCGCTGTCGGGATGGGACAAGGTATTTGATCTGAACGTCCGTGGCCTTTTTTATCTGTCCCAGCAAGTGGCGATACTCATGAAGGCACAGGGCGGGGGCAGTATCATCAATATTTCCTCCATCTCCGCCTGGCGCTGTGCGACCGACGATCAGGAGCCGGTGGTGGCCTACAATGCCAGTAAAGGCGCCGTGGTGTCCCTGACGCGTGATATGGCGGTAAAACTGGCGGCGGACAATATCCGGGTCAATGGCATTGCTCCGGGGCCTTTTTTGACGGACATGATGAATCACGTCCGACACGACGAAGAAAAGCTCAGCGCTTTTGAGAGCGCGATCCCACAGCAGCGCTCCGGCGAGGAAGACGATATCAAGGGCGTGGTGGTCTTTTTGGCGGGCCCTGCCAGTGCGTTTATCACCGGGCAGACACTGGTTGTGGATGGCGGCTGGCTGTGTGCCTGAACCTGCCGGGCCCCGGTGTCTGTTAATGCTGCCTCAGCTCGGCGCTGGCAAGTTGTTCATTTTTCATCGCCCGGGTCACCCGTTCAGACTCCCCCTGCAGTAGTAACGCCTTGGCTGCCCTGAGTACAGCGGGCTTACACTCAGCCATGGCCGCGGCCATTTCTCGTGCTTCATGCATCAACTGATCGCTGGCTACCACGCGATTGACCAGGCCGATTGACGCAGCCTCTGTTGCCGGAAAGACTCTCGCGGTCAATATCAGTTCACGTGCTTTGGCGGCGCCGACCAGTCGCGGCAGCAGGTGTGTACTGCCCAGTCCGGGCAAGATACCCATTTTGGTGAAGGTGAGACCGAACTTGGCGTTATCTGCAGCAAGGCGGATATCACAGGGCAGCACCATGGTAATACCCACACCGATGGCGTGGCCGTTGATCGCGGCGATGACCGGCTTGGGATAATTCAGGAGATCCAGGGGAAATTCCCGCACCAGGCGCTCCTCGCCCAGCCGTGGACCCTCCGTGTTGCTGGTTTCGGCCTGGGCCTTCAGGTGATCCAGATCCACCCCGGCACAAAAACCCCGGCCGGCGCCTGTGATGATGATCACCCGCGCACTGTCGTCGTCTCTTAGCTCATCGAATGCCGTGACTATCTCCTCGCCCATATCGACGGTGTAGGCGTTCAGTTTTTCCGGGCGGTTCAGGGTAATGGTTGCAATACCCTCGGTGATGTCTAGCAGGATGTGCTTGTACATGGAATTCTCCGCATCGGTGTTTGTCTTGGTGTCGTCAAGAAGGGGCAGGTTATCTGGGCAGGTCGAGGCAGCGCTCGCCGATAATATTGCGCATGACTTCTGATGTGCCGCCGCCCAGTGTATTGGCAAAGGAACCGAGGAACGCCTGTGGCCATTTCCCGGTGAGGCTGGACAAGCTGGCCCTGTCCGGCCCGACGATCTCCAGCGCCAGGGCGGTGATTCGCTTATACAGCTCCGACTGGTACAGTTTTAGCATCGATCCCTCGGGCCCTGGCATGGTGCTGCGCTCATTGCGGGAAATTCCCATCAGCGTCATCGCCAGCAGAGAGCGGGTTTCAGCGCGCAGTTTGGCCAGTTCATAGCCGATATGGTCATCGTGTATGGCAAAACGCCCGTCGTCCAGCGGCGTGTTTCTGGCCAGGTCAATAAGGTCTTCGATGGTCCGCTGGGTTGCTATCTGGGAGGGCATAAATGCCGTACCGCGTTCGAAGGACAGTTGCGCCATACTGACTCGCCAGCCGTTGTTGATTCCGCCGACAACATTTTTCAGGGGAATACGAACCTCGTCATAGAACACTTCATGCAGGTCGCTGCCTCCCGCCATATCCTGTATCGGCCTGATTTCCATCCCGGGGTTGTCCATCCGGTTGATCACCCAGCTAATCCCGGCATGCTTCGGGGCATCGGGGTCAGTACGGACCAGGAGCTGCTGCCAGTCGGCGAACCTGGCCCAACTGGTCCAGATTTTGGTGCCGGTCACGACCAGTTCATCGCCGTCAATCACGGCCCGGGTTTTCAGCGATGCCAGGTCAGAGCCCGCGGAGGGCTCGGAGAACCCCTGGCACCAGATGACCTCGCCTTTGAGGATGGGAGGAAGATAGGTGGTCTTTTGTTCTTCATCACCGCAGGCGATGATGGTCGGCCCCGCCAGGTTAATACCGTTGAAACGATAACCGTCGATCGGCGCCTCCGATCGGGCGTATTCCATCAGGAATATCAGCTGCTGAAAGGTGTCGAATCCCTGGCCACCATACTGGGTGGGCCAGTTGATACCGGCCCAGCCACCCGCGTACAGGGTTTTTTGCCAGGCGAGGTCGAACTCGCGGGCCTGGGCGCCATCTTCCGGGCGTTGCTCTGCCGGTTTGTTGTCCTGCAGCCAATCCCGTACCCGATCACGAAACTGCTGCTCGTTCAATGTAAATTCGAGATTCATAGTGCGGATCTCCTGTTAGTCCGGTGCAGGCTCTGCCAACAGCTTTTTCAAATGGTAACGCTCGCTGCCAAACAGGGTGCCCAACACCTGGGCGCGTTTGACGAAGAGGTGGATGTCCATCTCCTGTGTATACCCCATGCCGCCATGGATCTGCACTGCTGTATTGGCGTTGGATTGCGCAGCCTCGATGGCGAGCGCCTTCACGGAAAATGTGTCAAACAGGCCGGCGGCAGAGTTGTTTTGCAATGTGATACTGGCGTGATACAACAAGGCTCGCACCGATTCGCAGCGCACCGCCATATCGGCGCAATAGTGCTTGATGGCTTGAAAGCTGCCAATGGGTTTGCCGAACTGTTCCCGCTCTTTGGCGTAGCTGACCGAGCGATCTCTGGTCGCCTCGGCGATTCCAAGCAGCATGGCCGCGGTCAACAGGGCGCCCCGTAAGAATGTGTTGTCCTGGTCTGCCGATACATAGCACACACTCCGAATAGCGGCGGCGTTCATGGTTGACAGCGCAATCGTGCTATCGATGCATGTGTCGGTCGCTGTGACCGCCAGCGAGGACAGCTCCAGCAAGGCTGAACCATTCTCATCCGCGACCAATACCAGGTCGGCATCATCCGCCTCGAAAACCAGAAACTCGCCATCAACCGTGTTTGCGATCTGCGCGGGGCGAG
>Ga0114949_10001190_pt1 | contig 15579 bp, 14 predicted proteins | sample N074metaG_FD_83505 | JGI IMG/M metagenome (GOLD analysis project Ga0114949, IMG submission 83505) | Deep subsurface microbial communities from Kermadec Trench to uncover new lineages of life (NeLLi) - N074 metaG | ecosystem: Environmental > Aquatic > Marine > Ocean trench > Sediment | place... | reverse complement strand
GCACCAACAGCGACGCGTTTTTCACCCCGCAGGAGCGCCAGCCACGCGTCGATCCGTTCAGCTTCCGAGAGGCCGGAATGCAATACGGCAACCTGGTCTCCATACATCCCCCGTACCCGGGATATCGTTTGCGGTGTGAGCGCGATTTCCGGAACTAACACAATCGCCCCCTCTCCCCGCACAACCGCCTGCCGCACGGATTCAAGGTAGACGAGCGTCTTTCCACTCCCCGTGACACCGTGGAGCAGGCCAACGCCGCCAGGTCCGAGGTTTTCTAGGGTCTGGATTACCGAGCGCTGGGCATCGGTCGGCACCGGAGGTGGGCTCCCTTCGACTCCTTCGAACGGATCCCTCAACGACTCGCGCGCATCAATACGAGCCAAACCGCGATGGATGAGCGCCCGGATCACCGCATCGGAGAATCCAAGTGCCTCCCGGGCGTGTTGAACAGGAGCCGTGCCGCCAAGTTGGTCCAACGCCTCGTACAGCGCGCGTTGCGCCTTGGCACGCCCAAAGACCTCCTCGCGCTCCAACAGCGTGGGCAACGTCTTCGACAACGTAAGTATTCTCTCGCGGCGACCTGATGGCCCGAGGTCCGGCAGTTCAGTTTCCAGCGACACCGCGCCACTCCTGGTCAAGCGCTGCAATACGTCCCACACCGGACGTTTCAGTCGGCGCTTCAGTTGGGTCGCACTGGCCCGCCCGCCCATCCTTTGGATTTCGGCCAACACCTCGGCACTCATCCCTCCCGCGGCAGCGTGTTCATCGATCACGGTTGCTATCAGTTGCGATCGCCCCCACAGTGCCGCCGGAAGCATCGTCTTGAGGACGACGCCGATCGGCGTCGCGTAGTACCGACTCAGCCATTCGGCCAGGTCCAACAGGGCCTGTGGAAGCAACGGTTCTTGGTCGGGAGCCAAGGCGATCGCCTTGAGACCGGACGGATCACCCTCCGAGATCGCAACTACCACACCCACCATCATGCTCGACCGCACCGGCACCACGACACGGGCCCCGGGCGACACGCGGTCGCCAAGCGCGGCGGGGAGTTCGTAGCTGTAGGGATCGGGAGTCGGTAGCGGAAGCGCTACTGAACAAATCATCGTCGTCACCCGTTGGGCCGGCGCGTACCCTTGATGATCGACAAACCGAGAGCGCGCTGTTGCACCAACCTGTGGAGCACGCGGAACTCCGAACTGAGAATGAAACGCAGACCCCGCCACCGCGCCACGCGCCAACTTCGGGGCAACAGGGCAAGCCACCCAACCTCCATCCACACCGTGCTGACGGGCGCATCTTCCACCGTCAGCTCTACGATACCCGCCTCACGAAACCACCGTTTCCACTCGACCACGAGTTGAGGATTGAGCCCGATGCAGTCGGCCAACAACCGAGCGTCAGCCTCGTTGGGCTCCCGGAGCCACGATGGCACGAGAGCAACCACCGGCTTCGTCGGACGAACAACCCGGCCTGCCTCCCGGAGGATAGCCTCATAATCCTGCCGCAATAGCGAAAGCACGTTGATCACCACCAGATCGAACACGCTCTGCTCGTAGGGCAGGTCAGAAGGGGGCGCCACTTGAAAGGATACCTGACTAGCCATGCCCATGTGGCGAACGGATTGTTCCGCTGCCTCGACCGCACCCGGATCAGGGTCCAGCCCGACAATGTGCGTCTTGAACCGCTCGGCCCACCACATCACCGAACGCGCCGATCCGGTGCCGATCCACAACACCTCGTCGGTTGCCTCGACATCGAGGATTTGACCCATGCGCTTGTACGTCGGCTCGGCCACGGCACCCCAAGGGCGCAGGATCGCGAGGAATTGTGCCGACGAGATAATTGGCATGACCGGAGAAGCTACTGCGGCGCTCACGCCACCACTAGCTCACATGGATCAGCGCGGCAACCGACTCGATGGCAGCTTCAGCAATCCGGCTGGGCACGTATCCGCCCTCCAAAACCATCGCCATCGGCACGCCGATCTGGGACCAGGTCGTTATCCACGATCCATAGTCCTCCGGCTCCAAGGTGAAAGCAGCGAGCGGGTCACCCGCCATCGCGTCAAACCCCGCCGAAATGAGCACCAGGTCCGGGGTCCAACCGTCGGTGGCTCGATCCACGGCTTCGTTCAGCGCCGCGACATAGCGCCCGCGGGGCAGCCCACCGGGCAACGGCACGTTGATTACGTTCCCGACCCCGGTCTCTCCTGCTGCCCCCGTTCCCGGATAGAGCGGCCACTGGTGCATCGAGACGTAGCGAACCCGGGCATCAGCCTCCACAATCGCCTGGGTCCCGTTACCGTGATGCACGTCCCAGTCAACGATCAACACATGCTCCAATCCCATACCTTCGAGCGCCTCGTACGTGGCCACCGCGACATTGTTGATCAGACAGAATCCCATGGCGCGTGCGGCTGTGGCGTGATGGCCCGGTGGCCGAACGGCAGCAAAAGCCGGCGTGCCCTCTACAGACAAGCGTACGGCCTCGATCGTCGCGCCGGCGGCATGCATGGCAGCTTCGTAGCTGCCCGCTGACATTCGCGTATCCGCGTCGATTGCACCGCCACCAGCTCCAGCCACTTGGCGCAAGCGATCGACGTATTCGAGCGGGTGGACGCGCACAACCTGATCGATCGTGGCCGCAGCAGCCTCGTCGAAGGTCAAGTCTAGGACGTCCTCTGCTGCACGGAGCGCTTCGAGAATGGCTCGGAGACGTTCCGGTGATTCGGGGTGTCCTATCCCAGGGTCGTGTTCGAGGGACGACCCGTGCCAAACGACGTGTACGCCCGTGGACACTGCTGGATTGAAACGGTGTCTAACGAACCGGTTGACGCCGGCCGCGAAGCACGATCATTGGAGCACCATCCGGAACGCCAAGGTCGCCCAACGACTGACCCTCATCAAAGACCTCTGCTCCGCGGAACTTCACGATGAAATCATCGAGGTCGAACGGCTTTGCCGTGGCACCAATCAAAGCCGCCTCCTTGACCGATGCCACCGACCAATTGGCATCGACGTCTAGGGTGATCGTATCCCAAACCGGGGGCACCCACACCCGAACCGAACGGATGGAATCGACGGTCACGCGGTCCTGGCCTCTACCGCTGGTAGCGTCGAAAAAAAGCGGCCGATTGCCTGGTCAAATAGGAGCGTCGACGCCCGGACCAGCGTGTGTCCGTCCTGTTCCGCAACTGCAAGGGTCAACTCCTCCCCTCCCTGCCCCCTAAAGGTGCAGTAGCGGTCACCCTCGTGCTCGACGAACGCACTGCTGTGCGGAATGCGTTCCGCGAAGAACGTCTTCGCCCTGGTCAGCACGTCGGATGGCGATAGGCTCGTCATCATCTCATGCGTCATGCGCCACCTATATTGGCAGATCTCGCCGAAAGGTAACCGAGCAGTTCGACCACTGCTTCGGACAAGCGTGAATTCGGGACGGAGGTGGCACCGGCAGATCGCAACTCCCGGAGCGCCAGACCTTCAACGTGCGGTCCGAAGACGAGCACCGCGGTGTCATACGATTCCGACCTCGTTGGCGTACCCCCGCCACGGCGGACGTAGTCTTCTACCTTGGCGCGGAAGAACAGATCGCGGGTCTTGACGAGTACGAGCGGAACGTGCGTCATGCATCACCCGCCCCTGCGTCGTCAGGAACTCCGTGTGTGTGGGTGGCCAACCACCGGTTGGCCGCGATCAGCACGGCGATCACGACAACAAACTGCACCAACACGGTTCCGACATTGTTTTCCCCAAACGGATCCAACCATCCGTCGGGATTCCACTGGCGGGCTTGATACAGCCACCATATCAACAAGATCACGGCCTGAAGCGGAACGAGCATGCCGACCACGACGTCCCACCATGCGCCCACCGAAACATCGGAGTCCGCATGATTGAGCTGCTGCTCCCGGAAGCGGCGGACTCCGTGGGTAATCACAGCGATGGAGAAGAACAAGCCTGATACCATCAGCGCGACGCCCCATACCCAATCCTGGTTGTGGAGCACCGCCAACGAGATCGCCGAAGGAAGTCCCAAGAGGAAACCAGCAATGCCAACGTACCGAATCGCACGCTGGCGTTCGATCCCGGCGTCCATGAACACGCGCGTGGCCAATTCGAGCATCGCGATCAGGCTGGTAAATGCCGCAAATGCGAGTGCCAGGAAAAACAACACCATGAAGAATCGGCCAAATGGGACTCGCGCAAACAACTCCGGCATCCAGATGAATGTCATTCCCTCATTGCCGGCTGCGAAGATCGTCTCCTGCAACAGGTCGGCACTGAGCGGGACGCCCTCCCGTACTGCCTCCTCGAGAGCAGGGAATGCACTCAACGCTTCGGGATTGTCGGCCAAGTTCGCGACCAGCTGCGGCACGACCGAGAATACAGTGCAGAGCACCATGATACCGGCAAGCAACGATATGGCGTTGTTCGCGGTCGGTAGAATGAACGCGTTGAGCGCGGTATCCTCATTGGGGCGCAGGTAGGCTGCATAGCAAAGCACCAGCCCCCACCCAGCTCCGGTATCCCATGCGTTCTGCGTCAGTGCCTGCAACCAGATCTCAGCCCGTCCCAGAGCCGTCCAATCGACACCGAACAGAAAGGAGAGCCCTTCGCCGGCGCCTGGTAGAGTGATGGCGCGGACCGCCAGGAGCACGACCATGACCAGAAGCGCAGGCATCAAGATCGTTGCCACCCGCTCGATGGCCCGCACCCCCTTCGACACGACCAACACCCCGCTCAACATCACGAACCCGTGCGTCAGGATCGGCCACCACGAGGTCGTGTAGGCCTCCCAAAACGCCCCCGGATTTGCCCCGGGGACTTCTCCAACGGCAGACGCAACAACGTACCTGACCGTCCACCCCGCGACCACCGAATAGTAGAACAGGATGGCCGTGGCCACAAAAGCAACGAACGCACCCATCCACGCCCACTTCGGCCCCATCATTTGAATGAACGCCCCCACTGGCCCCGAACGAGTCTTTCGACCCATGCCGAACTCGACGAGGATCAAGGGGATCGACCACAGGAACAAGAATACGATCCAGGCGATGATGAATTCTCCACCGCCATTCTGCGCGGCGATTCTCGGGAACCGCCAGATATTGCCCGTCCCAACTGCCATACCGAGCATGACGAGCAGCATGACCCATCGAGAGGAGAAAGTTTCGCGCGGAGCGTTCACACGTCCCCCTTGGATTTCAGAGCGCAGCAGTCAATCGAGTAGTTCTTCGAGCCGATGCACAACATGGTCGAACGTCAGAGGTTGCCCCAGAACGTCCTCTGCCAACCGATGTGCCGGGTCAGCCTGTCCCCGTTGCATCAGCCCCGAGATAAATTCACCGGCGTGTGGATTCCGGTACCAATCCTCGTCGAACTGTTCCTTCAAATGCGTGGCGAGCATGGACTCGAGTTGCCAAGCGCGCAAGTACCGGGCGGAGTAGAAACCGGGATCGACGTCCAACAACGCATCCCCGGTCAGGTACCGGAATCCCGTTGCCGCTGACAAACGATCCACATAGCGTTCGCCAGTCCCCCCGAAATCGCCGCGGTAAAGGTCGAGTTCGTAGGAAATCTTGGCGACGTACCGCCGTACCAGAAACAATTCGCCAACCGCAAGCTCGAAGACCAGTTCCCCGACCTGACTCGTGGACAAATCGATGTACCGATGGAGCCATCCCCGGTTCATCGTGAGGTGGTCCCACAACATAGCGAACCCCTCGGTGACCGAGTTGTCACCAAGCCAACGCGCGGCGAATGGAAGGTCGGCGGAAACCGATGCGAAGTGCATGGCGTGACCGAGTTCGTGCCAGAAGGTACGATAGTCCCCGTGACCGCCTTGGGGTCGGAGTACCAGGTAGACCTCATCGGGTACGACGACCGGTACACAGAATGCCCTCGGCTGTTTGCCCTCCCGCTCTTCGGTATCGAAGCGCACGCGCCCCTCTTGCGTGGCATCGAGACCCATAGCACCCATTTGCCCGACGGCGACCTCCACCAACCGCGACGCGACGAAGGCATCGTCAAACCGGTCGTGGCGGAACAGGCGAACAGCATCCGAACGGACTAGCTCATCCATGCCCACGCCAAGGTGACGTCGTACCAGTCGCCCCAGACCATCGCGGTACATATCGGTGGTCCGATCCAGAAAGGCCTGGGCATCCGCGGCGAGGGCATCCAGGTCGATACCAGTCAGAGCACCAAAGGCCTCGACATACTTTCCGTGTCCAAACCCTTCGATCAACTCTCGCTCCCGGACGAACCGGTCCCGACGGAGATTCTCGAGCCCTTCGCACCCCACATCCGCGCGGGCGTTATCCAACGCAATGCGGTACTGGCGATCTTCGGCGTTGGCCAGTTCGATCGGGACCTTGAGATAGGGAAGCTGCTGCCCGCCGACGTCTACGGTTGCCGCTTGCTCCCAACGCAACTGCTTCTCGTCGAGCGAGGCGAGCTGGCGCCCCACTTGCAGATCTATGACCCATTCATTGAGCGCCGGATCGCCGCTGGCCTTTACGGCGTCCAAGGCATCCGGACTGGTGAGTAAGGCGTAGCGTTGATAAATGGCCTGGAAGGCCGGGTCATCTTTAAGCCCCGCACCAGTTTCGTAGTACTCACGGCCGAGTTCTCGATGAAACGCCTCTCCGCGCTCGAGGATGGACTCCAGATTCACGCGGACAGACGCTCGTCGAGATACGGTACGAGCTTGTCGATCGCGACGCGGTCCTGCACGAGAGTATCGCGATCCCGGACCGTTACTGTATCATCCTCGACGCTTTGTCCATCGATGGTGACCCCATACGGCGTTCCAGCCTCGTCTTGACGGCGGTAGCGACGGCCGATGGAACCGCCATCATCGTAAAACACGTTGAAGCGTCCTCGCAGATCCTCGTACAATCGGCGCGCAAGCTCGGGCATCCCGTCCTTCTTGACGAGCGGGAACACACCAACCTTGATCGGGGCCAATGAAGGCTTGAGCGCCAGCACCACACGTTGTTCGCCCCCGATCTGCTCTTCACGGTACGCGTCAGCCAGAACGACGAGCATGAGACGATCGGCTCCCAATGATGTCTCCACGACGTAGGGAACAAACCGGTCCTTGGTCTGTGGGTTCACGTACTCGAGCTTCTTTCCCGAAAACTCTTGATGGCGACTCAGGTCGAAATCCGTGCGGTTATGTATGCCTTCGAACTCCCTCCAGCCAAAAGGAAATTCGTATTCGATGTCGAAGGCTTTCTTGGCGTAGTGCGCCAACTCGTCCGGTCCGTGCTCGTGGAACCGCAACTTCTTTTTGCGAATTCCTAGATCGAGTTGCCACTGCATGCGCCGGGCCTTCCACTCTTCGAACGCCGCCTCATCGTCGCCCGGTTTGACAAAATACTGCATCTCCATCTGCTCGAATTCACGGGTCCGGAAGATGAAATTCCCTGGGGTAATTTCGTTGCGGAAGGCCTTGCCAATCTGCGCAATACCGAACGGGATCTTCTGCCGGGCGGCCTGCATCACGTTCAAATAGTTCACGTAGATACCCTGCGCCGTCTCGGGACGCAGGTATACGACGGACGCATCTTCTTCGACCGGCCCCATGAACGTCTTGAACATCAGATTGAACATGCGTGGAGCCGTGAGCGACCCCTTGTTCCCACAGATCGGGCACTGCGCATCGGGAGTCCCCGGCTCGCCCTTTATGCGCTCGTCGTCGTCACGGAAACGGTTCTTACACACCTTGCAGTCCACGAGAGGATCGCTGAAGCCGCCGATGTGTCCCGATGCCTCCCACACCTTGGGATGCATGAGAATCGCGGCATCGATACCCTCGATGTCCTCCCGCTCGTGCACCATCGAACGCCACCAGCACTCCTTGAGGTTGTTCTTGAGTTCGACACCCAAGGGACCATAGTCCCACACCGACCCCAGGCCGCCGTAGATCTCGGAGGATTGGAAGATGAACCCCCGCCGCTTGGCCAGGGATACCAGTTTGTCCATCTGATCCTGCGCCATTACCCATCAACCCCTAGTGTTTGATGCCGTTGTTGAAGCTTGGGTGGAGCCGAGCAATCTAAACATCGTGCGCACGCCGCGCTCCGCTCGTTGCCTGGATGTCGGCGACGCCCGACATATCGGAGCCGGGCCCCTCACATTGACCGCTGTTGTGCCCTCTAGTGTGCATACCAGTGGTTCCAACACCAATGGCCACCCGTGAAGGCTGCTCGAAGCGCCGGGACCCGTTCGGGCAGGAGCGGATCGAGCATCTAATAGGATCGTAACATCATGGTAATGTTGGACTTGTGCAATCCACCACGGATCCTTAGCTTGTACCACCGGAATGGGCAACCACACGCCGGATACCCGATGGGCCAACCGGCTAACGAGGTTTTGAGTAGCGCGGCTTGAACGAGCGACCCCAAGACCTCACGGACGGAGCGGATCGTTTGCGCTCCGACAGCGGTCAATCCGTTGTTAGGCTCCGTGTCCCCAACTCCGTCACCCCCAAACATTAGCATGGTGCGATGGTAACCGGAGGTCGGCCATCCTCAGCCGTTAGGCACAGTCCGCTCGGTGATATCCACGTCAAGGACATCTGGGCGGTTGTTATTCGGCACTGGCTCCTAGTGCTCTTAATCACCGGACTGGTGGCAGGGGGTGCATGGTTCACTGGGAGGGACGCAATTCCCCAGTATCGATCCACCCTCACCCTACAGGTTTCGTCATCGAAGACGGCGTTCGGCCGAATCGATGACATCGACATCGATGCGGTGGCCCTCTTGACCGATCCAGTGCTTTCCGAAGCGCTCGTACTCAGCACACAAGCATTGGCCAGAGCAGTCGTCGACCAGCTTGCGCTCCGGGTTGCCATCGACGACCCAGCAGTCCCGCGCGGGAACGTCATGGCTAACGTGCTCGTCGACTCGGGTGCCGTATTGGCCCCCTTTTCCCTGGTGCATCAAGCAGGCGGGGAGAGATGGAGCCTCCTCGATGGGAGTGGGTCCTCCATCGCAACGGGAACCTACGGCGCTCGGGCGCAGGGTCCAGGCTTCGCGTTTGACGTCTTGCCTCAGGATCAGGGCCCTAACACTGTTGGGTTTCGAATCGTGCATCGGGATGAAGCAGCGGGTTGGGTGCGCGCGGGACTAAGCTATCGGGTGAGGCAAGCAACGAGTGCGTTCGACGTCTCCTTCGTGGGTGCTGATCCGTCCTTGGTCCCCTTCGTCTTGAATGGGGCGGCGGCGCAGTTGCGAAGCGACGGCGTCCAACGTCTCAGCGAGGCTATCGGACGGCGGGCCGTGTTCATTCAGAACGCGATGGATTCAACTGAGATGGGTCTCCAGTTCGTATTGGACACCATCCAAAAGTTCAAGGAGACGAGGCAGGTGACCGACCTGACCGCCGAAGAAGGAGCCCTCGTCCAGACTATTGCCGCGATCGATCGGGATCGTTTGGGAGTGCGAGTACGCACCTCGACCCTCGCGTCGGCAATCGAAGCGGGAACCGAGAGCCTTCCTGCACTCAACCGACTAGCGGCGGTAGACGCTGTGCAATTCAACGCGGCGCTCGCCTTCCAAATCAACCGGCTCCTCAACCTGTATGAGGGACGACGCAGCCTGACCGCGGGGGCATTCGGCCTAGGGTCGGACAACCCGCAAGTACAGACATTGGAGGCCGAGATCGCTGACGCGCATGGGGCCCTCGGTGAAGCGGCCAGAACTGCCCTCGAGGCGCTCCACCGGCGGGATAGCGCATTGGGCGACAACATCGCGGAGTTGCGCGACCAACTGTCGGGGTACGCTGCAACCGGAAACGAAATCGCGCGTATCGAGATCTCGGCGTCGACGCTACAGGAAACGGCTCGTTGGCTCCGGTCACAGTACCAACTCGTGCAGATCCAGCAGGCCAGCCTAGGACCATACATTACGGTGCTCGACGGTGCGTCCCGCCCGGAGCGCATCGGCACGAGCCTGTGGCAGAAGGTATTCCTAGGTGTGTTCGTAGGACTGCTGATTGGCGTCGGCGGCGCGTTTTTCCTCGAGTATCTGGATCAGACCATCAAAACATCCGCCGACGTCGAACGCGTCCTCCAAACTCCTGTTTTGGGACAAATCCCCTATACGCCTGTACTGTCGAGTGGCCGACGTGGGTCGAATCGGGTTGTCACGACGACCGAACTACCGCACGACGATCCTGCGACCGAGGCGTTCCGCGCCTTACGCACCAACATCACGTTCGTGGGTGCGGAGCGCCCATTGCAACTCATCGTCGTATCCAGCCCGGGACCCGGGGAAGGCAAGACTACGATAGCCACAAACCTTGCGTTGACGCTCGCGAGTGCGGGTAGCCGGACGGTGTTGGTCGATGGCGACCTCCGCCGCCCAACACAACATCGCGCGTTCAGGATCGTTCAAGAACCTGGTCTCACCGATGTGTTGGTGGGCGATGCTAAACTGGGCGAAGTGATCCGCCCCGATTTGGCCGACAATCTCGATGTCGTCCCGGCTGGAAAGATTCCTCCCAACCCTTCGGAGTTGCTGGGTTCGGACGCGATGCGTCGTGTCTTGGACGATCTTCGGAAGGACTACGAATACATCATCATGGACTCGCCTCCGTTGCTGCCGGTGACCGATGCCGTCGTTGCCGCAGCGTCGAGCGATGCCGCGGTTGTCGTCCTTCGCTCCGGAGAAACGGAAGAGGTGGCTGCGCTCCGCGCGTTCGAACAACTCGATCGGGTCAAGGCACGTGTGGCCGGCGTCGTACTCAACGGGCTCACCCCCCGTTTCGATCACCATTATGCCTACTACAGCTACGGTGGCTATGGCGAACGCAGTAGATCTAAGCGCTCACGGTGGTCCGGTATGGGCCAGCGCTCGCCCGCACCGACGCAAGATGGTACCTAGCGTACTTCGATAATCTGGGACCGACGCGTTCCGACACTCACATAGGTAATCGGCGTTTCCAGCAGGCTTTCGATTCTGTCGAGGTAGGCGCGAGCCAGCGACGGAAGATCTTCGAGACGTCTGGCTTCACCGGTCGGTTGCTTCCAACCTTCGAGTTCTTCGTATACCGGCTCCACCTTCGACAGCGCATGGGGCTCCGACGGGATCTCGGTCAGCAATTCCCCATCGAGCCGATACGCGACGCAGACCGGCACGGTATCGATCGCATCCAGAACGTCGAGCTTGGTCACCGCCAGGTCCGTGAGCCCGTTGACGCGGACTGCGTAGCGCACCACCGGCCCATCGAACCAGCCACAACGGCGGGGTCGCCCCGTCGTAGCTCCAAATTCATCCCCCAACGATCGCAGGATATCGGCCGCCGGTCCGTCAAATTCTGTCGGTAGAGGACCATTCCCGACTCTGGTGGTATAGGCCTTCACAACCCCGAGAACCCCGTCGATGGCGGTGAGACCAAATCCCGCCCCCACGGCGGCACCACCCGCGGTGGTGTTCGACGAAGTGACGTAGGGATAGGTGCCGTGATCCACATCCAACAGTGCGCCCTGCGCGCCTTCCAGCAGAACGTGCTTGCCGTCGCGTAGTGCGTCCCAGGCAACCCGTCCCGTGTCGGTCGCAAGGGGCAGCAGCACCGGGGCAAGTGCTTCGATGAGAGCTACGTGCTGCGCTTCGTCGGCTCGCGCCTCCGCACCCCACAGTCCCAAGAGCGCGTTTGCACGCCGCACCCGCTCGACAACCATTTTCTTCATGCGGCCCAGATCGCGTAGGTCACCTACACGGATACCCCGACGACCAACCTTGTCTTCGTATGCCGGGCCGATTCCTCGACCGGTCGTACCAATATTCTGGCGCCGTTCTGCCGACTGTTCCAACAGCTTGTGGTAGGGAAACACGAGATGCGCCCGATCGGAGAGCATCAACCGTTCGCGGACCTCGATGCCCCGATCCTCGAGCCCTCGGATTTCCGCGCGCAGGGTCTCTGGGTCGAGCACGACCCCATTCCCGATGATGCATCGCACATTGGGATGGAGAATTCCCGAGGGAATCTGGTGCAGGATGAACTCGTCTTCCCCGATAACGACTGTGTGGCCGGCGTTCGCCCCACCTTGGTACCGAATGACATAATCGGCCCGCTCGGAAAGGACGTCGACAATCTTACCCTTCCCCTCGTCCCCCCATTGCGCACCCACCACAACGACACACCGTCGATCGGGTCCAAACATCCTTGTGGATCCTCCAAGAAGGCACAAAAAAAGCCCCGGGGCTCCGGGGCATCCTCTGTAATAAGCTACGGTACGGACTACGCGGCGTCAACGGCATGAAGACCGGCGCCCTTGAGCAGTCTGCGAACCCCATCAGCGGCCCCGTCACCGAGCGCGGCGAGTGGCGCCCGCATAGGGCCACCGATCAGACCCACGGCATCCATGGCGGACTTAACCCCAGCCACTCCAAGCCTACTGACGATACCCGTGTGCAGCGGAGCGACCATCTCTTGGGTGGATCCGGCACCAGCAGGATCCCCGTCAAAGAATCGTTCACAAATCGTCGCCACGAGCTCTGGGGCAAAACACCCTACGGCCGCGATCGTGCCGGCGGCGCCAAGTTCGAGTGCCGCGTAACAGAGCGCCGCCGACCCCATGAGCATCGTCCAATCGGGGGCAACATCCCGGTAGGCCGAAAAGTTCTTGAGATCACCCGAGGAGTCCTTGGCTCCCCAGATGTTCTGATGGCCCACTAGCGAGGCAATCAGGGTGGCCGGAATGGGGAGGTTCGTGTATTTCGGCATATTGTACAGGAAAATTGGTACTGGTGACTCGTCAGCCACAGCCTGAAAGTGATCGAGCAGCGCCGAATGCGAAATGTTGGGAGCGTAGTATGCCGGCGTGCGGACGAGTACCGCATCGGCGCCGCGCTCGGCTGCCTCGCGACAAGCCTCTACCGTGGCTCTAGTCGACTCACGACCCGTGCCGGCAATCAGCCACTGCCCATCACCCACTACATCGCGAAGCCACTCGATGATGTGGTTGAATTCTTGGTCGGCCAACAGTGCCGCTTCTCCCGTCGAACCACCCGCCACCAACCCTGACGCACCGGACGCCAGCAACTGCCTGGCGTTGTCACGGAGGGACACTGGCGCAACATCACCCGTGGCGCCGTCAAACGGTGTCGTGATCGGGACCAACAACCCTCTGGGTCGAGTGGTCATGCGCCGATCGCGTCGTCGAAACCACCCGCCGTAAACCCGTCAGGCAGATCTTCGTCGGCAATCGGCTCCTTGTCCGCCATTTTCTTGGTCTTCTTCACCTTAATCGCGGCTTGGGATTTTCTTCGAAACGTCTTCAGCTTGAGTTCGAAGTCCGAAGGATTGGAGGCAACCGCCATTGCGGTTTCGAAAGTGACCGTTTCGCTGTCGACCAATTCCATGAGGTGCTGGTCGAACGACTGCATCCCGTATTGATCACGACCTTCCTCTATATAGTCCTTGATTTCCGCAACACGATTGCGATCACGGATGAGGTCACGGATGGTGGGCGTGGCAATCATGATCTCGAGAGCGACAGCGCGACCACTGGCATCGGCCCGCGGAAGCAGCCGTTGCGAGATCACCGCATGCAACGAATCGGCGAGACGGATGCGCACGACTTCCTGTTCCTCAGCCGGGAACATCGCCACGATACGGGCCACCGTCGTCGCCGCATCGGGGGTGTGCAGCGTCGAGATCAGCAGGTGACCAGTTTCAGTGGCCTTCATCGCGGTGTCCACAGTTTCCGCATCGCGCATCTCGCCGATCAACACGACGTCAGGGTCCTGCCGGAGCGCGGCGCGCAGCCCGGTGCCGAAACTGTCAGTGTCAGAGCCAATCTCCCGCTGCGTAACCGACGACTTCAAATCCCGGTGGAGAAACTCGATCGGGTTCTCGAGGGTGACGATGTGCTTGTTCAACGTCTGATTGATGTGGTTGATGATTGCGGCCATCGTCGACGACTTGCCGCTTCCCGTCACTCCCGTGACTAGGATCATTCCTCGTTCGCTTTCGGCGATTTTTGCCAGCACCGGCGGCAGGGAAAGTTTCTGGAACGTCGGAACCTCGAACGGGATGACCCGCATCACCACCATGAACGAGGATCGCTGCCGGAGAATATTGACACGAAAACGCCCGATACCCGGGGCACCCCACGAGCAATCATAGTCCTTGATCTGATTGATCCGCTTCCGATCCTCTTCCAGCGGAATCAACTTCAGCGCGATCGCCTTGGTCTGCTCCGGCGACAAGCGCTGCTTGGTGAGCGGTATTAGCTTGCCGTCGATTCGAGCCCGGAACACGTCGCCCGCCTTGATGTGAATGTCGGACGCGTTCCGCTCAACGGCTGCCTTGATAATGTTCTCCATACGCTAATATCCCACCTCTGGATTTACGATGTTTTTCAAACGCCGCCCCTTCTGATAGCGGCGCACGTTTTCGACTATCAATCCCGTTTCCCGAGGCCAGAACCGATCGGTGACCCCGCTCACATGCGGTGTGATCAAGATACGCTCGTGCCGCCAAAATGGGTGTTTGCGCGGCAACGGTTCGGTTGCCAGCACATCGAGAACGGCCCCCGCGAGCCGCCCCTTGTCAAGGTGCCGGAGAAGGGCGCGTTCGTCCAGAAGCTCACCCCGAGCGAGGTTCACAACCCAAGATTGGGACGGTAGGGCTCGGAGCACCGTGTCATCGACGATGTGCGTGGTGGCATCGGTCTGCGGAGCCGCAATCACCAGCACATCCGTCCGTTTGGCGAGTTTGGGCAGTGCGTTCGGCCCCCCAACCCAGGACACACTTGGAGGTTTCCGCCGTTTAGGGTCCCGGCGAATGCCCCTCACGTGCATTCCTAGCGCGTGGCACCGGCGGGCAATGGCCGATCCTACACCACCGAGCCCAACGATCCCGACTCTCGTATCTGCGAACTCGAGAAGCGTGACGCTACCGTCAGCATAGGCTCCTTTGCTCCAGCTACGCGCTCGCTGCGCGGCCACTGCCACATGAAAACCGCGGACGCAGAACGTGACTGCTGCGACAGCCCAGTCGCCCATTGGTTCCGCATGAGTGCCGCGCGAGTTGGTAAGCGTAACTCCGGCCGATAGGAGACCGGGAGTCAGACTGGCCCCAACCCCCGCGGCCGCCGTGTGGGCCCACTTCAGGTTCGGGCCCGCCGACCTTACGATGTCGGCCGAAACACCCCAGCCGACGTAGACCTCTGCACCTTGTACCGCTTCGAGCGCTTCCGGCGACGGTTCTCCCCCGTCTCCGTCACTCGATGATGGTGCCCGCACCTCGACTACATCCCACCCGCGGCCGAACGCGCGAGTGATCTGTCGCATGCTCGCAGCTGGCGCCCGCCACACTGTTCGCGTCGACTGCAGGTCGACCACGGCACGCTTCACTCGTCCACTCTGACCGTCACATCGCTCGCGATTCCAAGATACCGACTTTGGGCTGCATGGTGGAGTGCCAACGCACCCTCAGCCGTGACCGTCACGACACGGCGTCCCTCCCGCTCCACGACATGGATGTCCAGAACTCGCAAACCCACCTCGCGGGCTATGGTGCTGATCTGGCCTACCTCGCTGACCGGGATCACCGCCTCCACTGT
>Ga0114949_10001189_pt1 | contig 15585 bp, 27 predicted proteins | sample N074metaG_FD_83505 | JGI IMG/M metagenome (GOLD analysis project Ga0114949, IMG submission 83505) | Deep subsurface microbial communities from Kermadec Trench to uncover new lineages of life (NeLLi) - N074 metaG | ecosystem: Environmental > Aquatic > Marine > Ocean trench > Sediment | place... | reverse complement strand
GAGGGCCGTACGGAGCGCTCAAACTGAATCTCGGCCGCGGAGCGCAAGGGAGCGAGTGTCGGCCCAGAGGGCCGTACGGAGCGCTCAAACTAAATCTCGGCCGCGGAGCGCAAGCGAGCGAGTGTCGGCCCGGAGGGCCGTACGGAGCGCTCAAACTGAATCGGGCGCCGGCGGTGGCGAATCGGTCTCGGCGGCGGTCTCCGGTTGCTCGTCGGCCGGCTCGGCGGGCGCCTCGGCCTCGGCGGCCGGCTCGTCCTTCTGGGCGGTGGTGGTCGCGCCGGCGGCGTCCTTGCGGAGCCGGGCCGCGAAGGCGGTGCGTCGGTCGGCCTGCCTGCGTCGCCCCGAGGTGCCGCCGCCGATCTGCGGGCCCTCCTCGCGGCCAACGAGCTGCAGCAGCACCAGATCCGCCCCGTCGCCGAGCCGGTGCTTGCCGAGCTTGACGATGCGGGTGTATCCCCCCTCCCGGTCGGCGTACATCGGAGCGACCTTGGTCATGATGTGCTGCACGAGCCGCGGCGCCTTCCGCAGCTCGCCGTAGCGGTTGAACTCGATCTCGTCGGCGTCGGGGAGCGCGAAATACGCATTGTTCTTGCGGGAATCGGGCACGTTCGGGTCGGCGACCCAACCGTGGATGCGGCGATCGTTGAGCTTGGCCTCGATCTGCCGGCGGGCCCGCAGTGACCCCTCCTTGGCGATGGTGACGATTCTTTCCACGAACGGCTGGACCGCCTTGGCCTTCGCCAGCGTGGTCTCGATCTGCCCGTGCTCGAACAGGCCGGCCGCCTGATTGCGAAGCATGGCCCGGCGATGCTCGCTGTCGCGGTTGAGCTTCCGGCCAAACACGCGGTGACGCATTTCAAAGCTCCTTGAGGGCACCCGGCGACGGCCGCCGGCAGCGCAAGCGGATCACACGGTCGTCGTCGTCGGCCGGACCGGCTGGTACCCGCCCGGCAGCTCCATACCGAGGCTCAGCCCCAGCTCATCGAGCTTGCGCTTGACCTCGCGGAGCGAGGTCTTGCCGAAGCTGCGCACCCCGAGGAGCTCCGGGTCGTCCTTCTGGATGAGGTCCCCGACCGTCCGGATGTCGGCCGATTCGAGGCAGTTGCTCGCCCGCACCGAGAGGTCCAGCTCGGTCACCGACATGTTGAGCTTGCGGATCAGCTCCTCGTCGACGCTGGCCGCCGCGCTCGCCTCGGCGGAGACCAGCTCCTCGCCGAGCTCGAAGTACTGCACGAAGGGGTTGAGGTGCTTGCGAAGGATCTTGGCCCCCTCGACGAGCACGAGGTCCGGGGAGACGGTCCCGTCGGTCCAGATGTCCATGATGAGCTTGTCGTAGTTGGTCTTCTGCCCCACCCGGGTGTTCTCGACCCGGTAGCGGACGCGCTGGACGGGGCTGAAGACGGCGTCGATCGCGATCTCGCCGATGACCTGCTCGTCGCGCTTGGCGTAGTGCTCGGAGGCGGGCTGGTAGCCGCGGCCCCGGGCGACGGTCATCTCGGCCTCGAAGTCCACCTCGTCGGTCAAGGTGGCGATGAGGTAGTCGGGGTTGTGGATCGTGACGGCGGTGTCGGCCTCGATGAGGTCGGCCGTGACCTCGCCGGGGCCGGTGGCCGCGAGCCGCATCGTCTTGGGCTCGCTCCCCTCGAGGCTGATGACGAGGCCCTTGACGTTCAGAATGATGTCGGTCACGTCCTCGAGAACGCCGGGCAGGGTCGAGAACTCGTGCTCGACGCCCTCGATCCTCGCCTTGATCACCGCAGCCCCCTCGATGCTCGAGAGCAGGATGCGGCGCAGGCTGTTGCCGATGGTGGTTCCGAAGCCGCGCTCGAACGGCTCGACGATGAAGCGACCGAAGGTCGCCGTTCGCGATTGTTCGTCGATCTCGATTGTGGCCGGTAGCTCAAGGCCGCGCCATCGCACATGCATGGTCTCGCTCCAACTGGTTCAGCAGTGAGGAAGAAGTCCAACGACCCGCGGGGTATCGGAAACGAATCAGGTCCTGCTGAACGACCCGAACGCCCCTTCTTTCCCGCGGGAAAGCGATTCGTACTAATCGATCACCGATCAGTCCTCATGCACGCTCCAATCATCGCCCCTCCCCCTCGTCTGATCACTGATCACTGATCACTGATCACTTCTCTTCACACCCGCCGCTTCTTGCGGGCGCGGCAGCCGTTATGGGGAATCGGCGTGTGGTCCTCCACCGCCGTGACCGTCAGGCCGTTCGCCTCGAGGGCGCTGATGGCCGGCTCGCGGCCGGAGCCGGGGCCGTTGACGTGCACCTCGACTTCCCTCACCCCCATTCGCCGGGCCTTCACCGCGCACTTCTCGGCGGCTCGGGTCGCCGCGAAAGGTGTCGCTTTGCGGGCGCCCTTGAAGCCGACGGTGCCGCCGGAATCCCAGCAGAGGGTCTCGCCGTTGACGTCGGTGATGGTGATCAGCGTGTTGTTGAACGACGCCTTGATGTGGGCGATGCCCTTGAGCACGTTCTTGCGAATCTTCTTTTTCTTCGCCATGACGAGATTAACCCCTGACGCCCTTCTTGCCGGCCACCGTCTTCCTGCGGCCCTTGCGGGTGCGGGCATTACAGCGGGTGCGCTGGCCGCGCACCGGCAGCCCGCGGCGGTGCCGGTCGCCCCGGTAGCAGCGGATGTCCCGGAGCCGCTGGATGTGCTGCTGGATCTGCCGCCGCAACGCGCCTTCCACGATGTAGCCGGCGTCGATGGCCGCGGTGATCTGGCTCACCTCCTGATCGGTCAGCTCCGAGGCCCGCTTGGCCGGATCGATGCCCGCCTCGGCGAGGATGTCGTCGGCGAACTTCGGTCCGATGCCGTAGATGTAGCGCAGGGAGTAGCGCATCTTCTTTTTGTCGGGCACGTCGACGCCGGCGATTCGTGGCACGCTGCTTCTCCGTCCGGGCTCGGGGCCGGCGAGGCTTCTCGCCGCTTACAAGCCGGGGCCCCTACCCCTGCCGCTGCTTCAGTCGGGGGTTCTTCTTGTTGATGACGTACCGCTTGCCCTTGCGGATGACGATCTGGCAATCCTTGGTGCGTCTCTTGATGCTGCTTCGGACTTTCATGGTTGGATCGGTCGTGGGCTGGCGAACCGAAGTTCGGGTGTTTGGGCGATCAGTGCCGGTAGGTGATTCGACCCTTGGTCATATCGTACGGGCTGAGCTCCACGATCACCTTGTCCCCCGGCAGGATGCGGATGAAGAACTTTCGCATCCGGCCACTGACGTAGGCGAGGATCTCCTGGCCGTTGTCCAGCTTCACCCTGAACCGCGCATCCGGCAGAGCTTCGGTGACTTCGGCCTCCAGCGTGATCTTCTCCTCTTTAGGCATACCTGCCCGCTATGAACCAATGAGAGAGCGTTTGCGCGGCCCGATCCGCCCACGCGGCGGCCGTCGAGGGGGCGTTCCCGTCTGCCGGCGTCGAGCCGTGTCGATCGGGCCGAGCCGGGGTAGGGACCGCACGGCTCCGCCGACACGGGTCGGGAAGTATAACCCCCGCCCGGCGGCTGGCAACCCACGATCGCGTTTGGCTGCGGCGCGGCTCCATCGGCCTACCTTCGGGGCCCCCGGATGCGTGGGGGCCGGCCCTGCTCGCCCCCGCTGAGGAACCCCGCGTAGTTTCTCATCAGCAGGTTGGCCTCAAGCCGCTGGATGAGGTCCAGGCCCACGCTGACCACGATGAGCAGCCCCGTGCCGCCCAGAAAGCTCGAGACGTAGAGGGGAATGCCCATCAGCCGGCTCACGATGGCCGGGATGATCGCGATGATGGCCAGGAAGCCGGCGCCGACGTAAGTGATCCGCTCCACCACCGTCTCGAGGTACTCGGCCGTGCGCGGCCCGGGCCGCAGGCCGGGGATGAAGCTGCCGTGATCCCGCAGCTGCTTGGCCATGTCCTCGGGGCTGAAGACGACCGTGGTCCAGAAGTAGCTGAAGAAGTAGATGAGGATGATCTCCACCACGACGTAGGGGTACTCGCCGATCTGGGAGTTTCGGGAGAGGAATCCCGTCGTGTCCACCCACCAGTCGGCCTGGCCCTCGGCCGACGCCGTGGTGGCCATCCAGCCAAAGATCGCCGAAGGAAAGATCATCAGCGAGCTGGCGAAGATGATCGGCATCACCCCGGCGTGGTTGACCCGCAGGGGCAAGTAGTGCTTCTGCCCGCCGTAGACCATGCGTCCCCGCGTGTGCTTGGCCTGCTGGATGGGTATGCGCCTTTGCGCGACGGTGATCAGTATCGCCCCGGCCACCACGAAGCCGAAGGCGGCCAACAGGAATATCACCCCCACGAGGCCGATGCCGGCAGTCTCGGCCTGCTGGCTGACCTCGAGGTTATCGATGACCCAGTAGACGGCGTTCGGCATCTGGGAGATAATCCCGGCGGTCAGGATCAGCGACACCCCGTTGCCGATGCCGTACTTGTCGATCTGCTCGCCGAGCCACATCAGGAACATGCTGCCGGCCGTGAGCCCGGTGATGCCCGCAGCGTAGAAGAGCAGGCTGTTGGGTGGAGAGGCGAAGAGCGGCTGCACGAGCCGCTGGGCGTCCATGTACTTCAGCCACATCACCGACTGGATGATGCACATGGCCACCGTCGCGTAACGGGTCCACTCGGTGATCTTCTGCTGGCCCGAGGCGCCCTCCTTCTTGAGCTCCTGCAGGGCGGGAACGGCGGTCTGCAGGAGCTGGAAGATGATCGCGGCGGTGATGTAGGGCATGATGCCCAAGCCGAAGATCGTCGACTGGCTGAACGATCCGCCGGAGAAGATCGAGGCGTACTGCATGAACCGCCCGAACCCGGACGAGTCCTCCGCCGCCTTCTGGGCGGCTTCCACCAGGGCCTGCTGGTCCACCCCGGGCAGGGGAATCCAGAACCCGATGCGGTAGACGAAGATGATGCCCAGGGTGAAGAGCACCCTGTTTCGCAGGTCCGGGATCCGGAAGATGTTGATGAGCGCCTGGATCATCTGGTTTGATCGGGGATCTCGCGTGAAACCTCGTCTGACGCCGGCCTACCGCTCCTCGGCCGGCGGCTTTGGCTTGGACAGAGGGCGGCGGGCGGCCTTGGGCGGTCGCGACCACTTGACCCGACGCACCACGGTCACCGTCCCCCCCGCGGCCTCGATCTTTGCCTGGGCGGAGGCGGAGAACTTCGCGGCGGTGACGTGGAGCTTGTGGGTCAGCTCCCCTTCGCCCAGCACCTTCAGGGGGAGCTTCGTGTCGCGAATGACGCCGGCCTTGGCCAGGGAGTGGGCGCTCACCTCGGCGTCGTCGAAGAGAATGGCCTCGAGAGCCCTCACGTTGACGATGTGGTAAAGGTTCCGGAAGGGGGCGTTGGTGAATCCGCGTTTGGGCATGCGGCGGATCAAGGGCATCTGCCCGCCTTCATAGCCGGGGCGTCGCTTCCAGCCCGATCGCGAGGCAGCGCCCTTGTGCCCGCGGCCGCTGGTCTTGCCGTGACCGCTGCCATGGCCCCGGCCGATGCGCTTGCGACGCTTGTGGCTGCCGACCTTCTCAGTGATCTCGTGGATCATCATGATGGCGAATCCTCCGCGGTCAGCCCGCCGGTGCCTGGGCCTGTTCCGAAGGCGGGGTCGGGTCGACCGCGGCCTGGGGTGATTGGGAACCAGCCGCGGCCGATGTCGCGGCCGGGCCCCCGCCGCGGGGGCTTGCCCCGCCCCGCGGGCTCCGTCTTCGGCGTCGCTTGGTATCGGCGGCGATGTTCACGGGGGCAACCGCCGGCTGGGCGGACTGGCTGCCCTGGTCCGCCGCGTAGGCCTCACCGCGCTGGATGAACTCCTCCACCGCCGTTGTGCCCAGGTCGAGGCCCCGAAGGGCCGAGATGACCTCCTTGGAGCGCAGCTGCCCCAGCCCCGCCGCAACGGCCTTGACCAGGTTCTTGGGGTTGTTGGACCCGAAGGACTTGGTCAGGCAGTCCCGCACGCCCAACATCTCCAGCGGGGCGCGAACCGCAGCCCCGGCAATCACGCCCGTGCCCGGCGAGGCGGGAATGAGCCGCACCACGCACGCCCCGAAACGGCCGGTGACCGTATGGGGGATCGTGCGCCCCTGTAGCGGGTAGGAACGCATTCTTCTCCGGGCCTCCTTCTGGGCCTTCTCGATCGCGGGCGGAACCATGTTGGCCTTGCCGTACCCGATGCCGACGTGGCCGTTGCGATCCCCTACCACCACCAGAGCACCGAAGCTGAACCGTCGACCGCCTTTGACGGTGGCGGCGGTGCGATAGACGCCGACCGTGGTCGATTCGAGCGCCGCTGAATCGTCGAGGACTTCTGCCATGATCTAGAACTCCAGTCCCGCCTTCCGGGCGGCCTCGGCCAGGGCCTTCACCCGGCCGTGATAGTGGTAGCCGCGTCGATCGAAGACGACCCGGGTGATGCCGGCCTTGCGGGCCCGCTCGGCGATGGTCTCGCCCACGGTGCCCGCCGCTTGGCGGTTGCCGCCGGCGGGGTTCCTGGCCCCCTTGTCGAGGGTCGAGGCCGCGGCCAGCGTCCGGCCGGCGAGGTCGTCGATGATCTGGGCATACATGTGCCGGGCGCTGCGGAAGACGGCGAGCCGGGGCCGGTCGGGCAGGCCGACCAGGCGCTTGCGAATCCCGGCCTGGCGGCGAACGCGTCTGATGGTTTTGAGCTTCTTGCGCTTCATCGATGGTTTCCGGAGGTTGCGTTCGCGCCGGGGCCCGCGCCGGCGGCTAAGGCTCTACGTGCCGAAGACCTTCCCCTGTTTACGAATGATGATCTCGCCGACGTACTTGATGCCCTTGCCGTTGTAGGGCTCGGGGGGTCGGGTGGCGCGAACCTCGGCCGCGAACTGCCCGACCACCTGGCGATCGGCTCCGCTCACCGAAACGAAGCTGCCCTCCACCGCGACCTCGACCCCTTGCGGCACGGGGAGATCGACTGGATGGCTGTAGCCCACGTTGAGCTGGAGGGTTCTCCCTTGGGCCTTGGCGCCCCACCCCACACCGACGACCTCGAGCCGCTTGGAGAAGCCCTCGGTGACGCCGACGACCATGTTCTGGATGATCGCCCGCGTCGTGCCCCAGTAGGCCCGGATCTGTCCGATCCTCACCTGCTCCTGGGGAATTGAGCACACGACGCGCTTCTCGCTTTCGTCCCAGGTCACCGTCACCTCGGGGCGGTACGTGAACGAGAGCTTGCCCTTGGACCCCTCGATGCCGATGCCGCGAGACCGGGGATCGAGCGTGATCTTCACGCCGGCGGGAACGGAAACGGGTTTCTTGCCGATGCGGGACATGGTTAGAAGAAGGGACTAAGGGACTAAGGGACTGAGGGAAGAAAGGCACGAAGGCACGAAGGGGTGGGAAAAGGCATGTTTGCTTTTCTTTGCTAATCGCTAATCGCTAATCGCTTTCTCATGTCACCGTGGCAATGACCTCGCCGGAGACCTTTTCCTCGCGGCACTTGCGGTCGCTCTTGACGCCGTGGCTCGTGGAGACGATGGCGATGCCCATCCCGTGGAGGGGGCGGGGCAGATCGCGCACGCGGCTGTACACCCGCCGCCCGGTCGTCGAGACCCGGTCGATGGTGTTGATAATCTGCTCGCCGTGAGGCCCGTACTTGAGGTGGACGCGCAGCTGGCCCTGCCGGCCGTCGTCGATCACGTCGAACGAGTTAACGTACCCCTCCTCCACGAGCACCTTGGCCACGCCCTGGTTGAGCTTGTTGTTGAGACAGTTGACAAGCTTGGCCCGATTGCGCACCGCGTTGCGGATCCGGGTGAGCATGTCGGCGGTCAGGTCTTGCTGAGACATTACCAGCTCGCCTTTCGCATGCCGGGGACCATCCCCTGCAGGGCCAGCTCGCGGAGCACGATCCGGCTCACGCCGAACTTGCGGTAGAAGCTGCGGGCCCGACCGGTGATCGCGCAGCGGTTGCGTTTGCGGGTCGAGTACTTGGGTTTAATCTTCATCCGGGCAAATACTTTCTTGCTGGCCATGAGCTTTCTTTCGTCGGGGTGGTGCGTTGCCTCAGACCGTCGCCTCCTCGCGGCGGACAAAGGGCATGCCGAGCTCGGTGAGCACGAACCGGCTCTTTTCGGGGTTCGAGTGCTCCAAGACGATGGTGATGTTCATGCCGTGATTCACGCTGACGTTGGCCATGTTGATCTCGGGCCACACGCCCTGCTCGACCAACCCCATCGAGTAGTTGCCGGCCGCGTCGAACGCGGTGTCCTTGACCCCGCGGAAATCACGGATGCGGGGGATGGCGAGGTTGATCAGCCGATCGAGCAGGTTCCACATCCGCTCGCGGCGGAGCGTCACCAGGATGCCCGACGGAGCGCCCTGGCGGACCTTGAAGTTCGAAACCGACTTCTTGGCCTTGACGATGATCGGCCGCTGGCCAGTGATCGTCGCCAGGGTCGTCGTGACCGTGTCGCGGACCTCGGGCTTGAGCTTCTGGTTCTCCAGGAAGCGCCCGATGCCGCAGTTGACGATGATCTTGGTGATCCGGGGAAGCTCGTGGGGGTTGCGCAGGCCGAACTTCTCCATCACCGCGGGGGCGATGGTCTCGACGTACTGCTTACGGAGTCGGGATTCAACTTGGCGGGCGATCATCCCTTGACTCCCTTGGCGGGTTCTGTTTCTACCGCCCTCCGGGCGGCGGGGGCCGGCTTGCGGGCGACCGGGGCCGCCTTGCCCTTCGGGCCGCGCAGCGTATGAAGCACCTTGCCGCCCCTGACGGCCACGCGGACCTTGGAGCCGTCCGGCTTGATCGTGAACCGCACGCGGGTGGGCTTGCCATCCACCACCGGGCTCACGTTGCTGATGTGGATGGGCATCTCCCGCCGCAGGATGCCGCCCTGCGGCGAGGTCTGGCTGGGCTTGAGGTGCTTGGCCCGGACGTTCACCCCCTGGACCACGACGCGGTCCGGGGCGACCATCCGCAGCACCTCACCGGTGACGCCCCGGTCGTTGCCGGCGGTCACGATAACCTGGTCGCCCTTGCGAACGTGCCGCGCCATTGTCAGATGACCTCCGAGGCCAGAGAGACGATCTTCATGTAGTTCTTCTCGCGCAGCTCTCTGGCCACCGCGCCGAAGATCCGCGTTCCCCGCGGGTTGCCGTCCTCCGCGATCAGCACGCACGCGTTGGAATCGAACCGGACGTAGGAGCCGTCGTCGCGGCGGGTCGGGTAGCGGGTGCGGACAACCACCGCGAACACCTTGTCGCCGGTCTTGATGTCGGAGTTGGGCAGGGCCTTCTTCACCGAGCACACCACGCGGTCGCCCACCCCCGCCGTCCGGCGCGTCCCCCGCCCACGGGCGGTCGACCCGCCCAGCACACCGATCACATAGACCACCTTGGCCCCGCTGTTGTCGGCCACCCCGATTCTCGATTCCTTCTGAATCATGCGTTCGCCCTTCCCTCCGGCGGACCGCCGGCCTCGAGCGGGTCCGCGGCCTCGGCCGCCGCGTCGGCCGGCCGATCGGCCTCCGGCGTCGTGGCCCCGAGGATACGGATGAGCACCCAGGACTTGGTCTTGGAGATCGGCCGGCACTCGGCGATCTCGACTCGGTCTCCCACCTTGGAGCGATTCTCCTCATCGTGCACGTGCAACACCGTTCGCCGGCGGACGTGCTTGCCGTACTTGCGGTGCTTGACGGTGTAGTGGATGGCGACCTTCCGCGTCTTGTCGCGCTGATCCGACTGGACGACACCGATCCGTCGGGGGGAACGCTGCGGTATGTCGATACTCTTGGTCAAGCCCACTGCCATGCCCTATCTGTTCGTGGTGGCGGCGTCGGCGGCGCCGCGGACCCGCTGCTCGGTGAGCAGGCGAGCGAGGTCGCGGCGCGTCTTGCCGAACTGCGAGGTGTCCTGGATCTTCTCGGTCACCGCCTGGGTGCGGAGCTCGAAGAGCTTGCGGCGAAGTCGCTTGGCCTCGACACCGATCTCCTCGTCGCTGAATTTTCTGACCTCTTTGGATTTCATAAGAAGATAGTGATCAGTGATTAGTGATCAGTGATGAGTAATCCTTGATGCCATGATGCCATGATGCCATGATGCCATTGATGCCTTTCGTCATACCGCCAGCCGTCTGCCGACGAAGCGGCAGCGGACGGGCATCTTGTGGGCCACGCGGGCCAGGGCCTTCTTGGCCACGTCCTCGGCCACCCCGGCGATCTCGTAGAGCATCGTGCCAGGCTTGACGCGGGCGGCCCAATACGACGTCTCGGCCTTGCCCTTGCCCATGCGCGTCTCCAGGGGCTTCTTCGAGACCGGCTTGTCCGGGAAGATACGGATGTAGACCTTGCCCTGGCGTCGCAGGAAGTGCTGGGCGGCGATCCGGCCGGCTTCGATCTGCCGGGCGGTCACCCAGTGCGTCTGGAGCGCCTGGAGCCCGAAGTCGCCGAACGCGACGAAGTTGCCGCGGGTGGCGTTTCCCTTCATTGTGCCCCGCTGCTGCTTGCGGAACTTGATTCGCTTGGGCATCCGAGGCATCGGATGAAACTCCTTGAGGGCCCTCGGGCCCTACCGGCGGCCGCGGGCTCTGGCGCGGGCGCCGGCGGCCTTGGAATCGATCTGGTCCTCTTCGTCGTCCGTGAACATTCCCTTGAACACCCACACCTTCACGCCGATCGTGCCGTAGGTCGTGAGGCTGGGCACGCACGCGTAGTCGACGTTCGCCTGGAGCGTCGACAGCGGGATCGATCCCAGCCGGGTGTCGAATCGGCGCGACATCTCCGCCCCGCCGAGCCGGCCAGAAACCATGATCCGAACCCCCTTGGCGCCGTTCTGCATGGCGCTCTCGCATCGCTGCTTGAGCAGCCGGCGGAAGTTTGTCCGCCTCTTCATCTGCTCGGCGACGGCCTCGCCGATGAGCCGCGCGTCCGTGTCGGGGCTGGTGATCTCGATGATCTTCACCGACACCTTGCGACCCGTGATCGTCTGCAGGTCCTTCGTGAGCTGATCGATCTCCTGGCCCTTCGGTCCGATGACCAGCCCCGGCCGGGCGGTCTTGAGAATGACCGTCAGCTCCTCGCGGGTTCGCTCGATGTGGATGTCGGCCACCGCCGCGAAGGGAGGCGTGCGATTGAGCCGCTTGTCGACGTACCGGCGGATCTTGTAGTCCTCGACGAGCAGCTCGGCGAACAGGGCCTTCGGCGCGTACCACCGGGACTTGTGCCCCTCGGTGATGCCGACGCGAAAGCCGAATGGATGGGTCTTCTGTCCCATGGGTCAGGTCCTCTCGTCCAGGGCCACCTGCAGATGGCTGGTCCGCTTGGCGATCGGGTGAGCCCGGCCCCGGTCCTTGGGCCGGATGCGCTTGATGGTCGGCCCCTGGTTCACCCACGTCTCGCTGATGTAGAGCGTGTGCACGTCGGCGTCGTGCTCCTCCGCATTGGCCACGGCACTCTTGAGGATGGCCTTGAAGTACCACGCCGCGCGCTTCTTGGAGAACTCCAGCGCCGTCATCGCCGCGTCGATCCGCTGGCCGCGGATCATGTCCGCCACGAGGCGAGCCTTGCGGGGGGCGATCCGGGCGTATCGATGGATTGCTCGGTAGGGCATGAAACTCGACCAGCGCCGACCGCTTACGGTCAGCGGCGCTTCACTCCTTCCTTCTTGTTCGTGTGCCCGCGGAAGAGGCGGGTCAGGCTGAACTCGCCGAGCTTGTGGCCCACCATGTCCTCGGTGATGAAGACGTCGATGAAGTGCCGGCCGTTGTGGACCTGCAGAGTGTGGCCCACGAACTCCGGAACGATGGTGCAGGCCCGCGCCCAGGTCTTGATGGGGGCCCGGCGGCTGGCGGCGTTGAGCCGCTCCACCTTGCGATAGAGCTTCTCGTCGACGAAGGGGCCTTTCTTGAGGGATCGAGACATCGGTTGGGATCCAGGGACGAAGGGACCAAGGGGGAGCGACGCAGGAGTTGTTAAACGGAAATCTCCTGCCTGATGGCTGATGGCTTTCTTCTAGAGCTTCAACTGTCCATAACGCTTCGATTTTCGGCGGCGGAGGATGCGGGAGTCGGTCCACTTGCCGCGGGGGCGGGTGCGGCCGCCCTTGGATTTCGTGCCCGAGGCGCTCGCCGGCTCGCGGCCGCCTTTGGAGCGGCCCTCGCCGCCGCCGAGGGGGTGGCAGGAGTGGTCCTTGGCCACGCCGCGAACCTTGGGCTTGCGACCCCGCCAGCGGTTGCGGCCGGCCTTGCCGAGCTTGATGTTCTGATGATCGGTGTTCCCCAGCTGCCCGACGGTGGCCCGGCACGCCACCGACACCTGGCGGATCTCGCCCGAGGGCAGGACCAGGGTGGCCCAGCGCCCCTCCTTGTTGCTCAGGCGAGCCCCGGCGCCGGCGGCCCGGCACAGGGCGCCGGACTTTCCGGGTTCCAGCTCGATGTTGTGCACGGTCAGCCCGGTGGGAATGTGCTTGAGCGGCATGCAGTTGCCCGGCTTGGGCTCGATCGGGGTGGCGGAGCTCACGACCACCTCGCCGGCTTTGACGCCCCGCGGCGCGAGCATGTACCGCTTCGTTTGGTCCTCGTATTGGAGCAGGACGACGTGACAGGTGCGGTTGGGGTCGTACTCGATCCCGACCACCGTGGCGGGCATGTCGTCCTTGGTTCGCTGGAAGTCGATCAGCCGGTAGCGGCGCTTGTGACCGCCGGCGCGGCCGCGGACCGTGATCTTCCCCTGGTTGTTCCGTCCGCCGGTCTTCTTGAGCGGTCGAAGCAGCGATTTTTCCGGCCGGCGCTTGGTCACCTCGGCGTGGAGGTTGACCGAGGCGTTCCGGCGGCCGGGGGTCGTAGGTTTGTACGTGCGAATGGGCATCTAGAAAAGCTCGATCCGGTCGTCCGCATGGATCTTCACGATCGCCTGCTTCACGTCCTTGGTCCGCCAATGGCCGTAGCGGTTGCGCCGCATCTGGCCCTTGCGGTTCTGGGTGGCGACGCTCATGACCCGCACGCCGTACAGCTCCTCGACCGCCCGCTTGATCTGCCCCTTGTCGGCCCGCGTATCGACCTCGAAGGTGTAGCGATTGAACTCGCTCGAGGCGAAGGTCGTCTTTTCGGTGATGAGCGGCTTGCGAACGACGAACGTGGCCTCCATCACGCCGCCTCCTTTTTCCCGCCGCCGGACCAGGCGGACCCGTCGAGAAAGGCCTCGAGCGAAGCCTTGGTGACGACGAGGTAGCGGTGGTTGAGCAACTCGAAGGCGTTGAGCTGGTCGACCCGAATGGCGTCGACGTCCGGCAGGTTGCGGACGGAGAGGGCCGCGTTGCGGTTGGCAGGGTCCAGGGCGACCAGGCAGGTCCGGTCGACCCCCACCGCGTCGAGCACGGCCTTGAAGTCGCGGGTCTTGGGGGTCTCGAGGGTCAGGTCGTCGAGGCACTTGACCTCGTTGTCCACGAGCTTGGCGAGCAGGGCGTTGCGGTTGGCGAGTCGGCGCATCTTCTTGGGCATGCGCTGGCGGAACTGCGGCCCCGTCTTGGTCTTGGCGAAGGCCACGCCGCCGCCGCGGCGGATGCACGTGCGGCGGGTGCCCATCCGGGCCCGGCCGGTGCCCTTCTGGCGATAGATCTTGCGGGTGGAGCCGGTGACGCGACCGCGGCTCCGCGTGCGGGCGGAGCCCTGACGCCGGTTGGCGTGGAACATCACGTAGGCTTGCTTGAGCAGGCCGGGGCGCACCTCGTGCCCCAGCCACGCCTCGTCGATGACCAGGGTATCGACCTGCTTTCCGCCTTTGTCATAGACAGGAAGTTCAATCATGGCTCTTTACCTGCGACGGAGTCGTCTCCGTCTGGTTCGCCTCACCCTCTCCGGCCCGTTTGAGCATGGGCGGCGTCGGCGCCGCGTGTGGCCGGGGCAGGGCTGTGACTCGGCATCGTCCAAGCTGTCACGACCGTGCGGTTCCGTTTGCCCTCGGACGCGTCCCGTCGGGGCTCGCGCCGGGGACGGCCTGCACGATCACCGGCCGCAGCCGGCCTACGTAAGGCTCGCTTTCTTCCTTTGCAAACGTTTGGCTTCGCGAATGAACAACAAGCCCCGGTTCGGCCCGGGGACCGCGCCCATGACCAGCAGCAAATGGCGCTGGGGGTCGATCTTGACGACCGGGAGGCTGCGTACCGTCACCCGGGCGCTGCCCATGTGTCCGGCCATCCGTTTTCCCCTCTTGAGCTTGGGCCCGGTGCCGAGGTTGGCCGCGTGCCCGCCGATCGAGCCCGGCGAGCGATGCGCGCGCTGCACGCCGTGGCTGGCACCGAGACCGGAGAAGTGGTACCGCTTCATCGGGCCCTGGAACCCCTTGCCCTTGCTCGTGCCCATCACGTCCACGAACTTGACGTCCCGGAAGACATCGACGCCGAGCGTCTGGCCCAGCTCATAGCGACCGGCGATGTCGTCGTCGGCCAACCGCAGCTCACGATGGACGCGGCGGGGCGTGGTCCCGGCCTTGGCGTCGTGACCGATCAGCGGCATGGTGGAGCGACGAGCCTTGATCTCGTCGAACCCCAGCTGCACCGCGCTGTAGCCATCGGTCTGGGTGGTCTTGATCTGCGTGACGGCGCAGGGACCGGCCGCGATCACGGTGACGGGGATGTTCTTCCCGTCCTCCGTAAAGTACCGAGTCATGCCGATCTTCCGTCCGAGCAGGGCCGCAGTCATAACGCTTCCGGGGGGTCGCCATCAAGGGGTGTCTGCCAATCCTCTGTTTCTCGCCCCTCCAGGGCGAATTGGCACGGGCATCAACGCAAGAAGCGGCCGGACTTCTCCAACCGCTTTACACACACTACGCTTTGATCTTCACAAAGACGCCGGCCGGGACCACGAGACGATTGAGGGCCTCGACCGTGCGCGCATTCGGCTCGGCAATATCGATGAGCCGCTTGTGGGTCCTGATCTCGAACTGCTCCCGCGACTTCTTGTCGATGAACGGGCTACGGTTGACCGTGTAGATCTCCCGCCGGGTCGGCAGGGGAATGGGACCGGCGACCCGGGCCCCCGTCCGCTTGGCGTGGTCGACGATCTCCCGCGCCGAGGCGTCGAGAGCCTGGTGGTCGTACGCTTCCATTCGGATTCTGATCCTGCCGGCAGTCATCGCTTCCAATCAAGTCGCTGGCCTACACGAACGACGCCGCCCCCGGATCCAAACCGGCAGCGGCCGTCTGGGGCTTTGCGGCCTCGGTCAGACGTAAACGGGCGATGATACGCCCCCACGCGTGCCTGTCAACATAGCGAAGGGGCGTGGGGTCTTTTTGTCCACGCGAAAAATCGTCCCGCCCCCGTTGATCTCCGATACCCTCACGGGATGGCCGAAACCCAGCGAATGCCCAACCAATGCTCGCACCGGGGGCCATTCGCAGCGGCCCCGGCCCTCCTGCTGGCCGCGGTCTTGGGCGGGGTGCTGGTCACAGGTCGGCCGGCCGCGGCCCAGCCGAATGTCCCGCCGGACTTCGACCCCGTCGCCCTCGGCCTCGATCCCGTTCCCCTGCTCGCCGACGCCCTGGGCCTGGCCTTCCACCCCCCCGCCGCCACCGCCGTGAGCACCGCGCGGGACCGGGGGCGGCTCACCTGGATCCTCACCGATCGCCGCG